>Ga0207735_100157_pt1 | contig 15633 bp, 11 predicted proteins | sample TtaePargueraPR_9_FD_187280 | JGI IMG/M metagenome (GOLD analysis project Ga0207735, IMG submission 187280) | Aerobic enrichment media microbial communities from Bioluminiscent Bay, La Parguera, Puerto Rico - Tt and E2 (1) (SPAdes) | ecosystem: Environmental > Aquatic > Marine > Unclassified ... | reverse complement strand
CCGGCTCCGCCCGCCACGTGCTGGTCGGGGACGCCTTCTCGGGAGTGTTCCAGGCCGCGGCCGTCCGTGGCCCGTCCCCCGAGCACCTAGTCGTGGTCGACGACGGTCTGGCCACCCTCGACCTCGCGGACCGGTTGATCGCCGGGGAACCCCTGGTCAGGCTGGTCGCGCCCACGCGCCCGCTCCGTCACGCGCTGGGATCGTTGGCGTCCCGCCGGGTGCGTCGCTGGGCGGGCGAGGGGCGCGTCACCCTCTTCACGATGCTGCCGCTCGGCTCGGACCGGCACGCCGCGCTCGAGCGGCTCGGCGTCCACGTCGTCGAGCACTCCTTCGAGTGGTTGGCCTCCCGCGACGTCCCGCACGACGACGAGCGCATCGACGAGCCGACGGTCGTCGTCGGCTCGGGGCTCGTGGCCGACCGTCTGGTGCACGCCGACCAGTACGCGGCCTGGCTGCGCGGTCTCGCCGCCGACGGGCCCGTGCGCTACATCCCGCACCGTCGTCACGACCCGCTCGTCACCGCCGTCTTCGAGGACCTCCCCGGGGTGCAGGTGGACTCCCCCGGCGCTCCCGTCGAGGTCCGCCTCCGTGGTCTGCGCCATGGCCAACGCGTGGTCTCGCTGCCGTCGACGTCGGCCGTCACCCTCACCCGGCTGCTCGCGCACCGCGACGTCCCCGTGGTCGCGCAGGACGTCCCGCCGTCGTGGTGGACGCCACGGGCCGCACCGGCCCTGCGCGAGCACCTGGGGCTCGCCGTCGGGCTGGCCCAGACCGCGGCGGCCACACGCGGGGGCGCAGACCGGACGTGGGCCGCATGACGGCGGTGCGCGTCCTCGCCGTCGCCGACTCCGACTCGTATCTCAAGTGGGTCACGTGGACCCTCGCGAGGCTGCACGACGGCGGTCCGGGCGCACCCGAGGTCGCGTCCGTCGTCGTCCGCTCACCCCTGGCACCCACCCCTGACCAGGCCCGTGCCGCGGTGGCAGGGACCGGCGCACCGCTCCCTCCGATCGTCGGGCCCCGGGAGGTCGGGCGCATCGTGGCGGCACACCGCCCGGACGTCGTCCTGGTCGCGGCCACCGGCCCGGTCGCCGAGCTCGTCGCACGGCACGTCGTCCGCGCGACACGTGCGAGCCGCCGTCCGGCGCTCGTCTCCGGGCTGCCGGGGATGGCCCTGCCGGCCACGCCGCGGGGCACCGGGTGGCGCCGATGGTCGGACGCGTTCGTCGTCCACGCCCGCCAGGAGCTCGAGCCGTACCGTGCGGCGTTCGCCGCGCACGGCACCGCGCCTCGGCTGGCGCTCGCCCGGCTGCCGTTCCTCGACCAGGTGCCGCAGCACCCCGACCCGTCGACCCGGATCCTTGGTGTGCCCCACCGGGTGGTCCTCGCCGCCCAGGCGAAGGTGCCCGGCACCCGCGAGGACCGGGTGCGGCTCCTCGCGGGGCTCGTGGCGCTCTCCGACGACGGCCTCGAGGTCACCGTGAAGCTCCGGGCCCTTGCCGGCGAGCGGCAGACGCACAACGAGCCGTACCCGCTGGACGAGCTCTGGGCGGCCGAGCACCGGACGCTCGGTCGGCCGGCGGACGCTGTCGGCTTCGCCGTCGGTCCCATGGCCGACCACCTCACACCGGGCACCGCGCTGCTCACCGTCAGCTCGACGGCGGCGCTCGAGTCGATGGCGCGCGGACTGCCCACCGTCTTCCTCGCCGACTTCGGCGTCGGGCCCGCACAGCTCAACGAACCGTTCGCGGACTCCGGATGCCTGGCCGCGCTGGACGACGTCGCCGACATGCTCCGCCACGGCGGTCCGACGCCGGACGCGAGCTGGTGCGAGGACGGCTACCTGCACACCGGGGACGAGCTCGCCGACGTGGTCCGCGACCTCGCCGCGCAGGCTCGGAGCGGGCGGCTCGCGCCGTTGCGCCGCGTCGCGCCGTGGAGCCCGCCCCGGCACCTGTGGGCGGCGGGGCGCAGCGCGCTGCCGGTCGCCGTCTCCGCTCGGCTGCGCCGCGCCTGACCGAGAGCCGGCCGGGCTCGGCGCAGCCGGGGGTCGGGCGCATGTCGGGTCAGGCGCGATGGTCGACGGCCGCGCGCGCGGTGAGCCCGCGGACGAACCCCGAGCCCCAGCACACGTGCATGGTGACCAGGACGACCGGCAGGACGAGCGCCGCGGCGACGGAGAGTCGCGGGGCACGCACCGACGCGTGGGTCGCCGCCAGCAGCACACCGACCAGGTAGGCCGCCGGCAGCACAGCGCCGACCGCCGCGACACCCGGCAGGGTGGCGACCAGCCCGACGCCGACCAGCACGGCTGACACGACGAGCCCGGCGACGAGGACGGGCGGCGCCAGATAGCGCAGCCCCGCCGTCGACGGGTCGCGACGCACCACCTCACGGCGCCACATCCCGGTGCGCCAGAACTGCTTGGCCACGGCACGCAAGGTGCGTCGAGGCCGGTACTCCACCACGAGCGACGGGTCGAACCACAGCAACCCCCCGGCACGGCGCAGCCGCAGGCACAGGTCCCAGTCCTCGGCCCGGAACAGCGTGGGGTCGTCCCCGCCGACGGCATCGACCGCCGCACGCCGGAACGCACCCAGGTAGACCGTCTCCGCCGGGCCCGCGACGCCACCGGTGTGGAACGACGCCGCGCCGATCCCGGCCGGATGGCTCATCGCTCGTGCCGCGGCCTCCTGGACCGCACCCCGGCCGACCGGCGCCATGAGGCCACCGACCCCGACCGCCCCGGTGCTGCGCAGCAGGTCGATGCACCGGCGCACATACTGCGGCGGCAGCTCGGTGTGCCCGTCGACACGCAGCACGACGGGGTGGTCCACGTCCGTACCCAGGTGGTCGATCGCGAGGTTGAGGCCGACGGACCGGGATCCCGTCGGGTTGTCGACGACGACGACGCGGTCGTCCTCGGCCGCGAGCCGCGCGGCGATCCGGGCGGTCGCGTCGTGCGACGGGCCGACGGCGAGGACGAGGAGCAGGTGTCCGTCGTAGTCCTGGTCGAGGACGGACCGGGCGGCGTCCTCGAGGTAGGCCTCCTCGTCCCGCACGCACGCCACGACCGTGACACCGCAGCGTTCGGGCACCCTGTCGAGGCCCTGCGACAGCTCGGCGAGCTCCGGCTCACCCACGCTCCACCTGCCCCCTCGCGACGCCGACGGCGGCACGCACGTCCTCACCGGCGCTGCGGTACCGGGCCCGCACGAGACGGCGCAGCCGACCGCCGAGCACCCGCCGGTCCACCGCGTCGGCGAAGCGCACCACGCCCGCCGAACGCCACCACGGCAGGGGGAACCCGCCGGGGAGCCCGAGGGCCGTGAGGCGGTTCCGGCGGAACCACAGCCGCAGGCGTGCGTCGTCGAACTCGCGCAGCAGGGCGACGGTGTCGTCGCGCAGCTCCGGCAGGAGGGCCGGCTGCTGGCAGTACGACACCGCGCGCACGAGCCGCTGCATCTGCCGTGCGTCACCGGCCCACCGCCCACCGTCCCGCCCGAGCGCATCGACCACCACGGTCGGCACACGGTTCGAGTTCTGGTACGGCTCGAGCCGACCGAGCAGCATCGGCGTGCCGACGGAGCGCACGGGGATCTCGTAGGTCGCACGCGCGGTGGCGAGCGCCGTCGAGAAGCACGACACGACGAGTCCGGGGGCGGACTCCTCGTACAGCGCCTCGGCCAGGACCGCGGCCGGCGCGACCTCCAGGCGCACCCCACGACCCCGGGCGTGCTCCGCGAGGTCGTCGGTCCCCTGCCGCGGTGCCGACGGGTGCGGCTTGAGCAGCACGGTGGTGAAACCCTGCTCAGCGGCGACGTCGACCATCCGGCGGTGCAGGTCGGCCTCGTCGGCCTCCGACAGCAGGCCGATCGCCGCCATGTACTGCCCCAGGACCAGGGCGTACGTCCCGGGAGCCGGCAACCGCTCGACGTCCGTGGCCGCCCCGTGGGCCGCGGCCGACAGTGCCGTGATCACCTTGCGGAAGGACTCGGCCGGGACGACGACGCCGGGCGCTCCCCACTCGTGGAGCAGCGTCGGCTCGACCCCGGGCAGCAGGTCGAGGTGCAGGACGCGCTCGACGCGGCCGCCGAGCGCGTGCCCGACGTCGAACCGGGTGGGGCCGTAGACCATGAGGCCGTCGGCGTACACGCTCACCGCCGCGGAGGCGAAGATCGCTGCGAGCGTCCCCGTGGGTGGTGTCGCCACCGACTCCCCCACCAGCTCGACGGGACCGTCGCCCAGTCGCCACCGTTCGCGCAGCAGCCGCTCCCACAGAGGCGCGTCGGCCGGCCGGGGCTTCCACTCCTTGGGGTGGTAGGGCCGGATCACGTCGTTCCAGTGCACGACGGCGTCGAAGCGGTCGGCGAGCGCCGCGAACGCCGGTCCGGCGGTGAAGTCGTCGGACACCTCGGGGACCGGCACGTTGTGCTGGACCACGAGCACGGTGCGCTCGCGGCGGGGCAGGACGCCGGCGTCCCACGCGGCGGAGACGGTCGCCGCGCCGAACAGCGTCGACGCGGTCACGACCTGGACGGGTGCGCTCACCACGTCACCCCCTGCTTGCGGATGGCCCGGGCACGCTCGGGCCCGATCCCCGCCACCTGACGCGCGACCACGTCCTTGTCGAACCGGGACAGGACGGTTCGCGCCCGGCCGGTCATGCGGGACCACACCTCGTCGGGGTAGGCCTCACGACGCTTGACGTGGTGGTGCAGCACGGCGAGCACGTCCCGGGCGAGCTTCGGCTCGAACTCGAGCAGGTCCTCCCGGTGCAAGCGGTCCAGGACGGTGTCGTAGGCGTCCAGGAACCCGATCTGGCGTGCGTCGCCGATCGCGGTCAAGGAACCGGCCACGGAGCGGCGGTACACGTAGCCGGGGGCGTCCACGACCACGTAGGACCGGGCGTCCAGGAGCAGACGCCAGGCCCACTCGCGGTCCTCCGCCGTCGGGAGCGTCTCGTCGAAGCCGGCCAGCCCGTCGTCGACCGCCCGACGGGCGACGAAGCGGGAGGAGACCTGCACATAGTTGACCATCGTGGACCGCGTGGTCGGCATGATGCCCGTGCGTGGGTCGAGCGGGACGTGCCGCCGCGGCTCGGGCGCGCGGACGATCCTGCGGTCGTTGCCGTACGCCTGGACCTGGTCGCAGACCACGAAGTCGACGTCGTGGTGCCGGGCAGCGGCGTGCATCGCGGCCAGGTGCCCCGGGAAGTACCAGTCGTCGGGGTCCAGGAAGGTCACCCACGCCCCGCGCGACTCCGCGATCCCCCGGTTGCGCGCCGCCGACACTCCTCGGGGCTCGTCGTGGCGCACCACGCGCAGCCCCGGCAGCGCCCCGGTGTAGTCGTCCAGCACGGCGGCGGTGTCGTCGGTGGAGCCGTCGTCGACGACGAGGACCTCGAGCTCCGTCGGGTCCAGCCCCTGGCGTGTCAGGCTGTTCAGGGCGTCGGGCAGGTGCCCGCCGGCGTCCCGCGCGGGGACGACGACGGACACCTCGGGTCGTGCGTGGGCCATCCGGTCCGTGTCCTCCTGCGTCAGCCGTCGACGCGGCGCAGCCGCGACATCGGGGCGAGCTCGCCGGGCATGACCTTCTTCTCGCCGTCGCCGAGGGCGTCCTGCAGGATCCGGATGTCGCGGACCAGGTTGTTCAGGCCCTTCGGCTCCAGCGAGGCGGCGTGGTCCGAGCCCCACATGGCGCGGTCGAGAGTGATGTGACGCTCCACGGCCACGGCGCCGAGCGCCACGGCGGCGAGCGAGATCTGCAGGCCGGTCTCGTGGCCCGAGTAACCCACAGGCACGCCGTACCGCTCCTGCAGCGTCGTGATGGTGCGCAGGTTGGCCTCCTCGGGAGGCAGCGGGTAGGTGGAGGTCGAGTGCAGGATCACCAGGCCGTCGGTCCCGAGGATCTCCACCGCCGCGTCGATCTGCTCCAGCGTCGACATCCCGGTCGACAGGATGAGCGGCTTGCCCGTGTCGGCGAGCGCACGCAGCAGCTCGTGGTCGGTGACCGAGGCCGAGGCGATCTTGTGGGTAGGGACCCCGAACTCCTCGAGGAACCCGACCGAGGGCACGTCCCACGGCGAGGCGAACCACTGGACGCCCTGGGCCTTGGCGTACTGGTCGATCTCGCCGTACTGCTCGTGCTCGAACTCGACCTTGTACTTGTACTCGAGGTAGGTCATCTCGCCCCACGGCGTCTGGCGGATCTTGTCCCGCTGGTCCTTCGGGGTGGAGATCTCCGGGGTGCGCTTCTGGAACTTGACGGCCTGGCAGCCGGCAGCGGCGGCCACGTCGATGAGCTGCTTGGCGATCTCGACGTCGCCGTTGTGGTTGATGCCGATCTCGCCGATGACGTAGACGGGCGCGTCCGCGCCGACCTGGTGCTCGCCGATCTCGACGGGCTGCACCGCGGTGCTCGGGGTGGCGGTCATGACGGGGTCCTTCCGATGGGTGGTGGTGATGCGGTCGCAGATCTCCCGGACGGCGCCGTGGCCGCCGCGAGCTGCCGTGACGACCCGCGCCGCAGCGAGGACGTCGGGGTGGGCGTCGGCGACGGCCACGGGCCAGCCGACGAGGTGGAGTGCGGGCAGGTCGTTGACGTCGTTGCCGACGTAGGCCACGCGCGCGGGATCGAGGCGGTTCGAGACGCACCACTCGCGCAGCGCGGTCGCCTTGTCGTCGACGCCCTGCAGGACGTCGACGCCGAGCTTGCGCCCCCGAGCCGAGACGACGGGGTTGCGCTCCTTGGACAGGATGAGGATCGGCAGCCCGGCGTCCCGCAGCCGGCCGATGCCGAGCCCGTCGCCGCGGTGCACCCGGACGGACTCGACGCCGTCGGAGTCGACGTGCACGCCGTCGTCGGTGTGGACGCCGTCGAAGTCGGTCACCAGGGCGTCGACGTCGAGGGTGGTCGACGCGGAGCCGGTCGTGTCGTCGGCGGACGGCTGGTCGAGCAGCGTGCGGGCGAGCCAGAGGTCGCGGGGCTCGTCGATCTCGAGGGCCCAGTCGGGGGCGACCGGCTGCAGGCCGACCGACCCGAAGAACCGGGTGCCGTGCTCGCGGAGGCCGTCGGTCCGCATCACGTAGAAGGCGCCGGTCTCCCGGAAGTGGGGCGCGCGGTCCTGACGCCGCGGCCGGTGGTCGGTGGTGTGCCCGACGGGGACCGGGCCGGAGTCGTCCAGCCGCCACTGGAAGTCGTGCGTCGCCGCCACGGCCACGACGACGTCGTGCTCTCCTGCGAGCACCTGGCCGATCGCGGCATCGAGGTCGGCCGGGTCGAGGAACGGGCTCGTCGCCTGCAGCAGCACCGTGACGGCAGGCTCGGGTCCCTGGCCTTCCTCGACGAGGGCGTCGAGCGCATGGAGGACGGCGGACTCGGAGCTCGCGGTCGCACCCGACAGGTCGGCGGGACGCCGGACGACCCGTGCACCGTGCTCGGCACCCTCGCGGGCGATCTCCTCGTGGTCGGTCGAGACGACGACGTCGGTCACCGTCGCGGCGGCCGTCGCCGAACGGACGGCACGCGCGACCAGAGAGCTGCCGCCGACGCGTTGCAGGTTCTTCAACGGCACGCCGGCCGAGCCCCCACGAGCGGGGATCACGACGAGTACGGACTCCTTCATGGCGGCGACTCTAGGTCGCCGACAAGGCAACATCGGCCCTTTCCCGGTAACTGCGGTGGAACTCTCGGTAGCCACCCGGTGAACATTCCTCGCCGAAGATGCCGCAACGCCGGAACCGGCCACGAGAATGTCATTTCGACGTCCGCCGCGGGATTACCGTTCTGCCCGGAAGAGAACTGCGAGAACAGGAGCGACGACGATGCCGGAACCGATGTCCACGACGGCCACACCGGTCGTGGCGGTCCATCTGGGTGCGCACGGACCGACCGCGCGTGCCGTGCGGGACTGGTGCGGGACGCACCGCCGCGAGCTCCGGCGTCGGGGTCTGACGGCCCACACCTCCTGGTCGGGACTGCGGGACGCCGTCCCTGCCCTCGACTGGCGCTCCGACCGCAGCCGCCGGCAGCTGCGCGACTACCTGACCTCCAGCGGTCCGACGCTCTTCTCGTCGCACGCGCCGCTCGGTCCCGTCTACCGGCACACCGGAGGAGACCTGTTCCCGACGGCGGCCGCCGGCGTCGACGGCCTCGGCGCAGCGCTCGACGACGTGTCCTGGACGGCCCACCTCAGTATCGGGCGGCACGCCGACGCGCTCGTCGAGGCCTGGGTGGCGGCGGTCCGAGCCGGGCACGAGGTGAGGTTCGACGACCTCTACGACGCGACCCGGGACGCCTCCTGGGTCCCCCTAGCGGAGCACCTGGTCCGGACCGCGGGCGCCCGTGCCGTCACCGTCCACGACGCCGGCGCCACGCGTCCCGACCGCGGGGCCGGCCCCGCGGTGGTGTCCGCGGTCCTGACGGATCTCCTCGGCGAACCCTCGTCGCTCGGCGACGACGCCGCCGCGTCCCCGGCCAGGCACTGGTCCACGAGGCAGGTCGACGTCGCGCTCACCGCGCTCCCCCACCTGCGCTCCTGGGACGAGCGCCGGGCGCTGCGCGACTTCGTCGACCGGTCGGTGGACGGCGACGACGCACCCTGCTGGCCGCTCACCGCGGTCCAGGAGGCCGAGCTGGCCGACCGCGACGCCGCCGACAGACAGCGGCTCGCGGCCCTGGGGGTGACCCGGTGAATCTCCTCGGCCGCGCCACCGGGCTCCTGCGACGTCGTCGACCGAGCGACGCCGACCGGCGCGTCGTGCTGCACCTCGGATCACAGAAGACCGGGACCACCGCCGTGCAGGCCTGGTGCCGGGACCATGCAGCGATGCTGCGCGACGACGACGTCGTGGCGTGCACGACCCAGCCGGAGATCCGCACCGCCCTCGGCGGCTGGTACGACGCCTCCCGCCCGGGCGCCGACGCGCGCCTGCGGGACTACCTGGAGACCGCCTGGACCACGAGCCGCGCCGCCCGGCTCTTCTACTCCTGCGAGTCCAACGTGGGACCGGCGTTCACCGGCGACGAGCCGTCCTTGTACCCCCGGTTCCGCACCGCCGTGGCGGGCGTCGACCGTGCCACGGCGGGCACGCCCCGGCACGTGCAGTTCACGATCCGCAGCTACGGGGACTTCCTCGAGTCCGCCTACCAGCAACAGCTCAAGCACGGTCGGGCGACACCGTTCGCCGCTCTCGCCGACCGCGTCGTCGACGGGCTGTCCTGGCGGGAGCACGTCACGAGCCTCGTGGAGACCTTCGGGGCGGACAACGTCACCGTCTATGACTACGACCGGGAGCGCCCCGCCCCCGAGCAGCCCCTGGTGGGCAGGATCCTCGAGGACGCGATGCGGTGGCTCGGCGCCGACCGGGTGACCGTCGGCGCCGAGGTCTCCCGACGGACCAACACCCGCTACACCCAGCGGATGGCCGACCTGTCGGTGGAGGTCCTGCCGCTGCTGCAGGGGGCCGACGAACGTGCGGCGCTGCACCGGTTCGTGACCGACGCCCTCGGCCGGCGACCGGCCGCCGACGACGTCCCCGCGTCGTTCCTCGACCCGGGGACGTCGGCCGAGCTGGCCGAACGCTACGCGCGCGACGTGGCCTGGATCGGATCGGTGGTCGACGTCCGATGACCGTCGTCGTAGCCGAAGACCTCGGTGAGCAGGCGTTCCCGCGCGGCCACGCGCCGTCGGACGTCGTCCCGCACCGCGAAGCCGGAGCCCGCGTCGAGGCGTGCGCTGGTGTTGAGGCGCTGCTGGGCACGCACCGCGGTGAGCGCGGCCTCCCGCGTCGGACGCCAGGCCAGGTCCGCACGGAGCACCAGCGCCTCGAGGTCCTGCGGCAGGCTCTCGTTGCGCAGCACGACGTCCACGAGGCTGTTGTCGCGGTAGGCGGCGACGAAGTCCTCGGGCGCCGCGACGTCCCGCATCCACCGGTCGGGACGCGGCGCGGCGAGCCGTGCCACGCGGTACGAGAGCAGGCCCGTGTGCTCGGCGACGCCGCGGCGGTGGTACGACGGCGGGTCGAGCACCGGCGCGGAGCCAGGATCGAGCACCACGTCGAGCCACCGGTCGAAGCCGGCGGCCGTGCCGTCGTACAGGGCCCCGTGTCCGGCGTCGCGCAGCCTGCCGAAGAGGCCGCCCTTGCCCTGGCACCCGTAGGAGAACAGCGACAGGTACGTGTCGACCGGGTCGCGGACCGACAGCACGTGCAAGCGGCCCGACGGCGGCCGGTCCTCCATCTCGTGGTGCTTGCGGCACCACACCTCGTCGTCGTCGAGGAAGTCGCGCAGGAACTGCGAGACATAGGTCGAGCCGGACTTCTCGACGTCGAGGTAGGCCAAGGAATGAAAGACGTGCACGGCAGCTCCGCAGGGTCGGTGGTGGACCGTGATCATATTCGATCTCCGAAGAGAGTCCCTCGTGCCCCCGAAAGGACGATGACGTGTTGGTGAACAGTTCGAGAACAGAAGGTGTCAGCATCGATTCGATTCATCTTCTCGACAATTCCGTGCGCCGGTACGACTGGGGTTCGGTCGACCACATCCAGGGCCTCCTCGGGCTGCCTGCCGACGGTCGGCCGGCGGCGGAGCTCTGGTTGGGCGCCCACCCCGGGGCGCCGTCACGGACCGGTCCCGGAACCTCCCTGGTCGACCTGATCTCCGCGGCACCGCACGAGGTCCTCGGACGCCGCACGGCCGACCGGTTCGGCCCACGCCTGCCGTACCTGCTCAAGGTCCTGGCGGCGCGGCGCGCACTGTCCCTGCAGGTCCACCCCCGCCCGCACGACGCGCGAGCAGGGTTCCGTCGCGACGACCAGGCCGGCGTCGAGGTGGGCTCGCCGCTGCGGTCGTTCCACGACGAGCACCACAAGCCCGAGATGATCGTGGCGCTGACACGCTTCGAGGGTCTGGCCGGGTTCCGCAGCCCGCGCACCGTGCTCGAGCTCCTCGACGGCCTCGAGGGACGTCTGGTGACGTCGATGCGAGGGGCGTTGCGTGGGACCCGGTCAGGCCCTGGGCTGCGGGCCGCGCTCGAAGGACTTCTCGCCGCACGCGACGAGCCCGGCTGTGCCGACGACGTCTCCGTCACCGTGGCCTCGGTCCGGGAGCGCCTGGCCTCCGTCTCACCCGACCTGCGGGCCGACACGACGGTCCTGCAGCTCGCCGAGGAACATCCCGGCGACCCGGGGGCGATCGCATCCCTGCTGCTCAACCGGGTATCCCTCGAACCCGGTGAGGCGATCTACATCCCGGCCGGCGAGGTGCACGCCTACCTGTCGGGTGTCGGCGTGGAGATCATGGCGGCGTCCGACAACGTGCTCCGCGCCGGGCTCACCACCAAGCACGTGGACAGCGACGCGCTGCTGGCCTGCGCCGCGTTCGCACCCCGTCCCCCGGACCGACCGGAGACCCTCGTCTCCGGCTCGCAGTCGCTCGTACGGACGTACCGCGCGCCGATCGAGGAGTTCGCCCTGCTCACCGCGGACCTGCACCCCTCCGAACCGGTCACGCTGCCGCACGACGGCCCCCGGATCGTGCTCGCGCTGGACGGCTCGGCCCGGCTGCTGACCGGTTCCGGCGAGGCCACCCTGCGCCGCGGCGAGTCCTGCCTGGTGCCCGACGCCGCCGGTCCGCTCACCGCCGACGGCGAGGCCCACCTGGTGTGCGCCTGGGTGCCCTAGTCGTCGGACAGGGACCGCGCAGTCCGGACTGAGTGGTAGGTGCGCTCTGTGCTCTTCCGATCGTGCGCGGGGAAGAACCGTAGCGCTCGCTCCCTGTACTGCCTCTCCACCAGGAATCCTTCGGCGCGCGCCGCCGCGATCGTCTCTGCCAAGGACTCCGCGTCGAACAGCACCTTCCCCGGCAGTTCGGTGTCCAGGTCTAGGTGGCTGCCTGCACCTCCGAAGTACTTGGAGCGGTCGAACTGGTAGTAGTAGACAGGGCGCTCCAACAAGGCGAAATCGAAACCGACCGACGAGTAGTCCGTCACCAGCGCAGCGTGCTCACGCAGGAGGTCCTGCACCGCGCGTTCACCCTGCCGGTAGACCTCGAAACCCTGGAGGTCGAAGGCGTCGACGAAGTTGCGCATGTTGGGGTGGAGAATCAAAGAGATCCGCTCCCCGTCGTCGACCATGCGGCGCAGCGCGGGATGGTCGAAGACCTCCTGCCACCGGAGGCGGAAGTCGCTGTCGTCGAACTGGTTGCGCTGGGGCAGCCAGCTGCGCCACGTCGGAATCACCAGGAGCCCCCGGGGAGGCGTCGGGGCGGGTGCGAGGAGCGCATCGAAGCGCGGTAGACCCGTGACCCTCACCTGCTCGGGTTCGTACCCGAGATCGCGGACGACGATGTCACGTTCTCTCGGAGAACTGACGTGAAAGACGTCTGCCGGCCGGACCCTGCCTCTGCGTCCGTAGGTCGTCACCATGTTCTTCGTTCCCAGCACGCCGTGCTGGAGCATGACCCTGACCCCGCCGGCGGCCCGGACCATGCGTGGGTCCGTGGTCGGTAGGAGGTAGTCGGCATGGTGAGTTCCGACCAGCCGTGCGGCGCAGGCGGCCAGGTAGACATGCTTGGCGGATCCTCTCTCGACCACTCTCCCAAGCGCCTCGACACGCCCCCGGTCGGGTGAGTCAGGGTCGATGACGTAGAAGGCGGGCCGCATCGGGTGCCGTTGCCGTACCCACCGGAAGAAGTGGTAGCCGTTGTCCTGTGCCTTGTACGGCACCTCGCCGACGAGCCAGATCCCCAGCGTGCGGCGGGCCATGGCTGCCCACCACGGGGTGCGCATCACGCGTTCGAGTGCTGCGTGAGCCGCAGGTGTGAACCGGTCCACCTGCAGGCTCAGTCCGCCCCACAGAAACGTGTAGTGCGGGACGACGTGAAAGACCGTGTCACCCGCGGTGACCGCAGCCGGATCGAGATCGCCCTGCGTCGCGTGCCGCTCGTTCAGCCGGACCGTCTGCACCCGTCCGGCGGTGTCCGTCAGGACCAGCCGTGCATCAAGAACTGTCTCGCCGGGCCCGGACCGCGCCAGAAGCACCCCGACATCGAGCGAACCCTCCGTCCGGTACGTCGCTGCCCCGTAGCGATCGTCGAACCGGCCCAGATCAGCCTGGACCAGCAGCTGCGTCGAGACGGAATCAGCACTCTGGCGCCACGCGACCTGCAACTCGGCAGACCGTATCTCGCGGTCGTGTGCCACGATCGCGAGGTCGATCGCCAGCACGCCGTCGCGGTGAGAGACCGATCCGCCCTCGACGGCGAAACCCCTCGGCGCGACGGCGTCGTCCAGCACGAGGACCAGGTTTCCTTTGTCGTTCACACGCAGGCGTACCGACCGTCCGGCGACCACAGTCTCTGCCAGCTCGCTCTCGCGAGCAGTGCGGGGGAACCGGCCGAGCCGACGTGCCGTAACTCGCTGTCCTGTCTCCTCGACCTGTCGCCAGAGGTCGATGATCCCCGACCCCTCATACTCGGCGACCACAGCAGCAAGGTCCAGTTCGAGGGTGTCTCCGTCTCCCTCCGGCGCCGCCTCGCACGGAAACCACCGGTCGATAGAGCCACCCCGCAGGCTTATGCCGACCTTGGTGGTGCGCGGGCGGCTGGCAGGTGCGGAGAACTTCAACGAGAGTCGATCGGGCAGGAGGCGGAACGCGAAAGTGGGCCGAGACCCCGACGTCCCCTCACCCCGAGGAACACCGCCCATCCGAACTCCTGTCGTTGCCGTCGAACAGCGCGACTCTACTCACGTCGTCACGATGACCACGCGTCGAACACACGGACGCTACGACAGCTGGTTGTCGACCATGGACAGGGCCGAGCCGATGGCCATGTGCATGTCGAGGTACTGGTAGGTGCCGAGCCGGCCACCGAAGTGCACGTCGCACTCCCCGGCCATCAGGTCGCGGTAGCGCTTGAGGCGCTCCCGGTCGTCGGCGGTGTTGACCGGGTAGTACGGCTCGTCCTGCCGGGCCGCGAACCGCGAGTACTCCCGCATGATCACGGTGCGGTCGTCGGGGTAGTCCCGCTCCGGGTGGAAGTGGCGGAACTCGTGGATCCGCGTGTACGGCACCTCCGCGTCGGCGTAGTTCATCACCGACGTGCCCTGGAAGTCACCCACCTCGAGCACCTCGGTCTCGAAGTCCAGGGTCCGCCACGACAACTCACCCTCGGCGTAGTCGAAGTACCGGTCCACCGGCCCGGTGTACACCACCGGCACCTGGCCCACCACGGCCGCCTGGTGCACCGGCTGGGAGGAGTCGAAGAAGTCCGTGGACAGCCGCACCTCGATGTTCGGATGGTCGGCCATGCGCTCCAACCACGCCGTGTACCCGTCCACCGGCAGCCCCTGGTGCGGGTCGTTGAAGTACCGGTTGTCATACGTGTACCGCACCGGCAACCGCTTGATGATCGACGCCGGCAGCTCGCGCGGATCCGTCTGCCACTGCTTGGCCGTGTACTCCCGGATGAACGCCTCGTACAACGGCCGCCCGATCAACCGCACCCCCTGCTCGTCCAGGTTCTCCGGCACCCGGTCCCCCAGCTCCGCAGCCTGCTCCCTGATCAGCTCGCGCGCCGCGGCCGGCCCGTACGCCGACCGGAAGAACTGGTTGATCGTGCCCAGGTTGATCGGCATCGGGAACACCTCACCCCGATGCGTCGTGTACACCCGGTGCTCGTACGACGTGAACCGCGTGAACCGGTTCACGTACTCCCACACCCGCTCGTTCGCCGTGTGGAACAGGTGCGCCCCGTACCGATGCACCTCGATACCCGTCGACGCCTCCGCCTCCGAGTACGCGTTGCCCCCCAGATGCTCACGACGATCGATCATCAGCACCTTCCGCCCGGCGGACGCCAGGCGTTCGGCCACGGTCAGACCGAAGAACCCGGTCCCGACGACGACGAGGTCGGCGTTCATGTGTTCAGCTCCTACAGGTCGTCGGGGAGGTAGCCGCCACGGCGGCGCGTGTACGCCCGGTATCCGGCGGCCCGCAGGCGCTCGGGCACGAGCCGATAGCCGGCGCGCACGATCACGTTGCGCACGAGCTGCGGCGTCGACACGAACCCCTCGCCGTGCAGCGTGCGCTGCAGCGCCAGCTCGGAGGCGAGCAGGCGGCGACCGCCACGGCGGGCGTACGCGCCGGCGCCGACCCGGTAGAGCACCAGCGGGTCGGTGACGTTCTGCGCGTGGGCACCTGCCGCCAGCATCCGGGCGAACAGCAGGTAGTCCTCCATGAGGTCGAGGTGCTGGTAGCCGCCGACCGCCGCCACCGCCGACCGCCGGTACACCACCGAGGGGTGGTTGAACGGGTCGCGGAACCGTGCCGCCTCCGCGATCCCCGCGTCCGTCGGCGGGACGCGGACCATGCCCCGCTCGTCCTCGTCCTCCTCGAACTCCCAGATGGCCGAGCCGACGATGTCGTAGGCGGAAGCCACCATCGGGATCTGCACGGCGAACCGTTCCGGCAGCGAGATGTCGTCGGCGTCGGCGCGCGCCACGATCTCGTGCCGGCACGCTTCCAGCCCGCGCTCCAGCGCACGGGCCAGGCCGAGGTTGTGCGGCAGCTCCACCACGCGGACGGGGATGTCGGTCAGGTCTGCCAGGCGGCCCAGCACCGCGGCGACCTC
>Ga0207735_100156_pt1 | contig 15640 bp, 17 predicted proteins | sample TtaePargueraPR_9_FD_187280 | JGI IMG/M metagenome (GOLD analysis project Ga0207735, IMG submission 187280) | Aerobic enrichment media microbial communities from Bioluminiscent Bay, La Parguera, Puerto Rico - Tt and E2 (1) (SPAdes) | ecosystem: Environmental > Aquatic > Marine > Unclassified ... | reverse complement strand
CGGCCGTCGGGGGCGGTGCGTCTCCGGCTCAGCCGAAGGAGCCGCCGCAGGCGCAGGACTCGCCGGCGTTCGGGTTGTCGATCGTGAAGCCCTGCTTCTCGATGGTGTCGGCGAAGTCGATCTTGGCGCCGTCGAGGTAGGGCACGCTCATGCGGTCCACGACGACCTCGACGCCGTCGTAGTCGCGCAGGGCGTCGCCGTCGAGCAGACGCTCGTCGAAGTAGAGCTGGTAGATGAGGCCGGAGCAGCCGCCGGGCTGGACGGCGACGCGCAGGCGCAGGTCGTCGCGCCCCTCCTGCTCGAGGAGGCTGCGGACCTTGTTCGCGGCGACCTCGGAGAGCTCGACGCCGTGCGTGGCGATCTCGGTGGTGTCGGTCATGCTTCCTCCAACAGGTTGGCCGGTGCGGCTGTTCCCGATCCTACGCCGGAATCCTCACCGGGCGATGACGTGGGTCACGTTCCCGCGTGCCACGTGGGCGCCCAGGTGCGCGCCACGCGTTCGACGGCGACCGGGTCCCACGGGTCGCCGACCTCGTGCACGCCCGCGACCCCGGCCGCGGCGAGCTCGCGGCGGGTGACCTCGCTGCGGCCGGCGAGCACGACGACGGGGACGACGGCGGGCGCGGCGGCGGCAGCGGCCTGGGCGACCGGGCCGTCGTGCAGCCCGGCGCCGTCCAGGACGGTCACGTGCACGACGACGAGGTCGGCCACCTGCACCGCCGCGCGCAGCGCGGCACGCTCGGGGGTGTCGGACGGCCGGTCGACCGTGGTCAGGCCGAGCGCCTCGGTCGGGACGAAGACCGGTGCCGGATCCTGACGGGGCGACGCCGGACCGGGCGCCGGCACCGGGGCCGACAGGACGAGCCGCCGCACCTCGCAGCGGGCGGAGCCCCGGACCCAGGCCGCGGCGACGTCGTGGGCCGCGCCGTCGGCCTCGACGGTGGTGACGAGCAGTACGTGCACCCGCAGATCGTGGCACACCCGCGCGGCCCGTGGCACGCCCTCGGACGTCGGTCGGGCGCGAGGTCGTGGGAGGATGGTGGCCGTGACCACAGTGCTGAACGAGACCTCGAACTTCGTCGAGCCTGCCCCGTCGGCCCTGCTCCTGCTGGGCCAGGACCGCGACCTCGCCTCCGAGCGCGGCGTGGAGTGCACGGGTGCGCTGCCGTCCCCGTCCGACCCGGATCTGGTCGAGCGGGCCCGGGCCGCCCGGGAGGCGCTGGGCGACCGCGCGTTCGTGCTGGGGCACCACTACCAGCGCGACGAGGTCATCGACTTCGCGGACGTCACCGGCGACTCGTTCAAGCTCGCCCAGAAGGCGGCGGCCCGCCCGGAGGCGGAGTTCGTGCTGTTCTGCGGCGTGCACTTCATGGCCGAGTCCGCCGACATCCTGACCTCCGACGCCCAGCAGGTGGTGCTGCCGGACATGGCGGCGGGCTGCTCGATGGCGGACATGGCCGAGATCTCGCAGGTCGAGGAGGCCTGGGCGGTGCTGGAGGACGCGGGGATCGCCGCCGACACCGTGCCGGTGACGTACATGAACTCGACGGCGGCGATCAAGGCGTTCACGGGTCGTCACGGCGGCACCGTGTGCACGTCGTCGAACGCGCAGGTGGCGCTGCGCTGGGCGTTCGACCGGGTCGGCGGCCTGGAGGGCACCGGCAAGGTGCTCTTCATGCCGGACCAGCACCTCGGCCGGAACACGGCGGTGCTGCAGCTCGGCATGAGCCTGGACGACTGCGTCGTCTTCGACCCCCGCAAGCCGGGCGGTGGCCTGACGGAGGCCGAGCTGCGCGACGCCCGCATGATCCTGTGGCGGGGCCACTGCTCGGTGCACGGCCGGTTCTCGGAGCGCAACGTCACCGACATCCGCGCGGCGGTCCCGGACGTCAACGTCCTGGTGCACCCCGAGTGCAAGCACGAGGTGGTCACGGCCGCGGACATGGTGGGGTCCACCGAGTACATCATCAAGGCGCTCGACGCCGCGGAGCCGGGTTCGTCGTGGGCGATCGGCACCGAGCTGAACCTGGTGCGTCGCGTCGCCCGCGCCCACCCGGACAAGCAGGTCCACTACCTGGACTCGACCGTCTGCTTCTGCTCGACGATGAACCGCATCGACCTGCCCCACCTGGTGTGGGCGATGGAGTCCCTCGTCGAGGGGCGCGTCGTCAACCGGATCGTGGTGGACGCCGACGACGCGCACTGGGCCCGCGTGGCCCTCGACCAGATGCTGGCGCTGCCGGGGATCTGACGGAGCCGCAGGACCGGGAGGACGGCGTGAGCACCGACGGCGGGCTGCACATCGGGATCCTCGTCTTCGACGAGGCCGAGGAGCTCGACGTCGTGGGACCGTTCGAGGTCCTGGCCGCCTGGGAGCAGCACTCGGCGATCAAGCCGCACGTGAGCACGTTCTCGCACGACGGCGAGGGGGTACGTCTCGCCAAGGGCCTGCGGATGGTGCCGGCCCGTTCGGCGGACGACGTCGGGCCCCTGCACCTCCTCGTCCACCCGGGCGGGTGGGGCACCCGGGCGCTGATCGCCGACCCGGGGCACCTCGAGTGGCTGCGGATGGTCCACGCCCAGACGCCGGTGGTCGCGGCGGTGTGCACGGGGACGCTGGTCCTGGCGGCGGCCGGTCTCCTGGCCGGCCGCCCGGCGACGACCCACCGGGACCACTACGACGAGCTCGCGCGGATCGACCCGAGCGTGCTGGTCGACACCGAGGCGCGGTTCGTCGACGACGGCGACGTGGTCACGTCGGCGGGCGTCTCGGCGGGAATCGACATGGCGCTGCACCTGGTGGCCCGCCTGGAGTCCCCGGAGGTCGCGCGCCGGGTCCGCGGTGCGCTGCAGTACGACCCCGACCCGCCGGTCTGACCGCCGTCGCCCCGAGATACCTGATACCGCACGTCGCTGGTATAACGTGCCCACCATGACCCGGATGCTGCAGCTCGCCAGGGCCTCCCTGCTCCCCCGCCGTCGCAAGCCGGACCAGGGGATGCTCGACCCGTCGACCACGGTCCTGCGCGTCCACCCCGGCGACCTGGACATGTACCTCCACGTCAACAACGGGTCCTACCTGCAGATGATGGACGTGGGCCGGTCCAACTACCTGGCCGACATCGGCGGGTTCGACCGACTCAGGACGCGCGGCTGGTACCCCGTGGTCGCGGCGTCGACCATGACGTACAAGCGCTCGCTGCAGCTCTTCGACCGCGTCACCCTCACCACGCGCACCCTCGGGTGGGACGAGCGGGTCGTCTACCTCGAGCAGGTGTTCACCGCGCGCGACCGGTTCTGCGCGCGCGGCCTCGTCGCCGGGAGGTTCCTCGGCAAGGACGGCACGCGCGTCGCGCCGTCCGACGTCGTGGCCCTGCTCGGCGACGACGCCCCGGCGGACAGCCCCGAGCTGCCCGACGACGTGGCGGCGTGGGCCCGGGCCGTGGACGTCGCCCACCGGGACGTCCGGGCCTGACCCGGGCCCCGCCGTCGTCCCGCGGGGCGACGGCGGACGCGGTCAGCCGCGCGCGAGCCCGCGCAGCAGCAGCGCCTCGGCCAGCACGACCTTGCGCAGCTCGCCCAGGTGCACGGACTCGTCGGCGCCGTGCGCCCGCGAGTCCGGGTCCTCCACGCCCGTGACCAGCACCGCGGCCTGCGGGTAGGCCTCCAGCAGGTCCGCGATGAACGGGATCGACCCGCCGACGCCGATGTCCACGGGGTCGGTCCCCCACGCGGTCGCGAACGCGGCCCGTGCCGCCTGCATCGCGGCGGAGTCCGCCGGGGCCCCGAAGGCCTTGCCCTGCTCGCCCGGCGTCCACGTCACGCGGGCGCCGAACGGGGCGTGGGCCTCCAGGTGGGCCCGCAGCGCGTCCTCGGCGGAGCGCGGGTCGACCCCCGGCGGGATGCGCACGGACAGCTTCGCCGCGGCGCTGGGCGCCAGCGTGTTGGAGGCGTGCGCGACGTCGGTGGCGTCCAGGCCGATCACGGCCACCGCCGGCTTGGTCCACAGCCGCCCGGCGATGGTCCCCTCGCCCGCGAGCCGCACGCCGTCGAGCACACCGGCGTCGGCGCGGAAGTCCTCCTCGACGTAGTCCACCTCCGGCTCACCCGCCCCGGTCAGCCCCGTCACGGCGACGTTGCCGATGTCGTCGTGCAGCGAGGCCAGGAGCCGTGCCATCGCGAGGTTCGCGTCGAGCACCGGCCCGCCGAACATGCCCGAGTGCACGGCGTGGTCCAGCACCTCGACGGTGACGATGCCGTCCACGAGACCGCGCAGCGACGTCGTCAGCGCGGGCACGCCCACCTTCCAGTTCGTGGAGTCCGCCACGACGATCACGTCCGCCGCAAGCAGCTCGTGGTGGTCGGCGAGGAACTGCGCGAAGCTCGGCGACCCCGACTCCTCCTCGCCCTCGACGAACACCGTCACGCCGACCCCGGGGCCCTCCCCCAGCGCCGCCAGGGCGCGCAGAGCGCCCACGTGGGCCATGACGCCGGCCTTGTCGTCGGCGGCCCCGCGGCCGAACAGCCGCTCGCCGCGCTGCGTCGGCACGAAGGGGTCGGAGGTCCAGTCGGCCGGGTTGCCGGGGGGCTGCACGTCGTGGTGCGCGTAGAGCAGCACGGTCGGGGCGCCGTCGGGCGCCGGACGTCGGGCGACGACGGCGGGTGCTCCGGGGCTGCCGTCCGGCCGGGCGGAGCGCAGGACCTGCACCTCCGGCAGCCCGGCGTCGCGCAGGAGGTCGGCGACCGCCTCGGCGGACGCGGCCACGTGCGCGGGGTCGAAGGCGGAGGCGGAGACGCTCGGGATGCGCACCAGCGCCTCGAGGTCGGTCTGCACGGCGGGGAAGAGGTCGTCGACGTGGGCGCGCAGGGCGGCGGTCGGGTCCGGGGTGTCCGGGGTGGGAGTCGTCACGGCATCACGGTACCGGCCGCCTCCGCCCCGTACCGGAGCACCGCGGGACTCCATTACCCTGGTGTGGTGTTCTCCCGCAAGCGTGACCTCGCCGAGACGCCCGCCGCCGGTGCGTCCGACACGACCGACCCCGTGACCGCCGACTCGCCGACCGAGGCGGCCCGCCTCGAGGGCAAGGGCCGGCCCACGCCGAAGCGCAGCGAGTCCGAGGCGCGCAACAAGCGCCCGCTCGTGCCGGACGACCGCAAGGCCGCCCGCAAGGCGTCCAAGGAGAAGATGCGCGAGGCGCGCAACGTCGAGTACCGCGCGATGCAGAACAACGACGAGCGGCACATGCCCGTGCGCGACCGCGGCCCGGTACGCCGCTACGTGCGCGAGTACGTGGACGCCCGGTGGAACCTCGGCGAGTTCTTCCTGCCGATCGCTTTCGTCTTCATCTTCCTGAACATCCTCGTGATGCAGCAGCAGGCGCTGGCGATGCTGGTGCTGCTCATGCTCTACGCGGTCGTCTTCATCACGCTGCTGGACGCCGTGGTCATGTGGCAGCGCCTCAAGCGGCGCCTGCGGGACAAGTTCGGCACCCTGGGCGACGACGGGAAGAAGACGTTCGACGTGCCGCGCGGCACCATGATGTACGCCGTCATGCGCGCCTTCCAGATCCGTCGCTCGCGGCTGCCCAAGCCGATCCACAAGAAGCACGGCGTCTGGCCCGAGTGACGCCGCGTAGGGTGACGGCATGGTCAACTACCGTTACCTCGGCAACAGTGGTCTCAAGATCTCGGAGATCACCTACGGCAACTGGCTCACCCACGGGTCCCAGGTCGAGAACGACGTCGCCACGCAGTGCGTGCGCGCCGCGCTCGACGCCGGCATCACCACCTTCGACACGGCGGACGTCTACGCCAACACCAAGGCGGAGCAGGTCCTCGGCGACGCCCTGAAGGGCGAGCGCCGCGAGTCCCTCGAGATCTTCACCAAGGTCTACTGGCCGACGGGCCCCGGCGGCCCGAACGACACGGGCCTGTCGCGCAAGCACGTCATGGAGTCGATCAACGGCTCCCTGCAGCGGCTGGGCACCGACTACGTCGACCTGTACCAGGCGCACCGCTACGACACGGAGACGCCGCTCGAGGAGACGATGCAGGCGTTCGCCGACATCGTGCGCCAGGGCAAGGCCCTCTACATCGGCGTCTCGGAGTGGACGGCGGACCAGATCCGCGCCGGTGCCGCGATGGCCAAGGACCTCGGCTTCCAGCTCATCTCGTCCCAGCCGCAGTACTCGATGCTGTGGCGCGTCATCGAGGACGAGGTGGTCCCCGCCTCGAAGGAGGCCGGGCTGTCCCAGATCGTCTGGTCCCCCATGGCCCAGGGCGTGCTGTCCGGCAAGTACGTGCCCGGCAAGGACCTGCCGGCCGGGTCGCGGGCCACGGACTCCAAGGGCGGCGCCCGCATGATCGAGCGGTTCATGCGCGACGACGTCCTCGAGCGGGTCCAGGGGCTCAAGCCGGTCGCCGACGAGCTGGACCTGTCGATGGCCCAGCTCGCCGTCGCGTGGGTCCTGCAGAACGACAACGTCGCGGCCGCACTGGTGGGCGCCTCGCGCCCCGAGCAGGTGGCCGAGAACGTCAAGGCCTCTGGGGTGACGATCCCCGTCGAGCTCATGGCGCGCATCGACGAGGTCCTCGGCGACGTCGTCGAGCGGGACCCGGCGAAGACCGCCGAGGGCGCACCGCAGACGCGCGTCGTCTGACCCGGCGGCAGCTACAGGGTCCGGTCCTGGTCGCCGAACGCCTCCAGGGCGCGGGCGATCTGCCGGGCCCGCCGACGCCGTGCCTCCTGGACCTGCTCACGGGACGGGGGCACGGCGTCGTTCGTCCTGGTGCGACCGGCGGCAGGGCGTCGCGGGCGGTGCGAGCGTCGCGGGCGGTGCGGACGGCGTGCCGGTGCCGCGACGAGCCCGGTCGGCACGAGCCACCGCTGCCGGGCCACGGCCTGGACGACGACGCCGACCAGGAGGGCGTAGGCGACGGTGGCCCATCCCACGGTGCCGCCCAGCAGCCACCCGAGGAGCACGACGCTCCCCTCGATGCCGGTCTTGACGAGCCGCACCGAGGCGCCGGAGCGCTCGACGATCCCGGTCAGGAGCCCGTCGCGGGGGCCGGGTCCGAGCCGGACCCCCACGTAGGCGGCGGTGGCCGCGCCGTTCAGCACGATGCCGCCGGCGGCCAGCAGGACCGCCGCACCGGTGCCGGGGTCGGGGACCAGCGCGCGGACGGCCACCAGGCTGGGGCCGACGCAGACGGAGATGATCACGACGTTCGCGACGGTGCCGACGCCGGGCCGCTGCCGCAGCGGGACCCAGGCGGCCAGCACGACGACGGAGGTCAGCGCGACGACGACGCCGAACGACCAGCCGGTGGTACGGACGATCCCCTGGTGCAGGACGTCCCACGGCATGGCGCCCTGACCGGCGTGCAGCAGCATCGCCATCGACCAGGCGTAGGCGGCCAGCCCGAGCACGAGCTGGGCGGCCCGGCGGGCCGGGCGCATCGGTGGGCGGGTCGTGGGCCGGGTGACGGCGATGGTGCTCATGACAGCCACCTTCGGCGTCATTGGACTCACAATCCATAGCCAATCGACCACCGGTGGCCCTAGAGTGGGCCCCGTGACCGCACCCACCGCCACCGTCGACGCGCTCCGCCACCTGTCCGCGCCGTCGGCGGCCCGGCTGCTCGACGGGTGGCGCCGCCCCGGTCCCGCCTACCAGGCGCTGGCCGACGCGCTGCGCGCCGCCGTGCTGTCCGGCACCCTGCCTCCCCTGACCCGGCTGCCGTCCGAGCGCGACCTCGCCGACGCGCTCGGGGTCTCCCGCACCACGACGTCGGGCGCGTACGCGCGGCTGCGCGAGCTCGGGTTCGCCACGAGCCGGGTCGGGTCCGGCACCGTGGCGGTCCTCCCCCGCGGTCCTGCCGCCGCGCCGGCCCGGCGGCCGCCCGCCGGCGACGCGCCCCTCACCGACGTCGGCGACGAGCACGTCATCGACCTCGCCCAGGCGACGCCGTCGGCGAGCGACGCCCTGCACGGTGCCTACGCCCGCGCCCTCGAGGAGCTGCCCGCACACCTGTCCGGCGGTGGCTACGCCCACCTCGGCATCGAGTCCCTCCGGGCGGCGATCGCCGCCCGGTACACGGCGCGCGGCGTGCCCACCGACGTCGACCAGATCCTGGTCACCACCGGCGCGCAGCAGGCGATCGCGCTGCTGGCCGGCACCCTGCTCGCCCGCACCGAGCACGCCCTGGTCGAGTCGCCCACCTACGTGCACGCGATCGGAGCGCTGCGGGCCGCCGGGGCGCGCGTCGTCGGAGTACCGGTCGGCGACGTGGAGGCGATGGCGTCGGCGGTCCGTCGCACGGGCGCGCGGCTCGTCTACCTGGTGCCCGACTTCCACAACCCGACCGGCCGCACCCTGACCGCCGCCGAGCGCGCGGCGCTCGGCACGCTGACCGCGCAGGGCGTCACCGTGGTCGGCGACGAGACCCTGACCGACCTGGACCTCGACGGGGTCGGCGTCCCGGCACCGTTCGCGGGCACCGGCGAGGACCCGCGGCTGATCAGCGTCGGTTCCGCGTCGAAGACCTTCTGGGGCGGCATGCGCGTGGGCTGGGTCCGCGCCGCCCCGCAGCTCGTGCAGCGCCTCGCGCGCGTCCGCCAGCGGCTCGACGTCGCCACCCCCGTGCTGGAGCAGCTCGCGGTGGCCGACCTGCTCGACCGGCGCGAGGAGGTCCTGCCGGCCCGTCTCGCCGACCTGCGCTCCCGCCGCGACCTGCTCGTGGAGTCCGTGCGCCGCCGGTTCCCCGCCTGGGACGTGCCCCGGCCGCCCGGCGGCCTGTGCCTCTGGATCGGGCTCGGACGGCCAGCAGGCCCCGCCCTGGCCGCGGCCGCGGTCACCGACGGGCTGCGGCTGTCCGCCGGTCCGCAGTTCACCCCGGACGGCACCGCCGCCGACCACCTGCGCCTGACGTGGACCCGGTCGCCCGAGGTCCTGACGGACGCGGTGGGACGGCTCGCCCGGTCCTGGGCACGGGTGACGCGGGAGGGCTGACGGTCAGGGGACCCGCAGCTCGACGGTCGGCGTGGCCTGGCTGCCCTCGTGCAGCAGCCGCGCGTGGACCGCGCCGGCGGCGGCGAGCTCGCGCCAGTGCTCGCCGAGCCACTCCTCCGCGTCGTACTGCGTGGTGAACACCGGGCTCGGCGAGGCGACCCGGTCCCCGGCGTCGGTCTCCCAGGCCCACTCCCAGCGCGGCCGGATCATGCGACGGTCCCCGCGCTGACCGAGCCCGCCGACCGCGTCAGGGCCCGGTTGATCGACGACGGCCACAGCGGACCGCGGTAGACGAACGACGTGTACCCCTGCACCAGGTCCGCGCCGGCGCGCAGGTAGGCCCGCACGTCGTCGGCGTCGGCCACGCCGCCCACGCCGATGATCACGGGGTCGGGTCCCAGCCGGCCACGCAGCCGGGCGACGACCTCCAGCCCGCGCGGGAGGAGCACCGGGCCCGACAGACCGCCCGGCCCTCGCTCGTGGTCGATCGTCGTGTTCACCGCGACGACGCCGTCGAGCCCGAGCTCGGCGACGAGGTCCGCGACCGCGTCCACGTCGTCGTCGGCCAGGTCGGGGGCGATCTTGACCAGCAGCGGCGTCCGGTCGTCCCCGGACGTGGCGGAGTCCGCCGCCTCCCGCGCCGCGGTCAGGATCGGCCGCAGCTCGGCGGTGGTCTGCAGGTCACGCAGGCCGGGGGTGTTCGGCGAGGAGACGTTGACGACCAGGTAGTCGGCGTACGGCGCCAGCAGCCGGGCGCCGGTGGCGTAGTCCCGGGCGGCGTCGGCGGCGGACGTGTCCTTGTTCTTGCCGATGTTCACCCCGACGACGGCGGCCCGGCCGGCCGGCGTGGACCGCAGCGCACGCAGCCGCTCAGCCATCTCGACCGCACCGTCGTTGTTGAACCCCATCCGGTTGCGCACGCCGGCCACGTCGAGCTCGCGCCACATGCGCGGCGCCTCGTTGCCGGGCTGCGGCCGGGGCGTGACGGTACCCACCTCGACGAACCCGAACCCCAGCATCGTCAGGCCGCGCACCGCGCGCGCGTTCTTGTCGAACCCGCCGGCCAGCCCGAACGGCGCCGGCACCGTGCGGCCCAGGACGTCGACGCTGCCCGGTCCGCCGGTACCGCGGCCGAGGTACGGGGCCAACGCGCCCTGCACGACGTCGCGGACCACCGGCAGCCGGCCCGCCACCTCGATCGCACCGAAGGCGAGCTCGTGCGCCCGTTCGGGGTCCATCCGCCGGAAGACGGTGCGGAAGAACAGGGCGTAGGGGGTCATCGTGCCTCCGTCGGTCGGGCCGGCGCGCTCGCAGGATCATCGCTCCGGGGGCGAGTGTGCCAGAGCCACCACAGCCCGACGAACGGCAGGACCAGCGGCACGTACCCGTACCCCTGCCCGAACGACGACCAGACGGTGGCCTCACCGAAGTACTCGGGGTGCGTCGTCGAGAGCACACCGACGCTCAGGACGCCTGCCGCCTCGACGGCGACGGCGCACCACGCCGTGCGGCGCCAGCGCGGGCGGGACCCGAGCGCGAGCGCCACGGTCGCGACGACGTAGACGAGCGCGGCCAGTAGGGACAGCAGGTAGGCGACCGGTGCGTGCTCGAGCTTGGTCAGCACCTGGTAGGCCGAGCGGCCGACGGCGGCGAACGCCAGCACGCCGTACACGGTCACGAGGAGGCGGCCGAAGCCCTTCCCCGTCGCAGCGGGTGTCGAGGTGCTCATGCGCCCTCCGTCCAGATGATCCACAGGCGCCACTGCAGGAACGCCACCGTCAGCGCCGCGACGAGCAGCACCACGGACGACCACCGCGTGCGCTCGGCGAACGCCCACACGGCGGCCAGCGGCAGCAGCAGGGCCGCGGTGAGCAGGTAGCCCCAGAACAGCGGGCCGTCGACGGCGTGGCCCCCGGCCTGCAGGACACCGGCGACGACGGCCTGCACGACGAGGACTGCCTCGACGGCGCCGGCCGCGAACAGCTGGCGCAGCACCACCGCGCGGTCGCGCAGCGCGAACCACGCCGCCCACCCCGCGAGCGCCAGGCACAGCGCGACGGCGAGGACGACCAGGGGAAGGACCACGTCGGCAGACTACCGGTCGCCCCGGCACACCGGTCCCGCGGCGCCCGGTTAGGCTGGGTCCCGTGGCTGACCTCACTCTGACCGGCAAGAATCCGACCTCTCTGACGGCCGACGCCCTCGTCGTCGGCACCTGTTCCACCTCCGACGGCGTGGCCGTCGTCGCCGACCAGCTGCCCGCAGCGGTCGTGGAGCAGATCGAGACGCTCGCACCGCGGCTGGGGGTGACCGGCGCGCTCGGCGAGGTCCGCACCCTCCCGGCGGGCAAGGACGTCTCCGCGGACGTCCTGGTGCTCACGGGTCTCGGGGAGCGTGACGCGGACGGCACGTTCGCCCGCGAGTCGCTGCGTTCCGCCGCGGGCTCGGCGGTGCGGTCCCTGGCCGGTTCGACGTCGGCGGTCGTGGCGCTGCCGGCGGTGGACGAGGCCGAGCTGGGCGCCGTGGCGGAGGGCGCGCTGCTCGGCGCCTACGCGTTCACGTCCTACCGCGGCGAGGAGGCTGCCGCGAAGCAGGCCCCGGTGCAGCGGCTGCAGCTCGCGACGTCGTTCGCCCGCTCGGGCGTGGCCCGTGCGGCGGTGTCCCGCGCCGAGGTGCTGGCCGCCGCGGTGCACGGCACCCGCGACCTGGTCAACACCCCGCCGAACGACCTGTTCCCCGCGGCGTTCGCCGACGCGGCCAAGGCCGCGGTCAAGGAGCTGGGCGTCAAGGGCGTCAAGGTGACGGTCCTGGACGACAAGCAGCTCGCGGCCGGCGGCTACGGCGGTCTCACCGGCGTCGGTCAGGGCTCGGCGCGCGGGCCGCGCCTGGTGAAGGTGGCGTACGCCCCGGCCAAGGCGTCCGAGCGCGTCGCCCTGGTGGGCAAGGGCATCACGTTCGACACCGGCGGCATCTCGCTGAAGCCGGCGGCGGGCATGGAGACCATGAAGCTGGACATGGCCGGCGCGGCGGCGGTGCTGCACACGGTGCTCGCCGCGGCGCGGCTCGGCCTGCCGGTGGCGGTCACGGGGTACCTCTGCCTGGCGGAGAACATGCCCGGGAGCAACGCCCAGCGTCCCTCGGACGTGGTGCGCATCCGGGGCGGCAAGACCGTGGAGGTCCTGAACACCGACGCCGAGGGCCGCCTGGTCATGGCGGACGGCCTGGTGTCCGCCGTCGAGGACGGCCACGACGTCGTCCTGGACATCGCGACCCTCACCGGCGCGCAGATGGTGGCGCTGGGCAAGCGCGTCAGCGGCGTCATGGGTACGGACGCGGTCCGTGACGAGGTCAAGGTCGCCGCCGACACGGTGGGCGAGGAGTTCTGGCCGATGCCCCTGCCGGACGACCTGGCCGAGGGGCTGAAGTCCAAGGTCGCCGACATCTCCAACGTGGGCGACCGGTGGGGCGGCATGCTCACGGCGGGCCTGTTCCTGCGCACGTTCGTCGAGGACACCCCGTGGGCGCACCTCGACATCGCCGGACCGGCCTTCAACGAGAAGGGGCCGTTCGGCTACACGCCCGCGGGCGGTACCGGCGTCGGCGTGCGGACCATGCTGGGCTTCCTCGAGGGCCGCAGCGGCGCCGAGGGCTGACGAGCGCGCGAAGGCCGCGACGGCCGCGGGGCAGTGCCCCGCGGCCGTCCGGTCTCAGCGGCGCGGGCGGTTCTTCTGCCGGGCGTGCTGGGCGGAGTTCCAGTCGCGCATCCGCTGCGGGTAGCCGGTGAACCGCACGTTGTACACGGGCACCCCCAGCGAGCGGGCGACGTCGAACCCGGTGCGCTCGTCCGGGACGCGGCGCCGCGTCCACTCCCCCGTGGTCGCCACGAGCAGCACGGTGGGCGGGGTCTGGGCGTTCGGCGGCTCGACATAGGCCTCCACGCCGACCCGCGTGGCCACGAAGTCCTGCAGGTGGGCGACGACGGCGGAGCGGCCGCCCGCGGGCGCGGCGGACGGCGACGACGACGGGGCGGACCGGCCCAGGAGGCGATCCATGGCGGACCTCAACGACATGTCCGCGAGCGTACCGCGCGTGCCCGGGTCCGGGCAGCGGCACGTCCACCGCCTGCGATGACGACGGGACGGCCTGCGGATGACAGAAAAAGTGACCCGATGTACCCAGCGTCACACCATTGGCCCTCCGGCCTCGATTGGGGCCGGACCACACATAGTGACAAGATGACAGGCAGTGACCCCAGGAACGCGGCAACGGGAACTCGATCGGCCGGACACCGGTCGGCGGGCCTCGGCGCGTCGCCCGACCCACTGATCGAAGGAGACTCCACAGGTCATGTCTGAGAACGTGCAGCTGCCGGCGCTCGGCGAGTCCGTCACCGAGGGAACCGTCACCCGCTGGCTGAAGTCCGTCGGGGACTCCGTGGAGGTCGACGAGCCCTTGCTCGAGGTCTCCACCGACAAGGTCGACACCGAGATCCCCTCCCCCGTCGCCGGGGTGCTGGAGAAGATCCTCGCCGACGAGGACGAGACGGTCGAGGTCGGCGCCACCCTGGCCGTCATCGGCGACGGCTCCGGCGGCGGGTCCGACGACGACGCGCCGGCCGCGGAGTCGGCCCCGGCCGAGGAGTCCGCTCCGGCCGAGGAGAGCCCCGAGCCCGAGGCCCCGCAGGCCGAGGAGAAGCCTGCCGAGGACGAGGCCGCGTCGTCGGCCGGGTCCGCCGGGTCGTCCGCCCCGTCCGGCGGCGGCGAAGGCACCGAGGTGACCCTGCCCGCGCTCGGCGAGTCCGTCACCGAGGGCACCGTCACGCGGTGGCTCAAGGAGGTCGGTGACGAGATCGCCGTCGATGAGCCGCTGCTGGAGGTCTCCACCGACAAGGTCGACACCGAGGTTCCCTCGCCGGTCGCCGGCACGGTCCAGGAGATCCGGGTCAGCGAGGACGAGACCGTCGAGGTCGGTGCCGTGCTGGCGATCGTCGGCTCGGGCGCCGCACCCGCGGCCCAGGAGTCCGCCCCGGAGCCGCAGGCCGAGGAGAAGCCGGAGCCGGAGAAGAAGCCGGAGCCCGCTCCCGAGCCGAAGTCGGAGAAGAAGGCCGAGGAGAAGCCCGCCGCGTCCCCGGCACCCGCGCCGGCCGCGGAGAAGAAGCCCGAGCCGAAGGCCGAGGCCCCCGCGGCGCAGGAGAAGCCGGCCGGCGGCCGTTCCTACCTGACCCCGCTGGTGCGCAAGCTCGCGGCGGAGAAGGGCGTGGACGTCTCGGCGATCGAGGGCACCGGCGTGGGCGGCCGCATCCGCAAGGAGGACGTCCTGGCCGCGGCCGAGAAGGCCGCCGCCCCGACCGAGGCTCCCGCCGCCTCCGCGCCGTCGGCCCCGAAGAAGCCGAGCATCCCCGAGGTCTCGCCGCTGCGCGGCACCACCGAGAAGATGTCCCGGCTGCGCAAGGTCGTCGCCGAGCGGATGCACGAGGCGCTGCAGACGCAGGCCCAGCTCACCACCGCGGTCGAGGTCGATGTCACCAAGGTCTCGAAGCTGCGCCAGCGTGCGAAGGCCGACTTCAAGGCCCGCGAGGGCGCGAACCTCACGTTCCTGCCGTTCTACACGCAGGCCGCCGTCGAGGCGCTGAAGGCCTTCCCCAAGGTCAACGCCTCGATCGACACCGACAAGGGCGAGATCACCTACCACTCTTCGGAGAACGTCGGCATCGCCGTCGACACCGAGCGTGGCCTCGTGGTCCCGGTCATCAAGAACGCCGGTGACCTCAACCTGGCGGGCATCGCGCGGCAGATCGGCGACCTCGCCACCCGCACGCGTGACAACAAGATCGGCCCGGACGACCTGAGCGGGGCCACGTTCACCATCACGAACACCGGCTCCGGCGGTGCCGTGTGGGACACCCCGATCGTCCCCGTGGGCCAGGTCGCGATCCTCGGCACCGGCACGATCACGAAGAAGCCCGTGGTCGTCACCGGCCCCGACGGCGAGGAGACCATCGCGATCCGCCAGATGGCGATGCTCTTCCTGTCCTACGACCACCGCCTGGTCGACGGCGCCGACGCCGCACGGTTCCTGACCGCTGTGAAGAAGCGCATCGAGGAGGCGGCGTTCGAGGCCGAGGTCGGTCTCTGATCGCACGACGCTCCTGCTGACGGGGGTGCGGACCGGTCCGGTCCGCGCCCCCGTCGTCGTCCCGGCCGGCGCCGTCTCAACCGACGGAGCGGACGCGCCAGCCGTCGTCGGTCCACGCCAGGTGCAGCCGGTCGGTGCGCGGCTCCCCCGCGGGCACCGCGGTCACCGTCCCGTCGACGCTCTGCTCGTGCGCCCCCACCGTGTACCGCACGAGCACGGTGGCCGTCCCGTCGCCCGGCGTGGCCACGGGCTCGGTCGCGAGCACGTCGACGTCGGGGACCGTCAGCCGGACGTCGGACGCCCGCGCGACGAGGGCCAGGTCGTCCTCGTGGGCCGGTGATCCGGGCACGGCGAGCTCGTCGACGTCACGCTCTCCCGCGAGCACGGCCGGCCGGAGCCTCGTCAGCGCCGCCGCCGCGCCGGCAGGGTCGTCCACGTCGGTGAGAGGGCCCGGCACGGCTGGCGCTGCCGATGCCGGCGCCGCGGGCGCCGGC
>Ga0207735_100155_pt1 | contig 15720 bp, 11 predicted proteins | sample TtaePargueraPR_9_FD_187280 | JGI IMG/M metagenome (GOLD analysis project Ga0207735, IMG submission 187280) | Aerobic enrichment media microbial communities from Bioluminiscent Bay, La Parguera, Puerto Rico - Tt and E2 (1) (SPAdes) | ecosystem: Environmental > Aquatic > Marine > Unclassified ... | reverse complement strand
TGGACCTGGTGGGCGTCGTGGTGGTGTCGTTCGCGTTCGTGCTGCTGCTGTTCGCCTCGGTGTTCTGCCACGAGGTCGCGCACGCCCTCGTGGCCCGCTCGCGCGGGCACCGCGTCGACGAGCTCGCCCTGACGCTGTGGGGCGGGCACACCGCCTACTCCGGTGCCGTCCGCCGACCCCTGGACAGCGCCCTGGTCGCCGTGGTCGGCCCGCTGACCAACCTGGCGCTCGCCGCGGCGTTCTGGATCGCGTTCCAGGCCCAGACGGTGGCCTCCGTCCCGGCCCTGCTGCTCTACGCCGGCGCGTTCTCCAACGCGTTCGTCGGTGCCTTCAACCTGCTGCCCGGGCTCCCGCTCGACGGCGGCCAGGTGCTGGAGTCGGTCGTCTGGGCCGCCACCGGCTCGCGGACCACGGGCACCGTCGCCGCCGGGTGGGTCGGCCGCGCCGTCGGCGCCGCAGTGGTGGCCGGAGCCCTGCTCTGGCCGCTGACCCAAGGTCGGCAGCCGGACCTGATCGTGGTCATGTGGGCCGCACTCATCGGAGCCTTCCTCTGGTCGGGAGCTTCCGAGGCGATGCGCGCCGGCCGGCGGCGCGAGTCGCTGTCCCGCCTCGACGTCCGCTCCCTGGCCATCACCGCCGTCGTCGTCGCAGCCGGCACGCCCGCGGCCGACGCCGGGCGCGCGGCTCGCGGCCGGGGCGAGGTCGCCGTCGTCGTGGTCGGTCCCGACGGCGACCCGCTGGGTTGGGTGGACCCCGCCGCGGTGGCGCGGATCCCGGCCGAGCAGGCCGCCGCGACCCCGGTCGAGGCCGCGCTGGTGCCGTTCCCGCCCGGGTCCGCGGTCCGTGCCGACGAGTCCGGACCCGAGCTGCTGGAGCACCTGGCCGGCGCTTCCGGCGGCGCACGGGTGGTGCCCGTGCTGAGCGACGGGCGCGTGACGGGCGTGCTCGACGTCGCCCGCGTGGCCGCGGCGGTGCGGCCCTCGGGGACCTCCGGGCGGCGCCGGTAGACTCGTCCGTCGTGACTTCCTCCTCCGCCACCGGTGCCGACGCCCGCCGTGGGCCGTTGCGCGTCGGCGACAAGGTCCAGCTCACCGACCCCAAGGGTCGGATGCACACGATCACGCTCGCCGAGGACGCGACGTTCCACACCCACAAGGGGTACTTCCGCCACTCCGAGATCATCGGACGGCCGGAGGGCTGGGTGGTCACCAACACCGCGGGGATCGAGTACCTGGTGCTGCGCCCCCTGCTCAGCGACTACGTGCTGTCGATGCCGCGGGGTGCCGCGGTCGTCTACCCGAAGGACGCCGGCCAGATCGTGCAGATGGCGGACATCTTCCCCGGGGCGCGCGTCGTCGAGGCGGGCGTCGGGTCCGGGGCCCTGACCATGTCGCTGCTGCGCGCCGTCGGCGACGCCGGCGAGCTGCACTCGATCGAGCGCCGGGAGGACTTCGCCGCCATCGCCCGCGGCAACGTGGAGACGTTCTTCGACGGTCCGCACCCGGCCTGGCACCTGCACACCGGCGACCTCGCCGACCGCGTGGCCGACGTCGTCGAGCCGGGCACGGTGGACCGGGTCGTGCTCGACATGCTCGCTCCCTGGGAGAACGTCGACGCCGTCGCCCGGGCGCTCGCGCCCGGCGGTGTCGTGGTCTGCTACGTGGCCACGGCCACCCAGCTGTCCCGCACCGCCGAGGACCTGCGCGCCGACGGCCGCTTCGCCGAGCCGACCGCCTGGGAGTCGATGGTGCGCGGCTGGCACCTCGAGGGGCTCGCCGTGCGCCCGCAGCACCGCATGATCGGCCACACCGGCTTCCTCGTGAGCGCCCGGCGCCTGGCCGACGGCGTCACGCCACCCGAGCGCAAGCGCCGCCCGGCCAAGGGGTCGCGCCCGGCGGGCGAGGAGACCTGGTCCGAGGAGGAGCTCGGGGAGCGTCCCGTGTCGGACAAGAAGATCCGCAAGGTGCGCCGCGAGGTCGGGCAGGCCCCCGAGGAGTGACGCGCGCGGGCCGACGGCGCCCGGGGAGGGGCCGGAGGTCTCGGTGCGGTCACGGTCCGGTTCGGATCGTGTGAACTCGATCGACGCGACCGTGAAATGGTCGGCACGATGTCGGCGTTGACCCGTAGGGTGCTGTGTCTCGGGGTTGGTCTCCCTCGCCGGGGGAGATGCGCCCGGGCTGCACGAGAGGGGAAGCGATGACCGACCACCCTGCCCGCCCGGAAGGCGCCGCCGCGCCGTCGGGGCGCGACGCGCAGATGGCCCTGCTCGTCGCCAAGAACGAGCGGCTCGCCGAGGCGCTGCGCGCGGCGCGCGACCAGATCGTCGAGCTCAAGAAGCAGATCGACGACCTCGCCAAGCCCCCCGGGACCTACGCCACGTACCTCGGTGCGCACGACGACGGCTCGGTCGACGTGATGTCCTCCGGGCGCAAGATGCACGTGCAGGCGAGCCCCGGCCTGGAGCTGGACCGCCTCTCGCCGGGTCAGGAGGTCAAGCTCAACGAGGCGATGACCGTGGTCGGCGCCGGCGGGTTCGAACGGACCGGCGAGCTGGTCACGATCAAGGAGATCCTCGACGACGAGCGCGTGCTGGTCGTCGGGCGGGCCGACGAGGAGCGCGTCGTGCGGCTGGCCGGGTCGGTCGCCGGCGGGAACCTGCGCGTCGGGGACGCCCTGACCGTCGACGTGCGCAGCGGGTTCGTGTTCGAGGTCGTGCCCAAGTCCGAGGTCGAGGAGCTCGTGCTCGAGGAGGTCCCCGACATCGCCTACGAGGACATCGGCGGGCTGGGCCCGCAGATCGAGGCGATCCGCGACGCCGTCGAGCTGCCCTTCTCCCACCCGGACCTGTTCCGCGAGCACGGCCTGCGCCCGCCCAAGGGCGTCCTGCTGTACGGCCCGCCCGGGTGCGGCAAGACCCTCATCGCCAAGGCCGTCGCGTCGTCCCTGGCGCGGATGGTCGCCGAGAAGCGCGGCGGTGACCCGAGCGCCAAGAGCTTCTTCCTCAACGTCAAGGGTCCCGAGCTGCTGAACAAGTACGTCGGCGAGACCGAGCGGCACATCCGGCTGATCTTCGCCAGGGCCCGGGAGAAGGCCACCCAGGGCATGCCGGTCGTGGTGTTCTTCGACGAGATGGAGTCGCTGTTCCGCACGCGCGGCACGGGGCTGTCGTCCGACGTGGAGACCACGATCGTGCCGCAGCTGCTCGCGGAGATCGACGGCGTCGAGCGGCTCGACAACGTCATCGTCATCGGCGCCTCGAACCGCGAGGACATGATCGACCCGGCGATCCTGCGCCCGGGCCGCCTCGACGTGAAGATCAAGATCGAGCGCCCCGACGCCGAGGGTGCCGAGGAGATCTTCGCCAAGTACCTCACGGCAGACCTGCCGATCAACGCCGACGACCTGTCCGAGCACGGCGGCGACCGGTCCGAGGCCGTGCAGGCCATGATCCGCTCGGTGGTCGAGCGGATGTACGCCGAGGACGAGGACAACCAGTTCCTCGAGGTCACCTACGCCAGCGGCGACAAGGAGGTCCTGTACTTCAAGGACTTCAACTCCGGGGCGATGATCGAGAACGTCGTGGACCGCGCCAAGAAGTCCGCCATCAAGGACCTGCTCGCCACCGGCAACAAGGGCATCCGGGTCGAGCACCTGCTCACCGCGTGCGTGGACGAGTTCCAGGAGAACGAGGACCTGCCCAACACCACGAACCCGGACGACTGGGCGCGCATCAGCGGCAAGAAGGGCGAGCGCATCGTCTTCATCCGCACCATCGTGCAGAAGAAGGGGGAGAACGGCGCTCCGCGCACGATCGACACCGTGAACTCCACGGGTCAGTACCTGTAGCAGGGCCTGCCGCCGCCGGTCTCAGCCGGCGCGGTACACCACGAGGGCGACGTCGTCCCGGGACCCGTCCGGCAGCATGTCGTTCAGCAGGCGGTCGGGCAGGCGTTCGAGCGGTGTCTCGCGGCAGGCCCGGGACGCGAGCGTCTCGAGCCGCTCCAGTCCCGTGCGCAGGCTCTCCCCGCGACGCTCGATCAGGCCGTCGGTGTACAGCAGCACGGTGTCGCCGACCGCCAGGTCCGTCGTGCGCTCGGGCCGCTCGCCGTGCGGGAGGGTCAGCAGCACGCCGCGTGCCCGCTCCAGCCACTCGGTACCGCCGTCGGCCCGGACCAGGAGCCCGGGCGGGTGGCCCGCGCTGGAGTAGGTCAGGGTGCCCGCCGAGGTGTCCACCACCCCGCAGAACACGGTGGTGAACTCGGCGCCCGGGGTGGTGCGGGCGAACACGTCGAGCATCTCGAGGGTCCTCGCGGGACCGGACCCGGCCAGCATGAGCGCCCGACCGGCGCTGCTGAGCCGGCCCATGCTCGCGGCCGCCTCGACGCCGTGCCCCACGCAGTCGCCCACGACCAGGCCGAAGCATCCGTCCGACAGGTCCATGACGTCGAACCAGTCGCCACCGACGGACATGGTGTCGTCGGCCGGACGGTAGCGGGTCACCCACCGCGGGGACGCCGGGGTGTCGGGCACCATGGCGAGCTGCAGGGTGTCGCTCACCGAGGTGACCCGCCGGACCCGGCGGCGATGGTCCTCGGCGCGCGCCAGGGCGTCGGAGACCGTCTGCACGAGGAGCCCCAGGAACGACCGGTGCTCGTCGTCGAGCGGACGGTGGGCCGCTGCCTGCACGGCGATCACCACGGACGGCGCCGCTCCACGGCCGGCGTCCAGCGGGGCGACGAGCGTGCGGCCGGTCCAGGCCGGCTCGCCCGACGACAGCACCGCGTCCACGGTGCCTCGGTCCGGACCCGTGCCGGTACCGACCGAGACCGGTGGCGCTCCGGGCGGGAACAGGTCGACCCGCGCGACGTCCGTCGCCTCGCCGAGCACGGAGGCCGCGGCCCGGATCACCTCGTCCGGCCCGCCCAGACGCTGCTGGAACGCCGTGGAGAGCCGGCCCAGCGTCTCCAGGCGACGCCGGTAGACGACCTGGCGGGTGGTCTCCGTCGCGATGTCCATCACACCGCGCACGGCGCCGTCGTCGTCCCGCAGGGCGCTGTAGGAGAACGTGAAGTAGGTCTCCTCGGTGAAGCCGGAGCGGTCCATCATGAGCTTCATGTCGACGTCCCACGTGGGCACCCCGGTCCGCAGCACCTCGTCGAACAGGGGGCCGACGTCGTCCCAGATGTGACCCCACAGCTGCGGCGCGGACGCTCCCATGGCACGGGGGTGCAGCTCCGTGCCGAGCATGTCGCGGTAGCCGTCGTTGTAGATCATGGTCAGCTCCGGACCCCACGTCAGCAGGACGGCGAACCGGGTGCTGAAGCAGAGCTCGACCGCGTTCCGCAGGGCGCCGGGCCAGGTGCTGGGTCGGCCGAGCGCGGTGCGGGACCAGTCGACCTCGCGGGCGACCTCCGCACACTCCTGCCCCCGTACCGCGGAGGCGAACCAGTCGGTCACGGGGTCGATGATATCGGCGCGGTCCGGCACGCTCTCCCGGTCCGGGCACGTCGCCGGACGCATAGGGTGGCTGACGTGACGGTGCGACGCGTGATGGGAATCGAGACCGAGTACGGGGTGCTGGCACCGGGGCGGCCCACGGCCAACCCCATGCTCATGAGCTCGCAGGTGGTGACCACCTACCGTGCCTCGGTCCAGGACGGTCGCCCCGGGCGCCGGCCCGCCCGCTGGGACTACGACGACGAGGACCCGCTGGCCGACGCGCGCGGGTTCCACCTGGACCGCGCCTCGGCGCACCCCTCGCTGCTGACCGACGACCCGGAGGCACCGGCGCCGTCCGGGCCGTCGTCGTCGGCGCCCGCGGCGGCCACGGGGCCCGACGAGCCGCAGGACGTGGAGCGGCCCGAGGCGGAGGAGTACGACGACCCGAGCGCGGCGAACTGCATCCTGACCAACGGCGCGCGCCTGTACGTCGACCACGCCCACCCGGAGTACTCCTCGCCCGAGGTCACCAACCCGCGCGACGGCGTGGTCTGGGACGTCGCCGGCGAGCGGGTGATGCTGGCGGCCACGCGACGCCTGGCGCAGGTGCCCGGCGCCGAGGCGGTGCTCTACAAGAACAACGTGGACGGCAAGGGCGCCAGCTACGGCACGCACGAGAACTACCTGGTGGACCGCGCGCTGGCCTTCGGCACGCTGGTGGACGTGCTGACCCCGTTCCTCGTGACCCGCCAGGTGTTCACCGGGTCCGGGCGCGTCGGCCTGGGGGCGACGGGCGACGAGCCGGGCTTCCAGCTCTCCCAGCGCGCCGACTACATCGAGGCGGAGGTGGGACTGGAGACCACGCTGCGCCGGCCGATCGTCAACACCCGGGACGAGCCGCACGCGGACCGGACCCGCTGGCGCCGGCTGCACCTGATCATCGGCGACGCCAACCACCTCGAGGTGGCCACGTACCTGAAGCTCGGCACGACGTCGCTGGTGCTGTGGGTGGCCGAGCACCTGGACGAGCTCGCCGCGACGGGCGCCGACGTGCGCGACGAGCTGGCCGCGCTGCGCCTGGCCGAGCCGGTCGCGGCGGTGCGCCGCGTCTCGCGCGACCTGACCCTGGCGTCTCCGCTGGACCTCGCGGACGGCACGACGGCGACGGCGCTGGAGATCCAGCGGCGGTACGCACGCGTCGTGGGACGTGCGCTGGCGGCGCTCGGCTCGGACGCCGACTCCGACGCGGTGCTGCAGCGCTGGGACTCGGTCCTCGAGCGGCTGGCCGAGGACCCGGGCCGCTGCGCCCGAGAGGTCGAGTGGGTCGCCAAGCTGCGCCTGCTCGAGCGGATGCGCGCCCGTGACGGCCTCGCGTGGGACCACCCGCGCCTGCACACCTTGGACCTGCAGTGGTCGGACGTGCGTCCCGAGCGCGGCATCTACCACCGGCTGGTCGCCTCGGGTGCGGTGGAGCGCCTGACCACCGACGAGGAGGTCGAGCGTGCCGTGCACCACCCGCCGACCGACACCCGTGCCTGGTTCCGCGGCGAGGTGATGGAGCGCTACCCGGCGGAGATCTCGGCCGCGAGCTGGGACTCGGTGATCTTCGACGTGCCCGGGTCCGCCTCGCTGCAGCGGGTGCCGATGCTCGACCCGACCCGGGGGACCGAGGCGCACATCGGGGCGCTGCTGGACGCCAGCCCGGACGCGACGACGCTGCTGCACGGGCTGCGCGGCGAGTCGTGAGTCGTGCGGCGCGAGGTCACCTGCACGGCATAGGCTGACACCACCCCTCACCGGGACCGACGAAGGAGGCGGACCATGGCTGGTCAGGAACGCATCAACCCGCAGCGGGACGACCGCACGCCCGACGACGACGCGGACGCGCCGGCCCCCGCCGCCCCGCAGTCGGCCGACCGCGACGCGGAGGTGGACTCGCTGCTCGAGGAGATCGACGAGGTGCTGGAGTCGAACGCGGAGTCGTTCGTGCGCGGCTTCGTGCAGAAGGGGGGACAGTGACGACCTCCACCGACGGCGGCGGCCGCCTGCCCGACGCGTTCCTGCGCCCCGGGTCGAGCTCCTTCGTGGAGTTCCTCGGCGAGCACGCCCCCGACCTGCTGCCGGGCCGGCGGACCGCGCCCGCGCCGGGGACGACGTCGGACCTCGCCCCGCACGCCACCACGATCGTGGCGCTGACGTTCGGGGACGACGACGGCGGCCGCGGCGTGGTGCTCGCGGGCGACCGGCGCGCCACGATGGGCAACCTGATCGCGAGCCGGGAGATCGAGAAGGTCTTCGCGGCGGACGACTACTCCGCGGTCGGCATCGCGGGCTCGGCCGGCATCGCCGTCGAGCTGGTGCGCCTGTTCCAGCTCGAGCTGGAGCACTACGAGAAGATCGAGGGGTCGCTGCTGTCGCTGGACGGCAAGGCGAACCGCCTGGCCACGATGATCCGCGGGAACCTGCCGATGGCGCTGCAGGGGCTCGCCGTCGTGCCGCTGTTCGGCGGCTACGACCTCGACCGGGCGACCGGGCGCATCTTCAGCTACGACGTCACCGGCGGCCGGTACGAGGAGCACGAGCACCACTCGGTGGGGTCGGGCTCGGTGTTCGCCCGCGGCGCGCTGAAGAAGCTGTGGCGGCCCGGCCTCGATGCCGACGGCGCCGTCGCCGTGGCCGTCGAGGCCCTGTACGACGCGGCCGACGACGACAGCGCGACGGGCGGGCCCGACACGGTCCGGCGGATCTGGCCCGTCGTGGCCACCGTCACCTCCGACGGGTACCGGCGGGTCGCGGACGCGGACCTGGCCGAGGTCGTGTCGCGGATCGTCGACGAACGCAGCGCCGGGCACGCGGGGGGTGGTCGCGCGTGAGCATGCCGTTCTACGTCTCGCCCGAGCAGCTCATGAAGGACCGGGCGGACTTCGCGCGCAAGGGCATCTCGCGGGGCCGCTCGGTGGTGGTGCTGGCCTACGACGGCGGCATCCTGTTCGCCACGGAGAACCCGTCGCGGGCGCTGCACAAGATCTCGGAGATCTACGACCGCATCGCGTTCGCGGCGGTGGGCAAGTACAACGAGTTCGAGAACCTGCGGGTCGCGGGCGTGCGCTACGCCGACCTGCGCGGGTACTCCTACGACCGGACCGACGTGACGGCCCGCGGGCTGGCGAACGCCTACGCGCAGACGCTCGGCACGGTGTTCACCACCGAGTCCAAGCCCCTCGAGGTGGAGCTCGTGGTCGCGGAGGTCGGCGCCACCGCGGCCGCGGACCAGCTCTACCGCCTGTCGTACGACGGCTCCGTGGCGGACGAGCACGGGTACGTGGTGATGGGGGGCCAGGCCGACCGCCTCACGGCCCGGGTGCGCGACGCGTGGCACGAGGGCATGGACCTGCCGGCCGTGCTCCGGCTCGCCGTGACGACCCTGGGGGCCGTCGGGCCGGACGGCGCGGTCGTGGCCGAGGGGTCCGAGCGGGAGATCCCCGCGACCGGCCTGGAGGTGGCCGTGCTGGAACGGTCCCGACCCCGCCGGGCGTTCCGGCGGTGGCAGGGCGAGGCGCTGGCAGACCTGCTCGCGCGCGGCGAGGACTAGGAGCGGGACATGGAACGGCGGATCTTCGGGCTGGAGACCGAGTACGGCGTGACCTGCGCGGCCGACGACGGCCGGGGCCTGAGCGCGGACGAGGTGGCCCGCTACCTCTTCCGCAAGGTCGTGGCCTGGGGGCGGTCGTCGAACGTGTTCCTGCGCAACGGCTCGCGCCTCTACCTCGACGTGGGCTCCCACCCCGAGTACGCGACGGCCGAGTGCGACGACGTGCGCCAGCTCGTGGCCTACGACCGCGGCGGCGAGCGCATCCTGGAGGGCCTGGTCGCCGACGCCCAGCAACGCCTGGAGCACGAGGGGCTGCCGGGCAAGGTCCACCTGTTCAAGAACAACACCGACTCGGCGGGCAACTCCTACGGCTGCCACGAGAACTACCTGGTGCGTCGGCAGGGGGACTTCTCCCGGCTGTCGGACGTGCTGGTGCCGTTCCTCATCACGCGGCAGGTGCTGACCGGTGCCGGCAAGGTGCTGGCGACGCCGCGCGGTGCCACCTACTGCCTGTCCCAGCGCGCCGACCACATCTGGGAGGCGGTCTCCAGCGCGACGACGCGTTCGCGCCCCATCATCAACACCCGCGACGAGCCGCACGCCGACGCCGAGCTGTACCGGCGGCTGCACGTCATCGTGGGCGACTCCTCGATGTCGGAGACCACCTCGATGCTCAAGGTGGGCGCCACCGACCTCGTGCTGCGTCTCGTCGAGGCGGGCGTGCCGGTGCGGGACCTGACCCTCGAGAACCCGATCCGGGCGATCCGGGAGATCAGCCACGACTCCACCGGGCTGCACCCCGTCCAGCTCGCCAACGGGCGCACGGCCACGGCCGTGGACGTCCAGGGCGAGTACTTCCAGCGGGTGCGCGAGCACGTGGACGCCCACCTGGACCCGACGCCGCAGATCAAGCAGACCCTGGACCTGTGGGAGCGGGGCCTGCGGGCGCTCGAGTCCGGCGACCTGAGCCTGGTGGACCGGGAGCTGGACTGGGTGATCAAGCTGCGGCTCATCGAGCGGTACCGGGCCAAGCACGGCCTCGAGCTCGCCGACCCCCGCGTCGCGCGCCTGGACCTGGCCTACCACGACATCTCGCGGACCGAGGGGCTGTACAACCTGCTCGCCGCGCGGGGCATGGTCGAGCGGGTCGTGACGGACCTGGAGGTCTTCGAGTCGACGGCGGTCCCGCCGCAGACCACGCGGGCCAAGCTGCGCGGGGACTTCGTCCGTGCCGCGCAGGACGCCCGGCGCGACTACACGGTGGACTGGGTGCACCTGAAGCTCAACGACCAGGCGCAGCGCACCGTGCTGTGCAAGGACCCGTTCCGCAACGTCGACGATCGGGTGGAGCGCCTCATCGAGTCGATGTGAGCGGCTGGTGACGATCCGCCCCGGGCCGGCGGCGGCTGCGTCGGCCCGTGGCAGACTGTCCCGGTGCCACCCGCTCGACCCCGCCCGATCGCCCGCGCCGTCGTCGTGGCGGTCGTGGCGGCGCTGACGCTGACGGGCTGCTCCGACGAGCTCCTGTCGCGGGTCACCCCGAGCGCGGTGCCGACGCAGGTCCCGGTGCAGGTCTCCGGACCGGGGGGCGAACCGCCGGTGCTGGAGTACCCGCAGCCCTACGACGTGGTCCGTGCCGGGTCGCGCACCGTGCACCCCGGCACGGGCGACCGCCTCGAGACCGGCGAGCCGGTGCTGCTGCAGATGTACGCCGAGGACGGCCGCGACGGCAGCGTCGTCACCTCCACCTACCAGGACGCCCCGGCCTGGTACACGTTCTCGCCGGAGGCGCTGGGGCAGAACCTCTACGAGTCGCTGCGCGGCAAGCGCGTGGGCGCCCGGGTGCTCGTGGTGGAGCAGGAGGGCGACGTCCCCGTGGTCCTGGTCGTCGACGTGCTGCCCACCCGCGCCGACGGCGAGCCCGTCGAGCCGCCGCAGGGGCTGCCGCAGGTCCTGCGCGACCCGGACGGCACCCCCACGGTGCGGGTCCCGGACGGCGACCCGCCCCAGGAGCTGGTGGTCCAGCCGCTGCTGCGCGGCTCCGGCCCCCAGGTCGACATCGGACAGGTCGTCACCGCGCGGTACGTGGCCGTGCGCTGGAGCGACGGTCGGGTCGTCGACTCCAGCTGGCGCGACGGCGTGGCGCCGCAGTCCACGATGATCGGCATCGGCCGGCTCGTGGAGGGCTGGGACCAGGGTCTGCTGGAGCAGTCGGTGGGCTCGCAGGTAATGCTCGTGGTGCCCCCGCACCTGGGCTACGGTGGCACGAACAGCGAGCTCGCCGAGGAGACGGTCGTCTACGTCGTCGACATCCTCGACGCCCGCTTCCAGGCGACGGACCAGGTGCCGGAGCCGGGCTCCACCACCGACGAAGGGTGAACCATCCATGACCGTGGCCGTCCGGGTCATCCCGTGCCTCGACGTCGACGCCGGACGCGTCGTCAAGGGGGTCAACTTCACCCGGTTGCGCGACGCCGGTGACCCGGTCGAGCTCGCCGACCGGTACGACGACGAGGGCGCCGACGAGGTGACGTTCCTCGACGTCTCGGCGTCCTCCGGGGGACGCGAGACCATGGTCGACGTGGTGCGGCGCACGGCCGAGCAGGTGTTCGTCCCGCTGACCGTCGGCGGGGGAGTGCGCACCACGGACGACGTCGACCGGCTGCTGCGCGCCGGCGCGGACAAGGTGGGCGTGAACACCGCGGCCATCGCCCGGCCCGAGCTCATCGCCGAGATCGCCCGGCGCTTCGGCCGGCAGGTCCTCACCCTCTCCGTCGACGCACGGCGGGTGACCGACGGCACCGCCACCGCCTCCGGCTACGAGGTGACGACCCACGGCGGGCGCCGCGGCACGGGGATCGACGCCGTGGAGTGGGCCGCGCGGGCCGCGGACCTCGGCGCGGGGGAGATCCTGCTGAACTCCATGGACGCCGACGGGACCACCGCGGGGTTCGACCTGGAGATGCTCGGTGCGGTGCGCTCGCGGGTCTCGGTACCCCTGATCGCCTCCGGCGGCGCCGGCACGCCCGAGCACTTCGTGGCCGCCGCCCGCGCCGGCGCCGACGCCGTGCTGGCCGCGAGCGTCTTCCACTTCGGCACGCTGACGGTCGGCGAGGTCAAGGACGCGATGCGGGCGGCGGGCGTCGAGGTGCGCTGAGGCCGGGCCCGCCGACCGACGGAGCCCGTTGCCCGGGGCGCTAGGATCGTTTCGATCCCCCGCCACGATCGTGAGGTCCCCCTGTGCCCGAGGTGCCCCCCGGTACCCGTCCCGCGACCCTGACCGGCTCGCGCCTGCGCCGCAGCTGCGCCCTGCTGTGGCGCGGCATGCGCGCCGAGCCGCGCCTGTACCTGCTGGCCGTGATCGCCTCGGCGGTGTTCGGCGCCGCCACCGTCGCCGTCAGCCGGGCCGTCGGCTGGGCGACGGACGCCGTCGTCGTCCCGGCGCTCGCCGGTGACGCCGCCGCCCGGGCGGACATCTGGCTCGCCGGAGGAGTGCTCGCCCTCGTGGCGCTCACCCTGGCGCTGTCCGTGGCCGGCCGGCGCATCTGGGCCGGGTGGGGCAACGTGGGCCTGCAGGCGCAGCACCGTCGCGGCGTGACGCGCCAGTACCTGCGCCTGCCCATGTCGTGGCACCGTTCGCACCCCGCCGGTCAGCTGCTGTCGAACGCCAGCGCGGACGTCGAGGCCGCCACCGGCGTGTTCAACCCGCTGCCGTTCGCGCTCGGCGTCGTGGTGATGATCGGCGTCGCCACGGGCATGCTGTTCGCCATCGACCCGTGGCTCGCCACGGCGGCGCTGCTGGTGATCCCCGCGGCCGTCGTCGCCAACCTCGTGTTCCAGCGCCACATGGCCCCCGCCGCGACCCGCGCCCAGCAGCTGCGCGCCCGCGTGGCCGACGTCGCCCACGAGTCCTTCGAGGCGGGGCTGCTGGTCAAGTCCCTGGGCACGGCCGACCGCGAGGAGCGGCGGTTCGCCGCCGCCACGGACGACCTGCGGGCCGCCAACGTCCGGGTCGGCTACGTCCGGGCGATCTTCGACCCCGTGATCGAGCTGCTGCCCAACCTGGGCACCCTGCTGGTGCTCGGCGTCGGCGCCTGGCGTGCCGCCGCCGGCGCGGTGGACGTCGGCGACGTCGTCACCGCCTCCTACCTGCTGACCGTGATGGCCGTGCCCGTGCGCGCGTTCGGCTGGGTGCTCGGCGAGCTGCCCCGCGCGCTCGTCGGCCACGAACGGCTCACCCGCGTGCTGGACGCCCGGGGCGAGCTCACCCCGGGCCCCGACGCCCTCCCGCACGGCGCGGCCGGACTGTCCGTGCGGATGGACGACGTCGGCGTCGACGTGCGTGCCGCCGGGCGCACCGTGAACCTGCTGCAGGACGTCACGCTCGACGTCGCCGCCGGCACCACCGTGGCCGTGGTCGGCGCGACCGGTGCGGGCAAGACCACGCTCGTGTCGCTGCTCAGCCGGCTCAGCGACCCGACCCGGGGCACCGTGCTGCTCGACGGGACGGACCTGCGTACGCTCGCCGACGGCGAGATCCCCGCCCAGGTCGCGCTCGTGGCCCAGCAGACCTTCGTCTTCGAGGACACGGTGCGCGCCAACGTCACGCTCGCCGACGAGGTCTCGGACGAGATCGACGCCGCCGTGTGGGAGGCGCTGCGCCTCGCCCACGTCGACGACGTCGTCCGTGCCCTGCCGGACGGGCTCGACGCCCCCCTGGGCGAGCGCGGAGCCAACCTGTCCGGCGGCCAGCGCCAGCGCCTCGCCATCGCCCGCGCCCTGGTGCGCCGTCCGCGGTTGCTCGTCCTCGACGACGCGACCAGCGCCATCGACCCCCGCGTGGAGCAGCAGATCCTCGCCGGCCTGGCCGCGCGGACGGCCGCCGGCCGGCGGGCCACCACCGTCGTCATGGTCGCCTACCGGATGTCCTCGGTCGTCATGGCCGACCGCGTCGTCCACCTCGAGGGCGGTCGCGTGGTCGACGTCGGCACGCACGACGAGCTGCTGGCCCGGGACGCGGGGTACCGCGAGCTCGCCACTGCCTACGAGGCCGAGACGGCGCGCCGCGAGCAGGAGCTCGCCGACGAGCGCGCCGCCGGCACCGAGGTGGCCGAACCCTGGGAGACCGACGAGGAGGAGGTGGCCCGATGAGCGACTCACGCATCGCCTCGGCCAGCGAGCTGGGCGTGCTCGCCACGCTGCGCCACGGGATCCGGATCTCGCCCCAGATCGTCCAGGGCCTCTGGATCACCCTGGCCCTCGCCGTGCTCGCGGCCGCCGGACGCGTCGTCGTGCCCCTGGCCGTCCAGCGGACGGTCGACGACGGCATCCTCGCGGACGGGGGCCCGGACGCCTCGCGCGTCGCGCTGCTCACCGCGGTCGCCGCCGGCGCCATCGTGCTCGCGGGACTGTGCACGGCGGTCGTCAACGTCCGCCTCTTCCGCACCACCGAGGCCGGGCTGGCCACGCTGCGCACCAGCGCGTTCCGGCACGTGCACGACCTGTCGACGCTGTCCCAGGGCACCGAGCGCCGCGGGGCGCTGGTCTCGCGCGTGACCACCGACGTCGACCAGATCTCCCACTTCGTGCAGTGGGGCGGCATCATGCTGCTGGTCTCCACCCTGCAGATCGCCGTGGCCACCGTCCTCATGGCGGTCTACTCGCCGGCGCTGACGGTCGTGGTGTGGCTCTGCTTCGTTCCGCTCTTCCTCGTGCTGCGCTACGCCCAGCGTGCCGTCGGCCGCGCGTTCGCCCGGGCGCGCGAGAAGGTCGGCACGATGCTGGCGGCCGTCTCGGAGTCCGTGGTCGGCGCCGAGACCGTGCGCGCCTACGGCGTGGAGGCCCGCACCGGGCGCCGCATCGACACCGCGATCGAGGACGCCCGCCGGACCCAGGGCCGGGCCCTGGTGCTCGTGGCCAGCGTGTTCTCGTCGGGCACGCTCATGGCCAACCTCGTGCTGGCCGTGGTCGTCGTGGTGGGTTCGTTCCTCGGCATCGGGGGCGGTCTCACGGCCGGTCAGCTCGTCGCGTTCCTGTTCCTGGTCCAGCTCTTCACGGGGCCGGTGCAGATGGCCACCGAGATCCTCAACGAGATGCAGAACGCCCTGGCCGGGTGGCGGCGCGTGCTCGCCGTCGTCGAGACGCCGATCGACGTCGTCGACCCCGGCGACGACGGCGTCGACAGCCCCCGCGGGGACGCCCACGTCACGCTGCGCGGCGTGCGCTACGCCTACCCCGACGGCCCCGAGGTGCTGCACGGCGTCGACCTGGAGCTGCCGGCACGGCGCAAGGTCGCCGTCGTGGGGCAGACGGGCTCCGGCAAGACGACGGTCGCCAAGCTCGTCGCCCGGCTCATGGACCCCACCTCCGGCAGCGTGGAGCTGGACGGCGCGGACCTGCGCCGCATCTCGCTGGCACGGCTGCGCGAGCGCGTGGTGCTGGTGCCGCAGGAGGGCTTCCTGTTCGACGGCACGGTCCTGACCAACGCCGCCTACGGGCTGCGGGAGCTGCCGCCGGACCCGGACGGCGACCCGGAGGTCCGGGCCCGGGTGGCGGCGGCGTTCGACGCGCTCGGGCTGACGGACTGGCTCGCCGGGATGCCGGCCGGCCTCGACACCGACGTCGGTCAGCGGGGCGAGGCGCTGTCGGCGGGGGAGCGTCAGCTCGTCGCGGTCGCCCGCGCCTACCTG
>Ga0207735_100154_pt1 | contig 15899 bp, 16 predicted proteins | sample TtaePargueraPR_9_FD_187280 | JGI IMG/M metagenome (GOLD analysis project Ga0207735, IMG submission 187280) | Aerobic enrichment media microbial communities from Bioluminiscent Bay, La Parguera, Puerto Rico - Tt and E2 (1) (SPAdes) | ecosystem: Environmental > Aquatic > Marine > Unclassified ... | reverse complement strand
GGCATAGCCGCCCGACCCGCCACCGAGGATGAGAACATCAAACGAGCGAGGGGTGGACTCGGTCACTATGGGGTCTCCTTGTAGGGATGTCGGTACGGCCCATCTTGCCACGGCGCGCGTGCACGGAGAACCGAAGGCCATGACTACGCTGGGGCCATGGGTCTGTTCAACTGGAGGTCGAAGGCCAAGCGCCCGGCGGAGGGTGCGCCGGGCGGCCGGGACGCAAAGAGCGAGACGGTCCAGCACCTGCGCGAGTTCATCGCGGCGCACACCGGCTGCGAGGCATTCATCGAGCCGCCCACGCGCGTGACGCAGACCACGATGGTGATCGTCGCGGACACGGGCGAGTGGACCCGCCGCCGCATCCCGGACGAGGGCACCGGCCGCCGGCTCGCGAAGCAGTTCGGCATCCCCGCCTTCGACGTCAACCTCTCCGGCTACCCGTCGCGCATGCGCGAGTGGAACGAGAAGCAGCGCAAGAGCCGCGGCTGACCCCCGCATCGTCCCGCCGCCGGCACCGGGCCGCCGTCCGCATCGTCCCGCACGCCCCGACCAGCCCGCGTGACCCGGATCGGAGCGCCATCGCAGGACGTGCTCCGACTCGGGCTCGCGCGCCCCGGATCGGAGCACGTTCGCCGGCTCTGCTCCGTCTCGGGCGGCACGGGGCGGCACGGGAAAGGCCCGGCACCCCCATGGGGAGCGCCGGGCCTTCGCCGTATCCGTGACCGTTACGCCGAGGCGCGGGTCTCCAGGAAGCGGAACAGCGTGCGGACCGAGTGGCCGGTCGAGCCGGCGGGGTTCTCGGCCCACGGCTTGCCCTCGTTGTACGCGGGGCGCGCGATGTCGAGGTGGGCCCACGGGGTGTCGCCCGCGAACTCGCGCAGGAACAGCCCGGCCGAGAGCATGCCGCCCGCGGGGCCGGCGATGTTCTGCAGGTCGGCGACCTTCGAGTCGAGCTCCTCGCGCAGGTGCTGGGGCAGCGGCATGGCCCACATGGCCTCGTCGACCTCGTCGGCCGCGGCGACCACGGCATCGCGGATCTCGGGGGAGCCCATGACGCCCGAGGTGCGGGTGCCGAGCGCGACGCCCTGCGCGCCGGTGAGGGTTGCGACGTCGAGCAGCACGTCGGGGTTCTCCTCGCGTGCCTTCACCAGGCCGTCGGCCATCACGAGACGGCCCTCTGCGTCGGTGTTGAGCACCTCGACGGTCTTGCCGCCGTAGATGCGGATCACGTCGGACGGGCGCTGCGCGGTGCCCGAGGGCATGTTCTCCGCGAGGCACAGCCAGCCGGTGACCGCGACGGGCAGCTTGGCCCGGGCCGCTGCCACGACGGTGTGCAGCACGGTCGCCGCGCCCGTCATGTCGGACTTCATGGTCTCCATCGACTTCGGCGGCTTGAGCGAGATGCCGCCGGTGTCGAACGTGATGCCCTTGCCGACCAGCGCGACCGAGGTCTCGGCGCCCTCGGGGGCGTAGGCGACGCGGACCAGGCGCGGCAGGCGCGACGAGCCCATGCCCACGGCGAGGATGCCGCCGAAGCCCTCGTTGGCGAGGTCCTGGGCCTCCCACACCTTGACGTCGACGCCGGTCTCGGCGCCGAGCTGCTGCGCGATCTCGGCGAACGAGCCCGGGAAGAGGTCGAGCGGCGGGGTGTTGACGAGGTCGCGCACGCCCGCGGTGGCGGCGACCAGGATGGTCGCGCGCTCGATGGCCTCGTCGGAGGCGCCCGCGATCATCCAGGTGGTGTCGACCACGTCGGAGATGTCGGACTTGTAGTCGGTGAACGTGTAGGCGCCGAGCACGGCGCCCTGCGCGACGGCCACGGCGGCGTCGCCCTCGGCGGGCAGCGCCACGACGACGGTGGCGGCCTTCTTGCCGACCTGGCGGGAGGCCTCGCCGGCGGCGACGCGCAGGTCGGCCTCGGTGCCCTGGCCGATGCCGACCACGACGACGCGGCGGGCCGCGGTGCCGGTGCCCGGCACGACGACGACCTTGCCGGCCTTGTCGGAGGCGTCGAGCGACGAGGCGCCCGCGGAGATCTGCGCGGCGGCCTCCTCGGGGATCTGGGGGTGGTGGGCGAGGCCGTCGGCCGTCCAGCCCACGATGAGGGCGTCGGCCTCGATGGACGCGACGGTGTCCTTGGTGGTGGTGAGTGAGGTCATGGGGACGAGCCTAGCCCCGGTACTTTGGGTGCCGTGTACGGAGCCTTCTACCGCCTGATCCTGTCCCACGTGGACGCCGAGCTCGCGCACCGCTTCGGGATCTCGGCCTTCCGCCGAGGTGCCTGGGCCTTCAGGACGATGCGCGGGATGGGCCTGGCGCCGCGGCCCCACGAGGCGGGTGTGACGCAGGCCATGGGGATCCGCTTCCCCGCGCCGGTCGGCCTCGCCGCGGGCATGGACAAGGACGGCGAGGCGGTGGCCGGGCTGGCCGCCGCCGGCTTCGGATTCGTCGAGGTGGGCACGGTCACGCCGCAGGCGCAGCCGGGCAACGAGCGCCCGCGGTCGTGGCGCGAGAAGGACGTGCGGGGCCTGCGCAACCGCATGGGCTTCAACAACGGCGGCGCCGACGCGATGGCGGGGCGCCTGGCCGCGCTGCGCGCCACCCGTGAGGGACGGCGCATCGTCCTCGGGGTGAACCTCGGCAAGAACAAGGCGACCTCGGCGGAGGCCGCGGCGGACGACTACGCGTACTCGGCGCGGCTGCTGGCGCCCTACGCCGACTACCTGGTGGTCAACGTGTCCTCGCCCAACACCCCGGGCCTGCGCGACCTGCAGTCGGTCGAGACGCTGCGGCCGATCCTCGCGGCGACGCGCGCCGCGGCCGACGAGGCGGTGGCCGACCGCCGCGTGCCGCTGCTGGTGAAGATCGCCCCGGACCTCGCGGACGACGACGTCGACGCGGTCGCGGACCTCGCGCTCGAGCTGGGTCTCGACGGGATCGTCGCCGCCAACACCACCATCTCGCACGACCGCGGGCCGGGCGGGCTGTCGGGCCCCGTGCTGCTGCCGCGCGCGCTCGAGATCACCGCGAGGCTGCGCGCGCGGGTGGGGGAGGAGATGTGCCTGATCGGCGTGGGCGGCATCGCGTCGGAGCAGGACGCGCGCGGCATGCTCGCCGCGGGTGCGACGCTGCTCCAGGTGTACACGTCGTTCGTCTACCAGGGCCCGGGCTGGGTCGCGCGGCTCAACCGCGCGCTGACCGCTCCAGCAGCCTGACGACCTCCTCGTCGGGGGTCTGACCGAATTCCTCGTACCAGCCGCCGACGGACTGCAGCAGGTCCGGCAGCAGGGCGGCGATCGCGTGGTCGGCGCTGCCGTCCTCCATGAGGGAGGCCAGCGCGTCGGGCGACGCCACCCCGACGGCGACGATCACCCGCTCCGCGCCCAGCTCGCGCGCCACCCGCGCGGCCGCGCGCACGGTGCCGCCGGTCGCGATGCCGTCGTCGACGATCACCGCGGTGCGGCCGTCGAGCTCCTCCGCCGGCCTCACCGCCCGGTACGCGCGCAGGCGCCGGTCCAGCTCGGCCCGCTCGGCCGCCTCGACCTGTGCCACCTGCGCCGCGGAGACCCCGAGCAGGTCCCGCGTGGCCTCGTCGACCACCCGCACCCCGCCCTCGCCGATCGCCCCGAAGCCGAACTCCGGGTCGCCGGGGGCGCCCAGCTTGCGCACCACGAGCACGTCGAGCGGCAGCGCGAGCCTGCCCGCCACCACGGCCGCCACGGGCACCCCGCCGCGGGGGAGCCCCAGGACCACCGCATCGTCCCCCGTGGTGAGGAACGCGGGCAGCAGCCGCGCGAGGCGCTGGCCCGCGTCGGCGCGATCCGCGAGGATGTCCATGCCTTCCAGTCTGCGCCCGGGAACTCAGGCGCGCAGGCGCGCGTTGGAAGGAATGTACGCATCTGCCAGGCGTACTCGCATTGTTTTCTCCTTTGATGCAGCGAAGGCCCCGGGTGATCCCCGGGGCCTTCGTGTGTCTGAGGAGAGGTCAGCGCGAGGCGGGACCGGCGTCCTTGGTCTTGGCGGGGTCGCGCTCGACGGCGTCGCCCAGGACCTCGTCGATGCGGGTCATGAGCTCGGCCGGGATCTCGACGCCCGACGCCTTCGCGTTGTCGTAGACCTGCTCGGGACGCGACGCTCCGATGATCGCTGCGGCAACGTTCGAGTTCTGCAGCACCCACGCGATCGCGAGCTGCGCCATGGTGAGGCCCAGCTCGTCGGCGATGGGCTGCAGGTTCTGCACGCGCTGGAGCAGCTCGTCGTTGTCGAGGAAGCGGGCGATCATCGACTTGCCGCCCTTCTCGTCCGTGCCGCGCGAGCCCTCGGGGGCCGGCTGGCCCGGCTTGTACTTGCCCGTGAGGATGCCCTGCGCGACCGGCGACCACACGATCTGCGAGACGCCCACCTCCTGCGACGCGGGGACGACCTCGTCCTCGATGACGCGCCACAGCATCGAGTACTGCGGCTGCGAGGACACGAACGGGATGCGCAGCTCCTTGGCGAGCGCGGCGCCCGCGCGGATCTGGTCCGCCGTCCACTCGCTCACGCCGATGTAGTGCGCCTTGCCGGAGTGCACGATGTCCGCGAACGCGCTCATCGTCTCCTCGAGCGGCGTGTCGTGGTCGTAGCGGTGCGCCTGGTACAGGTCGACGTAGTCGGTCTGGAGGCGCGTGAGGGAGCCGTTGATCGACTCCATGATGTGCTTGCGCGACAGGCCCATGTCGTTGGCGCCGCGCGGGCCGGTGGGCCAGAAGACCTTGGTGAAGATCTCGAGGCTCTCGCGGCGCTCGCCCTTGAGGATGTCGCCGAGGACGGTCTCGGCGGCCGTGTTCGCGTAGACGTCCGCGGTGTCGAACGACGAGATGCCGACGTCGAGCGCGGCCTTCACGCACGCGGCGGCGCGCTCGTTCTCGACCTGCGAGCCGTGGGTGAGCCAGTTCCCGTAGGTGAGCTCGGTGATCTTGAGTCCGGAGTTTCCGAGGTAGCGGTAGTTGACCATGCCCACCAGCCTAGAGCGCCGCCGCGGTGCACCTCTCCACACACCGCCGCAGATGTGACCGTCACCATGTGCAACCTGCGTCGGGATACGCGGGTCGCGGGTGGAGAGGTGCACTTCTCGTGTGGAGAGGCGCACGGCGGGCCCGCTCGACTCGTGTGGAGAGGCGCACGGCGGGCCTGCTCGACGTCTGTGCCGAGGCTCCTGTCAGACCGGGTACTCGCCGCGCGCGACCTTCGGCTTCGGCGCACGGAAGCGACGGATGTTGAGGTGGCGAGCGATGACGTAGAACGACCAGCCGCGCGGCAGGCGGTTCTCGCCGAACTTCTTCACGTAGTGCTTCTTCATGCGGCGCATCATCAGCCACGTGTCGATCGCGACGGCGAAGACCATCACGTAGAACACGGCGATGACCACGAAGCCAAGGTTCGACGCCGCGGGCACCGCGAGCGACGCGATGACGAACACGATCGACAGGGGGAGCAGGAACTCGCCGATCGACGTGCGGGCGTCGACCCAGTCGCGCAGGAAGCGCCGCTCGGGGCCGCGGTGCTCGGCGGGCATGTGCCGCTCGTCGCCCTCGCGCATCGCCTGGTACTCCTTCTCGCGCTGGAGGCGCACCTTGTCGCGCTGCTCCTTGCGGGCGGCCTTGGAGTCGGGGATGACCGGGCGGCGACGCGCGGCCTCCTGCTCCTTGCGCTTGGGGGTCGGGCGGCCCTTGCCGACGGCGTCGGACTCGGTGGTGTCGGGGGTGTTGTTCTCACTCATGGTTCAAGACGGGCCGGGGCCCCAAGTTCCTTCGCTGTCAGTCCTTGGCAGGGTTGAGCGCGGGCAGCGCGAGCATCCGGTCGAGCGCGATCTTGGCCAGGCGCTGCGTCTCCGCGTCGACGACGATGCGGTTCGGCACCTCCCCGGCGACGAGCGACTCGAGCGCCCACACCAGGTGCGGGAGGTCGATGCGGTTCATGGTGGAGCAGAAGCACACCGTGTCCTCGAGGAAGTGGATCTCCTTGTCGGGGTGCGCGTTCGCGAGCCGGCGGACCAGGTTGAGCTCGGTGCCGATGACCCACTTCGAGCCGGGCTCCGCCGCCTCGAGAGTCTTGATGATGTACTCGGTCGAGCCAACGTAGTCGGCCGCGGTCACCACGTCGTGCGCGCATTCGGGGTGGACCAGCACGTTGATGCCGGGCACCTTCTGGCGGAACTCCTCGACGTGGGCGAGGCGGAACCGGCCGTGCACGGAGCAGTGGCCCTTCCACAGGATCATGCGGGCGGCCTCGACCTGCTCGGGGGTGTTGCCGCCGAGCGGCTTGCGGGGGTCCCACACGATGCAGTCGTCGAGCGACAGGCCCAGCTTCAGCACGGCAGTGTTGCGGCCCAGGTGCTGGTCCGGGAAGAACAGGACCTTGCCGTCTCCGTCGACGCCGCCGACCTGGTCGTAGGCCCAGCGGACCGCGACCTCCGCGTTCGACGAGGTGCACACCACGCCGCCGTGGTCGCCGCAGAACGCCTTGATGGCGGCGGTCGAGTTCATGTACGTCACGGGCACGGTGCGGGAGGCGATGCCGGCCTCCTCGAGCTGCGCCCACGCATCGTCCACCTGGTTGATGTTGGCCATGTCGGCCATCGAGCAGCCGGCGGCCATGTCGGGCAGGATCACGGCCTGGTCGTCCGACGTGAGGATGTCCGCGGACTCGGCCATGAAGTGCACGCCGCAGAACACGATGAACTCGGCGTCGGGGCGGGCCGCCGCGTCGCGCGCGAGCTTGAACGAGTCGCCGGTGACGTCCGCGAACTGGATGACCTCGTCGCGCTGGTAGTGGTGGCCCAGGATGAACACGCGGTCGCCGAGCGCCTCCTTGGCGGCGCGGGCGCGCTCCACCAGGTCGGGATCGGAGGCCGCGGGCAGCGCGCCGGGGCAGTCGACGCCGCGCTCGGACAGCGGGTCGCGGCGCTCGCCCAGCAGGAGCAGCGCAGGCGACGCCGAAGGCTCGTGGAAGGTCTGGGTCATGGGGTCATTGTCGCACGCCGGGCAGGGCACACTTGAGGCCATGCGTGCCGTCATCGCAGCCCAGAGCTGGCCCCTTCCGGACGGCGGCAGCCTGCCTCCGCAGCGCACCGCCGAGGTGGTGCGGGAGGCCTGGGCGGCCGCCGCGCCGCACGTCGACGTGACGGTTGTGGCGGTCCCCGCGGGCGGCCCGCGCACCGCCGACGCGCTCCCCGGCGAGACCGCCCCGGTGGGCGGCGCGGTGGCGCGCCGCATCGGACCCGTGCTCGTGCTCGCGCCGGCCGCGGGAGCGCGCTGGGAGCCGGGCGCGCTCGGCACCGCGCTGCTCGGGCTCGCGGCGGCGGGGGAGACCGGGCGCGTCGTGGTGCCGCTCGGGGACGATGCGCCGGCGGGCGATGCCGTCGACCTCTGGGGCGGCGGCCTGGAGGCCGCGCGCGCCGGCGTCGCGTCCCTCGACCTCGTGGCGCTGGTCGGCTCCGACCGGCCGCTGCTCGGCTTCGCCGGCATGAGCGCCTCCGTCCGCGACGGGCGCGAGCACGATGCGGCGCTCGCCGTGGCGGCGCAGGCCCAGGAGGAGAGGTGGGCGGCGATCGCGCGTGAGGCCGACCCTGTCGCGTCGCGACGCACGCTGATGGGGCCGAGCCGGCTGTCCGACCAGCCCGGGTCGGGAGCCGCGGGCGGGCTCGCCTACGCCGTGGCGGCGCTGGGCGCGCGGCTCGTGCCCGCCGCGGGCGCGTGCGCGGAGCTCGCCGGGCTCGACACGGCGGGCGCCGACGTCGTGGGCGCCGTGGTCGGCGTGCTCGACGCCCGCGCGCTCGACCACGGGACCGCGGCCGCCGCATCGTCCCTCGCCGGCCGCACCGGCGTGCCGTGCGTGGCCGTGACCGGTCACCTCGCCGTCGGCAAGCGGGACCTCATGGCAGGCGGGATCGCCGGCGCGCACGAGGGCGCACCGGGGGAGGACGGCCTCGCCGACCAGGTCCGGCGCGTCGCGCACACGTGGACGCCCCGGCGCTGATCGGTGACGCATCCACGAATCGCGGGTCAGGGGGTACGGAATGTCCGGGCCCCGGCGTACGCTGGTACTCATCACCGAGAGAGAGGAGGCGTCAATGACTGAAGTCACCACCGAGACCAAGTCCCACGGCGTCGTCATTTCCGATGCCGCGGCGGCGAAGGTCAGGAGCCTGCTCGAGCAGGAGGGCCGCGACGACCTGCGGCTGCGCCTCGCGGTGCAGCCCGGCGGCTGCTCCGGTCTCATCTACCAGCTCTACTTCGACGAGCGCACGCTGGACGGGGACGCGATCCGCGACTTCGACGGCGTGGAGGTCGTGGTCGACAAGATGTCGGTCCCGTACCTGGATGGCGCGAGCATCGACTTCGCGGACACCATCGAGAAGCAGGGTTTCACGATCGACAACCCGAACGCCTCGAGCTCCTGCGCGTGCGGAGACTCCTTCAGCTGAGCTGATCAGCGGAGACGGACGGTGAGGGCCACGGCCCCGCCGTCCGTTTCTGTCTCCCCCACGAACTCGTGGCCCGTCATGCGTGCCCACGCGGGCACGTCGATGCGCGCCGCGAGGTCCGTGCAGACCACGGTCAGCTCGGTGCCGGGCGCGCGGCCGCGCGCCGCCTTCGCGAGCTCGATGATCGGCAGCGGGCACAGCATCCCCGTCGCGTCGACGGTGACGGGGCCGCCGTCACCGACCGCCGCATCGTCCCGCCGGACGTCCATGTCAGGCGAGCTCCGGCGCCCCGGCCTCCTCGCGCAGCTCCGCGATGACGCGGGGCAGCAGCGCGAGCAGCCGGTCGACGTCGGCCTCGGTCACGCCCGGGTGCAGCCCGAGGCGCACGTTGCCGTGGCTGAGCGCGCCGATGCTCGCGAGCACGCGGCTCGGCTCGAGCGTGCTGGTGGTGCACGCCGATCCGGAGCCGACAGCGATTCCGGCGCGGTCGAGGCGGCTCAGCAGCGCCTCGCCGTCGACGTAGAGGCACGAGAACGTCAGCACGTGGGGGAGCCGCTCGACGGGGTCGCCGACCACGTCGACGCCGGGCCAGGTCGCGGCGCGCGCGCGGATCGTGTCGATGAGGCCGGCCAGGCGGGTCGAGGTCTGCTCGAGGGTCTCGGCGCGCTCCTGCAGCGCGACCGCGGCGGCGAGCGCGGCGGGGACGCTGATGCCGCCGGGCGCCCAGTCGTCGCCCTCGGGCCACACCGGCAGCCAGCGCGTCTGCGGGCGCAGCGCGACCACGCCCAGGCCCGCGGGGCCGCCCCAGTCGGCGGGGTTCGCGACCAGCGCGTCCCAGTGCTCGGGGGCCTCGACGTGGCCGATGGTGGCCGTCGCGTCGACCACCAGCGGCACGCGCGCGACGGCCGCGAGGTCCGCGACCCGGTCGAGGCGCTGGACGGTGCCGATCTCGTGGTTGCCGTGCTGTACCGCGAGCAGCGACACGTCGGGCACCTCGAGCTCGCGCAGCAGCGCGTCCGGGTCGACGTGGCCCGCGGCGTCGACGGCCACCGTGGTGAGGTGGCCGCCGGAGATGTACTCCGCTGCGTGCAGCACCGCGTCGCGCTCGATCGCGGCGGCGACGATGCGCTCCCGGCCGCGACGCGCCGCGTCGACGCCGGCGATCACGCGTTCGATGCCGACGTGGGGGGAGTGGGTGAGGTGGGTCTGCTCGGGACGCGAGCCCAGGATCTCGGCGATCGCCTCGCGCGCGCCGTCGACGAGCTGCCTGGCACGACGCGACTCGGTGTGGAGGCGGGCCGGGTCGGCCCAGCCGTCGGCGAGGCCCGCGTGGAACGCGTCGAGCGTCCTGTTCGTCATAGGAGCGGAACCACTGGCGTCGAGGAACATCCGAGCGGTCTGCATGACCTCACGGTACAGCGCGCTAGACTGCCCGTGTGTCCTCGCTTTCACGTCCCCGCATGCCCGGAAAGGCCCTGGCAGGCATCGCTGTCCTGGGACTGACGTCCCTCCTGGCAGGATGCGCCAACGGCATCGAGAATGGCGCCCTTCCGAGCTCCCCTGACATCACCAACCAGACCGGTCGGATCATCACCCTCTGGAACGGATCCTGGATCGCCGCACTGGCGGTCGGGGTCCTGACCTGGGGGCTCATGCTCTGGTGCGTCGCGGTGTATCGCAAGCGCAAGGGGGACAACAAGCTCCCCGTGCAGACGCGCGCGAACATCCCGCTCGAGCTGATGTACACGATCGTCCCGCTGCTCATGATCGGTGTGCTGTTCAAGTACACGGTCGAGGACGTGGCGGAGATCAAGGACACCAGCGCCCAGGCTGACGTCCACATCAACGTGGTCGGCAAGCAGTGGAGCTGGGACTTCAACTATGTGGACGACGACGTCTACGACCCGGGCGTCCAGGCGTACCTCACCGGTGAGGAGGGCGTCGAGGAGACCCTGCCGACGCTCTACCTGCCGGTGGGCGAGCGCGTCGAGTTCACGCTCGACTCGCGCGACGTCATCCACTCCTTCTGGATCCCCGCGTTCCTCTACAAGGAGGACGTGATCCCGGGCCGCACCAACACGTTCCAGGTCATCCCTCAGCAGGAGGGCATGTACCAGGGCAAGTGCGCGGAGCTGTGCGGCGAGTACCACGCGTCGATGCTCTTCAACGTGGCCGTGGTGTCGCGTGACGAGTACGACGCCCGCATGGAGGAGCTCCGCGCCGAGGGCTACGAGGGCCAGATCGGCGTCGAGTACAGCCGCGACCAGGTGGTCCGGCTCACCGAGCAGCACGAGGAGGGTGAGTCCTGATGGCCACCACGGCACAGTTCGAGGGTGAGGCCCGCCCCGTCGGCATCCCCGCCGCGCCCACCCGTCGCGGCTCGCTCGTGGTCAAGTGGATCACCTCCACCGACCACAAGACGATCGGGTACATGTACCTGATCACGTCGTTCTTCTTCTTCATCGTGGGCGGCGTGCTCGCCCTGCTCATCCGCGCCGAGCTGTTCGAGCCCGGCATCCAGGTGGTGCAGTCGGCGGAGCAGTACAACCAGCTGTTCACGATGCACGGCACGATCATGCTGCTGCTGTTCGCGACGCCGCTGTTCGCGGGCTTCGCGAACGTCATCATGCCGCTGCAGATCGGCGCGCCCGATGTGGCGTTCCCGCGCCTCAACATGCTGGCGTACTGGCTGTACCTGTTCGGCGGCGTCATCGCCATGGCGGGCTTCTTCACGCCGCAGGGCGCCGCGTCGTTCGGCTGGTTCGCGTATGCGCCGCTGTCGAACTCGGTCTACTCGCCCGGCGTGGGCGGCGACCTGTGGGTCTTCGGCCTCGCGCTCGGCGGCTTCGGCACGATCCTGGGCTCGGTGAACTTCATCACCACCATCGTCACGATGCGCGCGCCCGGCATGACCATGTTCCGCATGCCGATCTTCACCTGGAACATCCTGGTGACGTCGATGCTGGTGCTGCTGGCCTTCCCGCCGCTCGCCTCGGCGCTGTTCGCGCTCGGCTCGGACCGCGTGCTCCACTCGCAGGTGTTCAACCCGGACAACGGCGGCGCCATCCTGTGGCAGCACCTGTTCTGGTTCTTCGGCCATCCAGAGGTGTACATCATCGCGCTGCCGTTCTTCGGCATCGTCTCCGAGATCCTGCCGGTCTTCTCGCGCAAGCCGATCTTCGGCTATCACGGCCTCATCTACGCGACCATCGCGATCGCGGCCCTGTCCGTCACCGTGTGGGCGCACCACATGTACGTCACCGGCGCCGTGCTGCTGCCGTTCTTCGCGTTCTTCACGATGCTGATCGCGGTCCCGACAGGAGTGAAGTTCTTCAACTGGATCGGCACGATGTGGCGAGGGAAACTCACCTTCGAGACGCCGATGCTGTGGTCCATCGGCTTCCTGGTCACGTTCCTCTTCGGCGGCCTCACCGGCATCATCCTGAGCTCGCCGGCGATGGACTTCGCGGTCTCCGACTCGTACTTCGTGGTCGCGCACTTCCACTACGTGGTGTTCGGCACCGTGGTGTTCGCGATGTTCGCGGGCTTCTACTTCTGGTGGCCCAAGTTCACCGGCCGCATGCTCAACGAGCCGCTCGGCAAGGTCCACTTCTGGCTGCTGTTCATCGGCTTCCACACCACGTTCCTGGTCCAGCACTGGCTGGGCGCGTGGGGCATGCCGCGACGCTACGTGGACTACCTGCCCGAGGACGGCTTCACCTGGATGAACCAGCTGTCGACCGTCGGCGCGGTGATCCTCGCGCTGTCGACGCTGCCGTTCCTGTGGAACGTCTACATCACGTCGCGCAAGGCGCCGCTGGTGGAGGTCGACGACCCGTGGGGCTTCGGCAACTCCCTCGAGTGGGCCACCTCGTGCCCGCCGCCGCGCCACAACTTCACGTCCATCCCGCGCATCCGCTCGGAGCGGCCCGCGTTCGACCTGCACCACCCCGGTGCGGCGGCGCGCGACCACTACCAGGCTGAGCGCGACTCGAGCGACCACGCACCCGTCGCGTAAGGAGCGAGATGTTCACCGAACGGAATGTGTTCTTCGTCCCGGCGGCCTTCTTCCTGGTCTCCGGCGTCGCGTACGGGATCTTCACCGGCTGGAGCGAGTGGGTCGGCGTCACCGCCATCCTGCTGACCTTCGGCATGTTCGTCATGATCTCGATCTACTTCCAGATGCTGGCGAAGCGTCACGGCCAGCGCGCCGAGGACCGCCACGACGCGGAGATCTCCGAGGACTCCGGCGAGCAGGGCGTCTACGCGCCGTGGAGCTGGTGGCCGCTCGTGTGCGGCCTCGGCGCGGCCCTCGCGTTCGTGGCCCTCGCCGTGGGCTGGTGGATCATGGTGCCCGCCGCGATCATCGGCATCATCGGCCTGGTCGGCTGGGTCTTCGAGTTCTCGGTGGGCCAGCACGCGCACTGAGCGTCCGCGAGTCTACGAGACGGCCCGTCCCCGCCAGGGGCGGGCCGTTCTCGCGTCTCAGGGCTCCGCCGCCAACTGTCGGATGGGGTAGACCTTGGTCGCTTTCGAGCGGTTCCCGCCTCGCAGGGGTGGACGGTTGTCGCGCGCGACCATGCAGTACCACTGCGGCGCAGCGACGGCCCAGCACCGACCACCATCTACCCCGTCCGCGCGGGTGAGCCCGTTCCGACCCGCTGGACCCGCTCAGCGCCGCTTGATCAGCCCGCCGGCCGACGGCGTCCCAGCCAGCCCGACCAGCCGCGCGATGACGACCGCGACGTACAGCGTGCCGACCACGGCCTCGAACGACCACAACGACCGCGCCCAGGCGCTCACGGGCACGATGTCTCCGAAGCCCAGCGTCGCGAGCGTGACGTAGCTGCCGTAGTACAGGGACTGCCAGGAGAGCGGGGCGGCGACGTCCCCGTCGCCGAAGCTTCCCGGTACGCCCAGCTCGAGCAGGCTCGAGATCACGCCGAACAGGCCCCCGAGCAGCAGGTAGCCGCACACCGCGACGAGCAGCAGCGCCTGCGTGTCGATCACCTCGGGCGGCCGCGCGAGTGCGGCGAGCAGGCCGAACAGCAGCGAGGTCTGCAGGAGCCCGACGCCCACGAGGAAGCCGCGGGTCGCCCACACCTCCTCCTGGTTGAAGCCGAACCACGTGGCCCCGATGATGAGCACGAGCGCGGAGGCGGTGATGGGCCAATGGCGGCGCGGGTTGACCGAGGCGGTGCGCACCGCGTAGACGACGGCGCCGGCGTACGCGAGCAGGTAGGCAACGTTCCAGCCCGGCCCCTCAAGGGTGATGGGGTAGGCGAACTGCAGGATCAGCAGGGTCACCAGCAGCAGCGCCAGCGACGACCGGTTGGAGGCGGCCGTGGCGAGCGCCTCCTCGCGCGACTCTCCTGGTGCGGTGCCGGTCATACGCCCAACCTAGCGACACTGACGTACCCCTGTGAGGGCGAGATCTCCCGAAACCGACCAAGGTCTACCCCAACCGGGATTGGACGCGGAGGGGCGGAAGCGCGGAGGGGCGGAGGCGGGGCGGGGGAGACGCGACGAGGGCGGCCTCCCGTTCCGGGAGACCGCCCTCGTGAGCTCGCGGGTGTCCGCTACGGGACCAGGAGGCCCTGCGTGGCGGAGGCCGTGATGAAGCGCTGCTCCACGTTGCCCCAGTCCACGACGTTCCACCAGGCGTTCACGTAGTCCGCCTTGACGTTCTTGTACTGCAGGTAGAAGGCGTGCTCCCACATGTCGAGCATGAGGAGGGGGATGAGGCCCACGGGCACGTTGCCCTGCTGGTCGTACAGCTGCACGATGATGAGCTTCTTGCCGATCGTGTCCCACGCGAGGATCGACCAGCCCGAGCCCATGATGGTCATCGCGTTGTTGGTGAAGTGCGCGCGGAAGCCGTCGAAGGAGCCGAAGTGCTCGTCGATCGCCGCCGCCAACTCGCCGGTCGGCTTGTCTCCGCCGTCCGGGGACATGTTGGTCCAGAAGATCGAGTGGTTGGTGTGGCCACCCAGGTTGAACGCGAGGGCCTTCTCGAGGCCGGCGATGGCCCCGAAGTCGCCCGAGTCGCGCGCGCCCGCCATCTTCTCGAGGGCGGTGTTCGCGCCGGCGACGTACGCGGCGTGGTGCTTGCTGTGGTGGAGCTCCATGATCTGGCCCGCGATGTGCGGGTCGAGGGCGCCGTAGTCGTACGCGAGATCCGGCAGCGTGTAGTCGGCCATATCTCCTCCATGGTCGTGCCGGGCTCAGGCTCGGCGGGTTTCCGGGAACGGTCCGAGCCTAGCGAGGCGCGCGGCTCGGAGCGAGGTGGACACCCGGTGCAACCGCGCGGGCTTCCGCGCCATTCCTCACCAGGGACGATGCGCGGGCGGGGGAGCGCCGCATCGTCCCGCCCGATGCGCCCGGGGACGCGAAAGGGGCGCCGGGCCCGTGGCCCGACGCCCCTCTCGGCGATCCGTCAGTGGTGCTCGTGCTTGGCGGCCTCGAGCTCCTCCGGCGTGACGGGGGAGATGCGCTTCTCGAAGTAGATCCGCGACAGCCACTGCTTGAAGCGGTCCCACCGGTAGCCCTTGCGGCGCACGCCGCGATCGTTGAACTCGGGCTCGATCTCGAGCGGCGCGATGTCGTCGTGCTGGACCAGCACCCAGCGCTCGTGGTCGGTGAGCGGCTCGTGGACCTCGATGTACTCGCCGTGCTCGTGACGCACGATCCGGCCCGTCTCCTTGCCGTGCAGCACCAGCTCGCGGTCCTTGCGCTGGAGGCCGAAGCAGATGCGGCGCGTGATCCAGAACGCGAGGGCCGGCAGCACGAAGATGCCGATCCGGAAGAAGTTGGTCAGGTCGTTGAGCGACAGGTGGAACAGGTTCGCCACGATGTCGTTGGAGCCCTCGAGCACGAGGATGACGTAGAAGGTGATCGCGGCGACGCCGATGCCCGTGCGGACCGGGGCGTTGCGCGGGCGGTCGAGCACGTGCTTCTCGCCGCGGTCGCCCGTGGCCCACGCCTCGATCCACGGGTACAGGGCGAGGAATCCGAAGAACAGGCCCGGCAGGATCACGGCGGGGATGAGGACGTTGAGCGACAGCGTGTAGCCCCACAGCTCCCACTCCATGGGGATGACGTCGAACAGCCAGCCCGGCATCAGGCGCAGCGCGCCGTCGACGAACAGGATGTACCAGTCGGGCTGGGTGCCCGCGGAGACCGGCGACGGGTCGTACGGTCCGTAGTTCCACACCGGGTTGATGGTGAAGATCGCCGCGACCAGCGCGATCGCGCCGAACACCACGAAGAAGAAGCCGCCCGCCTTGGCGGTGTACACGGGGAACAGGGGCAGGCCCACGACGTTCTTGTGGGTGCGGCCGCCGCCCGGGTACTGGGTGTGCTTGTGCAGGAACACCAGGAACAGGTGCAGCGCGATGAGGCCCAGGATCAGGCCGGGCACGAGCAGCAC
>Ga0207735_100153_pt1 | contig 15981 bp, 11 predicted proteins | sample TtaePargueraPR_9_FD_187280 | JGI IMG/M metagenome (GOLD analysis project Ga0207735, IMG submission 187280) | Aerobic enrichment media microbial communities from Bioluminiscent Bay, La Parguera, Puerto Rico - Tt and E2 (1) (SPAdes) | ecosystem: Environmental > Aquatic > Marine > Unclassified ... | reverse complement strand
GTCCCGGGTGCCGCGGCGTCCAGCTCGAGGTCGAGCGCGCCCTGCGCGGCGTCGTCGGCGGCCGCGAGGTCCCGGCCCAGGTGCCGCAGCACCAGGTCCGCGAGGTCGTAGCCGCGCTGGTCGGGGTAGCACAGGTAGGCGGCGAGCTCGGTGTCGAAGGTGACGCCGTGCAGGTCGAGGTCGCGCGAGGCCAGCATGTGCCACGCCGACTTGGCACCGTGCACGGCCTTCGGTGCCGCGGCGTCCGCGAGCCAGGACCGCAGCGACTCCTCCTGCGCCCCGTCCAGGTCCGCCAGGTCGACGACGACGGCGGACGCCTCCACCGCGTCGCTCCCCGTCGCCAGCGCCACCTGCCAGGCGTCCCCGAGCCCCGGACGTGCGACGCCGGAGACGTCCACCCCGACGCGCCGACCGGCGTGCGCGGCGAGCCACGACGCCAGGTCGCCGTCGTGCAGCGTCACCCGGACCGCGTCGCCGGGCGTGGCGTCCGCCTCGTGTCCCGCGGGGTCGACGGCGAGCAGCCGGTCGCGCAGGGCACCGAACTGCAGCGCGTCCGAGACCCGGTGGACCGCCTCGCGGTCGAAGCCCGCGACGGCCAGGTCGTCGATGCCCAGCGGCAGCTCGACGTCGGTCAGCAGGGCGTTCAGCTCCCGGTTGAGCCGCACCTGCGCCGCGTGCTCGCGCAGCGCCTCGCCGCGCTTGCCCGTGAGCTCGTCCTGGCGCTCCAGCAGCGAGTCCAGGTCGCCGAACTGGGTGATCCACTTCGCCGCCACGCCCGGGCCGACGCCCGGAACCCCGGGCAGGTTGTCGCTGGTCTCCCCCACCAGCGCGGCCAGGTCCGGGTACCGCTCGGGAGCGACCTTGTACTTCTCCTCGACGGCGGCCGGCGTCATGCGGCTCAGCTCGGAGACGCCCTTCTTCGGGTAGAGGACGGTGACGCGGTCGGTGACGAGCTGCAGCGCGTCGCGGTCGCCCGAGCAGACCAGCACCTCCATGCCGGCCTCCGCGCCCTGCCGTGCGAGCGTGGCCAGGATGTCGTCGGCCTCGATGCCCTCACGCTGCAGCGCGGGCACGCGCAACGCCTCGAGCACCTCGCGGATGAGCGGCACCTGACCGCGGAACACCTCGGGCGTGGCGTCGCGCGTGGCCTTGTACTCGGCGTAGCGCTCGGTGCGGAACGTCACGCGGCCGGCGTCGAAGGCGACGGCGACGTGCGTCGGCTGCTCGTCGCGCAGCAGGTTCGTCAGCATCGACGCGAAGCCGTAGACGGCGTTGGTCACCTGACCGCTCGACGTGGCCAGGGTGTCGGGCAGGGCGTAGAACGCCCGGTAGGCCATGGAGTGGCCGTCGATGAGCAGGAGCCGCGTGCCCTGTGTTCCGGTCCCGGTTCGCGCTGAGGTCGTCACGGGTGCCAACCTACAGTCCATGACCGACACGAGGCCCTCGCACCCCCGCACGCCCGACGAGTGGCAGCAGGCCGCCCGCGGCACCCTCCTCGAGCGGACGGGGATCGAGCTGACCCACGTCGGTCCGGAGGGCGCCTCGGGCACGATGCCCGTGGCCGGGAACACCCAGCCGGCGGGGCTCCTGCACGGTGGCGCCACCGCGGCGCTCGCCGAGACCCTCGGGTCCGTGGCCGCCCAGATGCACGCCGGCCCCGGCCGCGCGGCGGTCGGGATCGAGCTGGGCGTCACGCATCATCGCGGGGTCCGGCGCGGCACCGTCCACGGGACGGCGACGGCGCTGCACCTGGGCCGCTCGACGGCGTCCTACGAGATCGTCGTGGTGGACGACGACGGCCGACGCGTCGCGACCGCGCGGCTGACCTGCATGGTGCTCGACGCACCCTGACCTCGTCAGGACGCCGTCGAGCTGCGGCTCTCGACCGCGACGTCCTCGAGCCGGATCTCGTCGGTGTCGGCGGCGTGCTCCGCGGCCTCGGCCTCGGCCTCCGCGGCGGCCTGCTGGGCCTGGAACGCGCGCAGGTCCACCGGTCCGGTCGGCAGCCCGGCCTCCCGCGCGCGCCGACGACGCGCCACGAGATCCTCGATGGCGGCCCGGGTGGCGTCACGACGCCGTCGACGCGCCCCGTCCCGCCGTCGGACCACCGTGGGCCCCGCGGTCGGCTCCTGGGCGAGCCGACGCTCGAGCGCCGGCACGGCCACGACCCGGTGGCCGGCTGCCGGGGCGAACCCCAACCGGGCCAGGAAGCGGTGCATCTCGCGCGCGCCGGGCGCCGGCGCGCAGTAGATGCTGTCGGCCTGTGCGGCACGGGCCGTGCCCAGCGCCGCGGCGAGCAGCGCGCGACCCACGCCCCGGCGACGCCACGCGGGGTCGACGCCGATGGCGTCCACGTAGAGGTTCGGCGTCGTGGCGAACATCCTGGGTCCCAGCACGCGCTGCAGCAGGAAGCCGACCACCCGGTCGTCGTCGCACGCGACGAGCACCTGGCCGCCGGCCGCGACCAGCACGCTGAGGTGCTCCAGCAGCCGGGCGGGGTCGGTCGTGGCCGCGCTGCCGCCGTCGGGCCCGAGGTCCACCGCCAGGGCGGCGACCGCCCGCAGGTCCTCCTCGGTCGCGCTGCGCACCTCGACCGTGGGACGCATCGACAACTCCCCTCGACGACGGGTGACCTCGTCACGCTCTGAAGGTCACGAAACGATCACGACTCCCTCGTGACCTTACTGGTCACCAGGGAGTCGCACAACGTGTCTCAGGCGCCCACCTGGTCGATGACCGCGTCGGCCACCTCGCGCATGGTCAGGCGTCGGTCCATCGAGGTCTTCTGGATCCAGCGGAACGACTCGGGCTCGCTCAACCCCATCTTCGTCATCAGCAGGCCCTTGGCGCGGTCGACGCGCTTGCGCGTCTCGAACCGGTCCTGCAGGTCCGCGACCTCCGACTCCAGGGCGCCGATCTGCTGGTAGCGGGAGATCGCGATCTCGACCGCGGGCAGCAGGTCCGCCGGAGTGAAGGGCTTGACCACGTAGGCCATCGCGCCGGCGTCGCGCGCCCGCTCGACGAGCTCGGTCTGCGAGAAGGCCGTCAGCAGCACGACCGGCGCCGCGTGGGCCTTGCCGATGCGCTCCGCGGCGGAGATGCCGTCGAGCTCGGGCATCTTGACGTCCATGACGACGACGTCCGGCTTGAGCTCGGTCGCCAGGTTCACGGCGGTCTCGCCGTCACCGGCCTCGCCCACGACATCGAACCCCGCCTCGCGCAGCGTCTCGACGACGTCCATGCGGATGAGGGCCTCGTCCTCCGCCACGACCGCGCGCCGCGCCGGCTTCGAGGGCGGCGCCGCCGGCGTGGACTCGGTGTCCTCGTCGATCAGCGGGGGCAGGTCGAGGTTCAGCTTCTCGTCGGTCACGCCTCTCATCGTAGTCCCCACCGACCCGGGGTGCGCACGTCGACACCGTCACCGTGCTGTGACCGTGCGCACGCCGGCCGCGCACCGGACGGGTTGGGCACCGCACCGTGCGATGTGGTTCGATGAGCAGCGCGCACGCCCCGGTAGCCCAACCGGCAGAGGCAATCGGCTCAAACCCGATCCAGTGCGGGTTCGAATCCCGCCCGGGGCACGACGACCGACACGAAGGCCCGGTCCACCGTCTGGTGGACCGGGCCTTCGTCGGTCAGGACCGCGCCGTCACTCCGCGATCGCGTGCGCGTCCGAGCTGCTGCCGACCTTGTGCACGAGGATCGAGTTCGTCGTGCCCGGGACTCCCACGGGGGCGCCGGAGACGATGACGACCCGGTCGCCGACCTCGGCCAGGCCGTTGGCCTGCAGCGTCTGGTCGACCTGGCTCACCATCGCGTCGACGGAGCCGACCTCGGGCACCTGGTACGTCGTCGTGCCCCACGTCAGGGCCAGCACGTGCCGCACCGACTCCTCCGGGGTGAACGCCAGCAGCGGGATGCCGGAGCGCAGCCGCGACATCCGCTTCGCCGAGTCGCCCGACTGCGTGAACGTCACCAGGTACTTCACGTCGAGCGAGTTGGCGATCTCGGCGGCGGCACGGGTGATGACGCCGCCGCGGGTGTGCGGCGTGGACCCCAGCGGGGCGATCCGCTCGCGTCCCATCTCCTCGGTCGAGGCGATGATCGAGGCCATCGTCTCCACCGTGATGATCGGGTAGTCGCCCACCGACGTCTCGCCGGACAGCATGACCGCGTCGGCGCCGTCGAGCACGGCGTTGGCGCAGTCCGAGGCCTCGGCGCGCGTCGGGCGCGGGCTGGTGGTCATCGACTCCAGCACCTGGGTCGCCACGATCACCGGCTTGGCGTTGCGCCGCGCCATCTCGATGATCCGCTTCTGGACCAGCGGCACCTGCTCGAGCGGCATCTCCACGGCCAGGTCGCCACGGGCCACCATGAACCCGTCGAACGCGTCGACGACCTCCTCGAGGTTGTCCACCGCCTGGGGCTTCTCGATCTTCGCGATGACCGGGACGACCCGGCCCTCGTCCTCCATGATGCGGCGCACGTCGTCGTAGTCGGCGGCGCTGCGCACGAAGGACAGCGCGATGAGGTCGGCGCCGAGACGCAGCGCCCAGCGCAGGTCGTCGGTGTCCTTCTCGCTCAGCGCGGGCACGGAGACCGCGACACCGGGCAGGTTGAGGCCCTTGTTGTTGGACACCGGGCCGGGCACCTCGACGACCGTCTCGACCCGAGGGCCGTCGACCGCGGTGACGCGCACGCGCACCTTGCCGTCGTCGATGAGGATCGGATCGCCCACCCGTGCGTCCTGCGGGAGGCCCTTGTGGGTGGTCGAGACGAGCTCGCGCGTCCCGACCACGTCCTCGGTCGTGATGGTGAGGGTGTCGCCCTCGTCGAGGAAGTGCTTCTCGTCACCGCCGAAACGTCCCAGGCGGATCTTCGGGCCCTGCAGGTCCACGAGCACCGCGACGTTGCGCCCGGCCTCCTTCGCCGCCGTGCGCACACCGTGGTAGACGGCCTCGTGCTCCGACTGCTCTCCGTGGCTCCGGTTGATCCGGGCCACGTCCATACCCGCGTCGACCAGCTCCCGGAGCTTCTCCGGGGATGCCGTCGCGGGTCCGATGGTGCACACGATCTTCGCTCTGCGCATGTCTCCAGCCTCGTCGTCGTACGGCTCCGGCGCGACCGGAGCCAGGCCCGGGTCCCCGACGGGGACCCGGGGTCGTTCTCATCCTCGCAGCGCGACCGTCCTGGGGCCCACCGGAGCCGGCAGCTCGGTGCTCCCCTGCAGGTAGGCGTCCACCGCGGCGGCGGCCGCCCGGCCCTCCGCGATCGCCCACACGATCAGGGACTGGCCACGGCCGGCGTCGCCGGCCACGAACACGCCGGGCAGCGAGGACGCGTAGTCGTCGCCGCGGCGCACCAGCCCGCGGCCGGTCGTCTCGGCGCCGGTCTGCTGCACCAGCTCGGGCGTCTCCGGGCCCGTGAAGCCCATCGCGATCAGCACCAGGTCCGCCTGGATCTGGCGCTCCGTGCCCGGCTTCGGGACCCGGCGGCCGTCCTCGAGGTACTCGGTCTCGGCCACCGTCAGCGACCGCACATGACCGTCCTCGTCCCCGACGAACTCGACGGTCGAGGCCAGGAAGGAACGCTCCCCGCCCTCCTCGTGCGAGCTCGAGACCTCGAACAGGATCGGGTCGGTGGGCCAGGGCTGGTGCGCGGGCCGCTCGGTCGGCGGCTTCTTGCCGATCGCCAGCGTGGTGACGCTCGCCGCGCCCTGGCGCAGGGAGGTGCCGACGCAGTCGGACCCGGTGTCGCCACCGCCGATGACGATGACGTGCTTGCCCTCGGCGTGCGGGGCGCCCTCGACGGGCTGTCCCGCCACGGCCTTGTTCGACGGCGTCAGGAAGTCCATCGCGTAGTGCACGCCGTCGAGCTCACGGCCCGGCACCGGCAGGTCGCGGGGCACGGTCGCCCCCGTGGCGACGACGACGGCGTCGAACCGGCGTCGCAGCGCGTCCCACGTGATGTCCGTGCCGATGGCGACGCCCGGGCGGAACCGGGTGCCCTCGGCCTCCATCTGCTCGAGACGTCGCTCGATGTGCTCCTTCTCGAGCTTGAAGTCGGGGATGCCGTAGCGCAGCAGGCCGCCGATCGCGTCGTCCCGCTCGTACACCACGACCGTGTGCCCGGCCCGCGTGAGCTGCTGGGCGGCGGCGAGCCCGGCAGGCCCGGAGCCGACGACCGCGACCGTCGAACCCGTCAGGCGCTGCGGCACCTGGGGTGCCACCAGGCCGCGCTCGAACGCCTCGTCGATGATCGAGACCTCGATGTTCTTGATCGTCACCGCCGGCTGGTTGATCCCCAGCACGCAGCTCGTCTCGCACGGCGCGGGGCACACGCGGCCCGTGAACTCCGGGAAGTTGTTCGTCGCGTGCAGCCGCTCGATGGCGTCGGCCCACTGGTCGGTCCGCACCAGGTCGTTCCACTCCGGGATGAGGTTCCCCAGCGGGCAGCCCTGGTGGCAGAACGGGATGCCGCAGTCCATGCAGCGGCCGGCCTGCTCCTTGAGGAACGGCTGGCCCTCCTGCCGCTGCGCGTAGGTGTCCTTCCAGTCGCGCAGCCGGACCTCGACCGGTCGGCTCTTGGGGAGCTCCCGCTCCCGCACCTTCAGAAATCCACGGGGATCAGCCACGAGCCACCTCCATGATGCGCTCCCACAGCGTCGGGTCGAAGTCGTCGCCCTCGCCCAGAGGCGTGCCGGCAGCCTCGGCCTCGCCGAGCGCCTCACGCACCTTGGCCCAGGCGGGCGGCACCACGCGGGAGAACTTCTCGCGCGCGGCCGGGTCGTCCAGCAGCTCGGCCGCGACCGGCGAGCCGGTCTCGTCCAGGTGCTGCTGCAGCAGGGTGCGCACCCGCTGCCAGTCCTCGTCCGGCAGGGCGGTCACCTCGAGCTCGCCCTTGGTGACGGCGGCGTGGTTCATCGCCTTGTCCCGCAGGCCGAGCACGTAGGCGACGCCGCCGGACATCCCGGCGCCGAAGTTGCGCCCGGTGGGGCCGAGCACGAGCACCTCGCCACCGGTCATGTACTCGCAGCCGTGGTCGCCCACGCCCTCGACGACGAGCGTCGCACCGGAGTTGCGCACCCCGAAGCGCTCGCCGACGCGGCCGCGCAGGAAGACCTGGCCGGAGGTCGCCCCGTAGCCGATGACATTGCCGGCGATGACGTTCGCGGCGCCCTCGAGCACCGCCGCCTTGTCCGGCCGCACCACGATCCGGCCGCCGGACAGGCTCTTGCCGACGTAGTCGTTCGCGTCGCCGAAGAGGCGCAGCGTGACACCCCGGGGCAGGAACGCCCCGAAGGACTGACCGGCGGACCCGGTCAGGGTCACGTCGATGGTGTCGTCGGGCAGGCCCTCGCCGCGGTACCTCTTGGTGACCTCGTGCCCCAGCATCGTGCCCACCGTGCGGTTGACGTTGCGCACCGGGACCTCGATGCGCACCGGTCGGGCGTCCTCGAGTGCGGGAGCGGCCTGGGCGATGAGCTGCTGGTCGAGCGCCTTGTCGAGACCGTGGTCCTGGTCCTGCGTGCGGTGCAGCGCGGACCCCTGCTGCGCGGGCACCTGCTCCAGCACGGGACCGAGGTCCAGGCCCTGGGCCTTCCAGTGGTCGACGGCCTTGCGCGTGTCGAGGGTCTGGACCTGCCCGACGGCCTCGTCGATCGACCGGAAGCCGAGGGCCGCGAGGTGCTCGCGGACCTCGGTGGCGATGAACTCGAAGAAGTTCACCACGAACTCGGCCTGGCCGGTGAACCGGCGCCGCAGCTCCGGGTTCTGCGTGGCCACGCCGACGGGACAGGTGTCCAGGTGGCACACGCGCATCATGATGCAGCCGGAGACCACCATGGGGGCGGTGGCGAACCCGAACTCCTCGGCGCCCAGCAGCGCGGCGACGACGACGTCGCGACCGGTCTTCATCTGGCCGTCCACCTGGACGGTGATGCGGTCGCGCAGGTCGTTGAGCACGAGCGTCTGCTGGGTCTCGGCCAGACCGATCTCCCACGGGGTGCCCGCGTGCTTGAGCGAGGTCAGCGGGCTCGCGCCCGTGCCGCCGTCGTGCCCGGAGATGAGCACGACGTCGGCGTGCGCCTTGGACACGCCCGTGGCGACCGTCCCGACGCCGAACTCCGAGACCAGCTTGACGTGGATCCGCGCGGCCGGGTTGGCGTTCTTGGCGTCGTGGATCAGCTGGGCCAGGTCCTCGATCGAGTAGATGTCGTGGTGCGGCGGCGGCGAGATCAGGCCGACGCCGGGCGTGGAGTGCCGGGTCTTGGCGACCCACGGGTAGACCTTCGGTCCGGGCAGCTGGCCGCCCTCGCCGGGCTTGGCGCCCTGGGCGAGCTTGAGCTGGATGTCGTCGGCCTGGGTGAGGTACTCGCTGGTCACGCCGAACCGCCCCGAGGCGATCTGCTTGACGCGCGACCGCCGCTGCGGGTCGTAGAGCCGCTCGGAGTCCTCGCCGCCCTCGCCCGAGTTGGACCGGCCCTGGAGCTGGTTCATGGCGATGGCGAGCGTCTCGTGCATCTCCTGGCTGATCGCGCCGTAGGACATCGCACCGGTGTTGAACCGCTTGACGATCTCGCTGACGGGCTCGACCTCGTCGATCGGCACCGGGTCGCGGTCCGGCTCGAAGCGCAGCAGGCCGCGCAGCGTCATGAGCCGCTCGGACTGCTCGTCGACGCGCCGCGTGTACTGGCGGAAGATGTCCATCTTGCCCGCACGGGTGGCGTGCTGGAGCCGGAAGACCGTCTCCGGGTCGAACAGGTGCTCCTCGCCGTCGCGGCGCCACTGGTACTCGCCACCGGTGGTGAGCCGCTCGTGCGGGGTGTGGTTGCCGGACGCCGGGTAGGCCTCGGTGTGCCGGGCCGCGGTCTCCGCGGCGATCACGTCCAGACCGATGCCGCCGAGGCGGCTCGTGGTGCCGGTGAAGTAGTCGTCCACGAGCTCGTGGGACAGACCCACGGCCTCGAAGACCTGGGCGCCGCGGTAGGACATGATCGTGGAGATGCCCATCTTGGACATCACCTTGAGCACACCCTTGCCGAGCGCGGTGATGAGGTTGTCGACCGAGACATCGGGCGCCACGTCGAGGTAGCCGCGCCGGGCCAGGTCCTCGACCGTCTCCATGGCGAGGTACGGGTTCACCGCGGCCGCGCCGTAGCCGATGAGCAGCGCGACGTGGTGCACCTCGCGCACGTCGCCGGCCTCGACGACCAGGGAGATCCGCGTGCGGGTCTGGCGGCGCAGCAGGTGGTGGTGCACGGCGCTGGTCAGCAGCAGCGACGGGATCGGCGCCCGCTCGGCGTCGGAGTCGCGGTCGGACAGGATGATGTGCGTGACGCCCGCCTCGATCTGGGCGTCGATGTCCGCGAAGATCTCCTCGAGGCGTTCCTGCAGCGCACGGCCGCCGCCGGAGACGTCGTACAGGCCGCGCACGATGGCGGCACGGAACTCGCCCTCGAGGCGCTCGTCCCGCTCGATGCGCATGATCTTGGCGAGCTCGTCGTTGTCGAGCACGGGGAACGGCAGGATCAGCTTGCGGGCGTGCTGCGGGGTGTCCTCGAGCAGGTTCGGCTCGGGTCCGATCGCACCGCCGATGGAGGTGACCAGCTCCTCACGGATCGCGTCCAGCGGCGGGTTGGTCACCTGGGCGAACATCTGGGTGAAGTAGTCGAAGAGCAGCCGCGGGCGGTTCGACAGCACCGCGACCGGCGTGTCGGACCCCATGGCACCCAGCGGCTCCATGGCGTTGTTCGCCATGGGCGTCAGGATGATCTTCAGCTCCTCGGAGGTGTACCCGAAGGCCCGCTGGCGCCGCTGGACGGACGCCGGCGAGTGGGCGACGTGCTCGCGCTCGGGCAGCGAGTCCAGCGAGATCGAGTTCTGCTCGATCCACTCGCCGTAGGGACGCTGCGACGCGAGCTGCGACTTGACCTCGTCGTCCTCGACGATCCGGCCCTGGGCGGTGTCCACGAGGAACATGCGGCCCGGCTCCAGGCGGCCCTTGCGCACCACCGTGGCCGGGTCGATGTCGAGCACGCCGGCCTCGGAGCCGAGCACGACCAGGCCGTCCTCGGTCACCCAGAAGCGTCCCGGGCGCAGGCCGTTGCGGTCGAGCACGGCACCGATGAGGGAGCCGTCGGTGAACGTCAGGCAGGCCGGGCCGTCCCACGGCTCGATGAGGTTGGCGTGGTACTGGTAGAAGGCGCGCCGCGCGGGGTCCATCTCGGCGTGGTTCTCCCACGCCTCCGGGATCATCATCAGCACCGAGTGCGGCAGGGAGCGCCCCGACAGGTGCAGCAGCTCGAGCACCTCGTCGAAGCTCGCCGAGTCGCTGGAGCCCGCCGAGCAGATCGGCAGCAGCGGCGCGAGGTCGCCCAGCTCCTCGCTGGCGAGCGTGCCCTCGCGGGCCGCCATCCAGTTGCGGTTGCCCTTGACGGTGTTGATCTCGCCGTTGTGCGCGATCATGCGGAACGGCTGGGCCAGCGGCCAGGACGGGAACGTGTTGGTGGAGAACCGGGAGTGGACGAGCGCGATCTCCGACGCGTACCGCGGGTCGGACAGGTCCGGGAAGAACGGCTCGAGCTGCGCGGTGGTCAGCATCCCCTTGTAGGTCAGGGTGCGGGCCGACAGCGAGGCGAGGAACAGCTCCAGCTCGTTCTCGGCGCGCTTGCGCAGGCGGTAGGCCCGGCGGTCCAGCGCGAGGCCGGCGAGCTCGCCGGCGGGGTCGGCGACGACCACCTGACGGAAGGTGGGCATCGAGGCGCGCGCGGTCGGGCCGACGAGGTCGGCCGTGACCGGCACGTCGCGCCAGGCCAGCACGTCGAGCTTCTCCTCGACCGCGATGGCCTCGAAGCGCCGTGCGAGGGCGTCCGCCTCCGCGGGGTCCCGGGGAAGGAACGCCATGCCGATGGCGTAGTGGCCGGCCGGCGGCAGGTCCGCGGCGACGACGTCGCGCACGAACGCGTCGGGGATCTGCGTGAGGATGCCGGCGCCGTCCCCGCTGTCCTCCTCGGCGCCGACGGCGCCGCGGTGGTCCAGGTTGAGCAGGGCGGTCAGCCCGGCGTCGACGATGTCGCGCCCCGGCGTGCCGCGCAGCGTCGCCACGAACGCGACACCGCAGGCGTCGTGCTCGGCCGCCGGGTCGTAGAGGCCCTGCGCCGCGGGGGGCGCGGACCAGTGCTGCGGCGTGGTCATCAACACCGTCCTCCTGCGCCCGCGTGCGGGCGCGTTGCTTCAAGGGTGGTCCGGGACGTCCTCGGCCCGTCGAACGTACGAGAAGGAACCTGCCGGGGGTTGCCGGCCGGGTCCCGTCTCAGGTGCGGGACGCCGGGTCCTGGTCGGTCCCGGCGTCCGACGCGTCCGTCTCGGTCGTGTCGGGGGCGTCCTGCCCGGTGCCGGACGAGTCCGTCCCGGAAGGAGCGCCGTCGGTCTCGTGCTGTCCGTCGTCCTGCTGCCGGTCGCGGGGTGGGCGGCCGGGCAGCTCGACGCCGTCCTCGCGTCCGGGGCGCAGCCGTCCGACGACGACGAAGGCCACCAGGGCACCGAGGCCCAGGACGATCGACGTCCAGACGTTCAGCCGCAGCCCGAGCACCATCTCGGCGGTGTCGATGCGGAGCATCTCGATCCACACCCGACCAAGGGTGTAGAGCGCGACGTAGGCCCAGAATACCCTCCCATGACCGAGCCTGTACCGGCGGTCGAGCCAGATCAGCAGCGCGGCGGCGCCGAGGTTCCAGACCATCTCGTACAGGAACGTCGGGTGGAACAGCGTCCCCTCGGCGTACTGCAGCCCCGTGGCGGGGTCGACGGGCAGGTGCGCCGGGTCGATCTCCAGGCCCCACGGGAGGGTGGTCGGCGCGCCGAACAGCTCCTGGTTGAACCAGTTGCCCAGCCGGCCGATCGCCTGGGCGACCAGCAGCCCGGGGGCCAGGGCGTCGGCGAACGCGGGCAGGCGGACGCCGAGGCGCCGGCAGCCGATCCAGGCGCCGACGGCCCCGAGCGCGACGGCGCCCCAGATGCCGAGACCGCCCTGCCAGATGTACAGCGCCGAGACGGGGTCGCCGTTCTCCCCCCAGTACGGGTCGGGGGTGGAGATCACGTGGTACAGCCGGCCACCGACGATGCCGAACGGGACCGCCCAGAACGCGATCTCCAGGACGTCGTCCGGGTCGCCGCCGCGCGCCTGCCAGCGCTTCATGGTGATCCACACGGCCGCGACGATCCCCGCGAGGATCGCCAGGGCGTAGGCACGGATCGGCACCGGGCCGAGGTACCACACGCCCTGCGACGGGCTCGGGATCGCGGTGGCGATCTGGCCGATGACGTTCACGAGGTTCCTTCCGCGGTCCGGGCGCGCGCGACTCCGGTCGCGAGCTCGGCGGTCACCCTACCGAGGTCGTCGAGGCGCTCCGACCACGGTGCGTCGCCGAGCAGGGTCCGCACCAGGGCGGAGCCGACGATCACGCCGTCGGCGTACCGGCCCACCTGGGCGGCCTGGTCGCCCGTGGACACGCCCAGACCGACGCACACGTGCGCCGCACCGGCGGAGCGGGTGTCGGCCACGAGCCGCTCGGCGCGGTCCCCGACCGCGTCCCGGGCGCCGGTCACGCCCATCGTGGAGGCCGCGTAGACGAAGCCCCGCGAGGCCTGCGCCGTGAGCCGCAGCCGTTCCGGGGTGGAGCTCGGGGCCACCAGATAGACCTTGTCGAGACCGTGCGCGTCGGCGGCGGTGCTCCACTCGTCGGCCTCGTCCGGGATGAGGTCGGGCGTGATCATCCCGGCACCGCCGGCGGCCGACAGGTCGCGGGCGAACGCCTCGACGCCGTAGCGCAGCACGGGGTTGTAGTACGACATCACCAGGGCCGGCACCCGGCCGCCGGAGTGCTGGGCGACGGCCTCGACCACCCGCAGCACGTCGCGCACCCGGGTGCCGCCGTGCAAAGCCGCCTCGGCCGCCTCCTGGATGACGGGCCCGTCCATCACCGGGTCGGTGTACGGCACGCCGATCTCCACGACGTCGACCCCGGCGTCGACCATCGTCGTGACGGCCTGCACGGAGCGGTCGACGTCGGGGTAGCCGACGGGCAGGTAGCCGACGAGGGCCGGCCGTCCCTCGGCGCGCAGGGCGTCCAGCCGGGCGGCCGTCGCCGAGGCGGTCGTCGCGGTGCTCACCGGTCCCCCTCCGTCGTCGTCCCGTCGAGCAGCCCGAACCACGTCGCCGCGGTGGCCACGTCCTTGTCCCCCCGCCCGGAGAGGTTGACCAGGATCACCTGGTCGCGCAGTCCCTCGGCGACGCGGCGCCGTCCGACGCGCAGGGCGCCGGCCAGGGCGTGGGCCGACTCGATGGCCGGGATGATGCCCTCGGTCCGGCACAGCAGCCGGAAGGCCTCCATCGCCTCGTCGTCCGTCACGGGCTCGTACGTGGCGCGGCCGATGTCGTGCAGCCAGGAGTGGGCGGGGCCGACGCTCGGGTAGTCCAGCCCGGCGGAGACCGAGTGGCTGGGCCGGGTCTGGCCGTCGTCGTCCTGCAGCAGGTAGGACCGGGCGCCGTGCAGGACGCCGGGCGCCCCGCCGGAGAACCGGGCGGCGTGGCGCCCGGACTCGATCCCCTCGCCGCCGGCCTCGAACCCGTAGAGCTCGACGCCGTCGTCGTCCAGGAACGCGTTGAACAGGCCCAGGGCGTTGGACCCGCCGCCGACGCACGCGGCCACGACGTCGGGCAGCCGCCCCACCCGCTCGAGCACCTGCTCGCGCGCCTCGGCGCCGATGATGCGGTGGAACTCGCGCACCATCTCGGGGAACGGGTGCGGCCCGGTGACGGTGCCGAGCAGGTAGTGCGTCGACTCGACGTTGGTGACCCAGTCGCGCAGGGCCTCGTTGATCGCGTCCTTCAGCGTGCGGGTCCCGATGGCCACCGGCACGACGGTGGCGCCCAGCAGCTCCATGCGCGCCACGTTCAGCGCCTGCCGGCGGGTGTCCTCCTCGCCCATGTACACGACGCACTCGAGCCCGAGCAGGGCGGCGGCGGTGGCCGTGGCGACGCCGTGCTGCCCGGCGCCCGTCTCGGCGATCACGCGGGACTTGCCCATCCGCTTGACGAGCAGCGCCTGGCCCAGGACGTTGTTGATCTTGTGCGAGCCGGTGTGGTTCAGGTCCTCGCGCTTGAGCAGGATCCGCACCGCACCGTCGGGGTCGGCGTGCTCGGCGAACCGCGGAACCTCCGTCAGGGGCGAGGGCCGCCCGGTGTACTCGCGGTGCAGCCGCTCCAGGTCCGCGGCGAACGCGGCGTCGGCCTGCGCCTTGCGGAACTCCGCCTCGAGCTCGTCCAGGGCGGCGATCAGCGCCTCGGGGACGTACCGGCCGCCGAACTGCCCGAAGTAGGGGCCGTGGACGTCGGCGAGGCGGCCGGCGTCGGAGGCGGCGAGCGTCTCGGTCAGCGCGTCGCGCACGGGCTTGGCGGGCACGGTCGCTCCTAACTGCAGGCGGTGGGGGGTTCGGGTGCGGGCGGGACGCCCGCTCAGGGCTGCACGGCCGGGCGGACCGACCACAGCGACGGGTGCTGGCCCGCCGCGACCAGGTCCGCCACCGAGCGCCGCGGCTGACCGTCGGTGACGAGCGCCTCGCCGACCAGCACCGCGTGGGCGCCGGCCCGGGCGTACTCCATGACGTCGTGCGGGCCGCGCACCCCGGACTCGGCCACGCGGGCCACGTCGTCGGGGATCAGCGGGGCGAGCCGGGCGAAGGTCTCCCGGCGGACCTCGAGCGTCTTGAGGTCACGGGCGTTGACGCCGATGACGCGGGCCCCGGCGTCGAGGGCGCGCGAGACCTCCTCGGCCGTGTGCACCTCGACCAGCGCCGTCATCCCCAGGGAGTGCACCCGTTCGACGAGGGACGTCAGCACGGTCTGCTCGAGCGCGGCGACGATGAGCAGGACGACGTCGGCGCCGTGCGCCCGCGCCTCCCACACCTGGTAGGGCGTGACCACGAAGTCCTTGCGCAGCACCGGCACGTCGACCCGGGCGCGCACGGCGTCCAGGTCGTCGAGGCTGCCGCCGAAGCGGCGCTGCTCGGTCAGCACCGAGATGACGCCGGCGCCGCCGGCGGCGTACTCGGCGGCCAGGGCGGCGGGGTCGGTGATGGGCGCCAGCGAACCCTTGGACGGGCTCGAGCGCTTCACCTCGGCGACGACGGCGACCCTGTCCTCCGAGTGCAGCACGCTGGCGCACTCGAGCGCTCCCGGCACCCGTGCCGCGCGCTCCTTGAGCTCGTCGAGCGAGGTACGTGCCTGACGCGCGGCAAGGTCCTCGCGGACCCCCGCGACGATGTCCTCCAGGACTGTCATGCTCTCCCCTCCCCCGGACGTGGTCCTGCCATGGTAGGCCGGAGTGGCCGTGAGGTTGACCACCGCCCGAGGGACGAGACGCCCCGGTCGCGGCAGGACGCGGGTGCCCCCGACCGGACGGACCACATCGTTATCGCTCCGTGACGCGCACGGCCGCGCACGACGACGCCCGGCACCCCACGGGTACCGGGCGTGGTGCGGGCGGGCCGGCCGGGCGTCAGTGGCCCGCCGCCTGCCGCCGCGGCGCGACGCCGGCCTTCGGCTGGCCGAGACCCATGTTGCGCATGACCAGGCCCGCCACGCAGGCGGCCACGACCACGACGAGCCCGACCCAGAACAGCGCGAACGGCACGCCGGGCAGGCAGCCGATCGACGAGACGAGCGCCCCGATCATCACGCCGATCATGGCGGTCCAGGCCGCGACGGTGTGGCCGTGGTTGGTGGGCGGGACCGCCTCCGGCAGGTACGTCGGCTCGGCGGTGCGGTTGTCGGTCATCGGCAGGTCTTACCTTTCGTCACGTGGTGCTGGGCTCAGACTACCGGTCGGACGACGGGTCCGTGCCCCGGGACAGGGCGTCCCAGTCGGCCTGCGGGTCGGGTTCGGCGGCGGGCCGCGCCTCCGCGGTGCCGGCCCGCTCG
>Ga0207735_100152_pt1 | contig 16052 bp, 14 predicted proteins | sample TtaePargueraPR_9_FD_187280 | JGI IMG/M metagenome (GOLD analysis project Ga0207735, IMG submission 187280) | Aerobic enrichment media microbial communities from Bioluminiscent Bay, La Parguera, Puerto Rico - Tt and E2 (1) (SPAdes) | ecosystem: Environmental > Aquatic > Marine > Unclassified ... | reverse complement strand
CCGCGGAGGCGGACGCGGCGACCGACCCGGAGGCCGAGGCCGCCGAGGACGACGCGGCCGTGTTCGCCGCGGTGGCGGCCCGGCTGGCCGGTGCCGCCGTGCTGTGGGGCGCGCTGGTCGGCGGCGGCGGCCTGTTGTTCGCCGCACTCGTCCTGCGCGGACGCGACCGGCACGACGTGCCCGCCGTGCTCACGGCCGTGCGCTGGGTCGGCGTGCTCGCGCTCGTGGGAGTGCCGCTGCGCCTGGCCGCCCGGTCGGTCGTCGTGGCACAGGGCGACGTGACCGCCGCGGTCAGCCCGCCCGCGCTCGCCGACGCCCTGACCGGGGGCACCGGGCTGGTCCTGGGACTCCAGGCCGCCGGCGCCCTGGCGATGCTGCTCGGTGCCCGGCGGACGCTGGTCGGCTCGTGGCTCGCCGTCGTGGGCACGCTGCTGCTCGGAGCGGGCATCGTGCTCGACGGCCACAGCAACAGCGTCGGTCCGCACTGGCTCGTCGTGATCACCGACGTCACGCATCTGCTGGCCGCTGCCGCCTGGGTCGGTGGGGTGGTCATGGTCGGCGTCGTGCTGCGCCGACGACGTCGTGACGCTCGCCCGCTGGACGCCGGCCTGCTGGGCAGCCGGTTCTCGGTGCTGGCGACCGCGTCCGTCGTGATCGTCGGGATCGCGGGCGTGGGCCTGGCCGTGGCGATCCTCGACCGGCCCTCGCAGCTGTGGGAGACCAGCTGGGGGCTGTTCCTGCTCGCCAAGGTCGCGGTCGTCGCGGTGGTCGCCACGATCGGCGCCTATCAGCACTTCCGGGTGGTGCCCATGCTGCAGGCACCCGGCCACGGGGCCCGCCGTGCGCACGTGGCGGGCCGTCTTCTGCAGCGTGGCGCCGGCCACGAGACCGCCTTCATGGTGGTGGTCGTGCTGCTGACGGCGTGGCTGGTCGCCGCGTCCGTGCACGGGTAGCCGCTCGTCAGCGGCCGTGGTGGTCCGAGGCGTTCAGCGTGGCCACCACCTCGTCGAAGGTTCCGTGCGCCTCGGCGTGGCGCAGGAACCCGACCCGCTCGACGAGGACCTCCGGGGCGCCCGGCTGCGAGCGCAGCAGGTCGACGACCTCGGAGACGAACTCCTCGAGCGGCATCGCGATCGGGTTGTCGCGCTGACCGGGCAACAGGTCGGTGGCGACGGCGGGCGGCACGATCTCGACGACGTCGACGCCGGTGTCCGCGAGCTGCAGGCGCAGCGCCTCGCTGAGCCGGTGGACGGCCGCCTTGGACGCGTCGTAGGAGGGTGTCGCCGCCAGCGGGACGAACGCCAGGCCTGAGGAGACGGTCACGATCGTCGCGTGGGGGCGGCGTTGCAGGTGCTCGACGAACGCGCCGATCAGCCGGATCGGTCCGAGCACGTTCGTGATGACGGTGCGTTCGGCGCTGGCCAGGAAGCTCTCGCGGCGGTGCCAGTCCTCGACCTGCATGATCCCGGCCATCGCGACGATCGCGTCGAGGTCCGGATGCCGTCCCAGGACGGTGCGGGCGGCGTCGTCGATGCTCGCCGGGTCCGTGGTGTCGATCGGAACGGTGTCGATCCCGGGGTGGTCGGCCGCGATCTGCGCGAGCCGGTCGGTGCGGCGCCCGCCGACGACGACGGTGCTGCCCTGCTCGTGGAGCGCGACGGCCAGGGCGAGGCCGATGCCGCTCGTGGCGCCGGGGATGAAGACGGTGCTGCGGGTGATGTCCATGGTTCGAGCCTGGACGCACCGACCGGTGCGGGACAGGCCTCACGGAACGGGGGACCAGCGATCCCTGGCACCGGGCCCGCCCGGCCGCGAGGATGGGAGCCATGGACCGTCGCGCCCTCGCCGAGTTCCTCCGACGTCGCCGCGAGGCGCTGCAGCCGGCCGCCGTCGGTCTGCCGCCGGGACTGCGGCGGCGCGCTCCCGGGCTGCGGCGCGAGGAGGTGGCCCTGCTGGCGACCATGTCGACCGACTACTACACACGCCTGGAGCAGCAGCGGGGCCCGCAGCCCAGCACCGACATCCTGGCCGCACTGGCTCGCGCCCTGCGCCTGACCGACGACGAGCGCGACTACCTGTTCCGCACGGCAGGCCAGCCCGCCCCGCCGCGGACCGTCGACGCCGGTCGGGTGGCGCCGGCGCTGCAACGGGTGCTGGACCGGCTCGACGACACCCCGGCGCTGATCCTCGGGCCGCTGGGGGAGACGCTCGCCCAGAACGACCTCGCCCGCGCCCTGTACGGCGACACCGACACTCTGCGCGGGTGGGAGCGCAGCGAGATCTACCGTTGGTTCGCCCACCCCGCCACGGCGCGCGCCGTCTACCCGGCCGACGACCGTGACCGCCAGGGCAGGTCGCTCGTCGCGAGCCTGCGGGCCGCGCTCGGACTGCTGGGGCCGCGCTCGCGGGCCGCGGCGCTGGTGGACGTGCTGACGGACCTGAGCGGGGAGTTCTCCGCCCTGTGGGATCGCCAGGAGGTGGCGCAGCGGTTCGTCGACCACAAGGTGCTGATCCACCCGGTGGTCGGCGAGATCGAGGTGGACTGCCAGGTCCTGCTGACCGAGGACCGACTTCAGGCGCTCCTGGTGCTCACCGCGGCCCCGGGCAGCGATGCCGCCGAACGGCTCCGGCTGCTGGGTGTGGTCGGCACCCAGGACCTGGGTGCCTCGGCTCAGCGACCGGGTCGGTGAAGGTGGGCGGACGCGGGGTCCAGGCCTCGCTCGAGACGGCGGCACAGCACCTCGACCTCGGCGTTGCCGGCGCCACCGACCCAGAGGGTGAAGGGTCCGGCGCACGCGCAGCCCTCGGGGTCGAGCCACTCGGTCACCCACGCGTCGAGCGCCGTCGCGAGGCGTCGTCCTCGGCGCCGGCGTGCCACCGGGGTGGTGTCCCGCCGCAGCACGTGGACGGCGACGCGGCCGGGGACGTCCCAGCCCGCGACGTCGGGCGCCCGGTCCGGTTCCGCCTCGAGGAGGACCTGGCCGACGGTGCACGCCGGCAGCGCCCCGAGGAGCGACCGGACCGTGGCGGTGTCGTCGGCCAGGCCGGCGACGAGGACGTGGTGGCCGCACGCGCCGCCGTCGGGGTGCGCGTGCTGGTCGGGTGTGCGCAGGGGGCCGGTGTCCGGATGCACGGGCGCTCTCCTTCCGGTCGCCGAGAGGCGAACATTGTAGGTAAGGCTTACCTCATCGCATTGCGTCCGACATCGCAAGGCCCGATGTCGATTGAATCGATACGATCGGCGTCGTGCCTCGAAGATCCCTGACCAACGTGTCCGACGTCGAACGCATCGACGGTGCCCATCCCGTCCGGTCGATCCTGCGGTTGCTGACCGCCCAGCCGCGCCGCCTCGCGCTGGCCCTGTACGCGTTCACGCTCAAGGAGATCCCGCTGTGGTTCCTGCCGGTCATCACCGGCGCGGTGATCGACATCGTGGCCGAGGACGGCGACGTGAGCTCGGTGCTGATCTGGTTCGGTGTCGCCGCGGTGCTGCTGGCGCAGAACTACCCCCACCACATCCTGTACACGCGCAACTTCATGACGGTGGTCCGTGACACCGGCGTCCGGCTGCGCAACGCGCTCGTCGAGCGCCTGCAGACGCTCTCCATCGGCTACTACGCGCGCTCCAGCGCAGCCCTCGTGCAGTCCAAGGTGGTCCGCGACGTCGAGAACGTCGAGATGATGCTGCAGCAGGTCACCCACCCGCTGCTGTCCGCGATCATGGTGCTCGTCGGCGCGATCTCGATGACCGCGATCCGCGTCCCGGAGTTCCTGCCCGTGTACGCGCTGGTCATCCCCACCGCGCTGCTCATCCGCCGCACGATGGCCCGTCGGTCCCAGGCCCGCAACGAGCAGTTCCGTCGCGAGATGGAGGGGTTCGCGTCCCGGGTGGGGGAGATGGCCTCCCTCATCCCCGTCACCCGCGCCCACGGTCTCGAGCAGACGGCCGCCACCCGGGTGGCCACCGGCGCGGACTACGTGCGCCGCGCGGGACTCAACCTGGACATGCTCAACGGCCGCATGCAGTCCATGTCCTGGGTGTCCATGCAGTTCCTCGGGGTGTTCTGCCTGGTGCTCGCGGCCACGGTGTCGCTGTCCGGGATCATCCCCATCACCCCCGGCGAGGTGGTGCTGCTCTCGACCTACTTCAGCCTGCTGACCCAGGGGCTGACCCAGGTGCTCAACCTGGTGCCGGTCACCGCGCGCGGCGTCGAGTCCATGCGGTCCATCGCCGAGGTGCTGGCCGAGCCCGACCTCGAGGAGAACGAGGGGCGCCGCGCCGTCGAGCAGGTCACCGGACACCTCCGGCTCGAGCACGTCCACCACCGGTACCCCGAGGCCGAGTCGGACGCGCTCGCCGGCATCGACCTCGAGATCCGTCCCGGCGAGACCGTCGCGTTCGTGGGACCCTCGGGCTCCGGCAAGTCGACCCTGCTCAACCTCGTGCTCGGGTTCGTGCGCCCCACCGGCGGCCGGATCCTGCTCGACGGCCAGGACATGGCCGACCTCGACCTGCGGACCGTGCGCCGGCACGTCTCCGTCGTGCCCCAGGAGTCGGTGCTGTTCGAAGGGTCCATCCGCGACAACGTCGCGTACGGCCTGGACGACGAGGCCGACGACGAGCGGATCCGTGCGGCCCTGCGGGACGCCAACGCGCTGGGGTTCGTCGACGTGCTGCCCGAGGGGTGGGACACCGTGGTCGGTCAGCGCGGGGCCCGCATCTCCGGCGGTCAGCGCCAGCGGCTCGCCATCGCCCGGGCCATCGTCCGCAACCCGGACATCCTGTTCCTCGACGAGGCCACCAGCGCGCTCGACCCCGAGTCCGAGGTCGCCGTCCGTGACGCCCTCGACCGTCTCATGGCCGACCGCACGACCCTCGTCGTCGCGCACCGGCTGTCCACGGTGCGGCAGGCCGACCGGATCGTCGTGCTCGACCACGGCCGGATCGTCGAGGTCGGGCCGCACGCCGAGCTGCTCGCGCGAGGGGGACGCTACGCGGCCCTGCACGCCGCCCAGGAGGGCGGCCTGAGCGCATGAGGTCAGCGCACGGTGAACCCGCGCTCGCCGCGCACCGGTACCTCACGGCTGTCGACCCGGGTCACCCGGGCCGCGCTCGGCCCGGTCCGCAGCACCTCCAGCACCGCCCGGACGGCGTCGTCGTCACCCTCGACCTCGGCCTCGACGGTGCCGTCCGGCAGGTTGCGCACGTGCCCGGCGGCACCCGCCCGCTCGGCCGCGGCGGCCGCCGTCGCACGGAAGCCGACACCCTGGACCCGGCCGTGCACGACGGCGTGGAAGCGGCGTGTCATGAGCCCATCGTAGGTCGGCGCGGCAGCCGCTCGGCGGTGCACGGCGCCGGGATAGCATGTGGCACCGACGGACGACGGGAAGGCGTGAGACGGCTCGTGGGGAGACCTGACAGCTCGACGGACGGTGGCGACAGTCCGGGCCAGGACGTGCGGTCGAAGGGCGGTCGCCCGTGCTGACCACCGTGGCGACCCTGCTGCTCGGGTTCGTCGTGATCGGCGTCGTCATCGCGTTCAACGGCTACTTCGTGGCCCAGGAGTTCGCCTACATGTCGGTGGACCGTTCGCGCCTCGGCGCCCGCGCGGAGGCGGGCGACAAGGCCGCGGCGCGTGCGCTGTCGGTCACGCGCCGCACGTCCTTCATGCTCTCGGGGGCCCAGCTCGGCATCACCGTGACCGGTCTCCTCGTGGGTTACGTGGCCGAACCCCTCGTCGGCACCAGCCTGGGCGAGATCCTGGGCGTGGCCGGGATCCCGGCGGGGGTCAGCGTCGCCGTGGGAACCGTCGGGGCCCTGCTGGTCTCGACGGTGCTGCAGATGATCTTCGGCGAGCTCTTCCCGAAGAACCTGGCGCTCGCCGCCCCGGAGCCGCTGGCCCGGTGGCTGGCGCGCTCGACGCAGATCTATCTGGCGGCCTTCGGGTGGCTGATCACGGTGTTCGACCACGCGGCGAACGCGTTGCTGCGGCTGTGCCGGATCGAGCCCGTGGAGGACGTCGACTCCAGCGCGACGGCCCGCGACCTCGAGCACATCGTCGCCGACTCGCGCGAGAGCGGCGACCTGCCCGAGGACCTGTCGATGATGCTCGACCGGATCCTCGACTTCCCGCAGCGCGACGTCGAGCACGCGATGGTGCCGCGCTCGCGGGTCGACACGGTCCACTCCCGCACCACCGTGGGCGAGGTGCGCAGCGCCATGGCCGCGGCGCACACCCGCTACCCGGTCGTCTCGGACGACGACGAGCCGCTCGGCGTGGTCCACCTCCTCGACGTCCTCGACGCCGCGGACGACGCACCGGTGTCGCAGATCATGCGGCCGGCCACGGTCCTGCCCACCCTGATGCTGCTGCCGGACGCGTTCGGTGAGCTCACGACCGAGCGCGACGAGCTGGCCTGCGTCATCGACGAGTACGGGGGCTTCGCCGGGATCCTGACCGTCGAGGACCTGGCGGAGGAGGTCGTCGGGGAGATCACCGACGAGCACGACGTCGAGCAGGCCGAGGTCGTCGAGCCGGAGGGTGCCACCACGTGGCGCATGGGCGGCGACGTCCACCTCGACGAGGTCGAGCGCGTCATCGGCCACGACCTGCCGCGCGGGGACTACGAGACGCTGTCCGGACTGCTGATCGCGCAGTGCGGCGAGCTGCCCGAGGTCGGTGCCGTCGTGGTCGTCGAGCTGCCCGTCGAACCGGCCGACCTCGCCCTGCACGAGCCGGTGCGCCGGCGGCTGTCCGCCGAGGTGCTGGAGGTGGCGCGCCGGGTGCCCGCCACGGTGCGGGTCGACCTGCTGGACGAGGAACCCGCGGACGGCGAGCACGACGACGTCGAGGGGACGGTGCGATGACGAACCCGTGGGTGGTCGTGGCGGCCACGGTGGGCCTGCTGGCGCTGAGCGCCTTCTTCGTGGTCATCGAGTTCGCGCTGCTCGGCGCGCGCCGGCACCGGCTCGAGGAGCGCGCCGCGACGAGCCGCGGTGCCCGGGCTGCGTTGCGCGGGGTGAACGAGCTGACAGTGATGCTCGCCGGGGCGCAGCTCGGCATCACCGCCTGCACGTTCGCGCTCGGCGCCGTCACCAAGCCGGCGGTCGACTCCTGGCTGGGCCCCCTCCTGGCGTCCTGGGGGCTGCCGCACTGGCTCGCCGACGGCGGGTCCTTCGTGCTCTCGCTGCTGCTCGTCACGTTCCTGCACCTCGTGGTGGGCGAGATGGCGCCGAAGTCGTGGGCGATCGCGAACCCCGAGCGGTCCGCGATCCTGGTCTCCCCGCCGGCCCGGGCCTTCATCGCGGTCTTCCGCCCGCTGCTGAGCTGGATCAACAGCGTGGCCAATCGCCTGGTCCTCGCCACCGGCGTCGAGCCCGTCGACCGCGCCGCGGTGGGCGGCCAGGACGCCGAGACCATCCGGCACCTGGTCGAGCACTCCGCCCGGGTGGGTGTGCTGGACGACACCGTCCACTCGCCGTTGGCGAGCGCCCTGGAGATGACGGGCCAGAGCGTCGAGGAGCTCCTGCGCCGGGACGTCCCTCCGACGTCCGTACCCGCCGACGCGGACGTCGCCGCCGTGCGGGACGCCGCCCGTGCCAGCGGCCACCTGAGGATCCTGGTCGACGTCGACGGCGAGCACGGGGACGGCCCGCGCATCCTGCACGTGCGCGACACGCTGCTGGAGCCGGGGGAGCGGCCGGCCCGGGAGCTGGCGCGACCCGCCTTCGTGGTGAGACCCCGGACCCCGGTCCACGAGGCGCTGGCGGGGATGCGGCACGCCAGCGAGCAGCTGGCCGTCGTCGTGGACGACGGCGTGCCGGTCGGTGTCGTCACGCTCGAGGACGCGCTCGGCCGAGTGATCCCGCGGAGCTGACCGGTCGCACCGGTCGGTCACCGGCTGCGGCCGGCGCATATAGGTTGCGCACAATCAGATGGTGTGCAACCGTTGAGCCATGCCAGACGTCGGAGCATCCCGAGCGCTCGACCCGCTGCTGTGCTTCGCGGTGTACTCGCTCGAACGGCGCATCGGTCGGGTCTACGCCGAGCTGCTGGCCCCCTGGGGCCTGAGCTACACCCAGTACCTCGTGCTCACGCTGCTCGGCGCGAACCACGGCGTGCCGCTCACCCTCGGTGAGCTGGGCCGCATGCTCGACCTCGACTCCGGGACGCTCTCGCCGCTGGTCAAGCGGCTCGAGCGACGTGGGCTGGTCCGGCGTGACCGCGACCGCGACGACGAACGCGTCGTCGTCGTCGCCCTGACCGACGACGGCCGCGACCTGCACGCCGAGCTCGCCGACGTCCAGCGCTGCCTCGCCGAGCGACTCCCCGACGACCGGGCTGCCGCCGCCGACCTCATGGCGCGGCTGCGCGAGGCCAACGACTTCCTGGCCCGCACCTGAACCGCGGCGCCGACGACCTGTCGGCACCGTCCCGAGGAGAGGAGCTCCACCCATGATCGAGAACGTCGCCTACACCGCCGAGGCCCTGTCCACCGGCGCCGGCCGCGACGGCCGCGTGCGCAGCGACGACGGCCGCGTCGACCTGGACATGGCGATCCCGCAGCAGATGGGCGGGTCCGGGGCGGGGTCGAACCCCGAGCAGCTCTTCGCCGCGGGGTACGCCGCCTGCTTCCACTCGGCGCTGCAGAACGTCGCCCGGGTGCAGAAGGTCTCGCCGGGGGAGACGTCCGTCGGCTCGCGGGTCTCGATCGGCGCCAACGGCGCGGGCGGCTTCGAGCTGGCCGTCGAGCTCGAGGTCGTGGTGCCCGACCTGCCGCGCGAGCAGGCCGAGCAGCTCGTCGAGGCGGCGGAGAAGGTGTGCCCGTACTCGAACGCGACGCGCGGCAACATCGACCTGCGGCTGAGCGTCGTCGAGGGCTGAGCCCGCCGCGCGGCGCACCCCGGGGCGCTGTCGCCCCGGGGTGCGCCGTGGTGCGACCCAGCACGTACAGTGTTCCGCGTGAGTGAACGAGGTGCAGGGATCGGTGACGTCACCAGCGCGGACCAGCTCGCCCAGGGGCGCGTCCGGCTGCGGTCGAGCGACACGTGGATCCCCGAGGCAATGGGCGAGGCCTGCCGTCGCGCGGCGGCGGAGGGCGTCGTGCTGCTGAAGAACGAGAACGCGGCGCTCCCGCTGGATGGGAGCGCTACCATCGCGGTGTTCGGCCGGGTCCAGCAGGACTACTTCGCGGTCGGGTACGGATCCGGTGGGGACGTGCGGCCCCCCTACCAGTGGAACCTGATCGACGCGCTGCGCGACCGGGACGGCCTGCAGGTCGACGCCGAGCTCGCCGACCGCTACGCCGCGTGGTGCACCGAGCACCCCGTGGACCCCGAGCCGGAGTGGGGCACATGGCCCCGGTCCCACCCCGAGATGCCCCTGGGCGTCGAGGAGATCGCCGCCGCCGCCGAGCGTGCCGGGACCGCGCTCGTCGTCGTCGGGCGCGCCGCGGGCGAGGCCCGCGAGCAGGCGCTGGAACCGGGCAGCTTCTACCTCACCGAGGACGAGCGCTCGCTGCTGGCGCACGTGTCCGAGGCGTTCGAGCGCACGGTCGTGGTCGTCGACACCGGCAACGTGATCGACCTGGCCTGGACGCGCGAGCACGACCTCGACGCCGTCCTGGTGGCCTGGCAGGGCGGCATGGAGTCCGGCCGCGCCGTCGTCGACGTCCTGACCGGCGCCGTCCCCGCCCAGGGGCGGCTGACCGCGACGATCGCGGAGTCCTACGAGCGCTACCCGAGCGCCGGGCACTTCGGCGACCCGGACGTCAACGAGTACGTCGAGGACGTCTACGTCGGCTACCGGTACTTCGAGACCTTCGCCCCCGAGCACGTGCTGTTCCCGTTCGGCTTCGGGCTGTCCTACACGACGTTCGCGGTGGACGACGTCACCGTCGTCACCGACGCCACCACCGCCGTCGTGCACGCCACGGTGACCAACGCGGGCTCCGAGCACGCCGGCGCCGAGGTGCTGCAGGCCTACGTGCGCGCACCGCACGGGGTGCTCGGACGGCCCGCCCGACAGCTGGCCGCCTTCGCCAAGACCCGCGAGCTGGCACCCGGCGAGTCCCAGCGGCTGGTCCTGCGCGTCGCCCTCGAGGACGTCGCCGCCTACGACGACGCCGGTGCGACCGGTCACCGGTCGGCCTCCGTGCTGGAGGCCGGACGCTACGAGATCCTGCTCGGCACCGACGTCCGCGCCGCCTCGGTGGTCGGCGCCGTCGAGATCGAGAGCCTGCAGGTCGTCCGCCGGCTGGGCGAGGCCGCCGCCGTGCGCCCGGAGCACGCGTTCGACCGCCTGGTGGCCCGCACGGGCGAAGACGGCACCACCGTGGCGGACAAGGCCGCCGTGCCCACGGCCACGGTCCCGCGGCGCGAGCGCGTCCTGGCCGGTCTCCCGGCCGCGATCGCGCGCACCGGCGACGTCGGCATCACGCTGGGGGACGTCGCCGGCGGGCGGGCCGAGCTCGACGCCTTCGTCGCCCAGCTCGACGACGACGAGCTCGAGGCCCTCACGCGCGGCGACTTCACGATGGACTCGGCGCTCGGCGCCGCCGGCAACGCCGGAGCGCTCGGGGGGACCAGCCGCAGCCTGCGGGACAAGGGCGTGCGCGCCCTGACCACGACGGACGGTCCCGCCGGGATCCGGCTGGCCACCCACACCGCCCTGCTGCCGTGCGGGACGGCGCTGGCCTCGACCTGGAACCCGGGGCTGGTCGAGCGGCTGAACGCCCTGCTGGCCGACGAGATGGCCGCCAAGGGCTCCGACATCCTGCTCTCGCCGGGCATGAACATCCAGCGCGACCCGTTGTGCGGGCGCAACTTCGAGTACTTCTCGGAGGACCCGCTGCTGACGGGGCGCATGGCCGCGGCGACCGTGCGCGGGATCCAGCACGCCGGGCTGGCCGCCTGCCCGAAGCACTTCGCGGCCAACAACCAGGAGACGAACCGCGAGTACAACGACTCGCGCGTCTCCGAGCGGGCGCTGCGCGAGATCTACCTGCGCGGGTTCGAGATCTGCGTGGCGGAGGCGGCCCCGCGCACCATCATGACCTCGTACAACAAGATCAACGGGGTCTGGGGCCACTACCATCACGACCTGGTCACGACGGTGCTGCGCGGGGAGTGGGGCTTCACCGGCGCGGTGATGACCGACTGGTGGCTGCGCGAGGCTGTCGACCCCGACTTCCCGGCGCTGACGAACGACGCCTACCGGGTCCGGGCGGGCGTCGACGTGAACATGCCTGGTGCGTGGCGGCGCGAGGACCGGCACGGGGACGGCTCGCTGCTGGCCTCGCTGGCGGCGCCCGAGGGGATCACCCTCGGCGAGCTGCAGCGCACCGCGCGTCACGTTCTGCGGCTGGTGCTGTCCCGCGTGCCGGCGGACGGCTGAGAACCACGGGCGGTCCCGGCGTCAGTCGGGCCCGCCGAGGCGGTGGGCGCGGACGGCCAGGACGAGGTCGACCAGCTCGGCCGGCCGGTCCGTGCGTCGTCCGGTGAGGCGGCCGAGGCGTCGCAGCCGGTTGGTCACGGTGTTGCGGTGGCACCCGAGGGCCGTGGCGGTGCGGGGCGTCGAGCCGCCCGCCGCCACCCAGGCCTCCAGGGTGGCCAGCAGCGTGTCGGAGTCCTCGCACGCCAGCAGCGCGCCGAGCACGCGGTCGGCGAAGCACGTCGCCAGCGCGGCGTCGCTGCCGACGAGCGCCGAGGTCAGGTGGTCCTCCAGGCCGGCGGCCCCGCCGGCCGCGGGCGTGTACCGGCGGGCGAGGTCCGCCTGGCGGCGCGCCTCGGGGACCTCGACGAGCGTGTCGACGGGCAGGCCGACGCCGAGGCGGACCCCGGCCGGTACGGCCCCGGGCAGCAGGGGCTGCTCCGCGGACGCGCGGGTGAGCACCAGGCCGTAGGCGACCGGGCGGGACATGTGCCAGTGGACCCGCTCGACGCGCCCGCTGATCGCGGCGCGCGTCGCGGCGAGCGACCCGTCGCGTCCGCCGCCCAGGGCCACCACGCGGTAGGTGGCGCGCAGGGGCAGGCCGAGCCGTGCCGCCACGACGCGCACGTCGGCGGTGCGGCACGAGCCGTCGAGCAGGGACGCGACGAGCAGGTGGCGCGACAGGGGGGTGCGGTGGCCGGGCGCCGGTCCGGAGGGTGCGGGGCGCGGCGGTGCGGCGACGGCGTGGGGCATGATCCCTCCTCGAGGACGGCGGCGGCCTCGAGGCAAGCATGACATACCGCCCGGTCGGTCTCTACGGGGGCGGTGCGTCGGCCTCCGCCACGCGACGGGCGAGCTCGACGCGTGAACGCACACCGAGGGCGACGAACACGTTGCGCAGGTGGAAGTCGACGGTGCGCACGCTGACCGAGAGCCGCGCGGCCACCTCGCGGTTCGTGTCGCCCGCTGCCACGCACCGGGCGATGCGCTCCTGGTGCGGGGTCAGACCGGCCAGCGACGTCGGTGGTGCGCCGCCTCCCGGGGCCCGGTCCGGCGCCGCCCCGGCCGCCCGCAGCTCGGCGCGCACCGCGCGGGACCAGGGCTCGGCACCGCACCGCTCGTACAGCTGGACGGCGTCGCGCAACCGGGCCCGGGCGTCCACCGGGCGACGTCGGCGGCGCAGCCAGGCGCCGTGCAGGTCCAGGGTGCGTGCCCGCTCGAAGTCGCCGGCGCACTCCCGGTGCGCCGCGTGAGCGCGCTCGAAGAGGTCGTCGGTCTCCTCGCCGCGGGCCAGCAGGGCGCGGCACCGCAGCAGCAGCGCCGGACCCTGCGGGTCGGCCGCGGACCGCGACCACGCCGCCAGCTCGGGCACGACGTCGTGCCCCGCGGCGTCGTCGCCCGCCGCGACGGCGGCCTCGACCAGGGTCGGCAGCACCAGGCCCCGCAGGGCGAAGTGCGCCCCACCCGCCGGAGCGAGCAGCGACGACAGTCGTGCCGCCGCCTCGGCGGGCCTGCCGTCCGCCAGCTCCGCCCGGGCCGACGCCCACTCGGCCAGCGTGACGGGCTGGGCGAGCCCGTGCCGGCGGGCGGTGGACAGCGCCCGGCCGGCGTACCGGCCGACGTCGGCGCGAGGCCCCTGCACCGCGGCGGCGAGGGCCAGCACGGCGTCCAGGTGCGCGGCGGTGCTGGACCGGCCGGTGCGCACGGCGGCCCGTCGCCCGACGAGGGCGTGCTCGCGCGCCAGCGCGTGCCGACCGGCGCGCAGCTCGGCGTACGCGGTGTACTCGGTGGCGCGGGCCACCCGGGTCTCGTCGCCGACGGAACGCGCCGCCGCCAGCGCGCGCGCGCCGACCTCGCAGGCGGCCTCGACGTCCCCGAGCAGCAGCGCGGCAGCCGCTGCGAGCAGCAGCAGGTCGCCGTCGTCGCCGCCCCGGCAGGTCGACACCGCGCGACCCAACGCCGGGGCGGCCGACCCGGGGTCTCCGGTCAGCAGCGCGAGCATGCCGTCGACGTAGTCGCCCGCCGGGTCGGGCCGCCGTCCCACCGCGGACCGTGCCAGCACGGGTCGGGCCGCGGCCAGGGCGGCCACGCACGCGTCGGGTTCGCCCGCCGCCCACGCGGCCTGCACCGCGGCGAGCGCGGCGGCGCGGGACTCCTGCGGGTCGGCCTCCGGGACGTCCCTGGCGAGGCAGAGCGTGGCGTGCGCGTCGCCGGCCGGTCCGTCGGCCAGCAGCGTCAGCCCGCGGGTCAGGTCGGCCCGCGGTGACGTGGTCGTCGTGGTCATGTCGTGAGACTAGGGACCCCCGGCCGGCACGACGGCGCCCGCTGTGCGGGTGCACAGCGGGCGCTCGGCGGTCGGGGTCAGAAGTCGCAGGTGCTCTCGTAGGTCTGGACGTCGCCGTCCCAGAACGACGGTCCCGGGCACAGGAACTGGCTGTACCGGGTGTCGTCGTCCACGAACCGCTTGAGCCAGGAGATCGAGTACTTCGCGATCGTGGTGTTGCTGTAGTTCGGTGCGAAGTGGCTCGCGCCGTCGAGCTCCAGGTAGACCTTCTCCAGGCTCGACGGCAGGGAGTCGTAGAACGGTTCCGCGTGCGAGTAGTGCGGGGCGATCGTGTCGTTCTCGGCGCCGAAGATCAGCGTCGGCGTGGTCACCTCGCGCCACGTCTTGTCGGTGTGCCACGGGGTCATCGGGATGGCCGCCTTGATGTCGGGGTTCTCCGACACGGCGCGCAGCGTGCCGCCGCCGCCCATCGAGTGGCCCATCAGCGCGAGGCGGTCGGGGTCGATGCGGTCCGCGACCCCGCTGGAGCTGCTGGTCAGGTAGTCCAGGGCGGCCTGGAGCTGGCGGGCACGCGAGTCCGGGTAGTCGTAGACGGAGTTCGTGGCCATGGTCAGGACCACGAAGCCCTGGGACGCCAGGCGCGGGCCGAGCCACGAGATCGAGCTCTCGGTGCCCGTGTAGCCGGGGGAGACCACCACGGCGCCGAAGGTGCCGTCGCTGCGGGTGGTCGGGTAGTGGATGGTGCCGCCCCCGAACCCGGAGACCCAGCGCGACACGGACTGCTCGGAGACCGAGTACGCCCCGCGGTAGGCCTCGATGCTGGACTCGCTGGGGTCCGGTCCGCGCTCGAACGGGTTGTCGGCGGCGACGGCGGCGGGCCCGGCCGCCACGCCGAGGCCCAGGGCGACGGTGACGGAGGCCAGGAGCCCGGTGATGCGGCGGCGCGTGCCGCCGGTGGTGGAGTGCTGCACGTCTCGTCCTCTCTGACGGGGCACGCGCCGCCCGGACGACGTCGGTGACGTCCGGGCCGACGGCGTCGTGCCGTGGCTGCGCGCCCAGCCTGCCGCCCGGCCGGGCGGGCACGCACCGGCACAATCACCGGTCCTCGCCCCGGCGAGGGCGCAGCGGCTACGGTGGCGCCACGACACGGGGTGCGTCCGTCCGGACGCTGAGAGCACACCCGTCGAACCTGATGCAGCTCGCACTGACGAAGGGATGTCGCCATGGCGCACCGACCCGCCCCCACGACCGCGGTGGAGGGCTCGCCGTCGTGCGCGTCGCCCGTGCCGCGAGTCCTCGCCGTCGCCGGGTCGGACCCCTCGGGCGGTGCCGGCATCCAGGCGGACCTGAAGTCGATCGCCGCCGCCGACGGGTACGGCATGGCGGCGATCACCGCCCTGACGGCCCAGAACACCCGGGGCGTCGCCGCGGTCCACGTCCCGCCGCCGGAGTTCCTCGCCCGTCAGCTCGACACCCTCAGCGAGGACATCACCCTGGACGCCGTCAAGATCGGGATGCTCGCCACCGCGGACGTGGCCGCGGTGGTGGGGGCCTGGCTCGCGCGGGAGGCCTCGGTGCCGGTCGTGCTCGACCCCGTCATGGTCGCGACCTCCGGCGACCGGCTCCTGGCGCGCGAGGCCGAACGTGCGGTCCTGTCCCTGCTGGACCGGGCCGACGTCGTCACCCCGAACGTCCCCGAGCTGGCCGTGCTGCTCGACGAGCCCGTCGCGACCACCTGGGGCGCCGTCCTCGACCAGGCCGCACGCCTCGCGGCCCGGCACGGCGTGCGGGTCGTGGCCAAGGGCGGCCACCTGCCCGGCGACGACGTCCCGGACGCCCTGGTCGACCCCGGCGGGGACGTGGTCGAGACCCGCGCACGGCGGGTGCGCACGCGCAACACCCACGGCACCGGCTGCTCGCTGTCGAGCGGGCTCGCCACCCGCTACGCCGGCCACCGCGACTGGGCGGCAGCCCTGGCCGGGACCAAGCGGTGGCTCACCGCCGCCCTGGCGCACGGCGAGGACCTGCGCGTCGGGGGCGGGCACGGTCCCGTGGACCACCACGTGTGGCAGCGCGGCACGGCCGTCGCACCCGCGTCCCACTGAGGCGCGGCCGACGGCGGCTCAGTCGAACATGTCCCCGAGGTCGCCGATGTCGTCGAGGATGCCGCCCAGCACCATGCCGCCGAGCACCGCCCCGAACGCCCCCGAGCCGCCCATGCCACCGCCCATGGCGCCGCCCGGGCCCGGCCGGGGCCCGCCGTGGCGCGCACCCCAGTGCTGGCCCGGGTGGGAGCGCACCACGTCGCGGTGCGCCAGCGTCGAGGCCTCGGCCGC
>Ga0207735_100151_pt1 | contig 16096 bp, 14 predicted proteins | sample TtaePargueraPR_9_FD_187280 | JGI IMG/M metagenome (GOLD analysis project Ga0207735, IMG submission 187280) | Aerobic enrichment media microbial communities from Bioluminiscent Bay, La Parguera, Puerto Rico - Tt and E2 (1) (SPAdes) | ecosystem: Environmental > Aquatic > Marine > Unclassified ... | reverse complement strand
TCACGATCATTGGCGAGCACACGGACTACAGCGGAGGGCTGTCGCTGCCGACGGTGACCCCGCATCGCACCTACGTCGCCGCACGGCTGCGAGACGATGCGCTGCTGCGCATCGCGTCAGAAGGCGCCGACGCGTTCGACGGCCCTGGTGCCACCTGGCAGGGGTCGATCGAGGACATTGAACCGGGCGTGGTTCCTGGGTGGCCCGCCTACGTCGCGAGCGTGGTGTGGGCACTGAGGGAGCGCGGCTACGACGGTCACGGATTGGACCTCGCGATCACGTCGTGCGTGCCTCCCGGGGCCGGTCTCGCGTCCTCGGGCGCGCTGGAGTGCGCGACTGCCCTCGCCGTGAACGCGCTGTGGCGCCTCGCGCTGGACTCTGACGAGGCGCACGCCGAGCTCGCCGAGGCCTGTATCCATGGGGAAGAGGCCATCGCCCAGGCGCCCAGCGGCGGGCTGGATCAGCACACCCAGCTGCGGTGCCGGGAGGGCGAGGCGCTCGAGCTGGACTTCTCCGCACGGCCGCCCACGGCACGCCACTGCCCCCTGTACTTCCCGGACTACGGGCTGGGACTCCTCGTCATCGACGTGAGGACCGTGGCGCGGGCACGGACCGAGGGCTACGTCGCGCGGCGCGCCGAGTGCGCCGCCGCAGCAGAGGCGCTCGGCGTGGGATCGCTGCGCGAGCTCGCTGGCGTCCACGGTGGACGCCAGCGCATCAAGGTGCTCTCCGACCCCGTCTTGCGCGCACGCGCTCGGCACGTCGTGACCGAGATCGAGCGGGTGCTCGATGTGACGGCGGAACTCGCCAATACCGGCCCCGCACACGAGCGCTTCGTCGACGTCGGCAAGCAGCTGTACCGCTCCCACGCCTCGCTCGAGGTCGACTTCGAGGCGTCGACCGAGGAGCAGAACCTCGCCGTGGACACGGCGTTCGCGTGCGGAGCTCTGGGCGCCCGCCTGGTGGGCGCGGGCTTCGGTGGATCAGCCGTGGCGTTGGTGCGGCGCGCTGAGGTCGAAGGCGTCGCGCGGCGGATCGATGAGGCCTTCGCCGAGCGTGGCCTCCAGCGGCCGCGCTTCCTGATGGTCTAGCGGCTCACAGCCCGTAGTCGACGATCAGCGGCGCGTGATCCGACCACCGGGTGTCGTACGACGGCGCGCGGTCGACGCGCACGTCCGTTGCTGCGGACGCGAGCGCCGGAGTCGCGAACTGATAATCGATGCGCCACCCGGCATCGTTGTCGAACGCCTTGCCCCGCATCGACCACCACGTGTACGGACCGGGCACGCCGCCGACGTGAACACGATGGACGTCGACCCAACCGGCGTCGATCCACTGGTCCAGGTAGGCGCGCTCCTCCGGCAGGAAGCCCGCAGACTTGAGGTTGCCCTTCCAGTTCTTGATGTCGTTGTTCTGATGAGCGATGTTGATGTCCCCCATCACCACCACCCGGTCGAACTGCTCGCGGAGGGCCGCCATGCGTGCGGTGGAGGCATCGAGCATCGCGTACTTCAGGTCCATCGTGGGCGTGCCCGCTGTGCCCGAATGCTGATAGGTCGACACCAGGCGGACCGGTCCGGCCGGGGAGTCGACGGTCGCCTCGATCCAGCGTCCGGTGTGCACGGGCTCGCGCATGGTCTCGCCCAGCGCCTCCACTCCCGAGACGACGTCCGTCAGCTCCGTGCGCGCAGCGATGGCGACGCCCGCACGGCCCTTGATCTCACAGGCCTCCTCGACCACGTGCCAGTCGTCACCGACGAGCGGGGCGGTGATGTCGAGCGGAGCGCGCACCTCCTGCAGGCACACGACGTCGGCGCCGCTTCCCTCGAGCCACTCGGTCATGCCTTTGCGCGCTGCCGCGCGCACACCGTTGACGTTCACGGACACGATCCGCATCAGCGAATCCCCGCCTCTCTCTCACTCGCCTCGACCACGTTCGCCAGCAGCATCGCCCGGGTCATCGGGCCCACTCCCCCAGGGTTGGGCGAGTACCACGAGGACTTGGCCACCGCATCGGCCGCGATGTCGCCCGCGACCTTGGACTTGCCGGTCTCCGGGTCCGTCACGCGCGAGACGCCCACATCCACCAGCACGGCGCCGTCCTTCACCATGTCTCCGGCGATGATGCCGGGGACGCCCGCAGCGGCGACGATCACGTCCGCCGTGCGCGTGTGAGAGGCGAGGTCGGCGGTGCCGGTGTGGCACAGCGTGACCGTCGCGTTGACGTCCTTGCGGGTGAGGAGCAGGCCGATGCTGCGGCCGACGGTGGTGCCGCGGCCGACGACCACCACGTGCTTGCCTCGAAGTGAGACGCCGTGGCGCTCGATCAGCTCGATGATGCCCTTGGGCGTGCACGGCAGGCTCGACTCGACGGGCTCCGAGGTTCGCAGCACGAGCCGTCCCAGGTTGGTGGGGTGGAGTCCGTCCGCGTCCTTGTCCGGATCGATCAGCTCGAGCACCCGGTTGGTGTCGATGCCCGCAGGCAACGGCAGCTGGACGATGAATCCCGTGCACGCGGGATCCTCGTTCAGCCGCGCGACGGCGGCCTCGATCTCCTCCTGCGTCGCGGTCTCCGGCAGGTCCTCACGAATCGACGCGATGCCCACCTCGGCGCAGTCCGCGTGCTTGCCGTTGACATACCAGGTGGAGCCGGGGTCCGAGCCCACGAGCAGGGTGCCCAGACCGGGCGTGACACCCCGCTCCGTGAGCGCCGCGACCCGGTCCGTGAGCTCCGCCTTGATCGCAGCGGCGGTCGCCTTGCCGTCGAGCCGCTGGGGCGCGGTGGCCTCCGTCATCTCGCCAGCCGCCACTACTGCTGGAGTCCCTCGTACAGCGGGAAGTCGTCGGCGAGACGCTTCACGCGCGCCCGCAGCGAGTCGACGTTCGCGTCCTTGCCGCCGATGAGGGCGCTCGCGATGACGTCCGCGACCTCCGTGAACTCCTCGGCTCCGAAGCCGCGGCTCGCGAGCGCGGGGGTGCCGATGCGCAGGCCAGAGGTGACCATGGGCGGGCGCGGGTCGAACGGCACCGCGTTGCGGTTGACCGTGATGCCGACCTCATGCAGCAGGTCCTCCGCGTCCTGACCCGTGAGCTCCGAGTTGCGCAGGTCAGCAAGGACGAGGTGCACGTCGGTGCCTCCCGTGACGACCGACACACCCGCCTCGGTGGCGTCCGGCGCCACGAGACGCTCGGCGATGATCTGCGCTCCCTCGATGACGCGGGCCTGGCGCTCCTTGAACTCCGGAGCTGCGGCCGCCTTGAGCGCGACGGCCTTCGCGGCGATCACGTGCATGAGCGGACCGCCCTGCTGGCCGGGGAAGACCGCGGAGTTGAGCTTCTTGGCGTACTCGGTGTCGCGCGACAGGATCATGCCGGAGCGCGGGCCGCCGATGGTCTTGTGGATCGTGGTCGAGACCACGTCCGAGTGCGGCACCGGGCTGGGGTGCAGGCCGGCGGCGACCAGACCGGCGAAGTGCGCCATGTCCGTCCACAGCTTGGCGCCCACCTCGTCGGCGATCGCGCGGAACGCGGCGAAGTCCAGGTGGCGGGGGTAGGCGGACCATCCCGCGATGATGACGTCGGGGCGCTCGGCGAGCGCCTGCTCGCGCACCTGGTCCATCTCGATGCGGTGCGACTGCTCGTCGAGGCCGTACGCGGCGACGTTGTAGAGCTTGCCGGAGAAGTTGAGCTTCATCCCGTGGGTGAGGTGACCGCCGTGGGCGAGCGACAGGCCCATGATGGTGTCGCCCGCCTCGATCAGCGCGTGCAGCACGGCGGCGTTGGCCGTCGCTCCCGAGTGGGGCTGGACGTTCGCGTACTCCGCGCCGAACAGCGACTTGGCGCGGTCGCGGGCGATGTTCTCCGCGACGTCCACCTCTTCGCAGCCGCCGTAGTAGCGACGGCCCGGGTAGCCCTCGGCGTACTTGTTGGTGAGCACGGAGCCCTGAGCCTGGAGCACGGAGCGCGGCACGAAGTTCTCGGACGCGATCATCTCGAGGTAGGTCTGCTGGCGGGTGAGCTCGCGGTCGAGGACCTGGGCGATCTCGGGGTCGAAGTCCTGCAGGGTCGCGTTCATGACCTCTGCGGTGGCGCTGGAGTCGGTGCTCATCTCTGTCCTTGTCTGTCTGACGTGGCGGCAGGGCCGCCGGGTGTCCGGTGACCTTGGCCCAGGCGTACGACCAACAGTCTCAGAAGATGCCGCTCCCTCGTGGTGACCCACTGCGCCAGTCGCGACGCGCGTCAGTCTAGCAACGCGCACAGGCCTGAGGCGAGGCCGCGGGGCGCGTCTGCGGCGTGGGGCTCAGTTGTCGCCGCGGACGGCGTGGTCGTCCACGTCGTCGTCGACGATCATGCCCGCCTCGAGGACCTTCTTGAGGTACGCGTAGGTCAGATCTCCCGCGACCTGGTCGAACTGGTGCTCGTAGCCTGCCTTGTTGTACAGCGCGATGTTGTGCTTGGAGTTCTGGCCGGTGAACACCCAGACCTCCTTGGTGTTCTCCGGCAGGTGGCCGAGCACGGCGAACAGCAACTGGGTGCCGATCCCCTTGCCCTGCTTGTCGGGGGTCACCGCCAGGCGGCCGATGGTCGCCTTGTCGCCCTCGATCCCCACCCGAATCGAGCCGATGAGCCGGTGGCCCTCCCACGCGCCGAGCGTCACGACGTCCTCCGACTCGAGGTCCACCAGCAGCTCCTCGAGCGTCTGCGTCAGCGCAGGGATGTTGGGATCGTTGTAGAGCTGGGCCTCGGCCACGAACGCCGCCTTGCGGACGGTCAGCAGCTCCCCGGCGTCTGCGGCGCCGACAACATCGATGCGCACCTGCTCTGTGTCGCTCATGAGTCCATCTTGCCAGGGGTGGCACAGCCTGCGCGCAAGGCTGTGCCCCGCGTCGCACAGATAGGATCGCCGCATGTCTTCTGCTGCGCCCGCGTGGATCCTGAGCCTGTCCTGTCCCGACCGCGCCGGCATCGTGCACGCGGTGTCGGGGATGCTTGCCGAGCACGGCGGCAACATCACGGAGAGCCAGCAGTTCGGGGATCCGGACACGGGTCTGTTCTTCATGCGCGTCGAATTCTCCACCGCGGCGTCGCTCACCGAGCTCGAGAACGCCGTGACGGCTCTCGCGGCGAGCTTCGACATGACGTGGAAGCTCGACCAGGCAGGCCGGCCCATGCGCACCATCGTCATGGTGTCGAAGGCAGCCCACTGCGCGAACGATCTGCTGTTCAGGGAGCGCGCCGGGACCCTCCCCGTGGACATCGCGGCCGTGGTCGGCAACCACGACACCCTCGCGGACCTCGCCGCGTTCTACGGCAAGCCCTTCCACCACATCCCGGTGACGGCGGACACCAAGGCCGCATCGGAGGCGCAGCTGCTCGCGCTCGTCGAGGACCTGGACATCGAGCTCGTGGTCCTCGCGCGCTACATGCAGATCCTCTCCCCGGAGCTGTCGGCGGCGCTGCACGGGCGCGCGATCAACATCCACCACTCGTTCCTGCCCAGCTTCAAGGGCGCGCGGCCGTACTACCAGGCACACGATCGCGGCGTGAAGCTCATCGGCGCGACGGCGCACTACGTGACCGCGGACCTCGACGAGGGGCCGATCATCGAGCAGGACGTCGACCGGGTGGATCACACGGCGACGCCGGAGACGCTCACGGCGATCGGCGCTGACGTCGAACGCCGCGCTCTCGCCCGCGCCGTCCGTTGGCACGCCCAGCACCGGGTGCTCCTCGACGGCCACCGGACCATCGTCTTCAGCTAGCGCTCAGGCGACAGCCAGCGCGTCGCGCGCGACGGTCGAGGCGGCGGCCGCCGCCTGCTCCTCCGGCACCCCGGCGGCGACGCACGTGTCGATGGCCGCCGCCAGCGTCAGCGTGGACCCCGCGAGCGTGTCGGTTCCGGCGATCAGCGCACGACCGTCGTGGACGTCGACGTCGAAGGGCCCGAGCGTGTAGGCACCGTCGGGAGCAGCGGCCGCGGACATCGCGTCCGTCACCAGCACGATCCGCCCGGGGGCGGCGCGGAAGAGCGACTCGATGAGCCGGGGATCAACGTGGATGCCGTCCGCAATCACCTCGAGGAAGACGCGCTCGTCGGCCAGCGCCGCGCCGGCGGGACCGATCTCGCGAGCCGCGATGCCGCGCATCGCGTTGAAGGCGTGCGTGACGAGCGTCGCGCCCCGGTCGAAGGCCGCGTGCGCGAGGCCGGCATCCGCCTCCGAGTGCCCGACGGCGACCACCACTCCCGCGTCGACGAACCTCTCGATCGCGTCGAGCGCACCCGGCAGCTCGGGCGCGATCGTGATCTGACGGATGGCTCCGTCCCCCGCGGCGAGGATCTGGGAGACCGCCTCGGGCGTGGGCTCGAGCAGCGCGTGCGGGTCGTGCGCACCCTTGCGGGCCGGCGCGAGGAACGGACCCTCGAGGTGCGCTCCCAGGATCGACGGATCCACGCTCATCGCGTCGCGCAGGACGGCGAGGGCATCGCGCAGCGCGGTCATTGGCATGGACACCAGGGACGCGACCATCTCGCCGGTGCCCGCCGCGCGATGCGCGGCTGCCGCGGCGAGCGAGCCCTCGACCGTTGTGCCGAAGTAGTGCCCCCCGCCACCGTGACAGTGAATGTCGGTCAGCACGCGCATCGGCCCTCCTAGATGCCTTGCCAGTCAGGCTTGTTCTCCTGCGCCCAACCGTAGTAGTCGCGGTGCCGGAGCGCCGATGCGGCGGCCGGGTCGAGCACGACGGTCACGTGGGGATGGAGCTGGATCGCGGAACCCGGCATCGATGCGGTGACAGGGCCCTCCACGGCTTGAGCGATCGCTTCCGCCTTGCCCTCGCCGAACGCGAGCAGCACGAGGTGCCGCGCCCGGAGGATCGTGCCGAGGCCCTGTGTGACGCAGTGCATCGGGACCTCGTCGAGCGAGTCGAAGAACCGCGCGTTGTCCCGCCGCGTGCGCTCCGTGAGCGTCTTCACCCGCGTGAGCGACGCGAAGCTCGACCCGGGCTCGTTGAAGCCCAGGTGCCCGGTGGCGCCGATCCCCAGGAGTTGCAGGTCCACGCCACCGTGCTCCGTGAGCGCGCGCTCGTAGCGAGCGCCGGCGGACTCGATCCCGGCGAGCGACCCGTCGGGGACGTGGACCCGGTCCGAGTCCAGGCCCAGGCGCTGGGTGACCTCGCGGTCCACGACCGACGCATAGGACTCGGGGTGGCCGTCAGGCAGGCCCACGTACTCGTCGAGTGCGAACGCCGCAGCCCGGGTGAAGTCCGCGCCGGAGGCGGCCCGCTCAGCGAGGGCGGCATACACCGGCAGCGGTGTCGAGCCGGTCGCGACGCCTAGGGTCAGCTCGGGGTTCTCGTGCGCGAGCCCCGCGATGTGGTCCGCGACGAGGTCCGCCCCGGCCTCCTGGGAGTCGAGGACGATCACCTCAGCCATGGTCTGCCTCCAGGAGTGCGGCGCCGATCGCCGCGATGGGTTGGTCTGCAGGAGCGATGCTGATGCGCTCGCCCATGCGCAGGGATGCGAGGAACGGCGATGCGGCCTCCCACTCGCCGATCACGGCGCGCGCGCCGTCCGTCAGGGCGTCGCCCATGCCGGTGAGGCCCCCGCCCAGGACCACGTGCTCGACGTCGAAGGTGAGCGTGAGGATGCGCACGGCGGTGGCGACGCCGCTCATCAGGCGCTCGCGGATCGCGATCGCCGTGGCGTCGCCCGCGCGAGCGGCAGCGAGCACGTCGACTGCGGTCTCGCCCGCGCGGTCCCACTGGAGCGCGAGGCCGCTGCCGGAGGCGTAGGTCTCGAGCACGCCCGGCAGCCCTTCGGGCCCTCGAGGGTCGGCCGGGTCGGTGACGATGTAGCCGATCTCACCGGCGGCGCCCTGGCTGCCGCGCCAGAGGCGGCCGTCGAGGATGAGGCCCGCGGCCAGTCCCGTGCCGACGTTGAGGTACGCGACCGAGGTGCGGCCGTCGCCCAGCAGGTGCCACGCGCCCACGGCTGCCGCATTGACGTCGTTCTCGACCTGGACCGGCACCTTCCACTCGTGGGCGAGCGCCGCGCCCAGGTCGAGCTCGACCACGTCGAGGTTCAGGGCGTGACGGACCACGCCCTCGGAGACCGCACCGGGCACGCCGACGCCCACCGACGCGACGTCGGCGACGGAGATGCCGGCATCGCGGCAGACCGCGGCCACCGCATCCCGCGTGCTCGCGATCACGCCGTCGTCACCCCGCTCCACGCGAACGCGGTGCTGCGCGGCGACGGAGCCGTCGGAGGCGAGCACGACGGCGGCGACCTTGGTCCCGCCGATGTCGACGCCGATCCGAGGCGCCGTCACCGTCGATGTCACCGGGGCGCTCATGGCAGCAGCTCCGCGAGCGCCTCGCCCACGACGCGGGAGGCGCCGAAGGTCGCGATGTCCGCGTAGGGCTGGGTCAGGTCCGGCCAGCCCATGTCCACCACGAGGGCATCGCGCTGCCGAAGCGCGTCGATGGCCTCGCGCGCCCAGGCGTGGCGGTGATTGTCCTTGCCCACCACCACGATGGGGCGCCCGGCGTCGAGCGCGTCGAGAGCGGGGCACTCGTCCGGGGTGATCGTGAGCGCGGCTTCGATTCCCGTGGAGAAGGGCCCCCAGGGGCTCACGCCGACCGCGATGTTGTGGGCGGGCTCGAGGCGCACCCACTGCGGTGCGGCGCCGGCAGCCGCGAGCGCGTCGAGACGGGCACGTCCCGTCGCGGTGATCTCGAAGCCGCTCTGCGCGCGCCCGGCATCGAAGCCGGCGACCGTGCCCCGCTCGTGCTCGGGCACGGGTCCCGGGTTCGCCACCTCGCTCAGCACGCGCGCGAGGGCGCCGATGCGGGAGGCGGCGTCCGCGACCCGCGAGGCCTCGAGCTCACCGGCCGCCACAGCGGCGTCGATGGCGTCGACGATCTGCCCCATCTGCTCATCCGTGTTGGCGGTGCCGATGCACAGCAGGTCGCAGCCGGCCGCGAGCGCACGGGCAGCCGCGGCGGGGATGCCGATCTCGCCGGAGGCGCCCACCATGTCGAGCGCGTCGGAGACGATCACGCCGTCGAAGCCCATCTCCTCGCGGAGCAGGTCCGTCAGGATTGCCTTCGAGAACGTGGCGGGGCTGTCGGGGTCGAGCGCCGGCACCATGATGTGCGAGCTCATGATGGTCTGCACACCGCCGGCGATGGCTGCGGCGAAGGGCGCGAGCTCGCGTTCGCGCACCGCCGAGAGGTCGCCATCCACCGTGGGCAGCGACACGTGCGAATCCTGGGCGGTGTCGCCGTGACCCGGGAAGTGCTTGGCGTTCGCCGCCACGCCCTTCGCCTGAACACCCTGCGTCCACGCGACTCCGTGGCGTCCCACGAGCTCGGGGTCGGCGCCAAAGCTGCGGACGCCGATCACCGGGTTCGACGGGTTGGAGTTGACATCGACGTCGGGGGCGAGCGTGAGGTTCACGCCCACGTCGCGCAGCTCGCGTCCCACCTGCGCTCCGACGGCGCGGCTGAGCACCTCGTCGTCGATGCGGCCCAGCAGCGCATTTCCGGGGAAGGGCGAACCCTCGCGCTGGTACAGCCGCGAGACGTCGCCGCCCTCCTCATCGATCGACACGATCGCGTCGGGGTTCGCCGCGTAGATGGCGTCGGTGAGGGCACGCAGCTGCTCGGGCGAGCGGACGTTCGTCGCGAACAGGCACACCCCGCCCATGCCCTCCCGAAGGCGTCGTTCGACCCACGCGGGCAGGTCCGGCCCTTCGAAGCCGGGCATCAGGGTGGCGAGCGCGGTCATCCCTTGACCGCCCCGCCCACGAGGCCCTGCGTCATGCGGCCCTGCACGAACATGAAGAAGATGATGACAGGCACGGCGACCAGCGTCGATGCGGCCATCACCTCTCCCCAGTTGGTCTGGTTGACCGCGCTGTCCTGCAGGAAGCCGCGCAGCCACAGCGGCAGCGTGGCCTTCTGGCCCTCGGGCAGCAGGATCAGCGCGACCGCGAACTCGTTCCATGCCTGGAGGAACGCGTACACACCGGAGGCGACCAGGCCGGGGGCGAGCAGCGGGAAGGTGATGCGCATGAAGGCCTGGTTGCGGCTCAGGCCGTCCACCATCGCCGCCTCCTCGAGGTCCGCCGGGATGCCGGCGACGAATCCGCGGAGCATCCAGATGGTGAAAGGAATCACGGTGGCGGTGTAGATCAGGGAGACGCCGACGACCGTGTTGAGCATCCCGAAGCCAGCGATCATCTTGTACTGAGCGATGAACAGCGCCTCCGCGGGGATCATCTGGATCACCAGGACGGCGAGCACGAAGGACTTGCGGCCGCGGAAACGGAACCGCGAGATGGCCAGCGCGGCGAAGAACGCGAAGGCGATGCAGACGATCAACGTCAGCCCGGTGATCATCGCGGACATGCCGAGGGCTCGCAGGAAGGTGCCGTCCTCAAGCGCAGACGTGAAGTTGCGGAGGTCACCGCCGAAGGGCAGGAACGTGGGGGTGAGCGACTGGAGAGTCGAGTTGGGCAGGAAGGACGAGTTGATCATCCAGTAGACGGGAAACGCCCAGGCGATGGTCGCGACGACCGCGATGGCGGTCCAGCCGAACTTGGCGACCGGGCTCTTCTTGGTGATGTTCATGACTCGGAGTCCTCCTTCATCAGCTGGCGCACGTAGACCCAGCTGAGTCCGAGCGTCAGCAGCATGACCACGATCGCTGCGGTGGCCGCGAGCCCGAAGTCCTGGGACCCGGTGCCGAGCTTGTAGATGTAGGTGCCCAGCAGGTCATACTGCTGGCCGAACGACCCGGCATCCTGCAGGAGCTGGATCTGAGCGAAGACGCGCAGGTCCCAGATGAGCTGCAGGAGGAACACGATCGAGAGCACGGGCTTGATGATCGGAAGGATGATCCTCCGGGTGATGGCGGCGCCGGAGGCCCCGTCGAGCTGCGCCGCCTCGAGCACCTCGTCACTCACCTGCGTGAAGCCGGCGTAGGCGGAGAACGCGATGAACGGCACTGAGTACCAGATGATGATGATCGAGCCCACGGCGAAGAAGCTCAGCGGGTTGACCAGCCAGTTGTGGCCGATCATGTCGACGCCGGGAATCAATGAAAGCAGGTAGTTGAGGATGCCGTTGCGGTCATCGAAGAGCCAGATCCACACCGTCATGTACGCGACGATGGGCATCGCCCATGCGAGCAGGAGGGCGATCTGAAGGCTCAGGCGGGCGACCTTGCCCACGTTCTTCATGATGATGGCGAGCAGGATGCCGAGGCCCATGCTGACGGTCGCCGTGACGAGGCAGAAGACCACGGACCGCAGCACGATGCTCCAGAAGCCCGAGTCCGTGAGCATCTCGATGTAGTTCTGCAGCCCCACGAACGGCGCGGGATTGCCGAACTGCTGGGCGAGACCGTACTCGCGGAACGAGGTGACGAACTGCCAGATCAGGGGGTAGCCCGTGCCCACGACCACGACCACGATCGCGGGAATGATCAGGTAGTACGGGAGCCGGTTCTTGCGACGGCGGCCCTGCGGCGCAGCCGGGTCGGACTGCGCTGGCGGCAGGACCTCGGCCGGCGGGGCGGCGGTGGGAGCGGGCATGGCAAAGCCTTTCAGAGGCACGTGTGGTGGTGCGCGGCCGGGATCGCGCGGGAGGGAGCGGCAGGGCGCCGGCGGTGCGGGGTTCAGCGGCGCGGTGCGCGAGCTCCGTCAGGGCCGATGCGGCACCTGGAGTCTCGGGCTGGGTTCCCGGTCCGGACGCCCCGGGGGCGGCGTCCGGACCGGGAAGCAGGGTCAGCCGTTCAGCTGAGCAGTGATCTTCTCGTCGTACTCGGCGGCGAGGGCGGCGATGTCGCCACCTTCGGCGACGGCCTGGAAGAACTCCTCCAGGAGGCCGGAGCCCTCGACCGAGGCCCAGCCCGGCGCGGCCGGGGTGAGCTTCGAGACCTGGGCGGTGTCCCAGGCGATCTGACGGAAGTCGTCGGTCACGAAGGAGTCCTTCGCGTTGATGTTGGCCGGACCGAGGCCGTTCTCGCCGAGCATGGCCTGGAAGTCATCCGAGAAGATGATCCGGAGCAGGTCGCGCGAGCCCTCCTGGTTGGCCGACTGGGCCGAGATGCCGATGTTGGAGCCACCGGCGAACACGGGGGCGAGGCCACCGTCGACACCGGGCAGACCGTAGGCAGTGTTGGCCGCGTCATCCCACGCGACTTCGCCCTCTTCGCCACCCTCGACGGGAAGCCCGATGCAGCACGCGGCCCAGGACGGCGCCATCGATGCCGCGGCCGGGATTCCGGCGAGCGTGTCGTCGTTGATGATGAAGTAGTTGTCAGCGTCCGTGTCGTTGGCGTTGGCCACCGACGCCGCCTCGAACATCTCCTGCCAGGCAGCGATGCCCTCCTGGCTCTCAGCGCTCGACAGCGTGGACTCCCACATGTCGCCATCCTTGGCGGCGAGGTCGCCACCGTAGGCGAAGACCCAGGAGATGGCGTTGCGCCAGTCCTGGCCGCCCAGGTACAGGCCGCCCAGGCCCTGGTCCTTCAGGGAGGCGTGGACCTCGGTGACCTCGGCGAGGGTGGTCGGCACCTCGACGCCACCGGCCTCGTAGATGTCCGCACGGGCCCACATGTTGCGCGAGCCGAAGTAGTACGGCAGGGCGTAGGGGGTGCCGTCGACCGAGCCGACCTCGGTGAACGAGGGAAGCAGGTCGTCGCCGCCGAGCTCGTCGTACATGTCGGACAGGTCCGAGAACGCGCCCACAGCCGTGAACGTGGGGGCCCAGGTGTTGCCGATCTCGACGACGTCGGGGGTGTTGGCCGCGTCGGGCAGAGCGGTCGTGAGCTTGGGGAGAGCGTCGCCCCAGGCCACGGCCTCGACGGTCAGCGTGCCGCCGTTCTCGGCCGCGTAGGTGTCCTCGAGGTAGGTCACGAGGTCCTCCGGGGTGTCGGGAGCACCCATGAGCCACAGGGTGATGTCCTGCGCGACGGTCTCCTCGGTGGTCTCCTCGGTGGTCGAGTCACCCGTGGGCTCGTCAGTCGTCTCGTCGTCGGATCCGGACGACGAGCATCCAGCGAGGACGATGGCGGAGGCGGCGGCGAAGGCCACTGCGCCCGTTGTCATCTTCTTCATCGAACTACTTCCTTCTGTTGTGTGTGTGCCGTCCGTGACCTGAGGGGCCACGTCGTTGTGGAGGGGGTCAGGAGACCCCCAACTGTCCGGTGAGGACTGTGACCACCGCACCGAGCACGACAATGTCGCGTCCGAGCGAGGTCATCCGCAGCGTCAGATCGCCGTGAAGCTCGGCCATCGTCCTGCTGCGAAGCGTCTCGGAGGTGCCCTCCAGGAGGGGACCAGCGAGAAGATTGTGGGGACCGGCGAGGACCACCTCGCCGAGGTTCAGGGCGCCGACCACCGGGCCCAGGGAGATGCCGAGGCGCTCGCCGGCCTCGCGGAGCACCTGCTCGCGCTCAGCCTCGGTCGCGGCCTGCTCGAGGTTGGCCTCGAGCCGGGGCGAGGCCAGCCAGGTCTCGAGGCAGCCGGCCTTGCCGCACGCGCACTCGTCGCCGCCGTCGGTGCCGACCACGACGTGGCCGATCTCGCCCGCCGCGAAGCCCGAGCCATACACGACATGCCCGCCCACGACGATGCCGGAGCCGACGCCTCGACCCACGCGCACGAGCATCATGTCCGCGCTCGCGCCGCCGAAGCTGCGCTCGCCCACGGCCGCCATGTTCGCGTCGTTCGCGACCTGGACCGGCAGCTCGAAGCGCTCCGCCAGCAGGCGCTGGAGAGGTACGTCGTGCCAGACGAGGTTGGGGGCGGAGACCACGACGCCGTCGAGGTCGACGATGCCGGGGCTGCCGACGCCCACGCCGATCACGGGAGCCGCTGCACGGCCCAGAAGACCATCGAGCAGAGTGAAGACCAGGGCGACGGCGTCGTCGCCGGTGACGCCGGTCACGGGGACCTCGGCGCGCTCGAGCACTGAGCCATCGAGATCAGTGACCACTCCCCTGAAGGCGCTGTTGTTCGACAGGTCGAGACCGACGATCGAGAATCCAGTGCGGTTGATGTCCAGCAGAGTCGCAGGTTTGCCGGGTCGCGAGTCGGGGCGGATTCCGAGCTCGATCACGAGGTCCTCAGAGATCAGGTCCGCGACCAGGTCGGAGATCGTGACGCGCGTGAGGCCCACCTCGCGGGCGAGGTCGGCGCGGCTCATCCCGTCGCCACGGTAGAGGGCCTGGAGGACCAGCGCACGGTTGTGACGACGCGCGTGCTCGGGCCGCACCCGGGCCCCGGGGCGCACCGCGCCGGCCAGGGCTCGGTGGCTCGTGGCGCTCGTCGCGGCGCCGAGAGGATCGAGCCCGGTGGCTCGCCTCCCTGCGGTGCGTCGCTGCGCCTCGTGGGTCGTCATAGTTAGTTAGTTAAGGTTACTAACCAACTCCGCGCAAGTCCCTCATATCGTTTCGACGGCAACTGTTACCGATCCGTGATCGAGTTTCAGAGGTGTTTCCCGCACACCGCCCGGTGCTCGGCCACGTCTGTGGCCACAGACGGGAAGAGCCCCCTGCGCCGCAAGGCGCAGGGGGCTTCCGACAGCTGGTGAAGCGCGGTGATCAGAGCAGGCCGAGCTCCTTGACCGCGTCCCGCTCCTCCGCGAGCTCGGCGACCGAGACGTCGATCCCCGCCCGCGCATCGGCCGCGATGTCCAAGCCCTGGACGATCTCCCAGGTGCCGCCCTTCGAGACTGCCGGGAAGGACGAGATCAGCCCCTCCTCGACTCCGTACGAGCCGTCCGACGGAAGCGCCACCGAGGTCCAGTCGCCCTCGGGCGTGCCGTGGACCCAGTCGCGCACGTGGTCGATCGCCGCGTTCGCGGCGGAGGCGGCCGACGAGGCGCCACGGGCCTCGATGATGGCCGCACCGCGCTTCGCCACGGTGGGGATGAAGGTCTCGGTGACCCACGCGTCGTCGCCGATCACCTGGGGAGCCGCGTCGCCGCCGATAGTCGCGTGAGCGATGTCCGGGTACTGCTTCGCCGAGTGGTTGCCCCAGATGGCCACCTTCTTGACGTCGGCGACCGTGGTGCCGGTCTTGGCGGCAAGCTGGGCGAGCGCGCGGTTGTGGTCCAGGCGCATCATCGCGTTGAAGCGATCCGCCGGCACGTCAGGGGCGTGGGCCGAGGCGATCAGTGCATTCGTGTTCGCGGGATTGCCCACCACGAGGATGCGGACGTCGTCCGCGGCTCCAGCGTTGATGGCCGCTCCCTGCGGACCGAAGATGCCGCCGTTGGCCGCCAGCAGGTCACCGCGCTCCATGCCCGGACCGCGCGGACGCGCACCCACCAGGAGGCCCACATTGACGCCATCGAACGCCGCGGTGGCGTCGTCGTAGATGTCGATGCCGGCGAGCAGGGGGAACGCGCAGTCGTCGAGCTCCATCGCGGTGCCCTCGGCGGCCTTCACTCCCTGGGGGATCTCGAGCAGGTTCAGCTTGACCGGGGTGTCCGGGCCTAGCATCTGGCCGGACGCGATGCGGAAGAGCAGCGCGTAGCCGATCTGACCGGCAGCGCCGGTGACGGTGACGGTGACGGGGGTGGTGCTCACGACTCTGTGACTCCTTGTGTGGTGGGTGGGAAGGGCCGATGCGCGGGCTATGCCAGGCGCGCCGAGAGGTTCTGGTCGAGGGTCGCGAGGAACTCCTCGGTGGTCTGCCACTCCTGGTCCGGGCCCACCAGCAGCGCGAGGTCCTTGGTCATGGCGCCCGACTCGACGGACTTCACGATGACGTCTTCGAGGGTCTCGGCGAAGCCCGTGACCTCCGGCGTGCCGTCGAGCTTGCCGCGGTGCTTGAGGCCGCCGGTCCACGCGAAGATCGAGGCGATCGGGTTGGTCGAGGTGGGCTTGCCCTGCTGGTGCTGACGGAAGTGACGGGTCACCGTGCCGTGAGCGGCCTCCGCCTCGACGGTCTTGCCGTCCGGCGTCATCAGCACCGAGGTCATCAGGCCCAGCGAGCCGAAGCCCTGCGCGACCGTGTCCGACTGGACGTCGCCGTCGTAGTTCTTGCAGGCCCAGACGTAGCCGCCCTCCCACTTCATG
>Ga0207735_100150_pt1 | contig 16140 bp, 17 predicted proteins | sample TtaePargueraPR_9_FD_187280 | JGI IMG/M metagenome (GOLD analysis project Ga0207735, IMG submission 187280) | Aerobic enrichment media microbial communities from Bioluminiscent Bay, La Parguera, Puerto Rico - Tt and E2 (1) (SPAdes) | ecosystem: Environmental > Aquatic > Marine > Unclassified ... | reverse complement strand
CCTCGACGCCTTGTCATATGTAACGGTGGCCATGGCCAGTATTCCCTTCACCGGCAGGTACGTGCCGGACGATCCGTAGTGAAGAGTGCCGCGATGTGGGTGTCCACATTGACACTTGCCGAGGAGCTCCCCGGCCCCGCCATCCTCTCACAACCGGTGCGGGACCGGGAACACCGTTCTGGCGCATCGTCCCTCCCCGGTAGGTTGGGAGACATGGCCGGACTCCAGCGCGAGGTGGGCGACACCGTCGGTGGCTACCGCGTGCTTGGGCGCCTCGGCAGCGGCGGCTCCGGGTCGGTCTACCGGGTGGTGGACGATGCGGGGCACGAGGCCGCGCTCAAGCTGGTCGACGCGCGGGACGACGAGGTCGCGGCCCAGCGCCTGACGCGCGAGGTGCGCGCGCTGCAGTCGCTGCGCCACCCCGCGGTGCCGCAGATCCTCGACGCCGAGCTCGACGACGCCGAGACGTTCGTGGTGTTCGAGATGGTCGGCGGCGAGACGCTGTGGGACTGGATCCAGCGCAACGGGCCGCTCGAGGGCACCGCGCTCGCGGACTTCGCCGAGCGCACCGCGTCCGCGCTCGAGGCGGTGCACGCGGCCGGCGTGATCCACCGCGACGTGACGCCGTCGAACATCATGATGGGCGACGACGGTGCCGTGCTCATCGACTTCGGCCTCGCGCACCGCGCCGACGACTCGCGCCTCACCCGCGAGGGCCTGGTGAGCGGCACGCCCGGCTACGTCGCGCCCGAGGTGATCGACGGCGCCGAGCCGGGCCCGCAGGCGGACCGCTGGTCGTGGGCCGCGACCGTCGCCTACGCGATGACGGCGCACGCGCCGTTCGGCTCGGGCTCCGGAGCGATCTCGCGGACCCTCGAGACCGACGTCGCGCTGCCCGACGTGCCCGGCGCCGCCGCGCTGCGGGCCGCGCTCGGCCGCGACGTCCACGCCCGCCCCGGCATGCGCGATGTGGTGGCCGCGCTGCGGGGCGCGACCGAGGTGATGAGCGCGGTCCCCGCGACCGCCGTCGCCCCCGCGGGGATGATGACGGACTGGTCGCCCGCGGATGCGGCCCCGACCGCGGTGCTGCCCAGCGGCGAGCAGGCGGTCCACGAGGACGATGCGCACGAGGAGTGGGTCTCCGAGCCCGACTACGAGCCCGGCGAGGAGCCGCGGCACGTGCCGAAGCGGCGGCTGCTGCTCGCGCTGGCCGCGATGGTGGTGATCGCCGCGACGCCGCTCGCGCCGACGATGGCCTTCCTGGTGATGGTGGCCGTGTCGATCCTCGCGCGGGGCGTGTTCCGGCGCGCCGTCGCGATCGAGTCGGCGCGCGCGAAGCGCGGCCGGCCCCGCACCTCCGACGCGGTGGTCCACACGCTCGGTCTGCCGTGGCACACGCTGCGCGCCGCCGCCGAGACACTGCCCGCCGCGCTCACCGCGGCCGCGCTGGGCGCCGGCACCACGGCGGGACTGTGGTGGCTGGTCAGCTCGGGCGACATCATCGGCTCGGGGGCCGACGCGCAGTACTGGGGCCACGCCGGCTCGCTCGCGCTCGGCGGCCTGGTCGCCGTGATCGTGATGGGGTACGGGCCGTTCATGTCGGGCACGCGCGAGGGCGCGCACCGGATGGCGGCCGCGGTGTCGCCCACCGGCGGGCTCCGCGCCGCCTGGGTGCTGGTGGCGATGACCGCGATCCTCGTCGCGGGGATCGCCGTGTACGTCCAGCTCGAGCCGTGGTGGTGGCCGCTGCCGGACCTGCCCCTCGCATCGTCCTGACGCCGTGCAACCATCCGGGCGACCGGGACGTTGGGCGGGCAGGAGCACGGCCCGCGCGGCGGTAGCGTGAAGGGCCGAGACGAAGGAGTGTGGGGATGAGCACGGAGGCGACCGAGGTCGACGCCGCGCAGGGCGCAGGCGGCTGGGCCGCCGTCCAGCCGTGGCTGAGCCTGGTGGTGCGCGTCGCGATGGGCGTGATCCTGGTGGCCGCCGCGATCCCCAAGCTGGTGGACATCCCGCAGTCGATCATCGCAGTGCGCGCGTACCGGATCCTGCCGGAGGCGCTGGTGCCGCTGGTGGGCACGATGCTGCCGATCTTCGAGCTGGTGCTCGCGCTGTTCCTGTTCGCGGGCCTGTTCACGCGCCTGTCGGCGGTCGTGTGGCTGCTGATGATGGCCGCCTTCACCACCGGCGTGATCTGGGCGTGGACGCAGGGCTACTCGATCGACTGCGGCTGCTTCGGCGGCGGCGGCGACGTGGCCGAGGGCACCACCAACTACCCGCTGCACCTGCTCGAGCGCGCGGGCTTCATCGCGCTCGGCACCTACCTGCTGATCTGGCCGCGCTCCCGCTTCTCGGCGGACGGCTGGATGAAGGCGGCTTGACGCGCGTCTATTACGCTGGTGCGCGACCCCTCGACTGACCGGAGAACCATGGCCAGCAAGAAGAACAAGCCCCAGGACGCGCGCGCCACGGCCCGCGCTCAGGCACAGGCACAGGTGAAGGCCCAGGAGCGCCGCACCACGATGATGATCATCGCGGGCTCCGTGGTGGGCCTCGCGCTCTTCGGCGCGCTGATCCTCTTCATCGTGAACCAGGGCGACGTGCCCGAGCTCGGCGCCGAGGGCTCGACGCAGCCCGCCACGGCCGACGCGACCGGCGGCATCCCGGTCGGCACCGGCGGCGTCGCGGGCGAGGACGTGCCCGCCGATGCCGTGCGCGTCGACGTCTACCTCGACTTCATGTGCCCGATCTGCAACACGTTCGAGGCGATCAACGGCGACGACCTGGACGAGCTGCGCGAGTCCGGCGAGATCCAGCTGTACTACCACCCGATCTCGATCCTCGACCGCTTCTCCGAGGGCACCCAGTACTCGACGCGCTCGGTCGCCGCGGCCGGCGTGGTCGCCGACCAGGCCCCCGAGTACTTCCTCGACTTCCAGAAGACGCTGTTCGCCAACCAGCCCGATGAGGGCACCACCGGTCTGTCCGACGAGGACATCGAGCAGCTCGCGCTGCTGGTGGGCGTCCCCGAGGACGTGGCCGGCTCGCTCGACAACTCGGACTTCCGCAAGTGGGCCACCGCCGCGACCCAGCAGGCGTCGCAGGACGGCATGCAGGGCACCCCGACGGTGCGCGTGTCTGAGACCGGCGACTTCGCCGACGGCGTGATGCTCAACAACGACGCGGACTCGCCCACGGTGGACTACTTCTCCGAGGGCGTCCTCAAGGAGTACCTCCAGGGCCTGGGCTGATCGCCCTGGCCTGACGCGCGCGGCGCCGGTCCCCGAGCGGGGGCCGGCGCCGCACGCGTCTCCCGGTATCCTGGCCACCCCCGGCTGGCATGGCGCAATCGGTAGCGCAGCGCTCTTGTAAAGCGAAGGTTGCGGGTTCGAGTCCCGCTGCCAGCTCCACTCGTCGATGCACCCCTCCACACCGGAAGTGCATCCCTCCACACAGCACCCCTGATGTGAACGTCACCATGGTTCGTGGGGGACGATGCGGCGCGCGGCTGTGTGGAGAGGCGCACCGGGTGGGGCTCAGGCCGGCGTGCCCCACGCGATCGGCGCGGCGCCCTGCGCGGCCAGCGCCTCGTTGGCCCGCGAGAAGGGTCGCGAGCCGAAGAAGCCGCGCCTGGCGCTGAGCGGCGACGGGTGCGCGCTCTCGATGCGCGCCACGCCCCCCAGCGAGGGCGCGAGCGCCTGCGCGTCCCGCCCCCACAGGATCGCGACCAGCGGACCGCCGCGCGCGGCCAGCGCGTCGATGGCCAGCCCCGTGACCTCCTCCCAGCCGCGCCGCCGGTGGGAGCCGGCCGCGCCGGGGGAGACCGTGAGCACGCGGTTGAGCAGCATCACGCCCTGCGCCTCCCAGTGGGAGAGGTCCCCGGAGGTGAGCTCCTCGCCCGTGTCCTCGCGCAGCTCGCGCGCGATGTTGACCAACGACCGGGGCATCGGATGCCCGGGCGCCACGGAGAAGCTCAGCCCGACCGGGTCGCCCGGCGTCGGGTAGGGGTCCTGGCCCACGATCAGCACGCGCACGTCCTCGAGCGGCACCGTGAACGCCCGCATGACCCGGTCCGGGGCGGGCAGGTAGCCGCGCCCGGCCTCGACCTCCGCGCCCAGGAACGCGCCGAGCGACGCGAGGGTCGGCTCCGCCGGGGCGAGCGCCTCCTCCCAGTCGGGGGCCACCCGGGTGCGCCACGCATCGTCCACGCGGCCACCCTAGCCGCGCTCCGCCCGGCCCCGCCTGCACGGAAAGCCCCCGACCCGCGGCTACCCTGGTGCCCACCGAAGGGAGGGCCATGGACGCCGGTGCAGCACACGTGTTCGACTCGTCGCCGCTCGACGAGCGCGACGCCTCCGTCCTGGCCTTCGAGCGCCAGTGGTGGCGCTACGCGGGCGCCAAGGAGGACGCGATCCGCGAGCTCTTCGACATGACCGCCACGCAGTACTACCAGGTGCTCAACGCGCTCATCGACACGCCCGAGGCCCTCGCGCACGACCCGATGCTGGTCAAGCGCCTGCGCCGCATGCGTGCCGCGCGCCAGCGCGGCCGGTCCGCGCGCACCTGGGACCGCTGAACCCGAAGGTAAGGTGTGTGCCCGTGAGCGAGGACTACGAGCGCGACGAGTTCGATGAGATCGCCGAGCGCGGCGGCCCGGTGGGCGTGCACCGCGCGCCCCGGCCCTGGTGGCACCTCGTGCTCACCCCGCTGATCGTGTTCGTGATCGCCGGCCTCGTGGCCTTCCTGGTCGCGACCTTCCTGTGGAACTCCGGCGACGGCGGCTCCGACGACGACGCCACCGCGTCGCCCTCCGCGACCGCCTCCGTCTCCGCGTCGCCGTCCGCCGAGGCCAGCGAGTCCGCGTCGGCCGAGCCCTCCGAGACCTCGAGCCCCGAGCCGAGCGAGACCGAGGAGCCCGAGCCGGTGGTCGACTACGGCGCGTCCGTCGCGGTCCTCAACGGCACCGGCGTCACCGGCCTGGCCGGCGCGCAGGCCGCGGTGCTCGAGGACGCCGGCTTCACCGACGTCAGCGCCGCGAACCTCACGGGCGACCGCCCCGACGTCAACACCGTGGTCTACACGGACGACGCGATGGCCGACACCGCGGCCGAGGTCGCCGCGCAGCTGGGCTTCGACGCGGTCGTGCAGGGCACGCCCGAGACGGGCGCGGCGGTCGAGGTCCAGATCGTCGCCGAGTAGCGCCCCGGGCCGGCGGGACGATGCGTCACTCGCCCTCGGCGAACAGGCGCCTGAGGGTTTGCACTCGACGGGGGAGAGTGCCAGAATCTCGTTAGCACTCGACACGTGCGAGTGCTAACAGACCTAGGGTTCCCCTCCGAGGTGCGGGGCCGGGCGTGACCAGAACGCCGGGCGCCGCATCGTCCGTCGCGGGCGGCGGGGAACCGCATTCCATCCGGAAGAGGAACAACCCCCATGGCAAAGATGATTGCCTTCGATGAGGAGGCCCGCCGCGGCATGGAGCGGGGCATGAACGCCCTCGCCGACGCCGTCAAGGTCACGCTCGGCCCCAAGGGCCGCAACGTGGTGCTCGAGAAGAAGTGGGGCGCCCCGACCATCACCAACGACGGTGTCTCCATCGCCAAGGAGATCGAGCTCGAGGAGCCCTTCGAGAAGATCGGCGCCGAGCTCGTCAAGGAGGTCGCCAAGAAGACCGACGACGTCGCGGGTGACGGCACCACCACCGCCACCGTGCTCGCCCAGGCCCTCGTGACCCAGGGCCTGCGCAACGTCGCGGCCGGCGCCAACCCCATCGCCCTCAAGAAGGGCATCGAGAAGGCCGTCGAGGCCGTCACCGCGCAGCTGCTCGAGGCCTCGCGCGAGGTCGAGACCAAGGACCAGATCGCCGCGACCGCGGGCATCTCGGCCGGCGACCCCGCGATCGGCGAGCTCATCGCCGAGGCGATGGACAAGGTCGGCAAGGAGGGTGTCATCACCGTCGAGGAGTCCTCGGCTCTGGGCCTCGAGCTCGAGCTGACCGAGGGCATGCGCTTCGACAAGGGCTACCTGTCGGCCTACTTCGTCACCGACGCCGAGCGCCAGGAGGCCGTCCTCGAGGACGCGTACATCCTGCTCGTCGAGTCGAAGATCGCGAACGTCAAGGACCTCGTCCCCGTTCTCGAGAAGGTCATGCAGACCGGCAAGCCGCTGATGATCATCGCCGAGGACGTCGAGTCCGAGGCCCTCGCGACCCTCGTCGTGAACAAGATCCGCGGCACCTTCAAGGCCGTCGCCGTCAAGGCGCCGGGCTTCGGCGACCGCCGCAAGGCGATGCTGCAGGACATGGCGATCCTGACCGGCGGCACCGTGATCTCCGAGTCGGTGGGCCTGTCGCTCGACAACGCCGGCCTCGAGCTCCTCGGCCAGGCGCGCAAGGTCGTCGTGACCAAGGACGAGACCACCATCGTCGAGGGCGCAGGCTCGCAGGAGCAGCTCGACGGCCGCGTGCGTCAGATCCGTGCCGAGATCGACAACTCCGACTCGGACTACGACCGCGAGAAGCTCCAGGAGCGCCTCGCCAAGCTCGCCGGCGGCGTCGCCGTCATCAAGGCGGGCGCGGCCACCGAGGTCGAGCTCAAGGAGCGCAAGCACCGCATCGAGGACGCCGTCCGCAACGCGAAGGCCGCCGTCGAGGAGGGCATCGTCGCCGGTGGTGGCGTGGCCCTCATCCAGGCCGGCACCGCCGCGTTCGAGGGCCTCGCCCTCGAGGGCGACGAGGCCACCGGCGCGAAGATCGTGGAGCACGCGATCACCGCCCCGCTGCGCCAGATCGCCGTCAACGCGGGCCTCGAGGGCGGCGTCGTCGTCGAGCGCGTCAAGGGCCTCGAGAACGGCCACGGCCTCAACGCTGCGACCGGCGTGTACGAGGACCTGCTCGCCGCGGGCGTCAACGACCCGGTCAAGGTGACCCGCTCGGCGCTGCAGAACGCCGCGTCGATCGCCGGCCTCTTCCTCACGACCGAGGCCGTCGTCGCCGACAAGCCCGAGCCCGAGCCGGCCATGCCGGCCGGTGGTGCCCCCGACATGGGTGGCATGGGCTTCTAGGCCCCTCGCAGTTCAGCACGAAGGCCCCCGAGCGCGAGCTCGGGGGCCTTCGTCGTTCTCGGCGTGCTCGCTCAGCCTGCGCCCGAGATCCCCGTGAGGTGCTCAGTGCCCGATTCGGCCGATTTCGGGCACCCAGCACCTCCCAGGGCGCCGGAGGCGAGGGTTGGCCGCGGCGCGCGGGCTCAGCCGGCGCGGCGTTGGGCCGCCGTCACCCGCAGCCCCGACGCGCGCAGTCGGCGGATCAGCTCGCGCGTGGACACCTCGACCGCGCCCAGCGCGACCAGCTGGTCGCGCCGCTCCGCGGGATAGTCGTAGTGGTCGAGGTCGAACGCGCGCTCCGGGATGCCGGCCCGCCGCGCGAAGTCGTGCAGCTCGGCCAGCGACGCGTCCGACACCAGGTGCCCCCACACGCGCCCGTGGTTGGGCCACAGCGGCGGGTCGAGGAGGATCATGCCCCGAGCGTAGGACGATGCGCGGGTCAGCGGGCGAACAGCCGGGCGGCTGTCGCCTCGGCGTCCTCGTACGAGCGGGCCGCGTGCGCGAGCGCGCCCGTGATGGCGTCGAGCGCCGCCTCGACGTGCGCCTGCGCGCCGCGCCACTGCTCGCGCGCGTCCCCGAACGCGGCGGCGGCCGAGCCCTGCCACGAGGCGTCGAGCGATGCGAGGTGCGCCATCATCGCGGCGACCTCGGCGCGGATCGCGTCGGCGGACGCGGCGGTGCGGGCGGAGACGGCCGCGACCTCGGCCGCGTCGACGTGGTACTGCATGGTGACCTCCTCGAGCCGGTGGTGACTCGAGGCTAGGCGCGCCGCGCGCGGGTCCGGCCCGCGCATCGTCCCTCCTGGGGAGGGGTCAGGCGCCGTCGGGTGTCGGGGACAGCGCGGCGATCGCCTTGTCGAGCCGCGCGCTCTCGGCCGTGAGGTTCTGGCGCGCCTGCGCCTCCCAGGTCGCGCCGAGCGGCGTGGTGTAGAGCCGGTCGCGCGCGAGCAGCTTGCCCACGATCGCGCGCCGGCTGCGCAGGAAGCGCTCGTCGGGTACCGCGGCGTACTCCTCGCGGACGTCGTGCAGGTAGGTCTTGTAGCGCTGCGGGTCCGCGGCGAGGATCGCGAGGTCGGCGTCGGAGAGCACCTCGGCGTCGGGGCTGTCGGGCGCGCCGGCGTGCCGCATGAGGCCGTGCACCATGTCCGCGACGGACTCGACCTTGTGGGGCGGCAGGCCCAGCTCGCGCAGCTCCATGCGGGCGAGCTCGGCGCTCGCGTCCTCGTCCTCGCCGCCGCGCGCGGCGTACGCCGCCTCGGTGTCGGAGGAGAACACGGCGCCGTGATACCAGGCCGCGAGGCGCACGCAGTGGGGCTGGCGGGTCTCCTGCTGGAGCTCGTCGACCCGCGTGAGCAGCTCGACCAGGTGGCGGACGTCGTGGAAGCGGCGGGCCGGGTTCTCCCAGCGTGCGAGGAGCCGGCGGCCGGTCTCGGCGACCTCCTCCTCGGATGCGGTCGCACCGGCCGCCACCACCTCGCGGACGAAGGCGGGGAGCAGCCATGCGGGCGTCGTGGCCGGAGACATGTTCACCTCAGTTGGGACGGGGGGATCCGTATGACTCCAGTCTGCCCACACCCCCGGCAGGATGCAAAGACCGCTCCCAGTCGCGCGTCGCATCGTTTCGAGCCCGCGTCGCCCCGGGGAACGACGTTGCACGGCACCGTTAGAATCGTGGAGGCGTCGAGACTCGGCGCCGTCACGACGAACGAGGTAGATGTGCCCACAGGAAAGGTGAAGTGGTTCGACTCCGACAAGGGGTTCGGATTCATCGCGAGCGACGACGGCTCGGAGGTCTTCCTCCACGCCTCGGCCGTGCCCGCGGACACCACGGTCCGTCCCGGCGCCAAGGTCGAGTTCTCGGTCGCCGACGGCCGCCGCGGCCCGTCGGCCCTGTCCGTCACGATCCTCGACCCGGGCCCGTCGGTGGTCGCGAACAAGCGCAAGCCCGCCGAGGACATGACCGTCATCGTCGAGGACCTCATCAAGCTCCTGGACGGCGTCTCCAACTCGCTGCGCAAGGGCCGCTACCCCGAGGCCGCCCGTGGCAAGCAGGTCGCGGGCGTGCTCCGCGCCGTGGCCGACCAGCTGGACGTCTGATGCCGACCGACACCGTGCTCGCCGAGGCCGTCGACCTCGCGCTCGAGGCCGCGATCGAGGTCGCCGGCGACGCCGACCTGGTCGGCGACCACCTCGGCGCCTCCGCCGACGAGGACCGCCTCGTCACCCACCTGTTCGCCTGCGCGATGCCGGGCTACCGCGGGTGGGTGTGGTCCGTCACGCTCGCCCGCGCGCCGCGCCAGAAGGCGGCGTCGGTGTGCGAGGCGCACCTGGTGCCGGCGGACGATGCGCTGCTCGCCCCCGCGTGGGTGCCGTGGGCCGACCGCGTGCGCCCGGGCGACCTCGAGCCGTCGATGACGCTGCCGTACAACGCCGAGGACTCCCGCCTGGTCCAGGGCTACGAGTCCACCGGCGAGGAGGACGAGGACCGGCTCGCCAACTGGGAGCTCGGCCTGGGCCGCCCGCGCGTGCTCGGCCCCGACGGCCGCAACGACGTCGCCGACCGCTGGTACCGCGGCTCGCACGGCCCGACCGCCGCATCGGCGATCGCGTCGACCGAGCAGTGCTCGACGTGCGCGTTCTTCGTGCCGCTGACCGGCTCGATGCGGATGCGCTTCGGCGCGTGCGCGAACGAGTGGTCGCCGTCCGACGGCCGCGTCGTGAGCGTCGACCACGGCTGCGGCGCGCACTCCGAGACCGACACCGACCGCGGCGCGACCCAGTGGCCCGACTCGGACCCCGTCTTCGAGAACCAGACCGCCGTGACCGTCGACCTGACGGAGGAGGAGCCCGAGGAGGAGCCGGAGCCCACCGTCGACGCGGAGCCCGAGGCAGCCGACGAGGCCCCCGCGGCCGAGACGGGTGCGGAGGCGACGGCCGAGGCCCCCGAGGCCGAGGTGGAGGTCGCCGACGAGGCGGCCGCCGCATCGCCTCCCGAGGAGGGCGAGACCACCGAGCCGGAGCGCCAGGACTGACCGACGCGACCGTCCCGGCCTCCCCGAGGCGGGACGTCGCCCGTGCCCTCGCGGCGCGCGCGTACGTCCCGACGATCATCGCGGAGATCGGGATCGGCGCGATCCTGCCCGTGCTCGCGCTGAGCGTGGTCGGGATGGGCCACTCGGTGGTGCTCGGCTCGCTCGCCGTGGCCGCCTACCAGCTGGGGCGCCTGCCCGGCTCGGCGCTGGGCGGCGCGATCGCGCACCGCGTGGGGGCCGCGCACGCCGCGATGAGCTCGCTGGGCGTGCTCGGCCTGGGCGCGCTCGTCGCCGGTGCCGCGCCGCACGTGGCGGCGTTCATGGCCGGCGCGGTGCTGGTCGGGCTCGGCCACGCGTCGTACCACGTGGCGCGCCAGGACCAGATCCTGTCGCTCGTGCCGCCCGCCTTCACCGCGCGCTCGCTCACCACGCTCGCGGGCATCTGGCGCATCTCCCACTTCATCGGCCCGCTGCTGGGCTCCGCGCTGATCGCCGTGTGGGGCGTCGGCTCGACCTACTGGGTGGGCGCGGGCTGCGTGGCGGTGGCCATGGTCGCGCTGGGGATCTCGGGCGCGCTCAGGGAGGGTCGCTTCTACGAGCGGCCCGAGCGGCTCACCCTCGCGCAGGTCGCGCGCGAGAACCTCCCGGCGCTGCGCACGCTCGGCGTGACCGTGGTGGCGACGGGGGCGCTGCGCCAGGCGCGGGTCGCGCTGATCCCGCTGTGGGCCACGCACGTCGGCCTCGACCCGTCCGTCGCGACGCTCGTGTTCGCGGTCTCCGCGGGGATCGACATGCTCCTCTTCTATCCGGCCGGACTCGTGATGGATCGGCGCGGGCGGCTGTGGACGGCGATCCCGTCGACGCTGCTGCTGTCGGCCGGCTTCATCGCGCTGCCCTTCACCGAGGGTGTGGTCGCGGTGACGGCGGCGGCCGTCGTGCTCGGGATCGGCAACGGCTGGGGGACCGGGCTCATCATGACGCTCGGCGCTGACCTCGCGCCGGCCCAGGGGCGGTCCGTGTTCACCGGGCTGTGGATGACGCTGCAGGACATCGGCGGCCTCGCGGGACCGGCGCTGGTGTCGCTCGGCGCGCTCGTCGCGCTGCCGGTCGGGTCCTTCGCGGTCGGAGGCATCGGCCTCGCCACCACGGGCGGCTTCCTCGCGTGGGTGCCGCGCACGCCGCCGCGCGCGGCGCACGAGGTCGACTGACTCAGCGGAAGTTCTGGGTGCCGTACCAGGTGGTGCCGTCGTCGGTGAGGGCCACGCCGGCGCCCATCTGCGTGTAGGCCGGGTTCATGATGTTCTGGCAGTGGCCGGCCGAGTACATCCAGTTCACGTGGAACTTCGCGATGGCCGTGCCCTGCGAGTAGCCGGTCGACGAGTAGACCATCGCGACGTTCTCCGCGCCAGGGCGGTGGGGATTGTGCGCGAGCGCGTCGGCGACCGTGCCGGTCGCCGAGTCGTTCGCCGCCATCTGCTGCGACCACGCGGTCGCGGCAGAGGCCAGCGAGCTCGACCAGCTCAGCCGCGCGATCCCGAGGCGCGCGCGCTCCTGGTTCGCCGCGGTGAGGAGGCCCTGCACCGACGACGCGGAGTAGGGCTGCGAGACGCTCGCGCAGTACTCGGTGAAGGTCTTCGACGGCTTCGGTGCGGCGGACGAGCCGGACGAGCCGGACGAGCCCGAGGACGTCGTGGAGCCGGACGACGTCGAGCCGCTCGAGGTGGATCCGCTCGACGTCGACCCCGACGAGGACGGCGTGTTCGCGACGGGCTCGGGCTCCGGCTCCGGCTCCGGCTCCGGCGGCGGGGGCAGCTTGACGGTGACCTTCGGGGCGAAGCCGCCCTCCTCGACCTCGGCGGCTGCGATCGAGCTCACCGGGTCGGCCGAGGTCACGGGCGCGGAGTCCTCGACGTCGGCCGCGTAGGCGGCGGTGGTGGGGGCGACCGTGTAGGCGCCGGCGAGGGCCGTGGCCGCGACCAGGACCGGGACCCCGCCGAGCAGGATGGCCGGTGCGTGGCGTCGACGACGGCGACGCGTGCGCTCGAGCACATCCTGCGATTCGGTCATGTCAGCAATCTCTCCACCAGATAGTCCATCGACGTCACCAGGGCCCCGACGTCCTCCGGATCCACCGCGGGGTACATCCCCACCCGGATCTGGTTCCTGCCGAGCTTCCTGTACGGGTCAATATCGACAACCCCTTGAGCCCGGAGGTGCCGACGGAGCTCTCCGCTGTCGACGCTCGGGTCCAGGTCGATGGTGCCGACCACGGTGGACCGGAGGCCAGGGTTTGTGACAAATGCCTCAGTCCAGGGGGTTCGCTCCGCCCACGCGTAGAGCAGGGACGATGATGCCTCCGCGCGTCCCGCCGCGAAGTCGAGGCCGCCGCCCGCGAGCATCCACTCGAGCTGAGCGCGCATCATCACGAGCGTCGCGACCGCGGGCGTGTTGTACGTCTGGTCGGCGCGCGAGTTGTCGAGCGCGGTCTTGAGCGACAGCGACGCGGGGATCCAGCGCCCGCTCGCCGCGATCTCCTCGATGCGCGCGATCGCGGCGGGGGAGACGATCGCGAACCACAGGCCGCCGTCCGACGCGAAGCTCTTCTGCGGCGCGAAGTAGTAGACGTCCGCCTGCGCGATGTCCACGCGCGCGCCGCCGGCCGCCGAGGTCGCGTCGACCACGGTGAGCGCGTCGCCGATCCCCTCCGGGCGCACCACGGGCACCATCACGCCGGTCGAGGTCTCGTTGTGGGGCCACGCGTAGACGTCCACGCCGTCCTCGGCCTCGGGCAGGACGGAGTCGCCGGGCGTCGCGGTGCGGATGGACGATGCGGCGAGATGGGGCGCCTCGTCCGTCGCCTTCGCGAACTTGGAGCCGAACTCGCCGAACGAGCAGTGCTGCGCGCGCTCGCGCACGAGCGAGAAGGCCGCGGCGTCCCAGAACATGGTCGAGCCGCCGTTGCCGAGGATCACCTCGTAGCCGTCGGGCAGCGAGTAGAGGTCGGCGAGCATGCGCCGGATGTCGCCCACGAGGCCCTTGACGGGGGCCTGTCGGTGGGAGGTGCCGAGCACCCCTGGCTGGCTCGCGACCAGGGCGTTCACCTGCGCGTCGCTCACCTTGGACGGGCCCGATCCGAAGCGTCCGTCGCGGGGCAGCAGACCGGCCGGGATGGCGATGATGTCCGTCATGGCATCACTGTAATGGCGCGCCGGCTGGCATCATGGCGGGCGTGTATCGCCTGCAGCCCGCCCTCCAGAACTACGCGTGGGGCATGACCGACGTCCTCGAGGACCTCATCGGCCGCCCCGTCACGGGGGACCCCGTCGCCGAGGCCTGGTGGGGTGCCCACTCCTCCGCGCCCGCCGTCGCGACCGCCGCGCACCACGACGGCGCGAACGAGGCGGGCGTGCAGCCCGGCGAGGCGATCCCGCTCGACGAGCTGATCGCGCGCGCCCCCGAGGCGGCGCTCGGGCCGCGGCTCGCGACCCGCTGGGAGCAGCTGCCGTACCTCCTCAAGGTGCTGGCGATCGCCAAGCCGCTGTCGCTGCAGGTGCACCCGACGCTCGAGCAGGCCGAGGCCGGCTACAAGGACGAGGACGACCGCGGGATCCCGCTCGATGCCAAGCACCGCGCGTTCAAGGACCGTTCGCACAAGCCCGAGATGATCGTCGCGCTCACGCCGATGACGCTGCTCGCCGGGTTCCGGCCCGCGTCCGCCGTGGCGCAGGACCTCGTGTGGCTGAACCAGCCGTGCACCCGCCGCTGGGCCGAGGACCTCGCGAACGCCACCGAGCCGACCGTCGCGATGGGCGAGTACATCCAGCGCGTCCTGCGCGACCCCGAGGCGCCCGCGGCGCTCGAGGCCCTGGTCGAGGTGGGCGGCCGCTCGGGCGTGCCCGAGTCGCTCGCGGTGGCGTCCGCCGCGTCGCTCGAGTTCCCCGGCGACCCGGGCGCCCTGGTCGCGCTCGCGCTGAACGTGGTGCGTCTCCAGCCCGGCCAGGCGTGCTTCAGCGGCGCCGGTGTCATCCACTCGTACCAGTCGGGCGTGGGCGTCGAGATCATGGCGAACTCCGACAACGTGGTGCGCGCGGGCCTCACCCCGAAGGCCGTGGACATCGACCTGCTGGTGCGCCTCACCGACGGCACGCCGACCCCGCCGCCGGTCGTCGTCCCGGAGCGCGCGGGCGCGGTCGCCCGCTATCCGGCGCCGGTCGACGAGTTCTCGCTGTCCATGGTCGAGCGGGGCTCCGCGACGTTCGAGCCCGGCCCGCGCATCGTCCTCGCGGCCGAGGGCACCGCCACGGTGCACGGCGAGCGCGGATCGATGTCGCTCGCGCGCGGCGAGGCGGCCTTCGTCCCGTACGCGGACGGGCGCCTCGTGGTAGACGCCGTCGGGGCCACCGCGGTGGTCGAGGCGCCAGTCCCGGAGGCCTGATCCGGGCCGCTAGCCTGGTCCCATGTCTTTGCGCATCTCTGTTTTCGGCACCGGGTATCTGGGGGCCACGCACGCGGCCGGAATGGCGGAGCTCGGTCACGAGGTCATCGGCGTCGACATCGACGCGGCCAAGATCGAGCGGCTGTCCCGCGGGGAGGTTCCCTTCTACGAGCCGGGGCTGCCCGAGCTCCTGAGGAAGCACGTGGAGTCGGGCCGGCTGCGGTTCACCACGGACGCGGCCGAGGCGGCCGCGTTCGCGGACGTCCACTTCATCGGGGTCGGCACGCCCCAGAAGAAGGGCGAGTACGCCGCCGACATGACGTATGTCGACGCGGTCATCGAGACCCTCGCGCCGCTGATCGACCGCCCGGCGGTCATCCTCGGCAAGTCGACCGTGCCGGTCGGCACGGCGGCACGCCTCGCGGCGCGTGTGCGCGAGCTCGCCCCGGCGGGCGACGACGCGCAGCTGGGCTGGAACCCGGAGTTCCTGCGCGAGGGCTTCGCGGTCGAGGACACGCTGCGCCCCGACCGCCTGGTCATCGGCGTCGACAAGGACCGTCCGGGCCGCATCGAGGCAGTCGCGCGCGAGGTCTACGCCGACGCGATCTCGCGCGACACCCCGTTCCTGGTGACCGACCTGCCGACCTCGGAGCTGGTCAAGGTGAGCGCGAACGCGTTCCTGGCCACCAAGATCTCCTTCATCAACGCGATCGCGGAGGTGTGCGAGGCGACCGGCGCGGACGTCACGGAGCTCGCGGACGCGATCGGCCACGACGTGCGCATCGGCCGCAAGTTCCTGGGTGCGGGCCTGGGCTTCGGCGGCGGCTGCCTGCCCAAGGACATCCGTGCGTTCATGGCGCGCGCCGGCGAGCTGGGTGTGGACCAGGCGCTGACGTTCCTGCGCGAGGTGGACGGCGTCAACATGCGACGGCGCGAGCACGTCATCACCCTGGTCGAGCGCGAGCTCGACGGCGGCATCAAGGGCGGTCGCGTCGCCGTGCTGGGTGCCGCGTTCAAGCCGGAGTCCGACGATGTGCGCGACTCGCCGGCGCTCGACATCGCCGGCCGCCTCCACCTCGAGGGCGCCGACATGCGCGTGTTCGACCCCGAGGCGATGGCCAACGCGGCCGCCCTCTGGCCCACGCTGACCTTCGCCGAGTCCGCCGCCGAGGCGTACGAGGGTGCCGAGGTGGTCGTGGTCGCCACCGAGTGGAAGGAGTTCCGCTCGCTCGACCCGCACGCCGTCAAGGACGCCGTCGCGCGCCCAGTGATCATCGACGGCCGCAACTGCCTGCCCGCCGAGCAGTGGATCGACGCCGGGTGGCGTTACGTTGGACTGGGCCGCTACGCATCGTGAGGTTCCCATGAGCGATCTCATCGACACGACGGAGATGTATCTCCGCACCATCTACGAGCTGATGGAGGACGGCGTCACGCCCATGCGCGCGCGCCTGGCCGAGCATTTCGGCCACGCCGGCCCCACGGTGTCGCAGACCATCGCGCGCATGGAGCGCGACGGGCTCGTGATCGTGTCCGAGGATCGCCACCTCCAGCTCACCGACGCGGGCATGCA
>Ga0207735_100149_pt1 | contig 16196 bp, 19 predicted proteins | sample TtaePargueraPR_9_FD_187280 | JGI IMG/M metagenome (GOLD analysis project Ga0207735, IMG submission 187280) | Aerobic enrichment media microbial communities from Bioluminiscent Bay, La Parguera, Puerto Rico - Tt and E2 (1) (SPAdes) | ecosystem: Environmental > Aquatic > Marine > Unclassified ... | reverse complement strand
GGCGATCGTGGCCGAGGCGTTGGTCAAGACGACGCGGTGGGGGTTGCGGTACCGCGCCGAGCAGCTGGGCGGCCTCGTGCGGCGTCCCGGTCGCGGCTGACCTCGCGCCGCGACCGGCCTCGACCACCCGCACGCTGTGGGCATGAAAATTGCGGTTCTCCCCGCCGGGGAGAACCGCAATTTTCATGCCCACAGCGTCTCGTGGGGGAGGCCCGTCGTGCGGGCGGCCGGCTCGGCTCAGGCCGAGCGGCGCAGCTTGCCGGAACGCAGCAGCTCGAGGCGCTCGTCGAGGAGCTCCTCGAGCTCGGAGACGGTGCGGCGCTCGAGGAGCATGTCCCAGTGGGTACGCTGCGGCTTGGTGGGCTTGGCCTCGGGGCGCTCGGCGTCGCGCAGCAGCGCCTCGCCACCGCACTGGCACTCCCAGATCGGGGGGACCTCGGCGTCGGTGGAGAACGGCAGGATGATCGTGTGACCGTTGGGGCAGTCGTAGTGGGCCTGGAACCGCGGGGCGAAGTCGACGCCCTCGTCGGACTCCATGCTCTTGCTGCCGATGCTCATGCCGCGCAGGGAGCGGTCGGGCATGTCGTCCTCCACTGGTCGAGGGGTAAGGGGCCGTGGGATCCAACGCGCACCCGACGGCGGTTGTTCCGCCCGGGCGTGAAGGTCCGGTGAAGCGTACCGGTCCCGACGGGTGGCGAGGGCCCGGTGGCAGGACCAGGCTGGCCAGGACGGGCCTCGCTCGCAAGTCGAGGCCTCGTCGGGCGGTGGCGGTGTGGGTGACGTCACGTCGACCGGGCGCCGCCCGGTGGGCGCGTCGGGAACAATCGGGGGACCGGTGCGGTTGAGCCCGCTACATGCAAACGCATGAAACTTCTGGAAGGAGCCCGTCGTGCAGTTCGGCATCTTCTCCGTCTCCGACGTGACCACCGACCCCACGACGGGCCGGACCCCGGACGACACCGAGCGCGTGCGCTCGATGCTCACCATCGCCCAGCACGCCGACGCCGCCGGCCTCGACGTGTTCGCCACCGGCGAGCACCACAACCCGCCGTTCGTGGCCTCCAGCCCGACCACCCTGCTCGGGTACCTGGCCGGCGTGACCCGGAACATCACGCTGTCCACGGCGACCACCCTGATCACCACCAACGACCCGGTGCGCCTCGCCGAGGAGTACGCGATGCTCCAGGTCGTCTCCGGCGGCCGGATGGACCTGATGATGGGCCGCGGCAACACCGGACCCGTCTACCCGTGGTTCGGCCAGGACATCCGCAACGGCATCCCGCTGGCCGTGGAGAACTACGCCCTGCTGCGCCGGCTGTGGACCGAGGACGTCGTCGACTGGGAGGGCAGGTTCCGCACCCCGCTGCAGGGCTTCACCTCCACCCCCCGCCCCCTGGACGGCGTGCCGCCGTTCGTGTGGCACGGGTCCATCCGCTCCCCGGAGATCGCCGAGCAGGCGGCCTACTACGGCGACGGGTTCCTGCACAACAACATCTTCTGGCCCATGCACCACACCAAGCAGATGGTGCGCTTCTACCGCCAGCGCTACGAGCACCACGGTCACGGCCGCGCCGACCAGGCGATCGTGGGCCTCGGCGGGCAGGTGTTCGTGCGCAAGAACTCCCAGGACGCCGTGCGGGAGTTCCGCCCCTACTTCGACGTCGCCCCCGTCTACGGCCACGGGCCGAGCCTGGAGGACTTCTCCGCCCAGACGCCCCTGACCGTCGGGTCCCCGCAGCAGGTCATCGACCGCTACGGCGCGTTCGTCGACGACGTCGGCTACTACCAGCGCCAGATGTTCCTCATCGACCACGCCGGCCTGCCCCTGAAGACCGCCCTGGAGCAGATCGACCTGCTCGCCGAGGAGATCGTGCCCGAGCTGCGCAGGATCGTCGAGGCCAAGCGGCCCGCCGACGACGTCCCCCTGAACCCGCCCACCCACGCCGAGCGCGTCGCCGCCGCGAGCGCCGCCGGCGCCACGCACGTCGGCGACGGTTTCGACGACGTCACCGGCACCCGGGCCGAGGAGGTCGCGCGATGAGCACCACCACCCGCACCCTGGTCGTGGTCACGGCCGGCCTGTCGCAGCCGTCCTCGACGCGGCTGCTGGCCGACCGGCTGGCCGCGGCGAGCGCCGACGCCCTGCTGGAGGCCGGTCAGGAGACCCGTGTCGAGGTGGTCGAGCTGCGCGAGCACGCGCACGCGATCATGGACGCGATGCTGACGGGTTTCGCCTCGGGCGACCTGGCGGAGGTCCTCGAGAAGGTCACCGGGGCGGACGGGCTGATCCTCGTCTCGCCGCTGTTCACCACGACGTACTCGGGGCTGTTCAAGTCGTTCGTGGACATCGTGGACCCGGACTCGCTGTCCGCGATGCCGGTGCTGCTGGGCGCGACGGGCGGTACCCAGCGGCACTCGCTGGCGCTGGACTACTCGATGCGCCCTCTGCTGACCTACCTGCGTACCCAGGTGGTCCCGACGGCGGTGTTCGCGGCGACGGACGACTGGGCGAGCCAGGACGAGGCGCTGCAGCGCCGGGTGGCCCGGGCGGGCCGTGAGCTGGCCGAGGCGGTCGCGGCGCGACCCGCGCCGCGGGGGTCGGACGACCCGTTCGGCGACACCCCGGACTTCGCGGGCCTGCTCGGCGGGGCCTGAGGCGTCCGGCACCCGGGCGGCGGCCGGAGGCCGGTGGTCGCCCGGGTAGGCTCGGGCCCATGCGCGTCCTGGTCTCCGGCGGTGCCGGCTACATCGGTTCCCACACGGTCCTGTCCCTGCTGGCCTCCGGTCACGACGTGGTCGTGGTCGACGACTTCTCCAACGCCAAGCCGAGCGTGATCGGTCGGTTGGAGGCGTTGTCCGGCAAGCACGTGCCGGTGCACGCGATCGACCTGACGGACGCGGAGAAGACCGAGCGCCTCTTCGACCACGAGCGGTTCGACGCCGTGGTGCACTTCGCCGGGTTCAAGGCGGTGGGGGAGTCGGTGGCGAAGCCGCTGGCGTACTACCGCAACAACCTGGACTCGACGCTGTCGCTGCTGGAGGCGATGCGCCGCCACGACGTGCAGCGGCTGGTGTTCTCCTCCTCGGCGACGGTCTACGGCGAGCACGCCCCGGTGCCGTACTCCGAGGACTACGAGCACCTGTCCTCGTCCTCGCCGTACGGGCAGACGAAGGTCATGATCGAGCGCATCATGTCCGACGTCGCCGCCGCCACCGAGGGGCTGCGGGTGGCGCTGCTGCGCTACTTCAACCCGGTGGGGGCGCACCCGTCGGGGCAGATCGGGGAGGACCCGCAGGGCATCCCGAACAACCTCATGCCGTTCATCGCCCAGGTGGCGGTGGGCCGGCGGGAGAGGCTGACGGTGTTCGGCGACGACTACGACACCGCCGACGGCACGTGCGAGCGCGACTACCTGCACGTGGAGGACCTCGCGGCCGGGCACGTGGCGGCCCTGGAGCACCTGGACTCCATGGTCACGCCGGTGCGTGCCTTCAACCTGGGCACCGGCACGGGCACGTCGGTGCTGGCGATGCTGCACGCGTTCGAGCGGGCCGTGGGTCGCGAGCTGCCGTACGAGGTCGGGCCGCGGCGCGCGGGGGACCTGCCCGCGTTCTGGGCGGACCCCACGCGCGCCAACACCGAGCTGGGCTGGCGCGCCGAGAAGTCCATCGACGACATGTGCGCCGACACGTGGCGCTGGCAGCAGGCCAACCCGCAGGGCTTCCCGGACGCCTGACCAGGCACGACGACGCCACCAGGGTTGCGCGGCCGGGCCGCGGGCGCGACCATGAGAGCATGGCCGACCCCGTGCGCACCACCCGATGGGACCCCGGCGCGCGCTACCGGGCGTCGCTGCTGGCACCGGCCGCACGCCGCGGCGCCGACGAGGCCATTCCGGCCCGTGCGACCGGCCGGCTGCACCGCGGTCCGGCCCGGCGCACCGCGGTGTTCGACCGCGACGTGTGGCGGGCCGACCTCGGTGACGGTGGCCCCGTCGTCGCGCTCGGCGCGGCCGTGGCCGCCTACCGGCGCGGTGCCGTCGGGACCTCCGGGCTGCTGCGCGCGGTCGGGCGCGCCCTGGGCTGACGACCCCGCACCTTGGCCGGCGAGCTCACCGGTCGGGCAGCGTCACGGTGACTGTCCCGCCACCGTAGCCGTACTCGAGGTCCCGAGCCTCGACGACGACCACCTCGACGTCGGACGGGATCTCGAGGTCACTCTGGGTACGGGTGAACGGCTGCTCGCCGGCGTGGTCGTGGGCCAGGGCGTGCACCCCGAGCTCGGTGCCGTCGGTGGTGAGCACGCGCCAGCCGTCGGCGTACCGCGCCGGGGTGTCGTACGGCGAGCTGATCGTCACCTCCAGGTCGCAGGTCGTGCCCTCGCACCCGACCGTCGCCTCCAGCACGTCGGGAAAGCGCTGTTCGTCCACCGCCGCCGACGTCGCACCTGCCGGGTCGTCGGAGTCCGTCGCCTGGCACCCGGCCAGCACGGCGACGGCGAGGACCGCGAGCGGACGCAGGGTCACGGCGCACCTCCGGACTCGGTCACGGCCGGGCCCCCCGATCACAGCACCCCCGCCACCTCACGGTGGTCCAGCCCGTGCGCCTCGGCGACACCCGCGTGCGTGACGTGGCCGTCGTGGGTGTTCAGACCGCGGGCCAGTGCGGCGTCGGTGCCGAGAGCCTCGCGCCAGCCGCCGTCGGCGAGCGCCACGGCGTAGGGCAGGGTGACGTTCGTCAGGGCGTAGGTGGAGGTGCGCGAGACCGCACCGGGCATGTTGGCGACGCAGTAGAAGACCGTGCCGTGCACCGGGTAGGTGGGCTGGTCGTGGGTGGTGGGCCGGGAGTCGGCGAAGCAGCCGCCCTGGTCGATGGCGATGTCGACGAGCACCGCACCGGGCCGCATCTGCGCCACGAGCTCGTTCGGCACGAGCACGGGGGCCTTGGCGCCGGGCAGCAGCACCGCGCCGATCACCAGGTCCGCCTCGAGGACGGCCTGACGCAGCGACAGGCGGTTGGACGTCAGGGTCTGCACGCGGCCGCCGAGCTCGCGGTCGGCGGCGCGCAGCACGTCGACGTTGGTGTCCAGCAGGGTGACGTGGGCTCCCATGCCGACGGCGATGCGGGCGGCGTTCATGCCCGAGGTGCCGGCGCCGATGATCACCACGTTCGCCGCGGGCACGCCGGGCACGCCGCCGAGCAGGACGCCGCGTCCGCCGGCCGCGTTCTGCAGCGTGGCGGCGCCGACCTGGGTCGCGAGCCGGCCCGCGACCTCGGACATCGGCGCGAGCAGGGGCAGGAACCCGTCGGCGTGCTGGACCGTCTCGTAGGCCACGGCGGTGACGCGTCGGGCGAGGAGCTCCTCGGTGAGCGTCTTGTCCGCGGCCAGGTGCAGGTAGGTGAACAGCAGCTGGTCGGAGCGCATCAGCTCGTACTCGGAGGCCACAGGTTCTTTGACCTTGAGCACCATCTCGCCGGCCGCCCACGTCGCGGCGGCGCCGTCGACGATGCGGGCGCCCTCGGTGGCGTACTGGTCGTCGGTGATGCCGGCGCCGAGACCCGCGCCGGCCTGGACGTGCACGCGGTGGCCGCGGCTCGTCAGCTCGTGGACACCGGCGGGGGTGATCGCCACCCGGTCCTCGTGGTTCTTGACTTCTTTCGGGACGGCGACGTCCATCGGGGGCCTCTCGGTCGGGAGCACGACGACGCCGACCGGATGTGACGGCGCTCACCATCAGTCTGGCCGCTTCGCCTACCGAGAGAGGTCAGGGCATCGGGATCTTCGGTACATTGTGGCGATGACCGCAGGATCTTCGATCTCACGGACGGGGCGCGCCGCCCATTCGCAGGATGTTCGGGCTCGCGCCGACCGGGGGGCAGGTCTGGAACGGCGGGCGCGGGACACCGTGCAGCTGGACGGGATCGACCACCGCCTCCTCGCCGCGCTGGCCGAGGACGCCCGCATACCCAACAACGCGCTGGCGGCGCGGGTGGGGATCGCGCCCTCGACGTGCCTGACCCGGGTGCGGCGCCTGCGCGAGGAGGGCGTGATCCGCGGCTTCCACGCCGACGTCGATCCCGCGCTGGCCGGCCGGCCCCTGCAGGCGATCATCGCCGTGCGCATGCAGGGCACCGCCCGCTCTCACCTGCCGGCGTTCGCCCGCGAGCTGGCGCGGCTGCCGGGCGTGCTGGACGTCTACCTCATCGGCGGGGCGCACGACTTCTTCGTGCACGTCACCGCACCCGACTCGGACGTGCTCAACGACTTCGTCATCGAGAACCTCTCGGCCAACCCGGGAGTCGCGCTGACCGAGACGAACCTGATCTTCCAGCACACCCGCGGCGGTTGGTACTGACCGTCGCCGCCACGGGCCGTCAGCGCACCGAGCCGAGCCAGCGTGCCAGCACCGTGGCTAGGGCGACGGGAGCGTCGAGCTGGACGAGGTGGCCGGCGTCGGGCACCACCGTCAGGCGGCTGCCCGGTATCGCCTCGGTCAGACGTCGTGCGCGGTCGACGGGGACCCAGGCGTCCTCGGCGCCCCACACGACGTGCACGGGCATCGCCAGGTCGCCGAGCAGCGGCTCGACCTGCGCGGTCCACCGCTCGTCGGCCTGGGCGACCTGCCGGTAGAAGGCGGCCCGGCCCTGCTCGTCGAGCCACGGTGCCACCAGCGCCTCCAGTTCTTCCGCGCGCAGCGGTCGGTGTGCGGCTCCTCGCACGTACGCCTCCAGCGCACCCCGGTGCACCGCCGCGGGCAGGTCGGCGAACACGTCGGCGTGCTCACCGACCAGCGTGAAGAACGGTGACCCCCACGGTCGCAGCGCCACGACGTCGACCAGGCACAGCGACCGGTACCGCGCACCGTGCAGCAGCGCCGCGCGCAGCGAGACCGCGCCGCCGTAGTCGTGGGCGACCACGTGCGGCTCCCAGCTCCCGGCCCCGCCCCGCAGGTCTGCCCAGTGCTGCAGCAGGTCCGCGAAGACCTCGCCCTGGACCCCCAGGTGGACGTCGTGCTCCCGATGCTGCGAGGAGGCGCCGTAGCCCGGCATGTCCCACAGGTGGACGGTGAAGTCCTGCGCCAGGGCACGGGCGTACGGCGCCCAGAGCCACGACGACCACGGCGTGCCGTGGCAGAACACCAGGGGCGGTCCCTGACCGAAGGAGGTCCAGGCGACCTCCCGGCCGCGCCACGAGAACGAGCGCTCCAGCAGCCGTGCCGCCATCACGGCTCCGGCGTGCTCGCGAGCGTCGAGCGCAGCCCGGCCAGCTCGCCCTCGGCGCGGGCCCGCGCCGCGGCCTGCGCCGCGGCCTGCGCCGCGGCCTCGTGCGCCGTCTCCGCCGCACGGGCGCGGGCCTCGTCCCGTTCGTCGCGCAGCGTGATCAGCTCCTGGTCGCGGCGTTCGGCCGCGGCACGAGCGCCGGCCAGCTCGGTGACGGCGGCCGCACGCTCGTCCTGGCAGCCGCGCAGCTCGGTGCGCAGCGCCTCGAGCGCGGAGCGTGCCTCGTCCAGGGCCACCTGCCGGGCGTCGGCGTCGGCGCGGGCCGCCGCACGCTGCTCGGACGCCTCGGCACGCGACTGCGTGGTGGCCGCGAGATCACGACGCAGCGCGTCGACCTCGGCGCGCACCTGCTGCAGGGCTTCGCGCAGCTCGTCGGCCTGGCCGGCGGACCGGCGCGCCAGACCGTCCGCGCGGTCATGCTCGGCCTCGGCCTGCTCCAGGCGCCCGGTCAGCAGCTGCACCTGCCGCTTCGCCTCCGCCAGACGATCGCGGTCGGCCTCGTGCGCGGCGACGGCGTCGTCGACCTCCCGGGCCAGCCGGGCGGCGTCCTCGCGGGCGGACTCCCGGTCGGCCCGGAGGCGGGTCGACTCCTCGGCGTGCTCCTGCCGGGCGCGCCGGACGGCCTCCGCCCACAGCCCGGTCACTCCACGCTGCACGAGCAGCTCGACCGAGCGCGGCAGGTCCGGCAGCCGGGCGGCCTCCGCCTCGGCCTCGGCCCGCGCCGCGCGCCAAGCCCGCAGGTGGCTGGTGGCGGTGGCGTTCGAGCAACCGGCACGTTCGCGCACGGTCGTGACCGTCACGGGCTCGTCCTCGGCGAGCAGGGCGTCGGCCGCGGCGAACACCCGCTCGCGCGCGGTGGCCGGCCCGGCGGCGTCCTGTGGTTCGTGCTCGGCGATCGGCGCCGACACGTCGCCGTCGAGTTCCGAAGATGGGGTAGTAGTCACCATCATCGCGCCAAACTACGACTACTTCTGATCTCGAACCACCGACACCCGCTTTTCCAAAGCGGGTGCGCATCGACGATGCCTGCGCTGCAGAGAAGGGCCGTCAGTGCAGGTCAGTGGGCTGCGCGAGCGCTCAGGACGGCGACGCCGGAAGGCGCGTGCGTGCCCCTGGTGAGCACATCGTGAGCAGCGCCTGTCGGGTCCTGCGCGGTGAACTGCGCGGACATCGACTCGCCCAGCCGGTCGAGGTCGTCCTCGAACAGTCCGGCGTAGGTACGCAGGGTCAGCAGCGGCGACTCGTGCCCGAGCATGCGCTGGACGGCCTTGACCGTGGCGCCGCCGGCGATGGCCAGCGACGCGGCGGTGTGGCGCAGGTCGTGCAGGGTCAGCGTGGCGAAGTCCTCGGCTCCGGCTCGCAGCGTCACGCGGGCCACGGCCGCCAGGCGCCGGGTGCGCGCGGTCTTCTGCCCGCGGGTCATCGCCTCGCGGCGCGTGCGGTCGACGCTCACCAGCACGTCCCAGGTGGCCGCGTCGACCACGCCGGTGGGGTCCAGGCCGTGCTCGGCCTGGGTCCGGCGCACCGCGGACAGGGTCGTGGTGTCGAGGACCCCGGTCACGGGGACGCCGAGCAGGTCCTGCAGGGTGGCAACCGCGGTGCCGGCCGCCAGCACCGCGGGGCGGAAGGCGTACCGGTCGAACGACTCGCGACGCAACGGACCGCCGTCGCGCCCCGTGAACAGCAACGCCGCGGCGTCGTTGCCGGTGAGGAGTGCGGTGAGCCCGGGTTCGAGCACGCGCGGCAGCGGGACCTCGCGGCGGGCGTGGGTCTTGGTGTCCCCGAGCAGCAGCCGGCCGTCGTCGAGCCGGCTGTAGGCCCGCGCGACCGTGATGCGGCGCCGCAGCAGGTCGACGTCGCCGACCTGCAGGGCCGACACCTCGCCCCAGCGCAGCCCGGTGAGACCGGTCAGCAGCACCAGGGTGGCGGTCCGGGCGGACGAGGTCGCGTCCGTCACCCGGCGCAGCTGTTCGTGGGACAGGTAGCGGTGGGGCTTGGTCTTCGGAGCCCGGGGCATCGAGGGCACGCGTCCCGAGGGCGTGCGCGCCGGGTTCGTGGTCAGCCGCCGGACGTCCACTGCGGCGTCGAGCAGCGCCACCAGCAGGCGCACGGCGTCACGGCGCCGCGCCGGCGAGGCGGCTGCCGTGCCACCCGGCGGGCGCATCTCGACCGCCCAGCGGGTGACGTCGTCGTGGGCGACGCGCCGCAGCGGGGTCCCACCGAACGTCGGGGCGACCAGCGAGCGGAACCGTTCGCGCGAGGACTCCAGGGTCCGCGGCGCCCGGTCGGCGCGCGCGGACTGCCAGGCGTCGAACCATGCGGCCACCGTGATCTCGCCGGCACGCGGGTCGATCCACTCGCCGCGCTTGCCTGCCTCCTCCGCCCGGCGCGCCTCGGCCAGCGCGTCGCGACGGGCGCGGAACGCCCGGGTGCTGCGCAGCCGGCCGTCCACGCGGAACCGCCCCACGTACGACGTCGTCCCTGCGGCCGAGGCGCGCTTCTCCGTGTAGGCCATGGCCCGACCTTAGCGGCCGATCCCGACAGCGATCAGCCGGTGACCTGCGACGACGCCGGCGACCACCGGAGCGGTCAGTCCCCGACGGTGCCGTCGATCGCCTCGCGCAGCAGGTCGGCGTGGCCCAGGTGCCGGGCGTACTCCTCGAGCAGGTGCAGCAGGATCCAACGCAGCGAGGTCGGGCCGTCCTCATCGGCCGGGTCGACCGCGAGCGCGTCGAGGTCGTCGGCGTCGGCCACGATCCGCTCGGTCACGCGCTGCGACTCGTCCAGCCAGGTGAAGAGCTGTGCGGGGGAGTCGGCGTCGGCCGTGGTGAACGTCCAGTCCTCGTCGTCCGCCTGCTGCCACTGCTCGAGCCACGACGGCGCCTCGACGCCACCGGCGAACGTCAGGTTGACCCAGCCCGCCTCGACGACGGCCAGATGCTTGAGCAGCCCGCCGAGCGAGAGGTCGCTCGGGGTGTGGCGGTAGGCCAGCTGCGCGGCGTCGAGGCCGGTGGCCTTCCAGCGCAGCGTGTCGCGCTGGAAGGCGAGGAAGCTCAGGAGCATCTGCTTCTCGCCGCCGACCAGGGGCGAGAACCGGCGGTCCGACGGATCGCTGATCGTCGTCATGGCCCGACGGTAGCGGCCCGGTGCCCGGCCGGGAAGCCTCAGGACCGGGCGGGCTGCGCCAGCCGCATCGTGAGGAACACGCTGTTGGGGTCCGGTCCGTAGGCGGCGAACGGTGCGCACTCGACGAACCCGGCCCGGGTGTACAGGCGCCGTGCCGGCGCGAAGAAGTCCTCGGCACCGGTCTCCAGGCTGAGGCGCGCGTACCCCCGCGCTGCCGCGACGGCGGTCAGGTGTGCCAGCAGCGCGGTGGCCACGCCGCGGCCGCGGGCCTCGCGCGCGGTCCGCATGGACTTGAGCTCCCCGTGCCCCCCGGCACCGGGCTCCAGCTCGCTGAGCGCACCGCACCCGAGCAGCATGCCGTCGTCGTCCCGGGCCGTGACGAACGTGATGTGCTCGGCCGCGAGCGCCGCCGGGTCGAGGGCGTGGACGGACTCGGGCGGGCTGGTGGCGCGCATCTCGTCGAGGTGCTCGCCGAGCAGGGTGAGCACGTCGGCGCGGGTGGGGGAGTCGATCACGATGTCCACGGGTCCATCCTGCCTGGTGCGCGGCGTGGTCCGTAGCGCGAGGTTCACCCGTGCACGGGGTGCGGATCGCGCTCTAGGGTGAACGCGTGAGTCCTCGCGAGCGGCACCACGTGCGGGTCCTCGGGCGTGCGGGTGGCCCGACGCTGGTGCTCGCGCACGGTCTGGGTTGCGACCAGGCGATGTGGCACCGGGTGGTGCCGCTGCTGGTGGACCGGTACCGGGTGGTGCTGTTCGACCATGCGGGGTCGGGGTCGGCGCACCCGGGGGCGTTCGACCCGTCGCGGCACGCCGCCCTGGAGGGGTACGCGCAGGACGTGGTCGAGCTGCTCGAGTACCTGGCGCTGGGGCCGGTGGTGCTGGTGGGGCACTCGGTCAGCGCGACGATCGTGCTGCTGGTGGCGGCGGCGCGGCCGGATCTGGTCGACCGCCTGGTGCTGGTGGGGCCGAGTCCGCGGTACGTCGACACCGACGACTACGTCGGCGGGTTCAGCGCGGCGGAGATCGACGAGCTGCTGGCCACGATGGAGTCGAACCATCTGGGCTGGTCGAGGGCGATGGCTCCGGTGATCGTGGGCAACCCGGAGCGTCCCGAGCTGGGTGAGGAGCTGACGGCGTCGTTCGTGCGCACCGATCCGCGGGCGATGCGGGCGTTCGCGCGGGCGACGTTCCTGTCGGACAACCGGGCGGACCTGGCGCGGGTGCGCACGCCGAGCCTGGTGGTGCAGTGCCGCGAGGACGCGATCGCGCCGGTGGCGGTGGGCCGGTACGTGCACGCCCACCTGGCGGGTTCGTCGTTCGTGCTGCTCGACGCCGTGGGGCACTGTCCGCAGCTGAGCGCGCCGGCGGCGCTGGTGGCGGCGGTCGACGACTTCCTCAGTCCGGCACGGTTGTCGCCGGCGGGTTCGTGAGCGGGGACGCTTGGGAGCGAGCCCCGTTGGGGTTGCTGCGCCTCGACGCGGACGGGTACGTCGTGGCGGCCAACGAGACGTTCGTGGGGTGGCAGCCGCGGTGCGCCGGGTCGCCGGCGCCCGCAGAGGTACCGGGACGGCGCATCGGTGACCTGCTGACGGTAGGCGGGCGGATCTACTGGGACACGCACGTGGCACCGGCCCTGGCGATGGCCGGGTCGGTCGAGGCGGTGGCGCTCGAGGTGCGCACGGTGGACGGCCCGCTGCCGGTGCTGCTGACCGCCGCCACCGACACTGCGGACCCCACGGCGGCGGGCACCGTGCACGTGGCGCTGCTCGCGGTGCGCGAGCGCGCCGAGTTCCACCAGGAGCTGGTGCGGGCACGGCTGGCGGCCGAACGGTGGGCGGACCGGCTGCACTGGCTGCACGACGCCACGGCGGGGTTGTCCCGCGCGGCCGGCACGGCGCAGGTGCGCCGGGCGCTGGTCGACGCGGTGTGCCGCCATCCGGCGGTCGCCGAGGTGCGGTTGTCACACCCGGGAGACACGGCCCGCGCGACGGTGCGGCGCACGGGCGCGAGCACGTTCGAGGTGGGCGTGGCCGGCACCGCGGGATCTCACGGCGTGCTGAGGGTGCGGGTGCACGACCGTCCCGGCGACCTGCCGGTGGACGTCGACGCCCTGGACGTCATCGCCCAGCAGGGTGGGGTCGCCCTGGACCGCGCCCGGATGCACGAGCAGAGCGCCTCGGTCGCCCACGAGCTGCAGCACGCGATGCTCACCGTGGACCTGCCGCGCCACCCCGGGTTGCGGCTCACGGCGCACTACCGGCCCGCGGAGCAGGGCCTGGAGGTCGGTGGCGACTGGTACGACGCGTTCTGGCTGGAACCCACCCGGCTGGCCGTCGTCGTCGGGGACGTGGTGGGCCACGGGCTGCAGGCCGCGACCGCCATGGGCCAGCTGCGCACGGCCGTGCGGGCGCTCGCCGTGCCGGGACGGGGCCCCGCGGCGGTGGTCAACCTGGTCCACGGGTTCGTAGTCGACCGGCACGTCGGCTTCGGCTCGACGCTCGTCTACGGCGAGCTGGACCTGGCGACGTCCCGGTTCTCGTTCGCGTGCGCCGGGCACCTGCCTCCGCTGCACGTGCAGGCTCTCGGCGGCTGCGCCTACTGCTGGCAGGGCCGCTCGACGCCGCTGGGGGTTCCCGCACCGCTGGCGCGGGCGCAGGGGACGATCGACCTGGACCCGGGGGACACGGTCGTGCTGTTCACCGACGGGGTGGTCGAACGGCGCGACCAGTCGCTGCCCGAGGGTCTCAACGTGCTCGCCTCGGCCGCCGTCGCGCACGCGGCCTCGCCGTCCTGGGGGGAGCGGCTGGTGGCGTCCGACGGTGACGCCCGTGACGACGCCTGCGTCCTGGCCGTCACGTGGCGTCCGGTCCGGTGACCGGCTCAAGGAGCGTGCACGGTGGGGTCGTCGCGCAGCACGTCCAGCAGCAGCGGCTCGATGGCGTCCGGGTTCTCCAGGGTGGGCAGGTGACCGGCCCAGTCCAGGTCGAGGCGTTCGGCCCCGGGCACGGCGGCGACGAGGTCGTCGGCGACGGCCCGGAAGTGGGCGAGGTCGTGAGCACCGCTGACCACGAGCGTGGGCACGTGGACGGCGCTCGGGTCGACGGGGACGGGCCGGGGCGTCGCGGGAGGGGCGCCACGGGTGGTGGCGTCCGCCTCGGCGGCGAGCCGGGTGTGCAGGATCTCGCGCTGCATGTCGGCGACGAGGTCGCGGGTGGCGTCGTCGGCGGCGGGTCCCAGCCACGTGGCGACGTTCAGCGCGACCGCCGCCTCGACGTCGCCGGCGGCGAGCAGCGCCTCCTCGCGGGCCGCGAAGGCACGCAGGTCATCACCCGGCGTGCTGGCGGCGACGTCAGGGGAGATGAGCACGAGCTCGCGCACCCGCCCCGGATGCCGAGCCGTCAGCTCACAGGCCACGCGCGCACCCAGGCTGTTGCCCACCACGACGGCGTCGGTGAACCGGACGGCGTCCATCGTCTCGGCGACGTCGTCGGCGTCGACGTAGTCCTCGGCCGGCAGCGGGGACTGCCCGTACCCGCGCAGGTCGGCGCGCAGCACCCGGAACGTCTGGGTCAGGCCGGCCATGATCGGGTCCCACATGCGCCGGTCGGCGACGCCGGCGTGCAGCAGGACGACGGCGGGCCCGGATCCGGTCACGTCGTGGGCGAGGATCATGAGCCCACGCTAGGAGCGCCGTGCCGTCGTCGCACCCGCTGGCTCGGGTCGCACGAGCGCCGTCCCGCCCGCCGTGTCGCCGGCACGTGGGCAGGCCGTGTCCAGACACAGCTGCGGCACGACGACGTTCGTGACGCTTCCGCTGCAGCTCGCCCAGGTCAACGTCGCCCGGTTGCGCGCCCCGCTGGACAGCGTCGAGCTGGCGGACTTCGTGGCGAACCTCGACCCTGTCAACGCCCTGGCCGACGCCGCGGACGGGTTCGTGTGGCGGCTGCAGTCCGACGGCGGCGACGCCACCGACATCGAGGGGTTCCGGTTCGACGTCGCCGGGGCCGAGGACCGGGTGCTGCATGTGCGGACCCACGGCCCGAGCTCGCACGCGTTCACGCTGCAGCGTCCGTTCACGGCCGCCGGTGAACCGGCCGGGCCGGCCCGTACCGGGGCCCGCTCGTAGCCTGGGGCGCATGGCGACCTCCATCGAGTCCTACCTGGAGCAGTTCGACTCCCCGGCCCGCGCCCGGCTCGCCGAGCTGGTGACGCTGGCGCGTCGGGCGGCGCCGGACGCCGTCGAGGCGATCCGGTGGCGTGCGCCGGCGTTCGTGCATCCCGACGGCGTGATCCTGTTCATGCTCTCGGGACATGCGAAGCACGCGAACGTCGTGTTCACCCCGAGCACGAAGGAGTCGTTCGCCGCCGAGCTGGCCGGCGCCGGTCTGACCACGGGCAAGGGGTCGGTCAGGCTGCCCTACGACGTCGAGGTCCCCGCCGCCCTGCTCGAACGGATGGTCGCGCACCGCGTGCGCGAGCACGAGGTCGACGGCGTCGGCTGGATGTAGCGGGAATGCGCCGCGCCGGACACGGTTGACGCTCGCATGAAGCACATCGGTTTCCTGTCGTTCGGTCACTGGACCGACCATCCGTCGTCGGCCACCCGCAGCGCGGCCGACGTGCTGACCCAGTCGATCGAGCTGGCCGAGGCCGCCGAGGAGCTGGGCGCCGACGGCGCCTACTTCCGGGTGCACCACTTCGCCCGCCAGCTGGCCAGCCCGTTCCCGCTGCTGGCGGCGGTCGGCGCGCGCACCCGGCGTATCGAGATCGGCACCGGCGTGATCGACATGCGCTACGAGAATCCCGCGTACATGACCGAGGACGCCGGCGCGGCCGACCTCATCTCCGGTGGGCGGCTGCAGCTGGGCATCTCGCGCGGCAGCCCCGAGCAGGTCATCGAGGGCTACCGCCACTTCGACCACGTGCCCGCACCGGGCGAGTCCGACGCCGACATGGCGCGCCGGCACACCGCCAGGTTCCTCGAGCTGCTCGACGGCGAGGGGTTCGCCGAGCCGAACCCGCGCCCCATGTTCCCCAACCCGCCCGGGCTGCTGCGGCTCGAACCGCACTCGCCCGGTCTGCGCCGACGTGTCTGGTGGGGTGCCGGCTCCCGGGCGACCGCCGAGTGGACGGCGGCGCAGGGCATGAACCTGATGAGCTCGACGCTGCTCACCGAGGACACCGGCGTGCCGTTCCACGCGCTGCAGGCCGAGCAGATCCAGCGGTTCCAGGACGCCTGGGCGACTGCCGGGCACCCCTGGCAGCCGCGGGTGTCGGTGTCCCGGTCGATCTTCCCGATCACCGATGACCGCGACCGCGCCTACTTCGGCCTCGAGACGCAGTCCACCGACCAGGTCGGCGTCCTCGACGGCGGGCGGGCCCGCTTCGGCAAGACCTACGCCGGCGAGATCGACGAGATCGTCGACGCCCTGGCGGGAGACACCGCGATCGCGGCCGCCGACACGCTGCTGCTGACGGTGCCCAACCAGCTCGGGGTGGACTACAACGCCCACGTCATCGACAACGTGGTGCGTCACGTCGCCCCGGCGCTCGGCTGGCGCTAGGAACCCCGGCGGGACTTCACGGGGCTGCTCAGGACGCCTGGGCGTCCGCGAGCGCCGCGGCGATCATGCGGTGCCCCTGGGCCTCGAACGCCCGGTCCCCGACGCGGTGGGCCCACACCGCGGTGCCGATCGCCTCGCGCACGAGGATGCGCCGCCATGCCGCTCCGCCGCGCGGGTCGGCGCCGTAGCCGTCGACGAACGCCGCCGCCAGGTCCGGGCGGCC
>Ga0207735_100148_pt1 | contig 16226 bp, 11 predicted proteins | sample TtaePargueraPR_9_FD_187280 | JGI IMG/M metagenome (GOLD analysis project Ga0207735, IMG submission 187280) | Aerobic enrichment media microbial communities from Bioluminiscent Bay, La Parguera, Puerto Rico - Tt and E2 (1) (SPAdes) | ecosystem: Environmental > Aquatic > Marine > Unclassified ... | reverse complement strand
ACGACTTCAATCCCGAGCGCGTGCAGATCGACCCGGACAGCGGCGTGCTGCCCGGATTTGACGCGCCGCTAGTCGACGTCGGCGCCGCTCTCGGCAACGTGACCGGCGTGGTGAGCTACAATTTCGGCAACTTCGAGATCGTTCCCACCCAGCCGTTCACGCCGATCCCCTCCGCCCTACAGCCTGAGATCACGGAGCTGAAGAGCAAGAAGCAGCGCCTCGCCGTGGCGACCTACAACGTGCTCAATCTCGACCCGAACGACGACGACGGCGACCGCGACGGTGTAGAGCACACCTGCTTCCACGACCTCCCGGGCGTCGGCGCTGCCCGCGGTCACCGGGCCGATCGGCAGCATGGCCGGGACGTCGCTGACCACGTACCACCACGCGGTCGCCAGCGTCGCCACGAGCGGGACGGCAGCGCGGCGCCAGGAGTCCTGCACCGCCAGACAGGTCACCATCAGCAGTGCGAGCCACCAGCCCCAGACGAACTGGCCCAGCAGCGGGATCGCGACGAACGGCCAGGCCGCCAGTGCCGTCGCGGTGAACGGACGACGGCGGGCCAGCACGACGGCAGTCACGCAGCTCAGCCCGGTGGCCACGGAGACGAGGTTGAGCATGCCGCCGGTGTCGAGCCAGCTCGTGCCGACCAGGAGCGGGGTCCTGCCTGTTGCCCCGACGACGCCGTCCTGCGAGTAGGACATCACGGCGATCGGCCGCGACAGCGGTGAGTTCAGCAGGAACAGTCCGAGCACGGCGGCCAGCACGGCCGGTGCCACCCAGCGGCGATCGGTGTTCACGGACTGCATGGAGGTGTCGTGGCTGCTCATGGCGTCGATCCTGCCGGGCGCCAGATGGCCTCCACCACCCCCGCGCGGGGGAGCGCGCCTCCCTCGCGCGGGTCGGTGAGCCCGGCGGCCTGCGGCCGAGTCAGCGGGCCGGCCGATCGTCATCGATCGCGACCTGTGTCGTCGCGGGATCCGGTGCGCGGCGTGCCCCCGGGCGCGCGAGCGCGAGCACCACCAAGACGCCGAGGAAGACTGCTGTCACCGGGCTCAACGCACCCTGGCGCACGTAGGCCACGACGAGCGAGTCGGACACCCCGCCGTCCAGCGCCGACGGGCGCTCGGACAGGACGGACATGGCGCTGTACGGAAATTCGGTGGTCGCCACGGCCCAGGCCGTCAGGGCAAGGACCGTCACGAGTGCAGCCCACACGGGCACCTGGTGCCACCGGGACGACGCCGTGCGTTGACACCGCCAGAGCGGCCAGAAGGTCAGTGCCGACGCGGCAGCGATGGCGAACCCTTCCCACACCGGCGCTCGCGGCGACACGATCGAGGGCACCAGGTCCCAGCCGAGCCGGGCTCCGGTCGTGATGCTCGAGGCCCGCAGGTCGAGGAACCCGATCGCCGTGACGTAGATCGCCGCACCGACCACCGCGACGGTCGCGCCGACCAGGAGACCGAGCGACGTGGGCCGGTCCACTGCACCCATGAACTGCCCTCCGCTCTGCCGCCGGCGGTGACGGCGGTCGCCCGAAAGTAGTGGCTGCGTCAGGCGCGGGTCAAGAACGACGAAAGTCCCCGGGTCGCTGACGACCCGAGGACCTCGATGGTGCGCCTGGAGGGACTCGAACCCCCGACCTTCTGCTCCGGAGGCAGACGCTCTATCCGCTGAGCTACAGGCGCGGGCGCCGCTCGTCGTCCGTCACTGACGGCGACCGCTCGGCACGGTGCACGAGACTACCACCGGGACGTGGCTGGTCGGAAAACGTGGCCGGGGGCCGGGCCCCGGTGCGGCGGTCGTGGCCGATAGAATCGCCCGGTGACACCCGACGAGCTCTCCCACGTACTCAGTGCTGCCCTCGCCTCGGCCGTGGCCGACGGCACGTTCACCCTCGACGCCGACGCCGTGCCGACGTCGGTCCACGTGGAGCGACCCAAGCAGCGCGAGCACGGCGACTGGGCCACCAACGTGGCCCTGCAGCTCGCGAAGAAGGCCGGCGTGCCGCCGCGCGAGCTGGCCCAGGAACTCGCCGCGCGCCTCGGGTCCACGCCGGGCATCAAGGCGGTCGACGTCGCCGGACCCGGATTCCTCAACATCACGCTCAAGGCCGGGGCGGCCGGCGAGCTGGCGCGCACCATCGTCGAGGCCGGCGCCGACTACGGCCGGTCCGACTCCCTGGCCGGTCAGGTGCACAACCTGGAGTACATCTCGGCCAACCCCACCGGCCCCCTGCACATCGGACACACTCGCTGGGCGGCGCTCGGAGACGCGCTGGCGCGGATCCTGCGTGCCGCGGGGGCCGACGTCACCGCCGAGTACTACATCAACGACGCCGGCGCGCAGATGGACCGCTTCGGCGGTTCGGTGCTGGCGAGGATCCGTGGCACCGAGGTGCCCGAGGGCGGCTATCGGGGCGAGTACGTCGCCGAGCTGGGGCAGAAGGTCCTGGACGCCAACCCCCAGATTGCCGACCTGCCCGACGACGAAGCGCTCGCGCTCGCCCGCGAGGAGGGATACCGGTTCCAGCTCGCCGAGATTCGCGAGGTGCTGGAGTCGTTCGGCGTGCACTTCGATGTGTGGTTCTCCGAGCGGGAGCTGCACGACTCGGGCGCCGTGACCACCGCCGTCGAACGCCTGCGCGCGCAGGGACACGTGTACGACGACGGCGGTGCGGTCTGGCTGCGTACCACCGACTTCACCGACGACAAGGACCGGGTGCTGATCCGCGCCAACGGGGAGCCGACGTACTTCGCCGCGGACGCCGCCTACTACCTGTCGAAGAAGGACCGCGGGTTCCCGGGCAAGATCTACCTGCTCGGCGCCGATCACCACGGGTACATCAACCGGCTCAAGGCCATCTCGGCCGCCGCCGGCGACGACCCGGCCGCCAACATCGAGGTCCTCATCGGCCAGCTCGTCTCCGTCCAGGGCGCCAAGCTGTCCAAGCGGGCGGGCAACATCATCGAGCTGCGCGACCTCGTCGCGTGGATCGGTGCCGACGCCGTGCGCTACTCCCTGTCCCGGTACCCGGCGGACACCCCGCTGGAGCTCGCCGGGGAGGAGATGCTCAAGCAGTCCAACGACAACCCGGTCTTCTACGTCCAGTACGCGCACTCGCGCACCTGCGCCGTGGACCGCAACGCCACGGACCGGGCGGTGGCACGGGCCGACGGCTTCGACCCGGCCCTGCTCGACCACGAGACCGAAGCCGTGCTGCTCGGTCGCCTGACCGAGTTCCCGCGGATCGTCGCCCAGGCGGCCGAGCTGCGCGAACCGCACCGCGTCGCCCGCTACCTCGAAGGGCTCGCCGCGGACTACCACAAGTGGTACGGCGAGCGTCGCGTCCTGCCCTACCCGGACGAGGACGTCGAGACCGTGCACCGCACGCGCCTGTGGCTCAACGACGCCGTGCGCCAGGTGCTCGCCAACGGCCTCGACCTGCTCGGCGTCAGCGCCCCGGAGCGGATGTGAGCGCCCGGGTGGACGTCGACGGGACGACGGCGGCACTCCCGACAGGTGGGCCCGGTGCGCTGGGTGCGCCGTGGTCCTCGGGTGTCCGACGTCGGCCGGACGGCGAGGTCGAGGTGGCCGGCGTCGGCGTGGGCGACCTCGCCGCCGAGCACGGCACCCCCGCCTACCTGCTCGACGAGACCGACTTCCGGGCCCGGGCGCGCGCCTACCGCGGTGCCTTCGAGGCCGCCTTCACCCAGATCGGCACGGGCGTCGACGTCTACTACGCGGGCAAGGCGCTGCTGACCGTCGCCGTCGCCCGCTGGGCCACCCAGGAGGGCCTGCGCGTCGACACGGCCTCCGGCGGCGAGCTCGCCGTCGCGCTGCGCGCCGGCGTCCCCGGCGCCGCCGTCGGCCTGCACGGCAACAACAAGTCCGACGGAGAGATCCTCGCCGCGCTGGACGCCGGCGTCGGGCGGATCATCGTCGACTCCCTGGTGGAGATCGAGCGGGTCGGGGACCTGGCCGCCTCCCGCGGTGTCGTCGCGCCCGTGATGGTCCGGGTCACCACCGGCGTGCACGCCGGGGGGCACGAGTACATCTCCACCGCGCACGAGGACCAGAAGTTCGGGCTCTCCGTCACGCCCGGGCCCGACGGCGGCACGTCGCCGGCGCTCGCGGCGCTCGAGGCGGTGGTGGCGCGGCCCGAGCTGGAGCTGCTGGGCATCCACTCCCACATCGGCTCGCAGATCCTGGACCCGTCCGGGTTCGAGGCGGCGGCCCGCGTGGTGCTGCAGCTGCGGGCCGACCTGGCGGAGCGTACCGGCGTCCTGGTGGACGAGGTCGACCTGGGTGGCGGTTACGGCATCGCCTACCTGCCGGCCGATGAGGCGCTCGAGCCCGCACCCGTGGCGTGGGACGTGGCCGCCGCGGTGGCGGCCGTCTGCTCCGAGCTCGGGACGCCGCTGCCGCGCTTCTCGATCGAGCCCGGCCGGGCCGTCGTCGGCCCCGCGGGGATGACTCTGTACACGGTGGGCACGGTCAAGCCGGTGACGGTCTCGCCGGCCGCCGGAGCGTCGTCGGACGCCGAGCCGTTCACGCGGCTGTACGTCTCCGTCGACGGGGGGATGAGCGACAACATCCGTCCGGCGCTGTACGGCGCGGACTATCACGCGGAGGTCGTGGGGCGGCTCTCCGACGCCGCCCCGGTGCTGGCCCGCGTGGTCGGTAAGCACTGCGAGAGCGGCGACATCCTGGTGCACGAGGTCTTGCTGCCGGGTGACGTGCGCGCGGGGGACCTGCTCGCCGTCGCCGCGACGGGTGCCTACGGGCGGTCGATGGCCTCCAACTACAACGCGCTGACCCGCCCGCCGGTCGTGGCGGTCGCCGAGGGGGACTCCCGGGTCCTGGTGCGCCGCGAGACGGTCGAGGACCTGCTCGCCCTCGACCAGGGCTGAGCCGTCCGCGAGGTAGGCCAACGTCTCGCGACGTAGGCAACTCTCCCGCGAGGTTGGCGATCTCTCACCGGGGTAGGCAACCTCTCACCGAGGTGGACCGGACCGCCTCTCGGCGCAGACGCACGACGGCGAACGGCTCCGCACCCTTCCGGATGCGGAGCCGTTCGCCGTGCCGTCTCGGTAGGTCGATGCCTACCTCGCCGGGAGGCCGCCTACCTCGCGGAGGAGTTGCCTACCCCGGCGAGACGTCGCCTACCTCGGCGGGTGGGGTGCGATCCTCACCCCTTGCCCTTCCCCTTGCCCTTGCCCGGACGATCGATCGTGAAGACGGGCGACGTCCAGGTCTCCCAGTGGTCCGGGTTCGCCCGGTCACCGTTCGCCTTGAGAGCGTCGATCCTCAGCTGGTAGTCGCCGTCCTTGAGGGTCTTGGTGACCTCGCGGTTGCCCTTCTTCTTGGTGGCGGTGCCGTCCCACACGTACGCCTGGATACCGGCGGCCGTCTCGCTACGACCCAGGGAGCCCAGGTCCGCGGCGACGGTGAAGGCGCCCTTGCTGCGCCCCTTGCCGTCGATCACCGAGATCTCGAAGTCCTCGACCTGGTGGTCGAAGTGCGCGACGACGTAGGGGTAGTCGGGCAGACCGTCCACCCACTGCAGCGAGAAGGTCTCGCCGCCGGCCTCGCTGAACGACCCGGCAGGGTCGATGCAGTCGAGCTCGACGAACTCGGCGCACTGGGTCAGGCGGGTGATCCAGGGAACGTCGACGACGGTGCCGTCGCCGAGGTCGATCGGGGTGATCGCCTCGATGTCCTGGTAGTCACCGTCGAACCCGGCGTACGGCACCGAGATCTCGGAACCGTCGTCGCCGGTGATCTCGACGAACCCGCCGTAGAGCACCTGGTAACCGTCGAGTCCGGGGGAGGCGATCGTCACGTCCACCTCGGCCGATCCACCCGCCGGCACGGAGACCGTGTCCGCCGAGAACTCGGCGGTGGCGTCGAGGATCGAGAGCGTCGGCGCGAAGGTGTCGCCGTAGGTCGCCAGCGCCGTCGTGTGCCCCATGGTGTAGGTGACCTCGGCGTCCGAGTCGTTCGACACGGTCAGGGTCGTGGTCACCGGCTCGAAGACCGGCTCGCCGTCGACGCGGTCCACGACGGACTCGCCGAGCGAGATCTTCGCCGGGGTGACCGACGTCGTCGCGGCGTACGCGGCCGGGACGTCGATCAGTCCGGCGCCCTGGCCGTGGACGGTCTCGACGTAGGTGCCGGCGTACAGGATCGGGTCGGCCGTGTTCTGCAGCAGGTCCCGCATCTCGGTGGTGCCGATCTCAGGGTCCGCCTCGAGGAGCAGCGCGGCGGCACCGGCGACGTGCGGAGCAGCCATCGACGTGCCCGACAGGGTGGCGTAGCCGCCCTTGGCGAGCGGGTACGTCGAGTGGATGTTCCCGCCCGGTGCGGCCAGGTCCGGCTTGAGCGTCAGGTCCGGAGAGAGGCCGTAGGAGCTGAAGTCGCTCTTCTCGCCCCCGGTCGGGCTGACGACGGACGTGGTCTCGTCGGTCCAGGTCAGGGTGACGTCGGCGCCGCCCTCGATCTCGGCCTTGAGCGCGTCACCGCTGGCCAGGCTGATCCCGACCCCCGGGACGCCGGCGTCCACGACGCCACCACCGTTGAACAGCCCGGGAATGTTGTTGGCGATGACGACGGCGGTCGCACCGGCGGCGACGGCGGAGTCGTACTTCTCCGCGAAGGCGCAGTCGCCACGGTCGACCAGCGCGGTCATGCCCGCCGGGTCGGCGAGGAGCTCGTCGCCGAGGGTGTCCACGCAGCCGCGCCCGACGTGGACCATCGGGTCGGTCGAGCCGGAGGTGGGCGGGGCCGCGACGTCGGCGAGGACCGTGTAGGGGACCTCGGTGCCCGACGGCTCGGCGATCGCCAGGGCGGCGTCGTTGTTGGTGTTGTCCACGGAGGCGACGCCGATGCTCTTCGCGCCGACGCCGGGGGCGCCGGTGGAGTAGACGCCCGTGCGGCCGGAGTTGCCGATCGAGGCCACCACGATCATGCCGGCGTCGACCGCCGCGTCGGCGGCCGTCGCGGTCGGGTAGTCGGGCCACGTGTAGGACGAGCCGATCGACATGTTCAGGATGTCCATGTCGTCCTCGAGCGCCATCTCCATGGCGGCGATCATGATGTCGGCCTCGGTGGAGCCCTCGCAGCCGAACACGCGGTAGGCGCCGAAGGTGACCTCGGGGGCCACGCCGACGACCTCGCCGTCGGCTCCGACGATGCCGGCCACGTGGGTGCCGTGACCCTGGCAGTCCATGGGGTCGGAGTCCGGCTGGGGGACGCGCGCCGCGGGGTCGGGGGAGCCGGCGTCGTAGGCGTCACCGACGAAGTCGTAGCCGTAGGCGACGCGCTCGGTCGGGTACTCGCCACCACCGAAGTCGGGGTGCTCGTAGTCGATGCCGGTGTCCATCACCGCGACCTTGATGCCGTCGCCGGACAGCCCGAGCTCGTTCTGTGCCACGTCGCTGCCGGTCATGGCGAGCGCGGTCGCCATCTCCGGGCTGGAGGTGCTCTGCGGCTCGGGGACGGAGAGCTGCACCATCGGGTAGATGGCCTTGACGCCCTCGGTCCGTTGGAGCTTGCCGAGCTGGGAGCTGTCCATGTCGACGGAGAAGCCGTTGAACAGCGCGTCGAACTCCTCGCGCTCGGTGTACTCGACGCCGGAGTCGCGGGCAGCCCGCCGGAACGCGGCGTGGTCGCTGCGGACCGCGGCCCGCTTGCCTCCCTGCGCCGTGGGGCGCGTCTCGAGCTCGACGAACCAGGCGCCGGGCGTCTCGTTGACCACGGCGCCGTCGCCGTCGGTCGGGGTGGTGTGAACCGGCGCCAGGGGCTCGGGGCCCTGGGGGTCGTCCGCGGTCGCGACGCCCGGCACGGCCACGGTGGTGGCGGCGATGCCGAACGCTGCGAGCGCGCCGACGACGGCACGCCGTCGCATGGTGATGCGCACTGTGTCCTCCCATTGGGGTTGGTGTGCCGCACACGGTAGGGGTGACGTGTGACACAGATGTGTCAGGCAAGTGTGCGCGCCGTCACACCGTGACCAGATCGTGACATCCGGGCCGCGTCCTGCACCCGACCTGCGCCGGCGTCAGCATCCGGACGGACCGGCCGGGCCGCCGTCGTCCAGGGCTATCCTGGGCGACGTCCCCGCCCGTCCAGGATCGAAGGTCGCCCGTGCCCGCTGCAGCCAGCCCGCCCGCCGTGCCCGCGCCGTCGGACGCCCCGCTCCACGAGCGCACCCCGGTACGCGTCGCCCTCCTGGGCTGCGGCGTCGTGGGCACCCAGGTCGCGAACCTGCTCCTGGAGCAGTCCCCGGACCTCGGGGCGCGCGTCGGTGCCCCGTTGCAGCTGGTGGGTGTCGCCGTGCGCGACCTCGCCCGCCCCCGCGACGGAGTCCCCGCCGAGCTGCTCACCGACGACGCCGAGGCGCTGGTCGACACCGCCGACATCGTCGTGGAGCTCATGGGCGGCATCGAGCCGGCGCGCGGCCTGATCCTGCGGGCGCTGGCCCGCGGCGCGAGCGTCGTTACCGCGAACAAGCAGCTGCTCGCCGAGCAGGGCCCCGTGCTGTTCGAGGCCGCCGACGCCGCCCGCGCCGACCTGTCCTTCGAGGCAGCCGTCGCCGGGGCCATCCCGATCGTGCGGCCGGTGCGCGAGTCGCTCGCCGGGGACCAGGTCAACCGGGTGCTGGGGATCGTCAACGGCACCACGAACTACGTGCTGGACGAGATGACCACCCAGGGCATGGACCTCGACGACGCCGTCAAGCGCGCCCAGGAGCTCGGGTACGCGGAGGCCGACCCCACGGCCGACGTCGACGGCTTCGACGCGGCGGCCAAGGCCGCGATCCTGGCCTCCCTGGCGTTCCACACCCGCGTCTCGATCCACCAGGTGGCCCGCGAGGGCATCCGCGGCATCACCAGCGACGACGTCGACTGGGCGCGCCGCACCGGCTACGTGCTCAAGCTGCTGGCCATCGCCGAGCGCACGGGGGAGGGCGTCGCCGCCCGCGTCCACCCGGCGCTCGTGCCCACCGACCACCCGCTGGCGGCGGTGCGCGGCGCGTTCAACGCCGTCTTCGTCGAGGCCGAGGGTGCGGGTCCGCTCATGTTCTACGGGCAGGGCGCCGGGGGGCGTCCGACGGCGTCGGCCGTGCTGGGTGACGTCGTCTCGGCGGCCCGGGACCGGCTCATCGGCGGCAAGGGGCCGCAGGAGTCCGCGTACGCCTCGCTGCCGGTGCTGCCGTCCGACGCCGCGGTCACGCGCTACCAGGTCCGGCTCGAGGTGGCGGACCGCACCGGTGTGCTCGCCCAGGTCGCCGGCGTGCTCGCCGAGCACGGCGTGTCGATCGACACCGTGCGCCAGAGCGAGGCGCTCACGGCGCCCTTCGAGGCCGAGCCGGCCTCCGAGCCCGCCCCGGGTGCCGTCCCCGACGAGGGCGAGCCCGTGGCCCGGCTCGTCATCACGACCCACGCCGCCCGCGAGGCCTCGCTGGCCGCCACGGTCGCGGCCCTGGAAGGCCTGGAACCCGTCCGCCAGATCACGTCCGTCCTGCGAGTCGAGGGAGTCTGACCATGCCGGCCCACCAGTGGCGGGGTGTCATCACCGAGTACGCCGACCGTCTGCCGGCCCACGTCGCCGAGAAGATCGTCACGCTGGCCGAGGGCGGTACCCCGCTCGTCGCGGCGCCGGCGCTCTCGCAGCGCACGGGTGCCGACGTCCACGTCAAGGTCGAGGGGATGAACCCCACGGGGTCGTTCAAGGACCGCGGGATGACGACGGCGATGTCCGCCGCCGCCGCCCGGGGCGCCCAGGCGGTCGTGTGCGCCTCCACCGGCAACACCTCGGCGTCGGCGGCCGCCTACGCCACACGGGCCGGGATGGTCTGCGCCGTGCTGGTCCCCGACGGCAAGATCGCGATGGGCAAGCTCAGCCAGGCCATCGCCCACGGGGCGAAGCTGCTGCAGGTGGACGGCAACTTCGACGACTGCCTGGTCGTGGCGCGCAAGCTGGCCGAGGCCTACCCGGTCGAGCTGGTCAACTCCGTCAACCCCGACCGCATCGAGGGTCAGAAGACGGCGGCGTTCGAGGTCGTGGACGCCCTCGGCGACGCTCCGGACATCCACGCCCTGCCGGTCGGCAACGCGGGCAACATCACCGCCTACTGGAAGGGCTACCGGGAGTACGCGGGCATCGCGACCGGCGAGCAGGGTCCGGGCGCCGCGCCGGTCGCCGTCGCCACCCGGACGCCGGCCATGTGGGGTTTCCAGGCGGCGGGCGCGGCCCCGATCGTGCAGGGCCACCCGGTGGACCCGGAGACGATCGCCACCGCCATCCGGATCGGCAACCCGGCGTCGTGGACGCAGGCCGAGCAGGCGCGCGACGACTCCGGGGGCGTGATCGAGGCGGTCTCCGACGACGAGATCCTCGCCGCGCACCGGATCCTGTCCGCCGAGGTCGGCGTCTTCGTCGAGCCGGCGTCCGCCGCCGGCGTCGCGGGGCTGCTGTCGCGTGCCGAGCGCGGACTCGTCCCGGCCGGCGCACGCGTCGTGGTGACCGTCACCGGCCACGGGCTGAAGGACCCGCAGTGGGCGCTGCGCGGGCCCGACGGCGCGGACGTCACGCCGACCCGCGTGGGTGCCGACGTCGTCTCCGTCGCCGACGCGCTCGGGCTGGAGTGAGATGAGGCTCGGCGCCGACCACGTGGTCGTCCGTGTCCCCGCCACGAGCGCGAACCTGGGGCCGGGCTTCGACGCGATGGGCCTCGCCCTGGGGCTGTACGACGAGATCGAGGTGCGGCTCGTCGCGAGCGACGAGATCCGCGTCGACGTCACCGGCGAGGGTGCCGGTGAAGTGCCCGACGGCGAGGACCACCTGGTGGTGCGTGCGCTGCGGCACACGCTCGAGGTGGCCGGCGCGCCGCTGACCGGGATGCACCTGCGCTGCGCCAACCGGATCCCGCACGGCCGGGGGCTCGGGTCCTCGGCGGCCGCCGTCGTCTCGGGCATCGTGGCGGCCCGCGGCCTGCTCGCCGACCCCCAGGCGCTCGGCCGGACGACGATGCTCGGCATCGCCACGGCGTTCGAGGGGCACCCGGACAACGCGGCACCGGCACTGCGGGGCGGCGCCACCCTGGCCTGGTCCGGGCCGGCGGGACCGCGCGCGGTGGACCTGGAGCTCGACCCGCGGATCGCGGCGACGGTCCTCGTGCCGGACGTGCGACTGGCCACGAGCCGGGCGCGCGGGGTCCTGCCGGAGCAGGTCCCGCACGCCGACGCGGCGTTCACCGCCGGGCGGGCGGCGCTGCTCGTCGAGGCCCTCGCCCGACGGCCGGAGCTGCTGCTCGACGCTACGGAGGACCGGATCCACCAGGACTACCGCGCCGAGGTCATGGCGGCCACGGCCGAGCTGGTCCGGTCGCTGCGGGCCGAGGGCCTGGCGGCCACGGTCTCGGGCGCCGGACCCACGGTGCTGGTGCTGACCGGACCCGGCCAGCAGGAGCCGCTCGACGCGCTGCTCGCCGACCTGGTCGACGACGTCGCCGGCTGGCGTCGTGCGGACCCGGGCATCGACACCGCGGGCGCCGTCTGCAGGAGTGGTAGCATGAACTAAGCCTTCGGGGTCGACCATCGGGATCGGCCAGTGCGGCATCCTCTCCAGATCGTTCCGTGCTGCTGCGCGCTTCGACGTCAGCAGGGCGCCCCGGTCACGGAGACAGCACCGGTACCTCCCGATTCCCCGTACTGAAGGCCGCCAGCAACCCGGTCAGCCGACGTCGTCGTAGCACTGACACGAGGTTTCGCGCCCGGATGATCCTGATTCCGGGTGCCCACCACCCCGACCCGCACGGCTTCGCCGCAGGGTCGCATACGAGGGGGAAGGGTCCTTCGTGACGAACACCACCGACAACCTGAGCTCGATGAAGCTTGCCGAGCTCCAGGCCGTGGCGTCCCAGCTGGGCGTCAAGGGCACGAGCCGCATGCGCAAGAGCGACCTCGCCGACGCGATCCGCACCCGACGTGGCGGAGGTCAGCAGCAGGGGGCGGCATCCGCTCCCGCCGAGCGCCGTCGCCCCGCGGCGGCGCGGGACGAGCAGCCGGCCGTCGCCGAGCAGCCGGTCGCCGCGGCGACCGCGACGGCGCAGACGGTCCGCACCGACGCCCCGGCCGAGGGCGGGCAGCGGCGCCAGCGCCGCGCCACGCGTCCGACGTCGGCCGCGCAGGACGGCGCCGCCGACGCGCCGCGCACCGAGCAGGCACCCGCCCGTGAGCAGAAGTCGACCGGTCGTGGCGAGGACCGGGAGGCCCGGCTCGCTCAGCTGGCCGACGCCGTCGCGGCGCCGCGCGAGCGCAACCAGCGCCCGCGCCAGGAGGGCCAGGGCGAGGGGCAGGACGCCGACCGGTCCGGTCAGGACTCCCGGTCCGGCAACCAGAACGGCTCCCGCCAGGGCCAGGGCCAGGACGACCAGCGCCAGCGCGGCGACCAGCAGAACGAGCGGTCCGGGTCGCGCCGTCGTCGCGGCCGGGACCGCGGACGTGACCGCAAGCGCAACCGCGGCGGCGGTCGCGGCGGCAACGCGCCCGACCTGCACCTCGACGAGCCCGAGGTGCGCGAGGACGACGTGCTGGTCCCCGTGGCCGGCATCCTCGACGTCCTCGACAACTACGCGTTCGTGCGCACCAGCGGCTACCTGCCGGGTTCCAAGGACGTCTACGTCTCGCTGAACCAGGTCAAGAAGTCGGGCCTGCGCCGCGGCGACGCGGTCACGGGCGCGATCCGCCAGCCCCGCGAGGGCGAGGAGCCGCCCGGCGGCAACTCGAGCGGCGGCGGCAAGAACGTGCGCAACAAGTTCTCCGCGCTGGTCCGGCTCGACTCCGTCAACGGCATGCCGCCCGAGCAGGCGCGCGAGCGGTCCGAGTTCACCAAGCTCACGCCCCTGTACCCCCAGGAGCGGCTGCGGCTGGAGAACCCGGAGGCGACCCGGCTGACGCCGCGCGTCATCGACATCGTCGCGCCGATCGGCAAGGGCCAGCGCGGCCTCATCGTCGCGCCGCCCAAGGCCGGCAAGACGATCATCATGCAGCAGATCGCCAACGCCATCACGACGAACAACCCCGAGGTCCACCTCATGGTCGTGCTCGTCGACGAGCGCCCCGAGGAGGTCACCGACTTCGAGCGCTCGGTCAAGGGCGAGGTCATCGCCTCGACGTTCGACCGGCACGCCTCGGACCACACGCTGGTCGCCGAGCTGGCGATCGAGCGGGCGAAGCGGCTCGTCGAGCTCGGCCAGGACGTCGTCGTGCTGCTCGACGGCATCACCCGCCTGTCGCGTGCCTACAACCTGGCCGCCCCGGCGTCGGGCCGGATCCTGTCCGGGGGTGTGGACGCCGCGGCGCTCTACCCGCCCAAGAAGTTCTTCGGCGCGGCTCGCAACATCGAGAACGGCGGCTCGCTCACGATCCTCGCCACGGCGCTGGTGGAGACCGGCTCCAAGATGGACGAGGTGATCTTCGAGGAGTTCAAGGGCACCGGCAACATGGAGCTGCGCCTGTCGCGCTCGCTGGCGGAGAAGCGCATCTTCCCGGCGATCGACGTCAACAGCTCGAGCACGCGGCGCGAGGAGATCCTGCTCTCCAAGGAGGAGCTGGGCATCGTCTACAAGCTGCGTCGCGTCATGGGCGCCCTCGACCAGACCCAGGCGGCCGAGCTGCTGCTCGGCAAGCTCAAGGAGACGCCGACCAACGTCGAGTTCCTCCTGCAGGTCCAGAAGACGACGCCCGCCGGACTCACGGACGACCGTCCGGGCGAGACGGTCTGACGCGCGTCGGACGTCACATCCGGGACGCGGGCGGAATCATTCCCCGACCGCCCGCGTTCTGGCAGAATGGTTCGTCGGCCTGCCGGTTCACGGCTCGCGGTCCTGCGAGGCGACCCGGCGGCATCACACCAAGGAGCATCATGAAGAGCGGTATCCACCCCGAGTACGTCACCACCGAGGTCACCTGCACCTGCGGGAACACCTTCGTGACCCGCAGCACCGAGACCAGCGGCAAGATCTCGGCGGACGTCTGCAGCGCCTGCCACCCGTTCTACACGGGCAAGCAGAAGATCCTCGACACCGGTGGCCGCGTGGCCCGGTTCCAGGCCCGCTACGGCAAGAAGAACAAGTAGCACCCCCGGCAGCGCCGGTGGTCCGCCCGACAACCTCTCCAGGGGCAGTCGGACGCCGGACCACCGGCGCTGCCGTCGTCGGAGGGCGGCCCGTGGTCGCCGAGGTAGGCAACCTCCCGCCGAGGTAGGCAAGGGCCGCCTACTTCGCGACGACGTTGCCTACCTCGCGAAGGGTTCGCCTACTTCGCGAAAGGTTTGCCTCCCTCGCGGCCGGAACAGGAGACGATGTGACCGAGGACTTCGCGGTGGCGCAGCCGCTGCTCGCCGAGCACGCGGAGATCGAGAGCGCCCTCGCCGATCCCTCGGTGCACGCCGACGCCGGCCGCGCCCGCACGCTGGGACGCCGGTACGCGGAGCTCAACCGCGTGGTCGGCGCCTACCGCGCCTGGCGGACCGCGCACGACGACGCGGCCGCCGCGGCGGAGCTCGCCGACGAGGACGAGTCGTTCGCGGCCGAGCTGCCGGAGCTGACCGCTGCGGAGGACGAGGCCGCCGAGCACCTGCGCCGCGTGCTGGTCCCGCGCGACCCCGACGACGGACGCGACGTGATCCTGGAGATCAAGGCCGGCGAGGGCGGCGACGAGTCGGCGCTGTTCGCCGGCGATCTGCTGCGCATGTACCTGCGGTTCGCGGAGCGGCGCGGCTGGGCCACCCAGGTGCTGGAGTCCACGGAGACCGAGCTCGGCGGGTTCAAGGACGTCCAGCTCGCGATCAAGACGCGGGGCAACCTCGAGGACCCCGCCGACGGCGTGTGGGCCAACCTCAAGTACGAGGGCGGGGTGCACCGCGTCCAGCGGGTGCCGGTCACCGAGTCGCAGGGGCGCATCCACACCTCGGCCGCCGGCGTTCTCGTGCTGCCGGAGGTCGACGACCCGGGCGAGGTCGAGATCGACGCGAACGACCTGCGCATCGACGTCTACCGGTCCTCCGGGCCGGGCGGGCAGTCCGTGAACACCACGGACTCCGCGGTGCGCATCACGCACCTGCCGACCGGCATCGTGGTCTCGATGCAGAACGAGAAGTCGCAGCTGCAGAACAAGGAGCAGGCGATGCGCGTGCTGCGTGCCCGGCTGCTGGCGGCGCAGCAGGAGGCTGCCGCGGCGGAGGCCGCCGACATCCGCCGCTCGCAGGTGCGCACGGTCGACCGCAGCGAGCGGATCCGGACGTACAACTTCCCGGAGAACCGCATCGCGGACCACCGCACCGGGTACAAGGCGTACAACCTGGACCACGTGCTGGCGGGCGATCTCGACCCGGTCGTCCGGTCGGCGATCGAGGCGGACGAGGCCGCCCGTCTGGCCGCGGCCGGCGGGGCCTGAGCCGGTGGGCGAACGCGTCGACCTGCTGCTGCGGCGTGCCGCCGAGGACCTGGCTGCCGCCGGTGTCCCCTCGCCGCGCCCGGACGCCGAGCTGCTCCTGGCGCACGTCCTCGGCGTGCCGCGCGGGGAGGTGCGGCGTCGCGCGCTGCTCGGCAGCGAGATGTCCGACGGCGCAGGTCCGGAGTCCGTCGCGGCCCGGTTCGCGCTGCTGGTGCGACGTCGTGCCGACCGTGAACCGTTGCAGCACCTGACCGGGACGGCACCGTTCCGGCACGTGGAGCTCGCTGTCGGCCCCGGGGTGTTCGTCCCGCGTCCGGAGACCGAGCAGGTGGCGCAGGTGGCTGTCGACGCGGCGGCCGAGGCGATCTCCACGCGGGGGAGCGCCGTCGTCGTCGACCTGTGCACCGGGTCGGGGGCGATCGCGCTCTCCGCGGCGACCGAGGTGCCCGGTGCGCAGGTGCACGCCGTCGAGCTGGACGCCACCGCGCACGGCTGGGCGGCGCGGAACCTCCGCGGCTCCCGGGTGCACCTCGTCCGTGGCGACGCCCGCACCGCGCTGTCCGACCTGGACGGGAGCGTCGACGTCGTCGTCTCCAACCCGCCGTACGTGCCGTCCGACGCCGTGCCGCAGGAACCCGAGGTCGCCCGGCATGATCCCGCGGTCGCGCTCTACGGGCTCGGCGCCGACGGGCTCGAGGTGCCGCGCGGCATCGTCGCGGCGGCGGCCCGGCTGCTGCGTCCGGGGGGACTGCTGGTCAT
>Ga0207735_100147_pt1 | contig 16321 bp, 12 predicted proteins | sample TtaePargueraPR_9_FD_187280 | JGI IMG/M metagenome (GOLD analysis project Ga0207735, IMG submission 187280) | Aerobic enrichment media microbial communities from Bioluminiscent Bay, La Parguera, Puerto Rico - Tt and E2 (1) (SPAdes) | ecosystem: Environmental > Aquatic > Marine > Unclassified ... | reverse complement strand
GGCTGCCACCAGCGCATCAATCTGAGAGTCCAAGGTCTGGCCCGCGGTCGCGACTCGCGCGTAGCCGAACGTCATCGCCATGCCGGCGAGGCTATCGAAAACGACCGTTTTTGTAGGGCGCAACCGCCATCGAGTGACCGGCATCATGTCGGGGGCGCGTGTCAGCCAAAAACCGGTGTCCAAAGGTGTGGCGCTCAGAACCTCGCGGGGTCCCTCTTGCCGCTCCGCGCACGGCGGTGCACAGGATGGCGCGACGGCGGGCCTCGTCGGCATCGGGGCCGCCAGAGATGAGCAGCTCGGCCCCGAGTTCATCGAGCAGGCGTCGCCCGCAAGCCGCGCACACCGAAACGCACGGGCAAGGCCCCCGGCGCCGAGCCCTTCCTCGTCGTTGCAGCCGCTGGCGCCGTCGGGCTGGCTGGCAGGACTGGCGGGGGACTGTTCGGGGTCATTCGCCGCTCGGTTGACCTCGCGCGATCGCGCTCGGTAGGCGGTCAGGCGGCGTGCCCGGCGCTACCGCTTCGGCGGCGCGACGCTGCTCCAGGAGCGGAGCTCACCGTCAGGTTCCCAACGCCACCGCACGGTGACGCCACGGTCGGATCCGCTCTGCATGGTGAACGCGAGCAGGAAGTCCACTCCGGCGTGAGGGTCGATCGTCTCCCATTGTTCGGGGCCGCGGAAGATCGTGTGCTCGGGCGGCTCGACCTGGACGTCGTAGACGGTCTCGTCCGACCCGTTCGTCAGCGTGTAGGTCTCGCCGCGGAAGTGAGCCAGCGACCACGGCGGCACCCGGGTGCGAACCGAGGCGGTGCCTGTCACGGACAGTGCGCCCTCGGCGGTCACGTGGTGGGCGGTCTGGGTCTCCTGCTCGCGCTGCATCGCCTCGAGCTGCAGCTTCATCACCGCAGTCTGCGCCTCGGCAGCGTTGGCCTGACGCACGGCCGCGTCACGCTGTCCGCGACCGTAGCCGAGCGATATGCCCGCGACGACGAGGGCGGCGCCGGCGATGAGCACCGAGGCCAGTTCCATAGCCCGAGCGTACTGCCAGCGACGCAGGCCCTCACTGCAGGCATACTTTGGCGCGCCGTCGCTCGAACACCGACGCTGTGGTGTCGTCGCGTGCGACGTGCCGCCCCGGTCAACCTCGTGCGATCGCGCTCCGTGGGCGACCACCCGGCGTGCCCAGCGCACCAGGTCCACGGCGAGGTACACGACCCAGACGGTCACGCACACGGCCTCATTGCAGCCGTGTACCTCAGCCAACCTGGCGAGGGTTTCGCCGCGGTGAGCGAGGCGCAGTGAGTAGAAGCAGAGCCGGGAGATGCCGCGCAGCGCGGTAGTCAGTGTCTTCATGCTGCGCACGGTGGGCGCCCGCAGGGTTAGCGTCGCGCCCTCCCTCTGGTCAGTCGGACGCGGTCTCCGGCGTGCTCACTCAGGTGCGGGTGGCCGCCCACCACAGAGCGACGTCCAGCAGGCGCAGCGGTTCGGTGTCGAACACGCACCGGCGCCCGGTGCTGACGGCGCGGGACCGAGCACGGGTCAGTGCCTGCTCGATCGTGTCGGTCACGGCAGGGTCGACGACCAGCGCGCGGATGGCCTGTGGTTCCAGGCGGCCGTCCTTCGGGCCGTCGAGGCCGAGCACGCGCCGCACTTCGCGGTCTCGCACGGGCAGCAGGCGTGGCCGCTTGCGAGCGGCGAGCTTGGCTGCCGTCACCCACGAGTCTGACGTGGCTGCCGCCGGGTCGGCCAGCGCGTCTTTGATCGCACGGTGCAGGTCCCAGGCGGTCTGGAGATCCGCAGGTCCAGCGGCTGCCAAGGCGACGTCGGCCGGTACAGCGGCCAAGGCCGACAGGACGCAGTCGCGGTGGGGGCCGTCGTCGCAGGCGTCGCACGGCGGGCGCTTTGACCGGGACGCTGAGCAGAGTCACCGCGAACAGGTCGCCGGCGGTGATGTCATCGGCCACGTTGTCCGAAGCGGTGGTGAACGTCGCCCCGGCGTAGTTGCCGTAGACGTCGTAGTAGGACTCGAGCGGGCGTGGGCCACGCGTCGAGTGCGGTGCTACGCGCGGCTGCCGCAACGTCGGCAGACAGCACTGGCCATTCGTCCGGCACCTGGAGGGTCATCGCCCGACCCTAGCCACGCGAGGGCCGTGTCGCGGCCGCGATGCGGCAACGCGGCAACGGCGCCGGCCGTCCGCGAACCGGTAGGTGTTCTCGGGCGTGTACTCGTGCCCGGCCGGGCAGTCTGTCTTGGCGCGCTGGTGCTCCGCGCCGTCGCGTGCGGCGGTGTCGCCGTGGCATCGCCAGCGTTGCCAGTGCATGCGGCAAAGACAGGGACGACTTGCCCGGGCACGTTCGCAGCCGTCGACACTGCAGACGGTGGGGAGCGGAACCGCCGAACGGGGCCCGATCACTGGGTCAGCGCTTTAGCACCGGGCGCCGGGGGTCGAAAAGCCCGATGGGCAGGTCGGTCGCGCCGTCGGCCGTCAGGTCCGCCAGGATCTCGCCGACCACGGGCACGAACTTGAACCCGTGCCCGCTGAACCCGCAGGCGATCGCGACCTGGTCGTGCAACGGGTGGGTGCCGATGACGAAGTGCTCGTCGGGCGCCACGGTGTACAGACAGGTCTTGGCCTGGACCACGGGACCGGTCAGGTGCGGGAAGAGCTCGAGGGCCCGTCGACGCATCTCGGCGGTCTCGTCAGAGCGCACAACGCGGTCGACGGCGTCTGGGTCCGTCGGCGTGCCGAGGTGGAAGTACCCGAGCTTGAACCCGCCGGCGGGGCCGTCGGTCATCGGGAACCCGTAGATCTGCCCGTTGCCGTGGGTCTCCTCGATGTACACGGGGTGCTGCTCCTGCGACCACCGCTCGACCGGGACGGCGTCGGTGTCCGGGGTGAACCAGTAGAAGACCATGCGCTCGACGGACAGCGGCAGCTCCAGCTCGGGCAGCATCTGCGGCGCCCACGCGCCCGGCGTCACCACGAGCCGGTCGGCGCCGTAGGTCCCCTCGGGGGTGACCACCTCGACGCCGCCGCCCGGGGTCGCGCTCCAGCGCTGCACCCGCTCCCCGAAGCGCAGCGTCGCGCCGTGGCGGGCCGCCACCTCGGCGTTGGCGATCACCGTCTCCTCGGGACGTACATAACCCGCCGCCGACTCGTACAAGCCCATCGCGTCGTCGGCGGGGTCCATGGTGGGGAAGCGGCGGCGGATCTCCGTGGCGTCCAGCACCTCGTGGTCGAGGCCGTGCTCCTCGGCAGCCAGCCGGCTGCCCGCGTAGGTCGGGGTGTCCGGGTCGCCGAGGTAGATGCCGCCGCACAGGGTGAGCAGGCCGCGTCCCGACTCGGCCTCGAGCCGGTGCCAGCCCTCGTACGCCCGCCGCAGCAGGGGCACGTACTCGGGGGACTCGAAGTACGACTGCCGCACGATCCGCGAGCCGCCGTGCGCCGAGCCCTGGTCGTGGCCGGGGGTGAACGTCTCCAGGCCGAGGACGTCGAGGCCGCGCCCGGCCAACTCGTTCGCCGCCGCACCGCCCATCGAGCCGAGACCGAGGACGATGACGTCGTGGTGCTGCACGGATACCTCTCTCAGCGCAGGATGCGCGACATCTCGGGGTCGACCAACGGTTCCGACTGCACGGTAGCGGGCAGGCGGCGGCCGAAGTACTCGACGTCCAACGCCGTACCGGGCTCGGCCAGCTCCGGGGGCAGCCACGCGTACGCCACGGTGACCCCGAGGGTGTACGACTGGTCGGCGCTGGTCACGTACCCGACGGCGCCCTGACCCGGCCCGGCACCGCGGGCCAGCACCGGTTCGCTGCCGAGCACGACGGCGTCCGGGGCGTCGAGCGTGAGGCAGGCGAGCCGCCGTCGGACCGGCCGGTCCTCGAGCGCCGCCCGGCCCACGAAGTCGCCCTTCCGGCTGCTCACGGCGAGCCCGAGGCCGGCCTCGGCCGGGGAGTGCTCGCGGCCGATGTCGGTGCCGTACGCGCGGTACCCCTTCTCGAGGCGCAGGCTGTGGAACGCCCGCCGTCCTCCGGCGACGAGTCCCGACGGCGTACCGGCCTCCCGGAGGCTGTCCCACAGCCGTCGGCCCTGGTCGGCGGTGGTCCACAGCTCCCAGCCGAGCTCGCCGACGTAGCTGACGCGCAGCGCGAGCACGTCGGTGCCGGCGACCCGGAGCCGCTTGGCGCGGAAGTAGCCGAGCGCCTGGTGCGAGACGTCGTCGTCGGTGAGGCGTTCGAGCACGTCGCGGGCACGCGGCCCCCACAGTCCGAGCCCGCACGTGCCCGCCGTGAGGTCGGTGATCCGGACGGTGTCGGGGCACCGGCTCTCCAGGTGGACGCGGTCGCGGTGCCCGTTGGTGCCGACCAGGTACTGCTCGGGCCCGAGCCGCGTCACGGTGACGTCCGAGCGGATGCCGCCCGCGTCGTCGAGCAGCAGCGCGTACACGACGCGCCCGACCGCCCGGTCGACGTCGTTGCTGGTCAGGTGCTGCAGGAACGCGGTCGCACCGGGCCCGGAGACCTCGAGGCGGGACAGCGGGGTCATGTCGTAGAGGCCGGCGGCGGTGCGGGTGGCGTGGGCCTCCGCGGCCGCGATCGGTGACCAGTGCCGCGCGGCCCACGCGTCGCGCTCCGGGACGCGGTCGAGGGCGTCCACGAGCGGGGCGTTCGCCTCGAACCAGAGCGGTCGCTCCCAGCCGTTCGCCTGCTCGAACACGGCCCCGAGCTCACGCTGGCGGTCGTGGAACGGGCTCGTGCGCAGGCCCCGCTGCACCTCCGTGGAGGCCTGCGGGTGGACGACGTCGTAGACCTCCGCGTACGCCTCGGCCGCCCGGGCGCGCGTCCAGTCGCGGCTGACCACGGCGGGGTCGAAGCGGGTGTACTCCAGCCCGTGGGTGTCGACGCCCGGGTCGTCGCGCACGATCCAGTCGGCCATGACCTGCCCGACGCCGGCGGACTGCGTGACCCAGACGGCCTGCGCGAGCCACAGCCCGTCGATGCCGGCGACCGGACCCAGCATCGGTCCGCCGTCGGGCGTGAAGGAGAAGATGCCGTTGAAGCCCTCGCCGAAGCCGGCGTCGCGCAGCTCGGGCAGCAGGCGGCGTGCCTCGTCCCACGACGGGCCGAACTCCTCCCAGGTCAGGGGGTGCATCGCGGGGTGCACGCCGGTGGCCGCGAACTCGTCGGCGCTCGCCACGGCGTCGGGCTCCACGGGCATCGGCCGATGGCGGTAGGCGCCGATGCCGATCCGGTCGACGTACTCGCGCAGGTACAGCGAGAAGTCCTGGTGGCGGAGCATCGGGCGGGAGGCCTCGTCGAGCACGTCGTGCCGGCCGATCAGCCCCGGCACGGGTGCGGAGAGGCCGAAGCAGTGCTCCATGGGCATCATCGGCAGCTCGAACCCGAGCAGGTCGCGGGCCAGGCCCGGACCCCACAGGCCGGCGCAGGCGACGACGACGTCGGCCGGCACGTGCTCCGGCGTCGCGCCGTCGGGTGCCGGGACCGGGAGGACCTCGACGCCGGTGACGCGGCCGCCGGACCGCGTGACGCCGACGACCCGGGTGCGGGGCAAGAGACGGGCGCCGTGCTCGACGGCCCGCTCGGCCTGCCAGCGGACGGCGTGCACGGACTTCACGACGCCGTCGGTCGGGGTGTGGAAGCCGCCGAGCACGCTCGTCGTGTCCAGGCCGGGCCACAGCTCGGTGCACTCGCCGGGGTCGACCAACCGGGACGGGATGCCCCAGGACTGCGCGAGGCCGTGACGTCGGTACAGGTCGTGCAGGCGCTCGGGGGTGGTCGCGATCTCGAGCCCGCCGAGCCGCTTGAGCAGCCACTGCCCGTCCACCTTCTGCCCGTCGAGCTTGTCGAGGGTCCGGCGGGCCAGCAGGCTCATCGTGCGGTGCGGCGAGGTCTGGAAGACGAAGCCGGGCGCGTGCGAGGACGAGCCGCCGGTCTCCCACAGGGGGCCCTGCTCGAGGACGGTCACGTGCCGCATGCCGCGCTGGGTGAGCTCGTCGGCCAGCGCCGCTCCGACGACGCCGAGGCCGATCACGACGATGCGCGGCTGGTGCGCGAGGCGGGACAGATCGGTCATCGCACGGCCCCCCAGGTCGGGGATGTCGCGCTCTGCGCAACATCGTGTCTATTGCGCAACAGCGTAGGCGTGCACGACGGCGGCGACGAGGGTCCGCCGTCAGGGTTTACGCAGCATTTACGCGGCTACGCGCCGAGCCGCGCGCTGAGCCCCGCGGCATGCCGGGTCAGCACGGCCGCGGTCTCCTCGAAGCCCTCCGGGGTCAGCCGGAAGCTCGGCGCCGTCACGCTCAGCGCCGCCACCACGCGACCACCGGTCCCGTGCACCGGGACGGCGAGCGCGTTGGTGTCCTGCTCCCACTCGGCCACGGCGGCCGCCCAGCCACGACGCCGGATCGTCGCCAGATCCTCGCGCAGCGCCGCCGGATCGGTGATCGTGCGGTCGGTGCACACCTCGAGCGGGCCGGCCAGCACGCGCTCGACGACGTCGTCCCCGGCGTGGGCGAGGAGCACCTTGCCGGTCGACGTCGCGTGGAGCGGCGTGCGCTGACCGACGTACTGGCGCGCCACCCCGACGAGCTGCGAGCTGGTGGTCTGGGTGATGTTCACCGCCGCACCGTCGTCGAGGATCGCGACGTTGCTGGTCTCGTCGACCTCCGCCGTGACGTCGTCGCACACCGCCCGCGCGTCCGTCGCGAGGTCCATGCGGCGGGTCACCCGGCCGGCCAGGCGCAGCAGCCCGACACCGAGGACGTAGGTGCCGCGCCGCTCCTCCTGCTCGACCAGGTCGTGCGCCTCCAGCGTCGCCAGCAGGCGGAACGCCGTGGAGCGGTGCACCCCCAGCTCGCGGGCGATCTCGCTCACGCCCAGCTCACCCGTGCGGGCCAGGAGCTCGAGGATCGCGGCCGCCCGGTCGACGGACTGGACGGCGCCGTCCCTGGTCGCACGTCCCGCCGAGCTCTCCGCCATCGCACCAGGCTATCGGGACGCCGTCGGACCCCCGCCGCCGGCAGCAGCCCCGCCGCGCACCGACTCCGCCGCAGCCAGCAGGGCGTCGCGCGAGGAGATGTAGTCGAAGCCGAACTGGCGCGGAGCGTCCGAGCCGTCCACGTCGGCGTTCAGGCCCAGACCCCGGGAGGCCGTCCGCATCGCCGGCACGACGGCGGACAGGACGCGGATCAGCCAGTCCGGCGCGACGCGCGTGGTGATCCGGGCGTCCGGGTAGGCGGCACGCAGCACGTCGGCCATCTCGGGGATGGACATCCGCCCGGCGTTCGCCGGGAAACGCTGGCCCACCGCACCGTCGTCGGTCATCGCCCGGACGTGGATGCGTGCGACGTCCCGGACGTCGACGACCGGCATGTTCATCTGCGGCAGCATCGGCATCCGTCCGGCAACGAGCTGCTCGACCGTCTCCAGGGACGACCCGTAGTGCTCGTCCAACGCCGGGCCGAACACCATGCCCGGGTTGACCACGGTCAGCCGCATCTCGGGATGCTCGGCGACGAAACGCCAGGCCGCCTGCTCGGCCAGCGTCTTGGACGCCTCGTACGGGGTGGTCCGCGGCCCGTCGGTCTCCGTCCAGTCCGCACGCGTCTTCCGGCGGGACCAGTCGTGGTCGGCCGGCTTGTAGATCGCGCCGCACGTCGAGGTCAGGACCACCCGGTGCACGCCGGCCGCCCGGGCGGCGCGCAGCGCGCGCAGGGTCCCGTCCACCGCGGGGCGGATGAGGTCCTGCGGATCCTTGGGCGGCGCCGTCGGGAACGGGGACGCCGTGTGCATCAGGACGTCCACACCGGTCAGCGCCTCGTCCCACCCGTCGTCCGAGGTGAGGTCGAGCGAGACGAACTCGACGGCGGCCCCCGGGAAGAGAGCCTCGACCTGCGCCCGCCGACGGTCCGACCGGACCGTCGCCCGCACCGTGTGACCGGCGTCGAGCAGCTCACGCACGACGTGCTTGGCGATGAAGCCGGAGGCTCCGGTGACCAGGACGGTGGACATGGTGCTCCTTCGAGGCTGTCGCGGCGGGCGCTTGCTGAGGCCAGGTTCTCACTGTCGTCTCGGAACCTGCCGCCGCGAAAAGTCGGAACCTGTTGCGCCCCGGGTTCAGTGGAGACTCTGGTGTGCCCCGGCTTCCATGGCCCGGCCACCGCCGTCGGGCAAGAACGACGAAACCCTCGGCCGGATCGCTCCGGCCGAGGGTTTCGGCAACGGGTGTCCCCCTGATTCGGGAACTACCTTGCGGTGCGCGAGGGGGGAGTTGAACCCCCACGCCCTCTCGGGCACACGGACCTGAACCGTGCGCGTCTGCCTATTCCGCCACTCGCGCTTGCCGGAGCACATTAGCACGCACCGGCCCTGCGATCCCAACCCGTTCGGCGTCGTCGGGCGGGGACGTGCGTCACACCGACCGCGGAAGGGTCGCGTCGTGACCGCCCCGTGACCTGGAGGGCCACCTCTGCCCGAGGGATTCGCACGAAATCCACAGGTTCGTGGGCGCGGGTGGTGCGCTGCTGCCTACGATCTGGATAGTCTGCCCGCGACACGTGCGGGCCGACGGGAGGAGGTGGCATGGGAGCGCTGGACCGCTTCGAGAAGAGCGTCGAGCGACTGATGAACAACGCGTTCTCCAAGGTGGGACGCGGTGAGGTCAAGGCTGTCGAGCTGGCGAGCCGGCTGCGGCGCGAGATCGACGACCGTGCCGCCGTCGTCGGTCACGACCGCACGGTGGCGCCGAACGAGTTCACGATCGATCTCGCCCCGAGCGACTTCGCCCAGGTGCAGTCCTGGGGTGCGGAGCCGCTCGCCGACGAGCTCGCGACCAACCTCACCGAGTACGCGGCGACGCAGCACTACGCCTTCGTCGGCCCGGTGAGCGTCTCGTTCGAGGAGCACTCGGAGCTGACCGGTGGCCGGTTCACGGTGCGGGCGGCGACGGTGCGCGGCAACGTCGCGCCCGCCACGAACCCCGCGCCGAGCACCCGGCACCCGCTCATCGACATCGACGGGCAGCGGTACCTGCTCACCGGCCCCGTGACGGTCATCGGCCGCGACGCCGAGGCCGACATCGTCGTCGACGACCCGGGCGTCTCCCGCCGCCACCTCGAGATCCGCGTCGCCCCCGAGGGCGTGATCGCCACCGACCTCGGCTCCACCAACGGCCTCTTCGTCGAGGGGCACCAGGTGCCGGCCGCCACGCTGCTGGACGGCAACACCCTGACCATCGGACGGACCCGCATCATGTTCTGGACCGGGTCCTCCGCCGGACGCTCGAGCGAGGACTGGTGATCTCCCGAGGATGAGCGAGCTGACGTTCACCCTGCTGCGGCTGGGCTACCTGGTGCTGCTCTGGGTGTTCGTGCTCTCCGCGATCGCGGTGCTGCGCCGCGACATGGGGTCCCGATCCGTGCGGGCGACCCGTCGCCAGCGGTCCGACGGCGGCACCTCGTCGTCCGCCCCGGCCGCCTCGGCGGGCAGCCCGCCCCCGCCCCGGCGCTCGGGTCCGACGCGACTCGTCGTCACGGCCGGCCCGCTGACCGGCACCACGCTGCCGCTGTCGACGTCGTCGATCCTCATCGGCCGGGCCCCGAGCTGTACCCTCGTGCTCGACGACGACTACTCGTCGTCGCGGCACGCCCGCATCTTCCCGCAGGGGGACCAGTGGTACGTCGAGGATCTCGGCTCGACGAACGGCACCTACATCGGCGACCAGCGCCTCTCCTCACCCACCCACCTGCCGCCGGGCGTCGGCGTGCAGATCGGCCGGTCCGTCGTCGAGCTGCAGGGGTGAGCGCGTGAGCCTCGCCCTGCGCTACGCCGCCCGGTCCGACGTCGGCCTCGTGCGGTCCGACAACCAGGACTCGGCGTACGCCGGACCCAACCTGCTCGTCGTCGCCGACGGCATGGGCGGCCACGCGGGCGGCGACATCGCCTCCGCCCTGGCGATCGCCGCCCTGGCGCCCCTGGACACCCCGGAGCACGGTCCCGAGCAGGCGCTGTCCGACCTGGAGCACACCGTCGAGCAGGCCCGCCAGGACCTGGTCGACGCGTCCGAGGCCGACCCGGAGCTCGCCGGGATGGGCACCACCGTCACCGCGCTGCTGCGTTCCGGCAACACCCTCGCGATGGCGCACCTCGGCGACTCCCGCGCCTACCTGCTGCGCGACCAGGTGCTCAACCAGGTCACGGTGGACCACACGTTCGTCCAGCACCTCGTCGACACCGGCCGCATCTCCCCGGACGAGGCCGAGACCCACCCGCAGCGCAACGTCGTCATGCGGGTGCTCGGCGACTTCGACGTCGACCTCACCCCGGACATGTCGATCCGGGAGGCGCGCGCCGGCGACCGCTGGCTGCTCTGCTCCGACGGGCTGTCCGGGTTCGTGCCGATCGAGCAGATCACCCAGGTGCTCGTGGAGTGCGAGTCGCCGGACGAGGCCGCCGACCTGCTCATCACCCTCGCCATGACCGCGGGCAGCACGGACAACATCACCGTCGTCGTGGCGGACGTCGTGGACGTGGAGACCGACGACGCGGCCGCGGCCTCGCAGGTCGTGGGCGCCGCCGCGACGCACGATGCCCCCGCGCCGACCCACCGCGACGACACCGCGACGCACGACGAGGCACCGGCCCCCGCACGCGAGGACGACGACGAGGAGGACGAGGACGACGACGTCCGCCCGGCCCCCCGCCGTCGTCCCTGGATCGGCGTGCTCGTGGCGATCCTGGTGCTCGGCGGCCTCGGCTACGGCGGCTGGTGGGCGTACGGGTGGACCCAGGACCAGTACTACGTGGGCGTCGCCGACGGCGAGGTCGCCGTGTTCCAGGGCATCCCGCAGGACGCCGGACCCCTGACGCTCTCGCACCCCGTCGACTGGACGGGCACCGCCGTCGACGAGCTCCCCGCGTACTGGGTCGACCGCCTCGACGGCACCATCCGCGCCTCCTCGGAGTCCGAGGCCCGAGCTCGCGCCGACGCACTCATCGACGAGGCCCTGCCGACTTCCACCCCGACCCCGACCCCGACCCCCAGCCCGTCGCCGTCGACGAGCCCGAGCCCCGCACCGTCCCCCACGCCCACCGGGCGCGGCGACGGTGGCGGCTCCGGCTCCGAGGGGGCGCAGGCGTGAGCGCTGACACCCCCGCGGTGACACCGCGCCAGCGCAGGCCGCTGCGTCTGGCCGAGATCTTCCTGCTGATCCTCGCCCTCGGCGGCGGGGTCGGCGGGTACGCCATGGTGGGGCTGTCGATCCGCGGCGAGCTGCCGGAGAGCTTCTGGTGGCGTGCCGGCCTGCTCGGGCTGACGGCGCTGGTGGCGCACGTGGTCCTGCGGCTGCGCGCCCCCTGGTCGGACCAGGTGATCCTGCCCGCGGTGGTGCTGCTCAACGGCATCGGCCTGTCGATGATCTGGCGTCTGGAGATCTCCGACTCCGCCGGCATGGCTCCCGCGGACGCTGCCGGGAACATGAGCGCGTCGCTGCTGGGCGCCGTCGTCGCGTTCACGCTCCTGTGGATCCTGCGCGACCACCGGTGGCTTCGCCGCTACACGTACATCGCGATGCTGGTCGGCCTGCTGCTCGTAGCGCTGCCGCTGATCCCCGGGCTCGGCGAGGAGATCAACGGCGCCCGCATCTGGATCTCGGTCGGCGGGTTCTCCCTCCAGCCCGCGGAGTTCGCCAAGATCGCGTTCGCCGTGTTCTTCGCCGGCTACCTCGTGGTCAACCGCGACACGCTCGCGCTCGCCGGTCCCAAGGTCCTGGGCCTGCACCTGCCGCGGCTGCGCGACCTCGGGCCGATCCTCGTGGTCTGGGCGGCCTCGCTGGTCGTGCTGGTCTTCCAGCGCGACCTCGGGACGTCGCTGCTGTTCTTCGGCCTGTTCGTCGCCATGCTCTACCAGGCGACCGCCCGCTCGAGCTGGATCCTGCTGGGTCTGTCCCTGTTCGCCGTCGGCGCGCTGGCCGCCGCCCGCCTGTTCCCGCACGTGCAGGCCCGCGTCGACGTCTGGCTGCACCCGTTCGACGCCGAGTACTACGACCGCGAGATCGGCGGGTCGTTCCAGCTCGTCCAAGGGCAGTTCTCCATGGCGAACGGCGGGTTGTTCGGCACCGGCTGGGGTGAGGGCCGTCCGTTCCAGATCCCCTACGCCTACTCCGACTTCATCTACGCCGCCCTCGGCGAGGAGCTCGGTCTGACGGGGCTGGCCGCCATCCTCCTGACGTACCTGCTGATCGTGCAGCGCGGCCTCAAGACGGCCGTGACGGTGCGCGACGGCTTCGGCAAGCTGCTCGCGGGCGGCCTGGCGTTCGTGATGGCGCTGCAGATCTTCGTGGTCGTCGGCGGCATCACGCGGATCATCCCGCTGACCGGCCTGACCCTGCCGTTCATGGCGCAGGGCGGGTCGTCGCTGCTGGCCAACTGGATCGTGGTGGCGCTGCTGCTGCGCATCTCGGACCAGGCCCGCAGACCGTCCGACCTGCCCGTGCGCGGCCAGGTCTCGCCCGGCCGGGCCGAGCCCGAGCCCGTCCTCGTCGGGGCGGGGTCCGACGGCGGCACGTCCGACGGCGCAGCATCCGGCCCGCGCAGCGGCCCGGCGGGCACCCCGGCCGCAGGCACGCCCGCCGCAGGGACCCCGGCCTCCGGCTCGTCGTTGCCGCGCCGCCGTGTCGCGGACCGTGACGTGCCCGACGGCGGCACCGATCCGGCGTCGTCCGCACCGACCGAACGCCTCGACCACCCCGACGACCAGCCAGGAGGTGAGCACCGGTGAACATCACGACCCGTCGGCTGGCCTCCATCGTGATGGTCATGTTCCTCGCGCTGCTCGTCTCCACCACCTGGATCCAGTACTTCCAGGCCGAGTCCCTCAACGACGACCCGCGCAACGCCCGGTCGCTGTACGCCCAGTTCGGCACCGACCGCGGGCCGATCGTGGTGGGGGGCGACGCGATCGCCGACTCCGTGCCCGTCGACGACGAGTGGAACTACCAGCGCCAGTACGCCCAGGGCCGGCTGTACGCCCCGCTGACCGGCTACTACTCGCTGGTCAGCGGCACGTCCGGTATCGAGCAGGCCGAGAACGACTTCCTCGCGGGCTCCGCCGACGCCCTGTGGGTGGACCGGCTGACCAACCTGCTCACCGGTTCGGACCCGCAGGGCTCCGCCGTCGAGCTGACCATCGACCCCGCCGCACAGCAGGCGGCGTGGGACGCCCTCGGCGACCAGCGCGGCGCCGTCGTCGCCCTGGAACCCTCCACGGGCAAGATCCTCGCGCTGGTCTCCAAGCCGACGTTCGACCCGAACGACCTGGCGACCCACAGCACCAGCGAGGCGAACCAGGCGTACCTCGACCTCGTGAACGACGACGACGACCCGCTGATCAGCAGGGCGACCAACACGCTCTATCCACCGGGATCGACGTTCAAGCTCGTCACCACCGCGGCGGCGCTCGAGAGCGGCGACTACACGCCCGAGACGGTCATCCCCGCACCCTCGACCTACACGCTGACGCAGACGGAGACCCAGGTCGGCAACTTCGCAGGCACGTCCTGCGCGTCCTCGGGGGAGATGACCCTCGCCGACGCGCTGCGGATCTCCTGCAACACCGCCTACCTGGGGCTGGCCGGCGAGCTCGGCGCCGACGACATGAACTCCCAGGCCGAGGCCTTCGGGTTCGGCAGCCCGTACGACGTCCCCTTCACCACGTCGGCGAGCCAGTACGACCCCGACGTCGACGCGATGACCACCGCCCAGGTCGAGCTGTCCGGCATCGGCCAGGGCAGCGTGAACACCACCCCGCTGCAGGTCGCGATGACGTCGGCCGCCATCGCGAACGGCGGCGAGGTCATGGTGCCGTACTCCGTCGACCGCATCCGCGACGCCGAGCTCGAGGTCGTCGAGGAGACCCGCGCCAACGCGCTCGGCCGGGCGATCTCCTCCAGCACCGCCGACGAGCTCACCGACATGATGGTCAGCGTCGTCGAGAGCGGTTCCGGCACCGCGGCGCAGATCTCCGGCGTCTCCGTGGCCGGCAAGACGGGCACGGCCCAGCACGGCGACAACTCCGAACCGCCGCACGTGTGGTTCACCGGGTTCGCCCCCGCCGACGACCCGCAGGTGGCCGTCGCGGTCGTCGTCGAGAACGGCGGCGCGATGGGCTCCGAGGCGACCGGCGGGCGCGTCTCCGCACCGATCGCCAAGGCGGTCATGGAGGCGGTGCTGAACGGATGAGACCTGCGGTAGGCATCTCCCTGGGCGAGCGCTATCGCCTCACGCGGCGCATCGCCGTCGGCGGCATGGGCGAGGTGTGGGTCGCCGACGACGGCTACCTGGGCCGCGACGTCGCCGTGAAGGTGCTGCGCGAGGAGTACACCGGCAACGAGGACTTCCTGCGCCGGCTGCGCACCGAGGCCCGCAACAGCGCCGCCCTGTCGCACCCCAACATCGCGCAGATGTACGACTACGGCGAGCAGGACGGCGCCGGATACCTCGTCATGGAGCTGGTGCTGGGCGAGCCCCTGTCCGACCTGCTCGAGCGCGAACCCGTCGTCGCACCCCGCAAGCTGCTGCCGATCCTGTCGGCCACCGCCCGCGGCCTGCACCACGCGCACGTCGCCGAGGTCGTCCACCGCGACGTCAAGCCCGGCAACATCCTGCTCGAGCACGACGGCGGCGTGAAGATCACCGACTTCGGCGTCTCCCTGGCCGCCAACCAGGCCACGATGACCGCCACCGGCATGGTCATGGGCACCGCCCAGTACCTCTCCCCGGAGCAGGCCGTCGGCCAGGCCGCCACCCCGGCGTCAGACCTCTACGCGCTCGGGATCGTCGCCTACGAGGCCACCGCCGGCAAGCGCCCCTTCACCGGGTCGACGCCGGTCGACATCGCCGTCGCGCACGTCAACAACGCCGTCCCGCCGCTGCCCCAGGCGGTGCACCCGGGCCTGAACGACGTCATCATGCGCATGCTCGCCAAGGACCCGAGCAAGCGGCCCGCGTCGGGCAAGGCGCTGGCCGACGAGCTGGACGCGCTCGCCGTCGAGATCGCCGAGGACCCGCTCGGAGCACGCTCACGATCCGCCCGCCGGGCAGCCCGGGCCGGCCGCCCCGCACCCGTGCGCCACGCCCGGTCCGAGCCCGCCCGCGCCACGCCGTCGGCCGGCTCCGCCGAGACCCCCGCACGAACCGCACGGGCCGCCGGCACGCCGTCGTCCCCGCCCCCGGAACCCGTCGCCACCCGCGCCGCCCGGCGGAACGCCGAACCCGGCCGCACCTACCCCGCGCGCCGCGACCTGCACGGCGGACCCGGTCGCACGACGCCCGTCCAGGGCGAACCCCGGACCCGCGCCGACGCCGGAGCGGGGGCCGGGACGACCCGGTCGTCCACGACGACCGGGCGCCGGCTCGGACCGCTGCAACGCTTCTCCTGGCCGCTGCTCGCACTCCTCGGACTGCTCGGGGTGCTCCTGGTGGCTACCGTGGTGAGTGCTCTGACCGGGGGCGGCGGTGACGACTCGGCCGCCGCGGCGGCCCTGGTCACCGCCGGAGCGCTGACGACACGGCCCGCACCGTTGCGGGCGATGACCGTGCCCGACTCTGGGATGATGTGCCCAGACCCGCCGCGCTCCGCGAGCGCGGCCACGACCGAGAAGGACGACTGAGTGGTGGAGAATACCCCCCGAGTACTCGCGGGCCGGTACGAGGTCGGTGAGCTCATCGGCCGCGGAGGCATGGCCGAGGTGCACATCGGTCACGACGCGCGCCTCGGGCGCACCGTCGCGATCAAGGTGCTGCGCTCCGACCTCGCCCGCGACCCGTCCTTCCTGGCCCGGTTCCGCCGCGAGGCGCAGTCCGCCGCCGCGCTGAACCATCCCGCGATCGTCGCCGTCTACGACACGGGCGAGGACACCGCCACCGACGCCGGCGGGCAGCAGGTCCACATCCCGTTCATCGTCATGGAGTACGTCGAGGGCCACACCGTCCGCGACATCCTCGCCGACGGTGCCGCGGTGCCGATCGAGGAGGCCGCGGAGATCACCGTCGGCATCCTCAGCGCGCTCGAGTACTCCCACCACGCCGGCATCGTCCACCGCGACATCAAGCCCGCCAACGTCATGATCACCCCCACCGGCGCGGTGAAGGTGATGGACTTCGGCATCGCGCGCGCCGTCGCGGACTCCGCCGCCACCATGACCCAGGGGCAGGCCGTCATCGGCACCGCCCAGTACCTCTCGCCCGAGCAGGCCCGCGGCGAGCAGGTCGACGCGCGCAGCGACCTGTACTCCACCGGCT
>Ga0207735_100146_pt1 | contig 16362 bp, 13 predicted proteins | sample TtaePargueraPR_9_FD_187280 | JGI IMG/M metagenome (GOLD analysis project Ga0207735, IMG submission 187280) | Aerobic enrichment media microbial communities from Bioluminiscent Bay, La Parguera, Puerto Rico - Tt and E2 (1) (SPAdes) | ecosystem: Environmental > Aquatic > Marine > Unclassified ... | reverse complement strand
GAGCCGCTGCGCCTGCTCGAGCTCGCCGTCGGACAGCGCCCCGCGCGCCGCGGCGGCCAGGGCGTCGACCTCGAGGATCCGCTGCCCGAGCTCCGTGACCGGGTCCTGCTCGGTGTCGACGCTCCGGGAGACGGCACCGACCTGGTCGATCGACGTGGCGGCCAGCGTCAGCGTGGGGACCAGCGCGACGTACTCCTCGTCGTCGTCCGCCTGCTCGTACGCCGCTCGGACGTCGTCGGGCACGGCCAGCCCGGCCGCCTCCGACGTGCGCTGGACCTCGGCCGCGAGGCCCGGCGCGCCGTCGATCTGCTCGGTGCGGGTGGCGGCCAGGTCGAACTGCCAGCGGCTCATCGCGGTGCGCAGCCCGAGCGGGGGCGTCCAGGGGCCGTCGGCGTCGTCGGTCGCGGCGTAGGACTCGCGGGCCTCGGCCCGTGCGGAGAGCTGCTTCTTGCCGTCGGAGGTCAGCACCCACCGGCGCAGCACCTTCGCGGCGCCGTCACCGGCGTCGTGCGCGTCCAGCAGGTCGACGAACCGTCGCCAGTCGGTGGTGGCGCGGAGCTGGCGCGGGCTGCCGGGGGCGGCGTAGGCGCTGTTGCCGGCGTACACGTCGGCGACGAACGCCGCGAACGCCTCGTCGTCGAGTCCCGCGGTGAGCTTCTTGATCGCCGTGTAGGACGCGTCGTAGCCGTACGCTTCCGCTTCGGCCTCCAGGGTGTAGGGGCCCGCCCACCGGGCGAGGGGGAAGGCGACGTCCGCCCGGCGGCGCGGTGCCGGGCGCTCCTCGGCGTCCGCCTCGATGACGGCGGCGCCCCGCTGGGCGATCACCTCGGTCAGACCTTCGGACAACCACCGGTCCCGCACGGTGTCGTCGTTGATCCACGCGTGGGTGAGCTCGTGCAGGAGGAGCCCGGGGTCGAGGCTCTCGTCGACGACGATCCGCCGCGTGTCGTCGCTGAACCAGCCGCCGTAGCCGAGCACGTTGGGCGAGGCGTCCTCGCGGACCTCGTCGACGCTGGCGGGCCAGTCGCTGCCGACGAGCTCGGCCAGCGCGGGGATGCCCTGCTCGACCTGGCGGGCGGCGAACCGGGTCCACCTCTCGTCCCCGGGGAAGCTGCTCAGCGTGATCTCCTGGTCACCGACGGTGACCTCGGTGGTGTCGGCGACGTCCGGGTCGCGCAACGACACGGCCGCCCAGATGCCGCCCTCGTCGGTGCGTTCGTCGAGCGTGTACACGGTCCTCTTGGCCCGGTGGTCGCGGGCGAAGGCCTCGGACGCGTCGAACCGCATCGTCTTGGGGGCGGCGATCTCGAGGCTGGTCCGGCCGTCGTCGCCCGGGACCTGGGCGGCGAACGTGGCGAACCCCTTGCCGACACGGCTGCGCTGCTCGGAGCGGAACGGTGCCCCGCCGATCGTGTAGGTCCACTCGACGGTGCGGGTCCGGCCGTAGCGCAGCGGGGAGAACGTGGCGACGGCGACCTCGGTGCCGGGGTCGTCGGTGCCCTCGCGGCGCACGGTCAGCGGGTACCCGCCGCTGGTGGCGCGCAGGTCGGTGGCGGAGGCCGGGATCCCGATCGTGTACGAGTTCCAGTAGTAGTACGTGTTGCCGCGGTCCGGGGTGACGTTGGTCAGGGTCGTGGTGATCTCGGCGGTCACCCTGCCGCCGGCGCGGACCTCGTAGCGGGCGTGGCCGGTCTCGGTCAGCCCGTCGGTGGCTGCCGCCGCTCGGGGGACGGCTCCGGGGAGCGCGAGCAGGCCGACCGCCACGGCGAGCGCGAGCAGCGCGACCAGCGGGCGGCCGGCGGTCCTCCCGGCGTGGCTCCGTACGGTCCGGTCGGTCTGGGTCACGTGCGCTCCGTCGTCGTCCCTGCGCGGCTTCCTGCGGCCGCCGGCGCCGCGATCCTAGCGGGTCGCGACGAGGTCACGATTTGCTCAACGGGTGTGACTCCGGTCGCAGGGGCCCCTCCCCTGGGGTAGACCGGAAGCTGCAGGGTCTTGACAACGGGGGGCAATCATGGCTAGTGACGCTGGAGCGACGACCATCGCGATGTTGACCGCCTGCTCCGACCCGGACCTCGGGATCCGGTCCAGCATCGTCCAGGAGCTCCTCGACGAGGCCACGCAGGACCCGCGCCTCGCCCGGCGGATCCTGACCACCATGCTCACCGCGTCGGTGATGTCGCTGCAGGCCTACTCGGACGCGACCGAGCGCGAACCCTCCGAGGTGCTGCAGGCGCTCGGGTTGTCGTGGTCCGCGCGCACCCTCGAGGTCTAGCGGTAGACGGTCTCCCGCCTCACCGTTCGGACTCGTGCAGCACCCGCAGCATGTTCCCGCTCGTGAGCTTGCCCAGCTCGACGTCCGACCAGCCGCGGTCCGCGAGCGCCTCGAGCAGCGCCGGATATCCGGAGACGTCCGCGAGCTCGGGCGCGAACCCGGTGGCGCCGTCGTAGTCGCCGCCGAGGCCGACGTGGTCGACGCCCGCAACCTCCCGCACGTGCTCGACGTGCGCGACGACGTCGGACAGGCGCGTGGGCGGTGCAGGCTTGCGCTCACGCCACTCGGCGAGGAACTCGCTGAACGCCAGGTAGTCGGTGGCGCGGATCCCCTGGTCGGCGGCCGCGGCGGCGGCCTCGTCCTTCCACTCGGCGACCGCCGGGGTGACGAACTGCGGCACGAACGTGACCATGCAGATCCCGCCGTTGGTCGCCAGCCGGGTCAGGACGTCGTCGGGCACGTTGCGCGGCACGTCGCACACGGCGCGGGCGCTGGAGTGGGAGAAGATCACCGGCGCCGTGGTGGTGTCCAGGGCGGCGTGCATGGTGCCGGCCGACACGTGGGAGAGGTCGACGAGCATGCCGAGGTCGTTCATCTCGGCCACGACCTCGCGTCCGAACTCGCTCAGGCCGCCGTGCTCGCTCGGGGTGTCCGTGGCCGAGTCAGCCCACGGGGTGTTGTCGTTGTGCGTCAGCGTCATGTACCGCACGCCGAGCGAGCAGAAGGCGCGCAGCACGGCCAAGGACCCGTCGATGGAGTGCCCGCCCTCGGCGCCCAGCAGGCTGGCGATGCGGCCGTGGGACCAGGCGTCCCGCACCCCGGAGGCCGTGGTGACGAGCTGGAGCTGGTCGGAGTACCGCATCGCCATGCGGTGCACGGCGTCGATCTGCTCGAGCGTGGCGACGACGGCGTCGGGCCCGGTGATCGTGGTGGGCACGTAGACCGACCAGAACTGCGCCCCGACTCCCCCGGCGCGCAGCCGGGGGATGTCGGTGTGGGTGCGGTCCGCCGTCGACCCGGCGATGTCGAGCACGTCCCAGTCGTAGCCGGCCTGCTCGCGCGCCTCCCACGGCAGGTCGTTGTGCCCGTCCCAGACGGGCTGCTCGGTCACGAGCTCGCGGATCCGTTCACTCACCATGGCGCGACACTACGCTGAGCGCACGCAGACGGCTCAGTGCCCGGCGGCTCAGTGCCCGGCGCCGAGGTTCCCGGCCAGCAGGTCGAGGCGCGCCCGTGAGTCGTCGTTCAGCCCGCGGAACTCGACCGTCTTGCCCTTGGCGGCGTACTTGTGCTGGACGGCGTCCAGCGCGGCCACGGTGGAGGCGTCCCAGACGTGCGCGTTGGTCATGTCGATGACCACGTGCTGCGGGTCGCCGGCGTAGTCGAACTGGTAGACGAGGTCGTTGGAGGAGGCGAAGAAGAGCTCGCCGTCGACGGCGTAGACACGCTCGCCGTCGTCGTCGGACGCGTCGAGGCGCTGCACCGTCGTCAGGTGGGCGACGCGCTGCGCGAACAGCACGGCCGCCACCAGCACGCCCACGATGACGCCGTAGGCCAGGTTGTGCGTCCACACGGTGACGCCGACGGTGGCGAGCATGACGACGGTCTCGGGCACCGGCATGCGGCGCAGGGTCGAGGGCTGGATCGAGTGCCAGTCGAACGTGGCCACCGAGACCATGATCATCACGGCCACGAGCGCGGCCATCGGGATGATGGACACGACGTCGCCGAGGGTGACGACGAGGAGCAGCAGGAACACGCCCGCCAGGAACGTCGACAGCCGCGTGCGCGCGCCGGAGACCTTCACGTTGATCATCGTCTGGCCGATCATGGCGCAGCCGCCCATGCCGCCGAAGAACCCGGTGACCAGGTTCGCCACGCCCTGACCCCACGACTCGCGGGTCTTGTTCGAGTGGGTGTCCGTGACGTCGTCGACCAGCTTGGCCGTCAGGAGCGACTCGATGAGTCCGACCAGCGCCATCGCCAGGGCGTACGGGGCGATGATCTGCAGGGTCTCCAGGTTCAGCGGGACGTCCGGGAAGAACAGCGTGGGCAGCGACGACGGCAGCTCGCCCTCGTCACCCACGGTCGGCACCGCGATCGCGGCGAACACCGTGATCACGGTGAGCAGCACGATCGCGACCAGGGGCGCCGGGACCACCGAGGTGATCCGCGGGAAGAACACCATGATCACCAGACCGACCGCCACCATGCCGTAGATCCACCACCGGTTGTCCGCGGTGACCTTGTCGCCGAACAGGTGCGGCAGCTGGGAGGTGAAGATCAGGATGGCGAGCGCGTTGACGAACCCGACCATCACCGAGCGGGGGATGAACCGCATGAGGCGGGCCACGCCGAGCACGCCGAGGACCACCTGGATCAGTCCGCCCAGGATCACGGTGGCGACGAGGTAGTCGAGCCCGTGGTCCCGCACCACCGGGGCGATCACCAGCGCGATGGCGCCGGTCGCGGCGGAGATCATCGCCGGGCGGCCGCCCACGAACGAGATCGTCACCGCCATCGTGAACGCCGCGAAGAGCCCGATCTTGGGGTCGACGCCGGCGATGATCGAGAAGGCGATCGCCTCGGGGATGAGCGCGAGGGCCACGACGAGCCCGGCGAGGACCTCGGTGCGCAGCCGCGTCATCGAGCTGAAGGCCGCCCGGAACGAGCCCGAGGACGTGGCCTCGGGCGCCCCGGAGGCGGGCTTCGGAGCGGGAGCAGGATCGGGCAGGGAGGCGCGCAGGTCGTCGGACACGCGGTGCTTCCTCTCGGTCGTGGCGCCGTGGGCGCACGGCGGGCCGCGAGGTGCCGCCGTCGGACGGGCCTCCCGGCCGCGGGGCAGGGCGGGGGGCGCGTCGTCGCGCGGAGGTTCGGGTGCCGCGTGACCGGTGGGTCCAGGCGCTGCGGCGGGCGCAACTCTACCCTCACGTGAGGGTAGAGTTCACGTCCGTGCCCCCGGAAGCGAGAATCGGTCCATGACCGCGCCGCAGACCATGCACATCGGGGCCGTCGCCGACCGCACCGGCCTGTCGCTGCGGACGTTGCGGCACTACGACGACGTCGGGCTGCTGCGCCCGTCCGCCCGGTCCGACGGCGGGTTCCGCCTCTACACGGAGTCCGACGTGGAGCGGCTCCTGCTCATCCGTCGGATGAAGCCGCTGGGGTTCTCGCTCGAGGAGATGGCCGACCTGCTCGACGTCGCCGACCGGCTCGGTGCGGGCGACGCACCTGCGACGGGCGACGCACCGCCGTCGGACGTCGACACCCTGCGCGACCGCCTCGCCGGGCACCTCGCCGCCGCCGAGGAACGCCGCACCGACCTGGCCCGCAAGCTGGACATGGCCGACGAGCTCATCGGCCTGCTGCGCGCGCTCTGACGCCTCACCCGGCGGCGAGCGCCTCCAGGCGGTCCACGAACGCGGCCTGTGCCGTGACCATCAGCCGGCGAGCGTCGTCGGGCCGCCACCAGGCGACCCGGTCGATCTCGGGCACCGCGATGGTCCTCCCGGAGCGCGGCGGCCACTCGATCTCGACGGTGTTGCTGCGTGCGGCACCGAGGTCCGGGCCGGGGTAGGTCCACTCCCGCGCCCAGGCGAGCACCCGCTTGCCGGACCGTTGGCGGACCTCCCCGAGGTCCAGGTCGGGTCCGTCCGACGGCGGCAGGTCCAGGCCGAGCTCCTCGCCCGCCTCGCGCAGGGCGGCGTCGTGCGGGTCCTCGCCGTCGTCGAGCTCGCCCTTGAGGACCGTCCAGGCGTGGGCGTCCTTGCCCGCCCAGTACGGCCCGCCCATGTGGCCGAGCAGCACCTCGATCTCGCCGTCGGCCGGACGGCGGAAGGGCAGCAGGCCCGCACTGGTGACGGCCACGGCGGCTACCGCCGTCGTCCGCGCAGCTTGTCGATGTCGCGGCGCTCCTTCTTGGTGGGGCGACCGGCGCCGCGCTCGCGCACGCCGACGGCCTCGCGCTCCTGCCGGGTGGGCACCGGTGGGCTCTGGTCGTCGTAGGCCTTGACCGCCAGCGGCGCGCCGACGCGTTTGGGCAGCAGCTCGCGCACGACGACGATGCGTCCCCGCAGGGGGTCGCGCCACGTCACGCGGTCGCCGACCTGCACCTGGCTGGCGGGCTTGGCCACGGTGCCGTTGATGCGCACCTTGCCGGAGCGCAGCGTCGACGCGGCGACGGACCGGCTCTTGAAGAGCCGGACCGCCCACAGCCAGATGTCGATCCGCATCCGTCCACTCTGCCACTACCTCGCGGTGAGGTTGCCTACCTCGCGGAGACGTTGCCTACCTCGCGACGACGGCGGTGGCCAGGCGCGCGTCGTCGACGCCCACCTCGTGGACGGGCCCGGTCAGCGCGAGCCGTGCCCGCGGCGTCGCCGCACCCGGGAGCGAACGCTCGACGGCGGCCCGGACGTTGGTGATCGCACCCCCGGTGGTGTCCCGCAGGTCCGTGCCGGCGGACTCGGCGACCGCCGCCACGTGGGAACCGACCCACACCTCGACGTCCCCCGGTTCCACGACGCGCACCAGACGGCGGTCGGAGAACGCGAACCGTGCCGCCGGCACCGCGAACGTCACCGCGACCGACTCCCCCGCCGCGAGCGCCACCCGCTCGTAGGCGAGGAGCTGGGCCACCGGTCGGGCCACGGCCGCGACCGGGTCGCGGCCGTAGAGCTGGACCACGTCGGTACCGGCCACGTCACCCGTGTTGGTGACGCGCACCGTGGCGGTGAACGTCCCGTCGGTGGCGACGTCGTCGTCCACCGCGAGGTCCGAGTACGAGAACGTCGTGTACGACAGGCCGAACCCGAACGGTCGCAGCGGCGTGGAGTCGGTGGAGGTCACGTCGCTCGGCCCGCCGAGCACCGGGTGCAGATAGCTGTACGGCTGCGCGCCGGCGGAGCGGGGCAGCGACACCGGCAGGCGGCCGGACGGGTTGACGGCCCCCGTCAGCACGCCGGCCACGGCCGCGCCGCCCTCCTCGCCGGGGAAGAAGGCCTGCACGACGGCGGACGGGGCGCGCTCGCCGTCGAGCGCCCAGTCGATCGCGTACGGGCGTCCCGACAGCACGACCATGACCACCGGCGTCCCGGTCGCGACGACCTCCTCGACGAGCCGGCGCTGCACACCGGGCAGCTCGAGGGACTCGACATCGTTGCCCTCGCCCACGGTGCCGCGGCCGAACAGGCCCGCCTGGTCGCCGACGACGACGACGGCCACGTCGGCCGAGGCGGCGGACTCGACGGCCTCGGCGATCCCCGAGGTGTCCTCGCCGTCGACGTCGCAGCCGCGGGCGTGGACGAGCGCGGGTGCCGGGACGCCGGCGTCCGCGAACGCTCCGCCCATCGCCTCGAGGACCGTCGGGATCTCGAAGCCGCGGGGGTGCTCGGGGTGGTGCGCGAGCACGTGGTTGGCGAACGAGTAGCAGCCCATCAGGGCCTCGGCGCGGTCCGCGTTCGGTCCGACGACGGCCACCCGGGCGGGCGGCGTCGACCAGCGGCCCAGGGGCAGCACACCGTCGTCGGCCAGCAGGACCACGGACTCCTCGGCCAGCCGGCGTGCGACCGCGCGGTGCCGCGGGGAGTCCAGGTCCACGTCCGACGGCGGTTCACCGGTGAACGCGTCGTCGTCGAGCAGGCCCAGCTCCTCCTTCTGGGCGAGGGCCCGCAGCACGGCGCGGTCCACGAGCGCCTCGTCGACGCGGCCGGCGTGCACCGCCTCGACCAGCGGGGCGGCGAACGCGTCCCCGGTGGGCAGCTCGACGTCGAGCCCGGCAGCGAGCGCCATCGCCGCGGCCTCACCGCGGTCGGCGGCCACACCCTGCATGACCTGCAGGAACGCGACGCCGAAGTAGTCCGCGACCACCACGCCGTCGAACCCCCAGCGGTCCCGCAGGACGCCGGTGAGGTACTCGTCCGAGGAGTGCAGCGGCACCCCGTCGACGTCGTTGTAGGACGCCATGACCGACCGGACGCCGCCGTCGCGCACCGCCATCTCGAACGGCGGCAGGTACACGTCGGCGATCTCGCGCGGACCGGCGGAGACCGGTGCGTGGTTACGCCCGGCCCGCGACCCGCTGTAGCCCACGAAGTGCTTGAGCGTGGCGTGCACGCCCGATCCCTGCAGGCCGCGGACGTACGCCGTCCCCACGGTCCCGACGACGTACGGGTCCTCGGCGATGCACTCGTCGACGCGTCCCCAGCGCGGGTCCCGGATCACGTCCAGCACGGGCGCCAGGCCCTGGTGGATCCCAAGGGTGCGCATCGACTCGCCGATCAGGGCGCCCATCTCGGCGACGAGGTCCGGGTCGAACGCGGCACCCCAGGCCAGCGGCGTCGGGAAGGTCGCCGCCTGCCAGGCCGCCAGACCGGTCAGGCACTCCTCGTGCACCAGCGCGGGGATGCCCAGCGTCGTCTCGGCGCGCAGGCGGCGCTGCTCGCCCCACAACCAGCGGGCCCGCTCCACCGGATCGACGGGCCGGGTGCCGTACACCCGCGTGTAGTGCCCGATGCCGTGCCGGGTGATCTCGCCGAGCCGGTCGGAGGTGGCCTGGCCGGCCGCCATCTCGTCCTGCATCGGGGCCACGACGTCGCCGCCCTGGTCGATCCAGTAGCCCACGAGCTGGGCCACCTTCTCCTCGAGACTCATCCGCGCGTGCAGCGCCGCGACGCGGTCCGAGACCTGCGGTGGGACCGGGGTGACGCCCGGGACGGCGGTGTGGGTCATGGGTGACTCCTTCTGCGCGGTCATCCCTTCACCGCGCCCTGCAGACCGTTGACGATGCGCTTCTGCATCGCGAGGAAGAACACCAGCGCCGGGATCATGGCGAGGGTGGTGAAGGCGAAGACGCCGGCGGTGTCGGAGGAGTGCTCGGAGGAGAAGTCGGCGACGCCGAGCGGCAACGTCTTCATGTCGCCCTGCAGCAGGAGCAGCGGCAGCAGGTAGGCGTTCCACGACCCGACGAAGGCCAGCACGCCGACCGTCACCATGCCCGGTCCGGACAGGGGGATCAGGATCCGCCAGAAGAACCCGATCCGGCTGGTGCCGTCGAGCTGGGCCGCCTCCTCGAGCTCCTTCGGCAGCGCCTTGAGGAAGGGGCGCAGGATGACCACCGTCATCGGCAGCGCGAACGCCGCCTGGGGCAGGGCGACGCCCCACCAGGTGTTGCCCAGCCCGAAGTTCTGCGTGAGCAGGATGAACAGCGGGACGACGGCGACCGTGGCCGGGAACAGCAGCCCCGCGACGAACACCATGAACAGCACCTCGCGCCCCTTGAACGCGTAGCGCGCCAGCGGGTAGGCGGCCATGACGCCGAAGACGACGACGATCGCCGTGGTGACGACGGCCACGACCACGGAGTTCAGGGTGTACTGCCAGAACGACGGGTCGGTGACGACACCCGTGTAGTTGGAGAAGATCCAGGGATCCGGCAGGGACGCCGGGGCGTCGGCGAGCTGGGCGTTGCTGCGGAACCCGCCGAGGACGCCGTAGACCACGGGTCCGAGCGTCGCGCAGACCACCAGGAAGGCCACCGCGTAGACGACCGGGTTGCCGCCCTGGAACCTGCCCGCGCTGCCACGACGGCGGCGGCTCGGCGCCGTCGTCGGCGCGGCGGGCGTCTGGGTCGACGTGGTCATCACGCCACCCCCTTCGCGTCTCGGCGCAGGATGAGTCGCTGGTAGAGCACCGCCATGACCAGCGCGATCAGGAACAGCACCACGGAGGCGGCGCCGGCGATGCCGAAGTTGTTGCTGCGGGTGCCCTCGTTGACGAGGAAGATCGCCATCGTGCTGGTGGCGTTGGCCGGCCCGCCCTTGGTGAGGATCCAGACCATGTCGAACAGCTGCAGCGAACCGATCATCGACAGGAACCCCCAGGTGCGGATCGTGGGACCCAGCAGCGGCACGGTGATCCTGCGCTGCACCTGCCACCACGAGGCGCCGTCGAGCTGGGCCGCCTCGTACAGCTCCTCGGGCACGCCCTGGAGCCCGGCGAGGAAGAGGATCACGGCCAGGCCGAGGTACTTCCACGTCAGGATGGCCATCACGGTCCACAGCGCCAGGTCCGGGTCGCCGAGCCAGCCCTGCGCGGGCGGCTCCAGGCCGACCGACTGCAGGATAGTGTCGAGCACGCCGTAGTAGGGCTGCAGCAGCTGGAACCAGACCACCCCGGCCACGACCTCCGCGAGGACGTAGGGGACGAAGATGATGGTGCGCAGCGCACCCTGCCCCCACATCTTGCGGTTGAGCAGCAGCGCGATCGCCAGGCCCAGCGGGAGCTGGATCGCGATGGACAGCACCACGATGACGAGGTTGTTGACCAGCGAACCGACGAACACGTCGTCGGTGAGCACGGAGACGTAGTTCGCCAGCCCGACGAAGTCGACGAGCGGACCGCGGCCGTTCCAGCGGAAGGCCGACATCTGCACGGCCGTGATGACCGGCCAGACCACGAACAGGGCGAGCATCGCGAGGGCCGGCGCCACGAAGAAGGCGATCTCCAGACGCTTGCGGAGCTTCGAGTCCGCCGCCCGCCGACCCCCGCCCGGACGTCCGGCTGCCGGGCGACCCTGACGGGTCGCGCCGGCAGCCGGACCGGTGGAGGTGGCAGGCGACGCGGGTGCCGTCGTGACGGCTGCGTCGTCTGCCATCCCGGTCACCCCTGCGACGCCGCAGCGTCTTCGATGGCGTCCACGACGTCCTGCGGACCGGACTCGCCGGCGAACAGCAGGGCGATCTCGTCGTTCATCGCGCCGCCCACGGACTGGCCGAGGCGGGTGTCCAGGTAGAGCTGGGTCTCGCCACCGCCGTCGCGGACGGGGATGAGCTGGGCCAGCGTCTCGTTGGACAGCGAGCCGGTCGCCGCCGGGTTGGTCGGCAGGCCCATGTCGAGCTCGGCGAAGCCCTGCTGGACCTCGTCGGAGAGCAGGTACGCGGCGAAGTCGACCGCGGCGTCCGGGGCGTCCTGGGACACGGCCCAGGCGTCACCGCCACCCATCTGGTCGGCGGGGTCGCCGGCCTGGCCGTCGAACGTCGGGAACGCGAACCAGCCCATCCATTCGGGCACCTGCTCGTCCTCGCGCAGTCCTCCGACCACGCCGGGCTCCCAGTGACCCGCGAGCTCCATGCCCACCTTCTCGGAGGCGAGCAGGCCGGACGCCGACGTCGGGCCGGACTGCGCGGCCGTGGCCAGGAAGCCCGGGTTGAAGGGCTCCTTGTCCAGGATGGCCTGCACGTCCTCGCCGGCCTTCAGGAAGCACTCGTCGGAGTAGTCGCCGGTCTCGATGGCGGTCTCGACGGTCTCGAACTCGCACTCGCGCACGACGCCGTAGTACCAGTAGTGCGCGGCGGGCCACTTGTCGCCGGCGCCCACGGAGATCGGGTCGATCCCGGCGGCCTGGAGCTGGTCGACGTAGCCGGAGAACTCCTCGAACGTGGGGTCCGGGGAGACGTCGTCGATCCCGGCCTCGGCGAACAGGTCCTTGTTGTACCAGAAGCCGACGATGCCCATGGAGAAGGGCAGGGCGTAGACCTGGTCGTCGATCGTGTACTGGCCGGTGAACGCCGAGATCGTGTCGATCGTGTCGGCGGCGTCGTCGGTGAGGTCGCGCAGCAGCCCGGCGTCGACGTCGTTCTGCAGCTCGCCGCCGCCCCGGCTCATGAACACGTCCGGGACGTCCGTGCCGGCCTGCATGGCGGCCTGGAGCTTGGTGACCATGTCCTCGTGCTGCATGGCCTCGACCTGGACGGTCACCCCGGGGTTCGCCTCGGCGAAGTCCGCGGCGACCTGGTCGTAGTACTCCTTGCCCTCCCCCGTGTTGGAGTTGTGCCACCACTCGAGGGTGACGTCGCCGCCGGCGTCCTCGGTGCTGGTGCCCTCGGTGTCCGCGGTGTCCTGGTCGGCCGTGCCCTGCCCTGCGCAGGCCGTCGCGAGCATCGCCACGGTCGCGCCGAGGGCGATGGCAGTCGCTCCTCGCTGTGTCCTCGTCATCGTGGATCCCCTTGGTCGTCATCGACTCGTCGAAGTGAACGCGGTGAGCCCCTCCGGCCACCGACGGCACCACTGTGGCACCGCGAGGCGACGTTCGTCAATCGTTTTCGATAACGGTTTCGACACGGCAGCCGCCGCCACCGCGCGAGCCCCCGCAGCGGATACCCTCGTGCTGTGAGCACCGCCGCCGACCCGCCCGCCGCGGGTTCCACGACCAGCCCGCCACCCGGTCGGGCGACGATCTCCGACGTCGCGCGCGTCGCCGGGGTCTCGGTGGCGACCGTCTCCAAGGTCGTCAACAACCGCTACGGCGTCGCGGCGTCCACCGCCGAGCGGGTCCTCGCCGTCGTGGGCGAGCTCGGCTACGAGTCCTCCCTGGTCGCCCGCAGCCTGCGGCGGCAGTCCACCAACGTCGTCGGCGTGCTCGTCGCCGAGTTCGAGCCGTACTCGACCGAGCTGCTCAAGGGGATCTCGTCGGCCGTCGGCGGCACCGGCTACGAGCTGCTCGCCTACAGCGGCGGGTCCGACGGCGGCGTGCCCGGCGGGTGGGAGCGCCGCTCGCTGTCCCGGCTCGCCGGCACCCTCATCGACGCCGCGATCGTCGTCACCCCCACGATGGTGATGTCCGAGGCCAACGGCATCCCCGTCGTCGCCGTCGACCCGCACACCGGCCCCGAGGGCACCCACACCGTCGACTCCGACAACGTCACCGGCGCCCGGGAGGCCGTCGAGCACCTGCTCGGGCTCGGCCACCGCCGCATCGCCCACCTGGGCGGTCGCTCCGACCTGCAGTCCGCCCGGCTGCGCGAGCTCGGCTACCGCGAGGCGCTCGAGGCCGCCGGTATCGCCGTCGACCCCGACCTGGTCCGCGTGGGCGGCTACCGGCCCGACACCGCCGACACCCCGGCGCGCGAGCTCCTCACGACGTCCGGCGCCGAGCGGCCCACCGCCGTGTTCGCCGCCAACGACCTCTCCGCCATCCACCTGATGGAGGTCGCCGCCGAGCTCGGCATCCGGGTGCCGCAGGACCTGTCCGTCGTCGGTTTCGACAACGTCCCCGAGTCGATGACCACGACCCCGGCGCTCACCACCGTCGCCCAGCCGCTGCACCAGATGGGCGCCGAGGCCCTGCGGATGGTCCTCGACCTGCTCGGCGGGACGCCCCGCGAGCAGCACCTGCGCCTGCCGACCTCGCTCGTCGTCCGCGGCAGCACCGCCCCGCCCCCGAGCCCTCCTCCCGAGGTAGGCAACTCCTCCGCGGCGTAGAACCGCACGCCGAGGTAGGCAATCTCTTCGCGACGTAGGCAACTTTGCGGCGAGGTAGGCAACGTTCCCGCGAGGTAGGCGACTCCGGGCGGATTTTTCGGCCGGGCGGGACCGCTCGTCGCGCGGTCCGACGTCGGACCGACCGGCGCTCGCCTACCTCACGGCCCGCTGGTCTACCTCGCCGCAAAGTCGCCTACCTCAGCGAGAAGTTGCCTACGTCGCGGAGAGATTGCCTACGTCGCGCAGAGATCGCCGACGTCGGCGAGGAGTTGCCTACCTCGGGGTCAGACGAGGCGGTACCCCATCCCGCGCACCGTCTCGATCCGGTCCGCCCCGACCTTCCTGCGCAGGTAGCGCACGTACACGTCCACCACGTTCGACCCGGGGTCGAAGTCGTACCCCCACACCCGCGACAGGAGCTGCTCGCGCGAGAGCACCCGGCCGGCGTTGGCGAGGAACACCTCGGCCAGCGCGAACTCCCGCGCGGACAGGTCGACCTCGCGCCCGTCGACGGTGATCCGCCGCGTGCCCGGGTCGAGGACCAGCCCGCGGTGCTCGAGCACGGAGTGCTCGGCCCGCCCCGGGTCTCGCAGGCGCAGCCGGATCCGCGCGAGCAGCTCCTCGAACCCGAACGGCTTGGCCATGTAGTCGTCGGCGCCGCCCTCGAGCCCGGACACCCGGTCGGTGATGGAGTCGCGCGCGGTCAGGATGATCACCGGCATCGTGCTGCCGGACCCGCGCAGCCTGGAGAGCACCTCGAAGCCGTCGACCTGCGGCAGCCCGATGTCGAGCACCATCAGGTCGAACTCGCCGGAGAGCGCGTGCTGCACCGCGGACAGCCCGTCGCCCACCACGGTCGGGACGAACCCGTGGGCCTTGAGCCCCTTGCGGATGAACTGGGCGATGCGGTCCTCGTCCTCGGCCACCAGGATGCGGCTCATCGGGTCTCCTCGGGGGTGCGGTCTCGGGCGACGACGGCGGCCGGCCAGGTGAGCGTCACGCGCAGGCCGGGTGCCGCCCCGGTGGGGTCGCCGCGCGTCGCCGCGACGGTACCGTCGTGGCCGGCCGCGATGGCCGCGACGATGGCGAGGCCCAGCCCCGAGCCCCGCTCCCCGGTGGCGTCGACGCGGACGAACCGTTCGAAGATGCGGTCCAGCTCGGCCTCGGGGACGCCCGGTCCCTCGTCGCGCAGCCACAGCACGGCGGTCCCGTCGCGCACGGCGCTGCCGAGGGCCACCCGGGTCCCGGGCGGGGTGTACTTCACGGCGTTGTCGGCGAGCTGCAGCAACGCCTGCGTGAGCCGCTGCTCGTCGCCGCGCACGGTCGCCTCGGCGCGCTCGTCGACGAGCCAGGTGCGGTCCCCCAGGGCGCGGGCCTTGTCGTGCAGGTCGTCGGTGAGCCTCCCCAGGTCCACCTGCCCGACCTGCACGAAGTCCGGCCGATCGGTCTTGGCGAGCAGGACGAGGTCCTCGACGATGCGGCTCATCCGCTCGGTCTCGTCGAGCAGCAGGGCCCGGGTCTCAGCGACGTCCTGCGCGTCGTCGGGGTCGAGCAGCTCGAGGTGACCGCGCAGCACCGTGAGCGGGGTGCGCAGCTCGTGGCCGGCGTCGTCCAGGAACTGGCGCTGCGCGTCGAAGGCGTCCGAGACCCGGTCGAGCATGGTGTTGAACGCCCGGCCCAGCGTGGCGACGTCGTCGTCACCCGCGACGGGCGCCCGCCGCGTCAGATCGTCCCCGCCGACCTGCTGGGCCGTCGCGGCCAGCAGCTCCAGGGGCCGCAGCAGCCGCCCGGCCACGACCCAGCCGACCACGCCGACCAGCAGCAGCACGGCCACCGACACCAGCGTGAACGTCTGCCGCAGCGCCGGCTGGGACGCGAGCGCCATGTCGGTGCCGATCCCCACGACGTAGGTGCCGTACTCGTCGCTCCCGGTGACGCTCACCGGGACCGCGGCCACGTCCATGCGGCCCACCTCGGTGTCGATCCACCGCTCGTGGACGCGGGAGGCGTCCGGCGGGATCGAGTCGACGAGGTCGCGCAGCGCCGGGTCGTCGACGACGGGCCGCGCCCACTGCGGGGAGTAGAGCTGCGGCTCGCCGCCGACGTACGTCACCAGCATCTGGTCCGGCCCGGGCACGTTGCGCTCGATGGCGACCTCCAGCAGCTCGGCGACGCCGGTGAACGGGTCTCCCGTGGCGGGATCCACGCCCCGCTCGGCCAGCACCCGGAACTCCTCGACCTCCTGGTCGAGCTCGCCCTCGACCCGGTCGACGATCCCCTGGGTCTGGATGGCGTCGGTGACGGTCCACGTGACCGCCAGCCCGAGGGCCGACATCGCCAGGACGGACGCCAGCACCTTGGTCCGGACGGACAGCGCCCCGAACGGGTGCCGCCACGTCCAGCGGTGCGGTCCGCTCACCCGGGCGCCCCGGTGAGCCAGTGCTCGACGGCGTCCAGCCGCCGCGACGTCTGCGCCGGCCAGTCGGCCTCCTGCACCCGGTGCGGGCCGGTCGCCAGCGACAGCAGCACGCCCGCGACGCGCGCGGACAGCTCGGTGGGGTCGACGACGCCGCAGAACCCGGCCGCGTACTCGCGCGCGAGCCCCCGCAGCCGTTCGGCGTCCCAGCCGCGCAGCAGCGACAGGGTCTCCAGGTGGGCCACCAGGCACGCCAGATCGTCCGCCCGCCTGCCCGGGCCGGCGGAGTCGACGTCGAGCAGCCCCGTGATCCGGCCCGACTCCAGCATGACCTGCGCCTCGTACAGGTCGCCGTGGGTGGGCTCGTCGGCCGTCAGCCCGGAGATCCGATCGCCGACGACGGCGGCCAGGTGGG
>Ga0207735_100145_pt1 | contig 16438 bp, 19 predicted proteins | sample TtaePargueraPR_9_FD_187280 | JGI IMG/M metagenome (GOLD analysis project Ga0207735, IMG submission 187280) | Aerobic enrichment media microbial communities from Bioluminiscent Bay, La Parguera, Puerto Rico - Tt and E2 (1) (SPAdes) | ecosystem: Environmental > Aquatic > Marine > Unclassified ... | reverse complement strand
CGAGCACCCGCCGCAGGAACGCCATCCGGCACCCCGACGACGACTGGTAGTCGAGCATCGTCCGCTGCTCGGAGGCGCGCGTCTCGGCCACTCGCGCGTACCGCTCGGCGTCGTAGACCCAGTCGCGCCCGGTCGCGAGCCAGCCGCCGCGCACGCGGCGCACCGCGCCGTCCACGTCGAGCACCTTGAGCATCGCCTCGAGCCGCGACCGGCGCAGGTCCACCACGGTCTCGAGCGACGCGACCGAGCGGGCCTGGTCCACGTCGAGCGCCGCCAGGGTCTCGCGCACCTGGTCCTCCGCGGGGAAGGCCTGCGCGCCGAACCACTCCCAGATCGCCCGGTCCTCGGCGCCGGGCAGCAGCGCGACCACGGCGCGCGAGACCCCGCGGCCCGCGCGTCCCACCTGCTGGTAGTACGCGATCGGCGAGGAGGGCGCGCCGAGGTGCACCACGAACGCCAGGTCGGGCTTGTCGAAGCCCATGCCCAGCGCCGAGGTCGCCACGAGCGCCGTCACGCGGTTGTCCTTGAGCTCCTCCTCGAGCCGCTCGCGCTCGGCCGGGTCGGTGCGGCCCGTGTACGCGCCGACCGCGAGCCCCGCCTCGCGCAGCTGCGACGCGACCTCCTCGGCGGCCGACACGGTGAGGCAGTAGACGATCCCGGACCCGTCGACCTCGCGCAGCCACGCCGCGAGCCACGCGACCCGCGCCGCCTGGTCGGGCAGGTCGACCACCGCGAGGTGCAGCGACTCGCGGTCGAGGGCGCCGCGCAGCACCAGCACCTCGGCCGGGTCGCGGTCTCCGGACACCCCGAGCTGCTCGGCCACGTCCGCAGTGACGCGCGCGTTCGCGGTCGCGGTGGTCGCGAGCACCGGGATGCCCTCCGGGAGCTCGGCGAGCAGGGTGCGGATGCGACGGTAGTCGGGGCGGAAGTCGTGCCCCCAGTCGGAGATGCAGTGCGCCTCGTCGATGACCACGAGGCCCGCATCGGCGGCGAGCCGCGGCAGCACCTCGTCGCGGAACTGCGGGTTGTTGAGCCGCTCGGGGGAGCACAGCAGCACGTCGACCTCGCCGGCGGCGATCGCGGCGTGCACGTCCTCCCACTCGGTGACGTTCGCCGAGTTGACGGTCGCGGCGCGGATCCCCGCGCGCGACGCCGCGGAGATCTGGTCGCGCATGAGCGCGAGCAGCGGCGACACGATGACCGTGGGCCCGGCCCCGCGCCGGCGCAGCAGCCGCGTCGCGATGAAGTACACGGCGGACTTGCCCCACCCGGTGCGCTGGACCACGAGCGCCCGCGCGCGCCGCGACACGAGCGCCTCGATCGCGGTCCACTGGTCCTCGCGCAGCTCGGCGTCGTCGCGCCCGACCAGGGCGCGCAGGGCCTCGGCGGCCTCGTCTCGGAGGGTGAGGGTGGCGGTGGGGTCGTCCGACATGCCCACGATGCTAGGCGCCCCCACCGACAGCGGGACGATGCGGGGGCCGGGACCGCCGCATCGTCCCGCGGGTGGGTGCAGACCGGTGTGACCCGGCTCACTAGACTTCCGTGCATGACTCTGCCGATCCGCCCGGACCTGCGGGGGCTCGAGCCGTACGGCGCGCCCCAGCTGGACGTGACCGCGCGCCTCAACGTCAACGAGAACCCGTACGCGCCGCCGGACGCCGTGGTGGACGCCATCGCGTCGGCGGTGCGCAAGGCCGCCGAGGGCCTCAACCGCTACCCGGACCGGGACTTCCTGGGACTGCGCCAGGACCTCGCGCGCTACCTCGCGGTCGAGAGCCACGTCGACTTCCTCGAGCCGCGCAACATCTGGGCGGCGAACGGCTCCAACGAGGTCATGCTCCACCTCCACCAGGCCTTCGGCGGGCCCGGGCGCACGGTGCTCAGCTTCGCGCCGACGTACTCGATGTACCCCGAGTATGCGCGCGACACCCTGACCGAGTACCTCACGGTGCCGCGCCGCGACGACTTCACGCTTGACCTGGACGCCGCCGTCGCCGCGATCCGCGAGCACGCGCCGTCGATGGTGATCGTGGCGAGCCCGAACAACCCGACGGGCACCGCGCTGCCGCTCGCCCAGGTGCGGGACCTCGCCGAGGCCGCCGCTGCCGTCCCGGACGGGTGCGTCGTGGTGATCGACGAGGCCTACGCCGAGTTCCGGCGCGTCGGGACGCAGAGCGCCGCGAGCCTGATCCCGGAGTACCCGCACCTCGCGGTCAGCCGGACCATGTCGAAGGCGTTCGGCCTCGCGGGCGGCCGGCTGGGGTACCTTGTGGCGCACGAGCCGCTGATCGACGTGCTGCGCCTGGTCCGCCTGCCGTACCACCTCAGCGCGGTCACGCAGGCGACCGCGCGGGCGGCGCTCGCGCACCACCTCGAGCTGCAGGCGCAGGTCGACGAGATCCGCGCCGAGCGCGACGAGACCGTCGCGTGGCTGCGCGCGCAGGGCTACACGGTGGCCGACACGGACGCGAACTTCGCGCTGTTCGGCCCGTTCGAGGATCGTGAGAGGGTATTCGAGGGCCTGCTCGCGCGCGGGGTGCTCATCCGCGTCACGGGCCCCGAAGGATGGCTGCGGGTGTCGATCGGCACGCCGCAGGAGATGGCGCTGTTCCGCAGCGCGCTGCTGGAGGTCACCTCATGAACGAGTCCCAGGTGAAGACGGGACGCACCGGGCGCATCGAGCGCCGGACGAGCGAGTCGCAGGTGCTCGTCGAGCTCGACCTCGACGGCACGGGCCGCACCGAGATCAGCACCGGCGTGCCCTTCTACGACCACATGCTCACCGCGCTCGGCAAGCACTCCCTCATGGACCTGCGCGTCGAGGCGACCGGCGACATCCACATCGACTCGCACCACACGGTCGAGGACGTCGCGATCTGCATCGGCGAGGCGCTGCGCCACGCCCTGGGCGACAAGGCCGGCATCTCGCGCTTCGGCGACGCCCTCGTGCCGCTCGACGAGGCGCTCGCGCAGTGCGTCGTCGACGTCTCGGGCCGCCCGTACTTCGTCCACGTCGGCGAGCCCGTCGGGCAGGCGACGCACCTCATCGGCGGAAACTTCGCGGGCTCGCTCACGGGCCACGCGCTCGAGTCGATCGCGCACCACGCGGGCATCTGCGTGCACATGCGCGTGCTCGCGGGCCGCGACCCGCACCACATCGTCGAGGCGCAGTTCAAGGCGCTCGCGCGCGCCCTGCGCGCCGCGGTCTCCAAGGACGAGCGCGTCCAGGGCATCCCGTCGACCAAGGGCGCCCTGTGAGCGGCGACCTCCCCGACGCGCAGGACCCGACCCCCGAGGTCCCCGACACCCCGGAGGCGCTGACCTCGGGCCCGGGCGACGTCGCGGTGATCCTGTCGCCCATTCCGCGGACGCGCTTCATGGTGGCGCTGTGCGCGCTGACCAAGGTCAGGGCCACGGTGCTCGAGACCAGCGCCGGCCCGATGGCCGTCCTGGACGATGCGACGCCCGAGGGGGCACGACGCTCGGCCAAGGCGCTGTCGGCCTTCGTGCAGCAGGCCGAGTTCGTCCTGGTGGAGAGCCGCGCGGGCAACATCCATGTCGACGTGTGGAAGGGTGCCGACGCGGTGCGCGAGCTGCCGCCGGGCCTGGCGCTGAACGACGCGCCGGGCGTGGTGACGTCGATCCTCACCGGCGTGCAGACCATCGACCAGGTCGCGGAGACGCACCCGGACAAGGTGCACACCACCGACATGGGCCGGGTGTCCGCGTACCGCGAGCTCCTGCGCGAGACCAAGGCGCTCAAGAAGGGCCAGGGCGCATGACCCAGCCCCTCGTCTGCGTCTTCGACTACGGCTTCGGCAACGTCCGCTCCGCGACCCGCGCGCTCGAGCACGTCGGCGCGCGCGTGGTCCTCACCTCCGACCGCGTGGTCGCGGAGAACGCCGAGGGTCTTGTGGTGCCCGGCGTGGGTGCCTTCGAGGCGGTCATGAACGGCCTCCAGGACGCGCGCGGCGACCAGATCGTGGGCCGCCGCCTCGCGGGCGGCCGCCCGGTGCTGGGCATCTGCGTCGGCATGCAGGTGATGTTCGAGCGCGGCGTCGAGCACGGCGTCGAGACCGAGGGCCTTGACCAGTGGCCCGGCACGGTCGAGCTGCTGCAGACCTCGCGCGTGCCGAACATGGGCTGGGCGCCCGTGGCGGCGCCCGCCGGCACGCACCTGTTCCAGGGCGTCGAGGACGAGCGCTTCTACTTCGTGCACTCGTACGGCGCGCGCTCGTTCCCGCTCGGGACCACGGAGGACACGGGCCGCTTCGCGGCGCCGCTGGTCACGTGGTCGACGGCCGGGGAGGGGGACGATGCGGACCGCTTCGTGGCCGCCGTCGAGAACGGGCCGCTGACGGCCACGCAGTTCCACCCCGAGAAGTCGGGCGAGGCGGGCCTGCACCTGCTCAAGAACTGGGTCGCGACGCTCTAGCCGTGAGCCCCACCGCCGGCGAGAACCGGCGCGCCGGGGCCGGTAGCCTGGACCGCATCGTCCCGTCATGCCTGGCACCGCCGGGCGCCCCCACGAAAGCGAGACCATGACCGACACGCCCCGCCTCGAGCTGCTCCCCGCCGTCGACGTCGCCGACGGCCAGGCCGTCCGCCTCACCCAGGGCGAGGCCGGCACCGAGACCGGCTACGGCGACCCGCTGTCCGCCGCCCAGGACTGGGTGCGCGGCGGCGCCGAGTGGATCCACCTGGTCGACCTCGACGCGGCCTTCGGGCGCGGCTCGAACGCCGAGCTGCTCGCCGACGTGGTCACGGCGGTCGACATCAAGGTCGAGATGAGCGGCGGCATCAGGGACGACGAGTCCCTCGAGCGCGCGCTCGCGACCGGCTGCGCGCGCGTCAACCTCGGCACGGCGGCGCTCGAGAACCCCGAGTGGACGGCACGCGCGATCGACCGCTTCGGCGACCGCATCGCGGTCGGGCTCGACGTGCGCGGCACCACGCTGGCCGCCCGCGGCTGGACCCGCGAGGGCGGCGACCTGTGGGAGGTGCTCGCACGCCTCGACGCCGCGGGCTGCTCGCGCTATGTGGTCACCGACGTCACCAAGGACGGCATGCTGACCGGCCCGAACGTCGAGCTCCTCACGCAGGTGTGCGAGGCGACCTCGGCGCCCGTGGTCGCGTCGGGCGGCATCAGCTCGCTGCAGGACATCGCGGCGCTGCGCGCGCTCACCCCGGTCGGCATCGAGGGGGCGATCGTGGGCAAGGCGCTGTACAACGGCAACTTCACGCTGCCGCAGGCGCTCGACCTCGCGGGCCGCCCCTGACCCCAACGTTCCGGAGTCCCCGGGCGTCCTGCTGTTGAGGGGGTGGACGATGCGACGGCTGAGAGTCCTGACGACGACGGCTGCGGCGACGGGCGCCCTGGCGCTCGCGGGCTGCGCGGCGCCGGGGAGCGACGCGCCGGAGCCGTTCACGGGCGACGTCGCGTGCCCGGAGGTGCTCCCGCAGCCCTCCCCGGCCGAGCACGGCCTCGGCCCGCACGAGCCGGCCTCGAGCGTCCCCGACCTCGCGGCCTTCGACGCCGCGTGGCTGTGCACCTACGTCACGGCGGACACGGGTGAGCCCGACCCCGACGGCGGCGCACTGTACGGCTGGGTGCTCGCGGACGGCCCGGCGGAGATCCCGGCGGACCGGCTTCCGGACGTGGAAGCGGCGCTCGAGGGCCTCGAGGTGCCCGAGCCGATGCGGGCCTGCACCTCGGACCTGGGGCCCCGCCACCTGCTGATGACGGGCAGCGGCGACACGACCACCGGCATCGCGGTCGACGACTACGGCTGCCGCGACGTGCGCCTCACCGACGACGCGTGGGCGGTGGCGCCCGGCGAGTCCGAGGACCCCGACCTGGTGCCGGGGGTGCTGCAGGGCAGCGGGGAGCTGATCGAGACGCTGCTCGACGCGGCGGGCGTGTCCCGCTACTGAGGCGCGGTCGGGCCTCGCCGCTAGGCTGGCCCCATGAGCGACGAGGAGCCGCGCAAGGAGATCCCCGAGTCGGTGTTTTCCGACGACGACGGCAGCGCCGACGCGCGCCTCGCCCAGGCCCTCATCCGCTACTCGCACGGCAAGACGCCGCTGTCGGACGTGGTCGACGCGCTCGCCTACGCGCGCGTGCTGATCCCCGTGGTCGCGGCGGGCGAGAAGCGCGTGATCGGCAAGCACGGGCTCGAGCAGGACGAGGTCGCCTCGACGGGCGTGGTCGCCGTCGAGATGCCCGACGGCCGCCGCGCGCTGCCGATCTTCACCGACGTCGACGCGATGAAGGCGTGGAGCGACCGGGCCCGCCCCATCCCGGCCGAGGGCCCGCGCGCCGCGCTCGCCGCGGTCGCGGAGGACTGGAGCGCGATGGTCATCAACCCGGGCATGGAGACGGCCCTGGTGCCGCGGCCCGCGGTGTGGGCCCTGGGCCAGGGCGAGCCCTGGCGTCCCGCGGTGGTCGAGGGCGAGGTCGTGCCCGAGGTGCGTGAGGCGATCTCCCAGGCGGTCACCTTGGACGATGCGGTGCGCGGCGTCGACGCGGTCCCGGGCCGCGGCGCCGAGGTCGCGGTCGTGCTGCGTCTCATCGAGGGCCTCACGCAGCCGGAGGTGGACGCCGTCGTGCAGCGTGTCCAGCGCGAGCTCGCGCAGGCGAGCGTGGTCGCACAGCGGATCGACAGCCTCGAGCTGCGCCTCTCGCGCGCCTGAGCGCGCCCCTCAGCAGGACGCGTCGACCTCGGTGAGGTCCGCGTCGTCGCCGAGGAGCACCTGCAGGCGCGGCAGCGTCACGGCGCCCGCGTGGGTCTCGCCGTCCGACGAGAACAGCACGCCCACCACGTCGCCCGCGGCGTCGGTGACGGGGGAGCCGGAGTGCCCTTCGCGCGCCTGCACCTCGATGAAGTAGACGTGGGCGCCGTCGGGATCGAGGTCGTTCTCGCGCAGCTCGACGTAGGGGCCCTCCATTGAGGTGAGCGGCCCGCCCTCGCCGTAGCCGGAGACGGTGAGGGTGTCGCCGATGCGCGGCTCCTCGGCGGCGATGGTCGCCATCTCGGGGAACTCGCCATCGATGGTGACGATCGCGAGGTCGTCGTCGTTCGAGTACGAGGCCGCGGCGCCCGCGTAGCGGTTGCCCTGGTAGTCGGTCAGCTCGATGGTGGTGGTGTCCTCGACCACGTGGCGGTTGGTGACGGCGTGGGCCTCGTCGAGCATCCACGCGGTGCCGTTGCGGTACGACGAGCAGGTGGTCGCCCACACGCGCAGCGCGACCCGCTCGGCGGGCGTGAAGCCGTCGACGGACGAGGCGTCGATCGCCGGCGCGGGCGACGGCGTGGGCGTCGCGTAGGGCGAGGGCGCGAGCGGCACGCACGCGGCGGCGAGCAGCGTCACCGCGAGGCCGAGCGTGACGGCGCCGAGCCTCGTGCCGGGGCGGTCCGGCTCACCCACGCGTCTTGATCTCCGCGTAGGCGGCGGCCACCTCGTTGCAGAAGTCCACGATGGACGCCTCGGACTCGTCGACGCTCGACAGCACGTAGAGCTCGATGCTGCGCAGCACCGCGAAGTGCTCGGTCTGGGCGGCGACGCAGCGCTGGTATGCCTCGATGATCTCTTCGAGCTCGCGCGCCGACTCGGTGCCGCGTGCCCCGGAGTTCACGGCCTCGGAGTAGCGCTCCTTGAGCTCGGCGAGCTGGTCGCTGACGGCCTCGAGCTCCGCGATCCGCAGGTTCTGGTCGCTCACCTGATCGGTGAGGGAGTCGACGGAGGCGCGCAGCTCCTCGTTCTGGCTCTCCCAGCTGTCGCGGGCGGCGACATGCATGCCGAGCGGGATCGCGAGCCCGACCACGGCGGCCAGGCTGAGGGCAAGCGCGATGACGAGGCCCTTCGGTGCGGCGCGCCGGGGCTCCGGGGTGGGCGCGGTCGCCGGCGACTCCGCGGCGTGCGCGGATGCCGCCGCCTCGCCGGCGGGCCCGATCGCGGGCGTCTCGGGGGCGGGAGGCTGCGGCTCGGTCACGGGATGCCCGGGTAGTAGGTGGTGGCCGACTCGGTGGTCGCGCACGTGGTCTCGGGCACGAACAGCGAGGCCTCGTTGAGAAGCGTGTTCAGCGTCGAGACGGGAACGATGAAGCTCTGGTTCGAGTAGTTCTTTGCGTAGATGACGCCCACGACGCGGCCGTCCTCGTCGAGCACGGGCGAGCCGGAGGAGCCCTGCTCGACACTCGCGCTGGTGGCGAGCACGGCGCCCACGGCGCCGCCGAGCGGGTCGGTGGTCGCGCCCAGCACCACGCCTGTCACGGTGGTGAGGCGGCCGCCGTTCGGGTAGCCGACCACGGTGATGACGTCGCCCTCGACGGGGTCCTCGAGCGCGGTGTCCGCGAAGGCGCTGCCGAGCGACTCCTCGGTGGTGATGATCGCGATGTCCGCGACCGTCGTGGTCGACGCCGCGGTGGCCTCGATCGACCGGCCGTCGTACGTGGTGACGGTGATCTGCTTCGAGTTGTCGATCACGTGGCGGTTGGTGACGAGCGTGTGCTCGTCGAGCGCGAAGCCGGTGCCGGTCGAGATGAAGCCGCAGCCGATGTTGCGGACGCGGACCGTCATGCGCTGCGCCGCGGTGAAGCCGTCGGGGGAGAGGGCGCCGGGGCCGTCGCCGGGGGACACGGACGGCTCGGGGACGTAGTCGGTGGGCAGCGCCAGCGGCTCGGCCGGCAGCGCGGCGCATCCGGCGAGCGTGAGGGCGCCCGCGAGCGCCGCGACGGCGCGGGCTCGGATCACGGTGCCACCGACTGCTGGTAGGCGAGATAGGCGTCCTGGGCGGCGATGCACAGGTCGTCGACGGAGGTGGCGAAGCTGTCGAGCTCGTCCTCCTCGAAGTCGTCGGGCGTCTCCAGGTACTCGAGGAGCTGCTCATGCCCCTCGATGCAGCGGCTGAGGGAGTTCGCGACCGCGGTGGCGTCGTAGATGGTCGTCTCGAGCAGCTCGATCTCCTCCTGCGCGAAGGCGGCGTCGTCGCCCCACTGGGCGTTCTGCGCCTGGAGCCGCAGGACGGTGTCCTTCGAGGCGGTGAGCTGGTCGTTGAGGAGCTCGATGTTCTCGTACGCGGTGGCGAGGTCCTCGCGCTCGGCGGCGAGCATCTCGCCGAGCTCGTAGTTCTGCGCGATGACGTCGGCGTTCTGCTGCTCCCACGCCTCGGTGACGCGCCACAGGTGGGCGACCACGGCGGCGGCCGCGATGAGCAGCACCGTGAAGATCGCGAGCGTGACGATCAGCAGCACCGGCCGCGGGCGCGCGGCCTCGCCGCCGTCGCCGCCGTCCTCGTCGGCCTCGGCGACCACGGGGTCCACCGCATCGTCCTCGCCGTAGGGGTGGTCGGCGTCGGTCGAGGGCTCGCCGACGACCTGGATCTCGTCGGTGTCGACGCGGTCGTCATCGACGGTCGGGAAGGGGGAGGAGCCGGGCTCGCCCACGCTCTGCGAGGCGCGGCCGTCGTCGACGGCGTCGCGCCTCATCGAATCCTCCCCAAGACTCACTAGGTGACCGCCCCCGTGTACTTCTCGCCAGGCCCGTCTCCGGGCTTGTCCGGGACGACCGAGGCCTCCCGGAATGCCAACTGTACGCTTCGCAACCCGTCCCTCAGGACCCGTGCGTGAGTATCGCCGAGATCGGGTGCGGCGGCGGTGACGAGCCCCGCGAGCGCGTTGATGATCGTCCGCGCCTCGTCGAGGTCCTTGAGCTCCTCGCCCTCCTCCGCCAGTCCGCACCTGAGCGCGGCGGCACTCAACAGATGAACGCTCACGGTGGTGATAAGTTCCACCGATCCGACATCTGCGATATCGCGGGCCGCATCGGTGACGTCGCTCATGGGGTTCTGGGCGTCCTCGGGGGTCCCGGGACCTGCTGCCTGGTCGTTGGTGCTCATGACTGCTATTCTTGTGCATCGACCGGTTGCGGCAGGTGTCGCAACGCGCAAGTGGAGTCCACCTCCCACCCTAGGGCCGACAGAACGGGCCGGGGTTCTCGGGTCCGGCGTTCGCCGCGCGACAGCGTGGAGGGGCGCCGATTCCTCGGTGGCCTCTGCTCGTGTTCGGGCAGGGGCCTTTTCTCGTTCTCGGGGGAGGGCCGCGAGCGGCGGTCGGTACGAAGCAGTCGAATAGATAATCCCAGCTCATAGACAAGAGGAGCCGCTATCAACGAGCCGCGCATCAACGAGCGCATCCGTGTCCCGGAGGTCCGCCTGGTCGGTCCGAAGGGCGAGCAGGTCGGCATCGTCCGCATCGAGGATGCCCTCCGTCTGGCGCAGGACGCCGAGCTCGACCTGGTCGAGGTGGCGCCCAACTCGCGTCCTCCCGTCGTCAAGCTCATGGACTACGGAAAGTTCAAGTACGAGGCGGCGGTCAAGGCGCGTGAGGCCCGGCGCAACCAGGCCAACACCGAGATCAAGGAGATGCGCTTCCGCCTCAAGATCGACGACCACGACTACGAGACCAAGAAGGGTCACGTCGTCCGCTTCCTCAAGGGTGGCGACAAGGTTAAGGTCACGATCATGTTCCGCGGTCGCGAGCAGTCCCGTCCGGAGTTCGGCCGCCGTCTGCTGATGAAGCTGGCGGAGGAGGTCCAGGAGTACGGCGTCGTCGAGAACGCGCCGAACCAGGAGGGCCGCAACATGTCGCTCGTCCTCGGCCCGCTGAAGAAGAAGGCGGAGGCCAAGGAGGAGCAGCGCAAGGCGCGCGAGGAGCGCAAGGCCGCCACCGCGGCGGCGCGCGACGACCGCAAGGCGCCGAAGGGCGCCGAGGAGGAGTCGGCCTAGCCGGCGCCCCACCCAGGCTTCGGGCGTCCCCGCCCGTGAAACGTGCCGGTCCCTGACGGGGTCGGCCAGACCTAGAAGGAGAGGCAGCAATGCCCAAGAACAAGACCCACTCGGGTGCCAAGAAGCGCTTCAAGCTCACCGGCACCGGCAAGGTGAAGCACGCCTCGGCGATGAACGTCCACAAGTTCGAGGAGAAGCACTCGTCGCGCAAGCGCCGCGTGGCCCAGGACCAGATCCTGTCGGACGCCGACTCGAAGAAGATCAAGAAGCTGCTGGGCAAGTAAGCCCGCCCCCAACACGTACCTAGGAGAACTGAAATGGCACGCGTCAAGCGGGCGGTCAACGCCCAGAAGAAGCGCCGGAGCACCCTCGAGCGGGCCGCGGGCTACCGCGGTCAGCGCTCGCGCCTCTACCGCAAGGCGAAGGAGCAGGTCACCCACTCCCTCGTCTACAGCTACAACGACCGTCGCAAGCGCAAGGGCGACTTCCGCAAGCTGTGGATCCAGCGCATCAACGCTGCGGCCCGTGCGAACGGCATGACCTACAACCGCTTCGTGCAGGGCCTCAAGGCCGCTGGCATCGAGGTGGACCGCCGCATGCTCGCCGAGCTCGCGGTGAACGACGAGGCCGCCTTCGCGCAGCTCGTCGACGTGGCGAAGAAGGCCCTCCCGGCCGACGTCAACGCGCCCGCCGCGTAACGTCACCGCAAGGCTGACGCCACCATGACGGAACGCCCCGCCGGGCCTGCAGACCTCACCGTGACGCTCTCGAATCCGAGAGCGGAACGGGTGAAGAGAGTCGCGGCCCTGGCGGGGCGTTCTGCGCGTTCCCGGGCCGGTGCGCTGCTGGTCGAGGGGCCGCAGGGCGTCCGCGAGGCCGTGCGCCATGCCGCCGGCCGCGTGCGGGACGTCTACCTGTCCGAGGACGCCGCCGAGCGTCACCCGGAGATCGCCGCCGAGGCCCTCGCCGCGGAGCTCTACGTCCACGTCGGCACCGCCGCGGTGCTGGACGCGATGAGCTCGGACGCGCAGGGCGTGATCGCGGTGCTTGACTCCACGGGCACCTCGCTCGACGACGTGGTGGCCGCCAAGCCCCGCCTGGTCGCTGTGCTCTCGAACGTGCGCGACCCCGGCAACGCGGGCACCGTCATCCGCGTCGCGGACGCCGCGGGCGCCGACGCGGTCGTGCTCGCCGGGGAGTCGGTCGACCCGACCAACCCCAAGGTGGTCCGCTCCACGGCGGGCAGCCTGTTCCACCTGCCGGTGGCTCGGGCGCCGCTCGCGGACGCGCTCGAGGTCCTGCACGAGGCCGGTCTCACGGTGCTCGCCGCGGACGGCTCGGGCGAGGACCTGCTGGGAGACCCCGACGCCGGCGCCGGCGCGGGCGGCACGGAGTCGCTCGCCGGCCCCACCGCGTGGGTCTTCGGCAACGAGGCGTGGGGCCTGCGCGAGGACGAGCTCGCGCTCGCCGACGCCGTGGTCCGCATCCCCATCTACGGCCGCGCCGAGAGCCTCAACCTCGGCACCGCCGCCGCCGTGTGCCTCTACGCCTCGGCGGCCGCGCAGCAGGACTAGCGACGGCCAGCCCGGGTGTCGACCCGGGTCCTGCCCTGGGTCTTGCCGCGGGCGGTCGTCGGCGGCGTGCCCACTGGCGCGCGCCTCACCACAGTGCGGCGAGCGTGCCCTCGAGCACCTCGTCGTCCGAGCGCGCTGCCGTCGGGTTCGACTGCCCGGGGCTCGATTCCGCGGGAGTCGACGAGCCACCGTCGGACCGCGGCTCACCTCGGGTCGCAGCCTCGGGCCCGCGCGCCGGAGGATCGTCTCCGGAGCTGGGTTCCGCCTGGTATCTCCGCCGTCCACCGGGCAGCGGGCGTCTCTTCGCATCCACATCGGGCGGCGGCACGAACCACACCTCGCCCTTGCGTGTCGCGATCTCCCAGCCGGTGTCGTGGATCCCCGTGTGGCATGAGCGGCACAGCAGCACCCCGTTCTCGAGGTCCGACCTGCCGCCCTGGAGCCACGGCACGATGTGGTGGGCGTCGCACCAGGCCGCGGGCGCCCCGCACCAGGCGCAGCCCCCGTCGCGGGCCGCCAGGGCGAGCTTCTGCGCCCGCGAGAACAGCCGCTCGCCGCGGCCCAGGTCCAGCGGCAGCGACCGTCCGGCCAGCACCGCCGGGATCACCTCGGCCTCGGCGCCCATCCTTCGCAGCGCCCCCACGGTCAGCTGCGCGCCCGTGGCGTCGCACTCCGCGAGACCGAGCCCCGTCCTGAGCTCCTCGAGCCCCACGTGCACCACGACGGTGGTCTTCGCGCCCGTGGTGGGCGACTCGCACCCCAGCCCGTGGGCCGCCAGCGCGACGAGCGCGTCGAGGCGGATCTGCCCGGGCGTCCGGTGGTCGTCGACCTCGCGGTTGTGGCGGCGCTGGAACGCCGCCTTGGTCTGTGCGTCTATGTACGCCTGCACCGTCGCGGCGGAGCCCGGGTCGAGCCTCGCGAAGAGGCTGATCATGCCGTCGTGCTCCTCGCGGAGCACGAGCGTCCGCTGCCGCCACTGGCGCCGCTCGCGCTCCTCGGCCACCTGCGCGTCGTGCGACGCCCGCACCCGGTCGCACAGGCGTCGCAGCTCGATGAGCGACAGCGACCGCGCGCGGTCGACGAGCCGCACCTCGGTCTCGTGCAGGGTGGCCGGCTCGCCCTCGAGCGTCCGCAGGGTTTCGCGGATCAGCGCCGCGGCCTCGTGACCGATCAGCCCGTCCCGGAACGCCGCGCCCACCGGCGACAGCGGCGGCTCGGGCGGGTCCGGCGGGGGAGGGGGAGGCGGAGGGTTGCCCTCGTCGGGGTCCGGCTCGGGCCCGCCCTCCGGCGAGTCGGCGGGGCCATCCTCCGGCCCGGGCCCACCCTCCGGCGCGTCATCCGGCCCGTCCTCGGGTCCCGGTGCATCGTCCCCCAGCAGCGCCATCCCCGCGGCGATGAGGCTGCGCGCCTCCGCGAGCGTCCCTCCCGTCGCCTGCGCGATGAGCCGCTCGGCCGAGCCGAAGCCGGCGCTGCGCGCGAGCCCGTCGCGCGTGGGCGTCGACCGCCGCGCGACCTCGGCCGCGAGGGGCGCGCACACGCGCTTCGCCTCGGCCATCACCGCCGCCGCGGCGTGCAGCGTCTCCAGCAGGTCCCCGCGCGCGAGCGACCCGACCCGCCGCCCCTCCCCGGGGCGCAGGCCCTCCCGGGCCCGGTCGAGACGCTCGCCTGAGATCTGCATGGGTCCATCACATCACCCGCCTCAGACATTCACGACAAACAGGACGCCGCCTGTGGATAACTCGCGAAACATGGCCCTGGTACCCTCGCCCCGAACTGAGGGAGGCTTCATGGAGAACACGCGCCGGCTCGACATCCCCGGTGCCAAGGGACGCGTCGAGGTCGACGGAGTCCTGGGCCTGCTCTACAAGATCACGCTCGACGGCGAGCCCATCAGCCGCCGCAAGGGCGCGTGGGCCATCCCGATGCGCAACGGCACCACCTCCAAGATCACCGCGAACGGCCTCCTGCCCGGCTTCCAGACCCTCCGCCTCGACGGCAAGCCCATCCTCAAGATGGGCGCGCACGTCCAGGCCCCCGAGAAGATCGCGATGTTCGCGCCTGTGATCTTGCTCGCATGGCTCTTCCTCGGCGCCGTTGCAGGTGTGATCCTCTTCCTGATGAACATCATGGTGGTCAAGAACCCGCAGTTCCCGCGCCCCTTGCGCGTCGCGCTCCCGCTGCTCAACACCGCGGTTGTCGCGCTGCTGTTCTCGGTCCTGATCGGCACGCCGCTCTAGCGCCCCCGCGATGTCGAGCCGCCTGAGCCTGAGGATCCCCGTCGATCCGCTGCCGTGGGCGTTCGGCGCCGTGCTGACCGCGCTCGCCGTCATCGCGACCACCACCGTGGTCGTGTGGTCCAGCGTCGCCGACGAGTCCCGCAGCGTCGGGGTCGAGGGCGCGGTGGTCCTCGGCGACGCGACCGCCGTGCAGCTCGCCGGCGCAACCGGCCAGGCCGACGGCGCCGTCCGCGCGATCGCCGGCTCGATCGGCGCCGACCCCGCCCTCCTCGACGAGCCCGACGCGCTGCTCGGCAAGCTCGCCCCCTTCATGGACGGCCAGTCGGCCGTCGCCGCGATCACCGTGGTCGCCGCCGACGGCAGCGAGCTTGAGGTCGACCGCCGCGAGCCCGGCTTCGTGGTCCGCACCACCGCCGCCGACGGCACGCGCGACGCCACGCTCGTCGACCCGTCCTTCGCGCCGGTCGAGCGGCCCGCCGACAGCCCCGGCACGCCGCCCGCGGTCGAGCCCGACCGCTCCTGGATGGACGATGCGTGGGTCGCCGCGGACGTGACGTGGACCGATCCCGAGGTCGCCGCGCACGTCGACCGCACCGTGGTCCACACCGTCATGCCGGCGCGCGACACCGCCGGGACCGCCGTCGCTGTGGTCGCGGTCCGCGTCGACGCGAGCGCCTTCGCCCGCGCCCTGCGCGCGTCGCCCGCCGTCACGCACGGCGCGGCCGCGGTGGTCGGCTCCAACGGGGTGGTCCTGGCCGGCGACGCCGATCTGGCGGCCACGGCCGTCACGGCCGCCACGGGCACCGCCACCACCGACACGGGCGTCACCTACACCCGCGCGGTCGCCGCCACGCTCCCGTGGACCCTGACCGTCGCGATCGACCCCGACGAGGTGCTGCCCGCGATCGGCCACCTCGACCGCACCATGCTGGTCTACGCGGTGATCATCGTGGTGGTGACGATCGTGATGGGCCTGGTCCTGTGGGTGCTGCGCCGCCCGGCCGGCGAGGTCTCGGTCCGCGCCCGCACCGACGCGCTCACCGGCCTGTCCAACCGCCACCACTTCGAGGTGCGCGGCAACGACACCCTCCAGGCCGCCCGCCGGCGCGGCTCCCACGTCCTGGTGGCCGTGTTCGACCTCGACAACTTCAAGTCCGTCAACGACGGTGCCGGCCACGAGAGCGGCGACACCGCCCTGTGCGCCGTCGCCGACGGCCTGGTCGCGGCCTCCGGCCCGCGCGACGTCCTCGCGCGCCTCGGCGGCGACGAGTTCGCGTGCGTCGCCTGGCTCGCCGCCCACGACGACCCCGCCGACGTGGTCGAGCGCCTCCGCGCCAGCGCGCAGCGCTCGCTCGAGGACGCCACCGACGCCGAGTTCGACGTCGGCGTCAGCGCCGGCTGGGCCGACACCTCGGGCGGCGAGTACCGCCTCCGGGCGCTCATCCGGGCGGCGGACGATGCGATGGTCGGGGGCCGCCGCACGTCCAAGGGCACGGCCTACGAGGCCGCGCCGGCTTGATACCGTGGACCCCATGAGCACGAGCGCCGTCCGCAGCGGATCACCGCGCGCCGCCGTGCGTCTGTTTCTCTAGGCCCGGGGAGAACCCCCGGGCCTGAAGCGGCCGCCGCGCCCCGCATCGTCCACCCGCCGGGAACCGCCGGTGCCGGCCCCGGACGAGCCCCGCGCGACCGGTAGACTTCCCGAGGTTTCGAACGTGAAGGGCCACCCATGACCGATCTGTCTCCGCTCGACGCCGCAGGCGTGGACGCGGCCGTCGAGGCCGCGCTCGCCGCGTTCGCGTCGGCGACCACCCTCGAGGAGCTGAAGGAGGCGCGGCTCG
>Ga0207735_100144_pt1 | contig 16501 bp, 15 predicted proteins | sample TtaePargueraPR_9_FD_187280 | JGI IMG/M metagenome (GOLD analysis project Ga0207735, IMG submission 187280) | Aerobic enrichment media microbial communities from Bioluminiscent Bay, La Parguera, Puerto Rico - Tt and E2 (1) (SPAdes) | ecosystem: Environmental > Aquatic > Marine > Unclassified ... | reverse complement strand
CGGCGCTGGCCGCCCGCACCTCCGCCGCGAGGTGCTCGATCGGCTCCACCAGGCCCCGCCGCACCGTCCGCCAGGCGGACCATCCGAGCGCCGCCGCCACCAGGACGAGCAGCCCGACCACCAGGAACAGCGCGTCGATCCAGCGCCGCGCGGTGACGACGGAGGCCGGGTCGGCGCTGCTGGTCAGCTGCCCCAGGGACCCGACCACCGCCGCGACCGCCACGACGACGGTCAGCGCCAGCACCGCGGTCGCCCACCGCAGCAACCGACGCACCCGGTCCGCCGCCGTCGGCCCGGGCGTCACGAGCGCGCCCACTCGGCGGAGTCGGCCAGCGTCGACGACCGCTCGCCGACGACGTCGTCGTACCCGGTCCACCCCACGACGAGCATCGCCGCGTCGTCGACGAGCGGGCCGCCGTGCAGGCGCCGGACCCGGCGCAGCACGCGTTCGACGACACCGACGAACCCGCCGCTGTCCAGCTCGTCCTGGACCAGCGTGCGCAGCCCCGGCACGCCCAGGCGCGGCGTCGCCCGCCCCCGCACCCGGCCCGGGGCCTCGCCGTGACCCGCCAGCTCCGCCTCGACCAGCCCGTCGGTGTAGGTGAGCACCGCGAACGGCCCCGTCAGGGCGACGCGGTGCGCCCGCCACTCCCCCGGGACCGGGACGCCCAGGGCGCGGCCGCGCGACCCGGGCACGATGTCGGCGCACCGCACCGCACCGACCTCACCGGTCAGCAGCATCGGAGCCAGGTGGCCGGCCAGGTAGACGTCGACCCAGCTCCGGTCCGCGGCGACCGCCACCTGGCACAGGGTCACGAAGATCTCGGGGCCGGTCCGCTCGGTCACCAGCACCCGCTCGAGGTGACCCAGCACGTCCTGCGGCGGCGTCCCGGTGAGCACGAGGGTGCGCCACGCCGTGCGCAGCGTCGCGCCGAGCGCCGCCTCGTCGGGACCGTGACCGGCGACGTCGCCGATCACCGACAGCACCGTGCCGTCGGACATCTGGACGGTGTCGAAGAAGTCGCCGCCCAGGAGGCCCTCACCGCCCGGCAGGTAGCCGACCATGACGGACACGGCCTCGTCGGCCACCAGCGGCCGCGGCAGCAGGGCCCGCTCCAGGCGGGCCGTCTCCGCGGCGCGGACCTCGCTGCGGTACAGGGCCCGCTGCTGGGCCTCGGAGCTGCGGCGCTGCAGCGCGTAGCGCAGGGACCTGCCGAGCAGGTCCGGTCCGGTCTCGCCCTTGACCAGGTAGTCGTCCGCGCCGGCGGCGACGGCGTCGACCCCCTGGTCCACGCCGGAGTGCCCCGTCAGGACCACCAGGGCCGGCGGGACGGCGTGGCGGCGGCTCGACCGACGCAGCTGCTCGATCGCGGTCAGCCCCACGGCGTCGGGCAGCCCCAGGTCGACCACCAGGCAGTCGACGGTGCCGCGCTCGAGCTCGGCGGCGGCCTCAGCCACCGACCGCGCCCGGTGCAGGTCGACGTCGACCTGGGCGTCGGAGAGCAGCTCGGTCACGAGCACGGCGTCGCCGTCGTCGTCCTCCACGAGGAGCACGAACGGCCGCGGTTGCGGCCCCGTGCGCCCGTCGTCCTCGTCGCGGCTGCTCATACCCGCCGATCCTATGCCGCGGGAGACCCGTCGTCACCGGTCCCCGACCGGCGCGGCGTGCCGACGGCCTGCGGTTTCACCTGCTCGCGCCGACGTGGAATGATGGTCGGCCGCACATCGAGCAGCACCGGGAGGACGCGTGGCGGGCAGGCAGGACGAGCTGGCACGCGAGCAGGCCGTCGTGAGCCGCCTGTACGCCCGACTCGACGAGCTGCGCGCGGTCGCCCGCGACCGGCTCGCCGAGACACGGCGCGAGGGCCCCTCGGGCTCGCCGCAGAACCGCAGCGAGCGCGACGCGTTCGCGACCATGTACTCCGACCGCGCCGCGCGCCTGGACGCGGTCGAGGACCGGCTGGTGTTCGGCCGGCTCGACCTGGACGACGGCGCCACGCGCTACGTCGGACGCGTCGGGATCACCGACGACGAGCACCGGTCGCTCCTGACCGACTGGCGGGCACCGGCGGCGCAGGCCTTCTACCGCGCCACCGCGGTGCATCCCGACGGCGTGCGGCGTCGTCGCCACCTCGTCACGACGGGCCGGACCGTCAGCGGCATCGAGGACGAGGTCCTCGACCTGGACGCCGTGCAGGACGGTCTCGAGGTCTCGACGCTGTCCGGCGAGGGGGCGCTCCTCGCGTCGCTCGCCGAGCGCCGGACCGGGCGGATGTCGGACATCGTGGCCACCATCCAGGGCGAGCAGGACCGCATCGTGCGCGACGACCTCGGCGGCGCCCTCGTCGTCCAGGGCGGCCCCGGCACCGGGAAGACCGCCGTCGCACTGCACCGCGCGGCCTACCTGCTGTACGCCCACCGGCGCGTGCTGGAGCGTTCCGGCGTGCTGCTGGTCGGGCCGAGCCGCGCCTTCCTGCGCTACATCGACCAGGTGCTGCCCTCGCTCGGGGAGACGGGGGTGGTGGCGACCACCGTCGCCGAGCTGCTCCCCGGGCTGCGCGCCGAGGGCGTCGAGGAGCCCGCGGTCGCCGAGCTCAAGGGTCGACTCCTGTGGGGCGCCGCGGTCCGCCGGGCCGTGCGGGCCCGGGAGCGCGTCCCGGCCGCCGACGTCCCGGTCCGGCTCGACGGCGTGGACCTGGCCGTGCGGCGGCGCGACGTGCGGGAGGCGATCGCCCGCGCACGGCGTACGCGCAAGCCGCACAACGAGGCCCGGGCCACGTTCGTGCGCGAGATGCTGACCCGGCTGGTCGACCAGTACCGCACCCGCACCGACTCGGAGCTGTCCGAGCACGACGTCGCCGTGCTCACCGAGGACCTGCGCGCCGACCGCGACGTGCGGGTCGCGCTCAACATCGCCTGGTTCCCGCTGACGCCGGAGAAGCTCGTGTCGGACCTCTGGACCAAGCCGCACCGGCTCGCCGAGGCCGCACCCGAGCTGACCGGGGCCGAGCGCGAGCTCCTGCGCCGGTCGGCCGACAGCGCGTGGACCGAGTCCGACGTGCCGATCCTCGACGAGGCGGCCGAGCTGCTCGGCGAGGACGACACCGTGGCGCGCGCCGAGGCCCGCGCCGCCGAGGCGGAGCGCGCCGCCGAGCTGGCCTACGCCAAGCAGGTGCTGGACTCCACCGGGGCGGGCGGCGGCCTGGTCGACGCCGAGACCCTCGCGTCCCGGTTCGCCGACTCGGGGCCGGTGCTCACGACCGCCGAGCGCGCCGCCGCCGACCGGAGCTGGACCTACGGGCACGTAGTGGTCGACGAGGCGCAGGAGCTCAGCCCGATGGCGTGGCGCGCGCTGGTGCGCCGGGTGCCGACGCGGTCGATGACCATCGTGGGCGACGTCGCCCAGACCTCGTCCGTCGCCGGGGCCCGGTCCTGGCGCGACGCCCTCGACCCCGTGCTGCGCGACGGGTGGCGGCTCGCCGAGCTCACTGTCAGCTACCGCACGCCCGCGACCGTCGCCGACGCCGCCCAGCGGTTCGCCGCGGCCGCCGGCCTGCCCGTCTCTCCGCTGACCGCGGCGCGGGACGTCCCCGCGGCCATGGCCGCGGTGCGCACCGACGACCTCCCGGGCGAGACCGCGCGCCGTGCCGCCGGGCTGGTCGCCCGGCACGTGGCGGCGGACGGTTCGGGCCGGGTCGCGGTCGTCGCGCCGGCCGACCGGCTGGCGCAGGTCCGCCGCGCCCTCGCCGAGGTGCTCGACGGCGTGGTGCAGGGCTCCTCGAGCCCCGTGGACGGCGAGTCCGTGGTGGTCCAGACGCCGCGCCAGGCGAAGGGCCTCGAATTCGACGCGGTCGTGGTGGTCGAGCCCGCCGAGATCGCCGTCGTGCCCGGGGACCTGTACGTGGCGGTCACCCGCCCGACCCAGCAGCTCGTCCTGGTGCACTCCCTCGACCTGCCGCCGGGACTCGTGCACGAGGGATGAGACGCGTTTGTGGGCTCGGCACCTCCGGGCGCACCATAGGGGCGTGCTGCGCGCCCTTCTCCTCGAGAACATCCATCCCGACGCCGTCCAGATCCTGCGGGACGCCCAGATCGACGTCGAGGTCCGCTCCGGCGCCCTCGACGAGGACGAGCTGATCGAGGCACTCGCCGACGTCCAGATCCTCGGCATCCGGTCCAAGACCCAGGTCACCCGTCGCGTCCTGGAGTCGACGCCCGGGCTGCTCGCCGTCGGCACCTTCTCGATCGGCACGAACCAGATCGACCTCGACGCCGCGGCGTCCCACGGCGTGGCGGTCTTCAACGCCCCCTTCTCCAACACGCGGTCCGTGGTGGAGCTGGCCGTGTCGGAGATCATCGCGCTGACGCGACGCCTGACGGTCCGGGACAAGGCGCTGCACGACGGCACCTGGGACAAGACCGCCGAGGGCTCCCACGAGGTGCGGGGCCGCACCCTCGGCATCATCGGCTACGGGAACATCGGCTCCCAGCTGTCCGTGCTCGCCGAGAACCTGGGCATGAACGTCGTGTTCTTCGACACGGCCGAGAAGCTCGCGCTGGGCAACGCCCGCCGGGTCGAGACGCTGGACGAGCTCCTGGGCCTGGCGGACGTGGTGACGATCCACGTGGACGGACGCAAGGGCAACGCCGGGCTCTTCGGCGACGACCTCTTCGCCCGGATGAAGCCGGGAGCGATCTTCCTGAACCTCTCGCGCGGCTTCGTCGTGGACGTGGACGCGCTCCGGGAGCACATCCTGTCGGGTCATCTCGGCGGTGCGGCGGTGGACGTCTTCCCGACCGAGCCGAAGAAGCGCGGCGACCACTTCGAGTCCCCGCTGCGCGGCCTGGCCAACGTCATTCTTACCCCCCACGTCGGTGGGTCGACCGAGGAGGCGCAGCAGTCGATCGGTCACTTCGTCGCCAAGAAGCTGCGCGACTACCTCTTCACGGGCTCGACGACCCTGTCGGTGAACCTGCCGAACCTCCAGCTCGAGCACACCGGCGTGGGGCGCATCGCACTGCTCCACCGCAACGTGCCGGGCGTGCTGGCCGCCGTGAACCAGGTCTTCGCGGACCACGGCGCAAACATCGAGGCGCAGATGCTGGCCACCCGCGGCGAGCTCGGGTACGTGGTCACCGACATCTCCGACGTCACCCATCGGGGCGCGTCGTCCAAGCTGATGGAGATGGACACCACCGTCCGCCTGCGCATCCGGGACGCCTTCGACCGCCCCGAGTTCCCGCCGGGTCCCGCGGCCGGCTGACCACCGGCGGGCGTGCGGGGCGCAGGTCCGACGCCGGCACGACCACGGCCGGGTCGGCGTCCGGACCGCTCAGCCGGACTTGCGCCGAAACATGGGCTGGACCGGACCGCTCGTCTCCGAGCCGTGGACCGTCCCGGTGTTGCGGTCCCCGTCGGCCGTCGGGTGGTGCGAGGCGTTCTTCCGCTCGAGCGCCTCGCGGAAACGCTCCTTGGTATCGTCGGCCACGGCCGACGTCTTCTTCTCGTGGGTCATGCCCACAGCATGCGCCCGACGGGACGCGACCGCCAGACGTTTTCCCGCGCCTCGTTCAGGAACCGCCGGGCTCCTCGACGTCGGCGCGTGAGTCCCGTCCCGCCTGCTCGGCGTGCTCGGCACGCAACGACGTGATCGCCGACTCGAAGTCGTCCAGGGAGTCGAACGCCTGGTAGACCGAGGCGAACCGCAGGTAGGCCACCTCGTCGAGCTCGCGCAGCGGCCCGAGGATCGCGAGGCCGATCTCGTAGGCGTCGATCTCCGCGCTGCCCGAGGCGCGCAGCGCTTCCTCGACCCGCTGGGCCAGGAGCGCCAGGTCGTCGGAGCTCACGGGCCGACCCTGGCACGCCTTGCGCACCCCCGACACGACCTTGTCGCGGCTGAAGGGCTCGGTGACGCCCGAGCGCTTCACCACCGACAGGCTCGCCGTCTCGATCGTCGTGAACCGTCGCTGGCAGGCGGGGCACTGCCGCCGCCGACGGATCGAGGCGCCGTCGTCCGAGGTGCGTGAGTCCACGACCCGGGAGTCGGCGTGGCGGCAGAACGGGCAGTGCATCCGGGGTCTCCTGCTGTCGGGGCCGGGCCCGCGCCCGGCTGCCCGACGAAAGTATGCGCCCGGCGCCACCACGTGCAACACCACGCCCCTACTCGCGCGGGAGCACCACCAGCTGCCCCACGCGCAGCTCCGAGCTCCGCAGGCCGTTCAGATCGCGCAGGTCGGCCACGACGTCCCGCAGGTCCTGATCCGGACCGGCCACCTGCTCGGCGTACTGCCACAGGGTCTCGCCCGGTGCGACCGTGTGGAGCTGGACCGGGACCGGCTCGTGCGGGCTCCCGGCGACCGCCGAGACACCCCAGAGCCCCAGGGGCGCCGCGAGCAGCAACGCCGCCAGGGCCAGCACGAACCGGCCACGCGCGGTGAGCCGCAGGCCGTCGAGACCGAGCACTCCGTCGGCCGGCGCCGGGCCGGCCACTGTTGCCGCCATGGTTGCTCCTCCGTCGTCATGACCCGCTGCCTCGGCTCCGGGGAGCACGCGGTCCAGGTCTGTCGAACGCCTGTCCGTCATACAGGTGTTCGTCGAACACCTGTACCAGGTCTACCACGTGACGCCGACACGCGTCGAGAGATCTCGAACAGATGTTTGATGTCGGGGGCGATCTGTCCTAGGCTGGCTCCAGCGCGGGAGAGGATCCGCCCAGGTCGGAGGGCATTCGTCCGCGCGGGACGTTCGACGACGGGAGAGACGCATGACGACGCGAGGCGACACGGACGCCGCGACCGCAGGCACGCCCGAGCGCCGGCTGGCGTCGGTCTCGAACCTCTCCCCCGGTCCGGACCGGCTCACGGCCCGGCAGCGCCGCGTGCTGGAGACGATCCGCGACTCGGTCGAGAGCCGCGGCTACCCGCCCACGATGCGCGAGATCGGCGAGGCCGTGGGACTGGCCAGCCCGTCGTCCGTCAAGCACCAGCTCACGACGCTGGAGCGCAAGGGCTACCTGCGCCGCGACCCGCACCGCCCCCGGGCGATGGAGGTCGTCGACCCCGACACCGGACGCACCGCAAGCACCGACGCTCCCCCCGCCGCTCCCACGCCGGACGGCGAGGGGTCCGAGACCCCGGCGCCGTCGTACGTCCCGCTGGTCGGCCGGATCGCCGCCGGCGGGCCGATCCTCGCCGAACAGGTCGTCGAGGACGTCTTCCCGCTGCCGCGCCAGCTCGTCGGGGACGGCGAGCTGTTCCTGCTGAAGGTCGCGGGCGACTCGATGGTCGAGGCGGCGATCTGCGACGGCGACTGGGTCGTGGTGCGCCGCCAGAACGTCGCGGAGCAGGGCGAGATCGTGGCGGCGATGATCGACGGCGAGGCGACGGTCAAGACCTTCAAGCAGATCGACGGGCACACCTGGCTGCTGCCGCAGAACGACGCCTACTCCCCGATCGCTGGCGACGAGGCCCAGGTCCTCGGCCGGGTGGTGGCGGTCCTGCGGAGCCTGTGACCCTCAGAGCCCGAAGCGCCGCTGGACGGCCCGGACGTGGTCGGCCGAGGCCCGCAGGCCCTCCAGCTCCGCCTCGGAGAAGGGCGTGTCGACCGTGACGGTCGCCCCACGGGAGTCGACCAGCGTCGGCAGCGAGAGGCAGACGTCCCCGATGCCGTGGAAGTCCTGGATACGCGTGGAGACCGGCATGACGCGGTGCTCGTCGTTCAGCACCGCCTCGACGATGCGCGTCGCGGCCAGCCCCACGGCGTAGTTCGTGGCACCCTTGCCGGCGATCACGCGATAGGCGGACTCGACCACCTCCCGGGCGATGCGCTCCCGTGCCACGTCGTCGAGCTCGGCCCGGCCCGGCAGGGCGTTCCACTCCAGGAGCGGCACCCCCGCGATCCGTGCCGAGCTCCACAGCGCGATCTCCGAGTCGCCGTGCTCGCCGGCGATGTACGCGTGCACGTTGCCCGTCGCGACACCGCAGTGGTCGGCCAGCGCCGCGCGCAGCCGCGAGGAGTCGAGCACGGTGCCCGACCCGAAGACCTGTTCGTGCGGCAGCCCGGAGAACTGCTGCGCGGCGTACGTGACGACGTCGACCGGGTTGGTGACCATGACGAACACCGCGTCCGGGGCGACCTCGACGAGCGCGGGCACGATCTTGCGGGTCAGGCCGATCGTGGCCTCGGCGAGGTCGAGCCGGGACTGGCCCGGCTTCTGCTTGGCGCCCGCGGTCACCACGACCACGTCGGCGTCCCGGCACACCTCGACGTCGTCGGAGCCGACGACCTCGGCCTGAGGGACGAACATGCCGCCGTGGCGCAGGTCGAGGACCTCGGCGTCGACCTTGGCGCGGTTGACGTCCATGAGGGCGACCGTCCTCGCCGTGCCGCGGGCGAGCGCGGTGAAGGCGAGGGTGGAGCCGACGGCCCCCGCACCGATGACGGCGAGCTTCGTGGTGCTGCGGGTCTTCTTCACGGGGCCCACGCTAGGCGGCGAGGCGACGCAGCGCAGCCCGAACCAGGTTCCCGTCGGTGGTCCGCCAGAACGGCGGCAACGAGCGCGTCAGGAACGATCCGTAGCGAGCGGTGACGAGCCGCGGGTCGAGCACGGCGACGACCCCGCGGTCGGTCGTCGACCGGATGAGTCGGCCCGCTCCCTGCGCCAGGAGCAGGGCCGCGTGCGTGGCGGCCACCTGCATGAACCCGTTGCCGCCCGCCTCCTCGACGGCACGCGCCCGCGCCGAGCGGACCGGGTCGTCGGGCCGCGGGAACGGGATGCGGTCGATGATGACGAGCCGGCACGCGTCCCCGGGGACGTCGACGCCCTGCCAGAGGGACAGCGTGCCGAACAGGCAGGTGCTCGGGTCGTCGGCGAACTCCCGCACCAGGGTGGGCAGCTGGTCGTCCCCCTGGCAGAGCACGGGCACGTCGAGCCGCTCCCGCATGGCTTCCGCCGCCGCCGTCGCGGCCCGGCGCGAGGAGAAGAGCCCGAGCGTGCGTCCGCCCGCGGCCTCGACCAGTCCGGCGATCTCGTCGAGCTGGGCCTCGGTGGTGGGTTCGCGGCCGGGTGCCGGCAGGTGCTTGGCGACGTAGCAGATGCCCTGGCCGGCGTAGTCGAACGGGCTGCCGACGTCGATGCCGCGCCACTGCCCGCCGTCGCCGTCACCGCCACCGGTCAGCCCGAGGGAACGCGCCACGGGGTCGAACGTGCCGCCGAGCTCCAGGGTCGCGGACGTCATCACGCCGGTGCGTTCGCCGAGCAGCTCGGAACCGATGAGCCCGGCCACGCCCAGGGGCGCCGCGTGGAGCCGTCCGACGCCGTCGCCCCAGGGTGCGTCGGCCGGCGGCCGCGAGCACCACAGCACGTCTCCCCCGGACTCGTCGGCGGTCATGCGTTCTGCCACGTCGAAGAGCTGCTGGACCGCGGACTGGGCCATCTTCACACCGGGGTCCGCGTCGGCGCCCTTCTCGGGGCGCAGGGCGGTGAGCAGGCTGCGGGCGGCGTCGCGCACGGCCGCCACCGACGTGCGGAGCTCGCCGGGCAGCCCCTGGGGGAACCGCTCGGCCGGCACCTCGGTCAGCAGCCGTGCCAGGTCCTGGGCCGCGGCGTCCAGCTCCTCGGTCTGCACTCCCCCGTGCCGCCGCGCCAGGCGCGCCGCGTTCTCGACGGTGCCGGCCGCGAGGTCGACGGTCGCGGCGGCCGTGATCCGGTCCGCGAGCTCGTGGGCCTCGTCGACCACCAGCGCACCGTGCTCCGGCAGGACGTTCGTGTTGCCGGCGGCCGCGATCCCGAGCATGGCGTGGTTCGTCACGACGACGTCGGCCTCCCGTGCGCTCAGGCGCGCCCGTTCGCCGAAGCACTCGGTGATGAGGGGGCACTTCTGCCCCAGGCACTCCAGGGAGGTGACCGAGACCTGGCGCCAGGCGCGGTCCGGGACGCCCGGCACCAGGTCGTCGCGGTCGCCGGTGTCGGTCTCCTCGGCCCAGGCGTGCAGCCGGCGGACGTGGTCGGCGAGACGTGCGCCGTCGGAGCCCCGGTCGCCCCCGGACGGGTGCTGCTCGGCGGCGGCGCCCTCACCGGGTCCGGGGTCGGCCGGGAGGTCGAAGAGCGTCGCCCCGTCGGTCGGGTACCCGCCGGCGACCTTGTGCCGGCACAGGTAGTTGTGCCACCCCTTGAGCAGCGCGACGCGGGGTGCGCGCGGCAGCCGGGGGCCGACGGCGTCAGCCACGAGGGGCAGGTCCCGGGTGACGACCTGGCGCTGCAGCGCGAGCGTCGCGGTGGACACGACGACACGGTCGCCGGCGGCCACGGCGTGCCGGACGGCGGGCACCAGGTAGCCGAGCGACTTGCCCGTGCCGGTGCCCGCCTGGACGAGCAGGTGCCGTTCCGACTCGAACGCGGCAGCGACCTCCGCCGCCATCTGCCGCTGACCGTCCCGGGGCGTGCCGCCGAGCGCCTCGACGGCGACGTCGAGCAGCTCGTCGACCCCCGGGACCTGCGTCTCGTCGGCGTCCGCGGGGGTGCCCTCGGCGGGCGCTCGGGTCTGGGCGGGGGGTGGCGACGTCACCGGTCGATCCTACGGGCGCCGCCGTCGGGTCGACCGCCGGTCCACAGGTCTCAGACCGCGACGCGCGACAGCTCGGCCGCGAGCGCGGCGTCGACCCGGCCCCGCAGGCGGGTGCCCTCGGCGAGGTGCTCCTCGGTGGCGAGCTCGCCGTTCTCGTGGACCCGGTGGACGAGGTCGCCGCGCGAGTAGGGCACGACGACGTCGATCTCCACGGCGGGCCGCGGCAGCTCGGCGGCGACGAGCGCCTTGAGCTCCGCGACGCCCTCGCCGGAGTGCGCGGAGACCACGACGGTGCGGCGTTCGCGACGCTGGACGCGGCCGACGACCTCCGGGTCGGCGACGTCGGCCTTGTTGAGCACGACGACCTCGGGCACGTCCTCGACGCCGGGGATCTCGGCGAGCACCTCGCGCACGGCGTCGATCTGGCCCTCGGGGTCCGGGTGGGAGGCGTCGACGACGTGCAGCAGCAGCGCCGCGTCGCCCACCTCCTCCAGCGTGGACCGGAACGCCTCGACGAGCTGGTGGGGCAGGTGGCGCACGAACCCGACGGTGTCGGCCAGGGTGTACACGCGGCCGTCCTCGGTGCGGGCGCGGCGGACGGTCGGGTCGAGCGTGGCGAACAGCGCGTTCTCCACGAGCACGCCGGCGTCGGTCAGCGCGTTGAGCAGCGAGGACTTGCCGGCGTTGGTGTACCCGGCGATGGCGACGTTCGGGATGGCGTGCCGGCGCCGGTCGAGCCGCTTGGTCTCGCGGGACGGGGCCATGGCGGCGATCTCGCGGCGCAGCTTGGCCATCCGGTTGCGGATGCGCCGCCGGTCGAGCTCGATCTTGGTCTCGCCGGGCCCGCGGGACCCCATGCCGGCTCCCGCCCCGCCGACCTGCCCGCCGGCCTGGCGGGACATCGACTCGCCCCAGCCGCGCAGGCGGGGCAGCAGGTACTCGAGCTGGGCGAGCTCGACCTGCGCCTTGCCCTCCCGGGACTTGGCGTGCTGGGCGAAGATGTCGAGGATCAGGGCGGTGCGGTCGACCACCTTGACCTTGACGATGTCCTCGAGTCCACGGCGCTGGGAGGGCGCGAGCTCGGTGTCCACGACGACGGTGTCGGCCCCCGTGGCGGCGACGACGTCGGCGAGCTCGGCGGCCTTGCCCGAGCCGAGGAACGTGCCGGGGTCGGGCTTGGCACGCTTCTGCAGGAGCCCGTCGAGCACCTGGGAACCGGCGGTCTCGGCCAGCGCCGCGAGCTCGCGCAGCGACACCTCGGCCTCGCGCGCGGCGTGCTCGCCGCCGGGGTACAGACCGACGAGCACGACCTTCTCGAGGCGCAGCTGGCGGTACTCGACCTCGGTGACGTCGTCGAGCTCGGTCGACAGACCGGCGACGCGCCGCAGGGCGCTGCGCTCGGCCAGGTCGAGCTGGTCGCCGTCGTGGGCGGTGTGCACGGTGGCGCCCTCGGACCGCGCGGTCCCGGCCCGGGCGAGGACCCGCGCGACGACGTCGTTCGCGATGGCCTGGGCGTCGCGCGCGGCGGGTTCGTCCGGCGTGGCGGCGGCAGGCGTGGCGGGGTGCTCGGGGTCGGTCGGGATGTGGGTCAAGTCGGTCCTCTCGGTGGCGTGCTCGGTACAACAAGGATCCCACGCGGTTTCGTCCCGCCGAAGCCAATTACGATGCCCGGTGTGAGCGACCACTACTTCACGGCCGACCCGGCGTCCGACGCCGAGCGTCGCGTCCTCGGCGTCCGCCTGGGCGGGCAGGACCTGGACGTGGAGGTCGCCGGCGGCGTCTTCTCCCCCGGCGGGGTCGACAAGGGCACCCGGATCCTCCTGGACGAGGTGCCGGGACCGCCGTCGGGCGACCTGCTGGACCTCGGCTGCGGGTGGGGGCCGGTGGCCCTGACCATGGCGCTGGCGAACCCGGCGGCGACCGTCTGGGCGGTGGATGTCAACGCTCGCGCCCTGGACCTGGTGCGACGCAACGCGGAACGCCTCGGTGTCGCCGACCGGGTCCGCGCCGTCACGCCCGACGGGGTGCCCGACGCCGTCACCTTCGCCGCGCTGTGGTCCAACCCGCCGATCCGGGTGGGCAAGTCCGTGCTGCACGAGATGCTGCGCACGTGGTTGCCCCGGATCGCCCCGGGCGGGGCGCCGGGCGGCGCCTGGATGGTGGTCCAGAAGAACCTGGGCTCGGACTCGCTGGCCCGCTGGATCGAGACCGAGCTCGGCCTGGCCACCCGCCGCGCGACGTCGTCGAAGGGCTTCCGGGTGCTGCACACCACCCGCTGAGCCTCAGTCGGCGAACGCCGGGTAGCCGGCCGCCTCCGCCTCGCTCCCCCAGGTGCTGCTGGCCCACCGCGCCGCCGCGGCGCAGGTGCCGGCGAGCACGGGCGTGACCGGGCGCAGGTTCACCGCGGCCCACCGCCACCGCGAGGTCATGAGCTGCCGGTACGACGGCGACCGGCCCGGCGGGCCGACGTGCTCCCGTCCGGCGAGGGTGCTGTCCAGGAGCCACCCGGTCATCGCCAGGACGTAGCCCGCGCACGCCGTGGCGACCTCGCGATGCCAGTCCAGGCCGGCCAGGAGTCCGGGAGCGGTCTGCTCGAGGCCGGTGGTGAACTCGGCCAGGAGGGTGTCGGTGAGGCCCGCGGGCGGGTCGAACACGCACCAGCACGTCGCGAACGGCAGCATCGTGTAGGCGGCGACGAACGCGGGCGGCTGCACGACGGTGCCCTCGAGGTCGAGGAACCACCAACCGTCCGGCCGCAGGACGGCGTTGTCGGGGCAGGCGTCCGACGGCGCGAGCACCGCGCGGTCCGCGTCCTCGAACCGCCGGGCGACCCGGCGCGCCTCGGCCAGCAGCCCGGCCGTGTCGCCGCCCGGCACCAGGTCGGCCAGCCGCTCGGCGCCGCGGGTCAGGTCGTCGAGGATCACCCACGGCTGCTCGCCCCGCAGCGCGCCGGCGTCGTGGGCACGGGCGCGCCCGTCGCCGGCGAGGCGGCCCAGCTCGCGGGCCCAGGAGGCCGCCCCGGTCCAGGCCGCGGCGCGGTCGTCGCCCAGCAGCAGGTCGGCGAGGGTCGGCGGGTCGCCCAGGTCGGTCATGACGAGCAGCCGTTGCGCGTCGTCGCGGGCGATGAGGTCCGGGGTGCGGCCGAGCAGCGTCAGCCCCGCCACCTCGCGGGCGTACCCGCCGTCGTCGTGCCCGCCGAACTGCTTGACGACGACCGTGCCGGAGCCCCGGCGGCAGCGCAGGACCGTCGACCGGGCCGACCCGCCGAGGTCCGTCGGGTCGCCCAGCTCGGCCCCGAGGAGCGTGGAGGCGGCCCGCGCGACCGCGGCGACGTCGTCGGCCGGGGTCACGCCAGGTCGACGTCGCCGCTGAAGACGAGCTCGGCCGGACCGGCGAGCTCGACGTGCCCGCCGTGCAGCACGCGCACGCGGACCTCGCCGCCGGGCACCTCGACGAACCAGGTGGACGGCACCCCGTGCGGGTCGTCGACGCCGTGCGCGGCCCAGGTCCGCACCGCGAGCGCCGCGGCACACGCACCGGTCCCGCAGGACTGCGTCTCGCCGACGCCGCGCTCGTGCACCCGCATCCGCAGCCGCCCGACGGGCCGACCGTCGGGGCCCTCCTCCTCGCCGAGCGGGACGACGACCTCGACGTTGGTCCCGGCGGGCGGGACGGGCTCGACCTCGGGGGCACGGGTGAGGTCGACGGCGGCGAGCTCGTCGAGGCGCGGCACGGCGACGACGGTGTGCGGGTTGCCGAGGTCGAGGCTCAGCGCGGGACGCGGCGCGTCCCAGCCGGTGGCGAGCACGACGGCGTCGGCGCCGGCGTCGGCGGCCTCCTGGCCCCCGGTCAGACGCCACGGCCCCATGTCGACGGCGTACCAGCCGTCCGGCTCCTTGCGCACGCGCTTGACGCCGCCGCGGGTGCCGAGCGCGAGCTCGCGGCCGTCGGACAGGTCGACGAGCCCGAGGCTCTCGGCGAACGCGGCGAACACCCGGACGCCGTTGCCGCACATCTCGGCGATGCTGCCGTCGCCGTTGCGGTAGTCCATGAACCAGATCGCCTCCGGCTCCTCGGCGAGCACGGCGTCCGCGACCTGCTCGCCGGAGCGCGCGACGGCGGCCGTCGGCGCGAGCCGGATGACGCCGTCGGCCCCGATGCCGCTGCGCCGGTCGGCGAGGCGGCGCACCTGCTCGGCGGTGAGGTCGAGGTCGCCGCGGGTGTCGGCGACCAGGACGAAGTCGTTGCGGGTGCCGTGGCCCTTGGTGAAGCGCAGCGTCATGAGCCCAGACTACGGCGCACGGGACCCTCGCCCGGCGCCGGCAGCTCGCCCGCCTGCGCGGCGCGCACGACCGCGAGCGCCTCGTCGACCAGCGCGGGCGACCCGGCGTCGAGCCACTGCACGCGCGGGTCGCGGCCGAACCAGCCCATCTGCTTGCGGGCCAGGCGCCGGGTGTTCGCCACGACGGCGTCGCGTGCCGCGGTCTCGGTGAGATCCCCGGCGAACCATCGCAGCAGCTCGGCGTAGCCGACGGCGCGCGCGGCGGTGGCGCCCAGGCCCGCGCCGGTCCCGCCCTGCTCGGGCGAGGCGAGTCGGCGCACCTCGTCGACGAGACCGGCGTCCCACATCCGCTCGACCCGTGCGGCGACACGGGCGTCGAGGGTCTCCCGGTCACAGTCGAGCCCGATCTGGACCGCCGGGCGCACGTACTCCTGACGGGGCAGGTTGGCGGTGTAGGGGCGCCCGGTGAGCTCGACGACCTCCAGGGCGCGCACCAGTCGGCGGGTGTTCTCCGGGCCGATGCTGGTGGCGGCGGCGGGGTCGACGCGGTCGAGCTCGGCGTGCAGCGCCGCGCGCCCCTCGGTCTGCGCCCGGGCCTCGAGGCGGGCCCGCACCTGCGGGTCGGTGCCGGGGAAGTTCATCTCGTCCAGCAGGGCACGCACGTAGAGGCCGGAGCCGCCGACGACGACGGCCCGCGCGCCGCGATCGGCGATCGCGTCGAGGTCGGACCGGGCCGCCGTCTGGTACCGCGCGACGGAGGCGTCCTGGGTGGGTTCGAGCACGTCGAGCTGGTGGTGGGTGATCCCGCGGCGCTCGTGCGGCGGGACCTTGGCCGTGCCGACGTCCATGCCGCGGTAGAGCTGGAACGCGTCGGCGCCCACGACCTCGGCTGGCGCCTCGCCGACCGGGCCGGCACCACCTGGCGAGAGCGCCTCGGCCAGGTCGAGGGCGAGGTCCGACTTGCCGGTGGCGGTGGGTCCTACGACGGCGACGATCACGGCCCCTACGGTACGACGGGTCGTTCGCCCGCGGCGGCTACAGTGCCCGGGTGCTGCTGCTGACCGTGCTCGCCGTGAGCCTGCTGTCCGGGCTGGTCCCGGTCATCAGCGTCGAGGTGTACCTCGGCGGCGTCGCGGCCGTGACCGACGTCGCCTCCGACCCGCTGCTGCTGGCCGCGGTGGCGGCGGTGGCCGCCGTCGGGCAGACGGTCGCGAAGGTCGTCTGGTACCTGGGCGCGGCCCGTTCGATGGAGACGGCGTGGGTGCAGCGCAAGCTGGCGGACCCGCGGCGGCGGGCGTCGTTCGAGCGCTGGCAGTCCCGCATCGCCGGGCGGCACGGGCTGTCCGCCCTGGTGCTGCTCGCGTCGGGGTCGGTGGGGTTCCCGCCGCTGATGATCCTGGCGGTGGTCGCGGGCTCCCTGCGCGTCCCCCTGGCGGTGTTCGTCCCGACGGTGCTGGTGGGCCGCGTGATCCGGTTCTGGGCGCTCCTGGCGGGCGTGGGATGGTTCGCGGTCGGCGGCTGAGGCTCAGCCGTCCCAGACCGTGATCGTGTAGCGCCCGGGCAGGTGGTCGCCGTGCGCCTCGACGTCCTCGGTGCGGGAACGCCACCCGCCCCGGGCGGCGAGCTCGCGCACGACGGCGGACACGGCCGGGG
>Ga0207735_100143_pt1 | contig 16526 bp, 12 predicted proteins | sample TtaePargueraPR_9_FD_187280 | JGI IMG/M metagenome (GOLD analysis project Ga0207735, IMG submission 187280) | Aerobic enrichment media microbial communities from Bioluminiscent Bay, La Parguera, Puerto Rico - Tt and E2 (1) (SPAdes) | ecosystem: Environmental > Aquatic > Marine > Unclassified ... | reverse complement strand
CTCCAGCGCACCACAGTTGGGCACGGAGCACCACACAACACCCCGTACCGGTCAGGAGTTCACCACCGCCGACAACGGGGAGTCCACGGTGCGGGACTCCGTGACCGCAGGGTGGGCGGTGTGGCACGATGTGACCTATGACTCGCACCCGGCAGCACAGCCACCGCCGCTGCCCGATTAGCTAGCGCGTCCGGTCCAACCCGGCCGGACGCGCAGACCTTCCGTACCCGGAGGGTCTTTTTTGTTGTCCAGATCGCACCCCCGGAGCCCCTCGATGGCCACCGCCCCGTTCCACGTGTACGACACCACCCTGCGCGACGGCGCGCAGCAGGAGGGCATGAACCTCGCGATCGCCGACAAGCTCGCGATCGCCCCGCTGCTCGACGAGCTCGGCGTCGGGTTCATCGAGGGCGGCTGGCCCGGCGCGATCCCCAAGGACACCGAGTTCTTCCGCCGCGCGGCGAAGGAGCTGGAGCTCAAGAACGCCGTCCTGGCGGCCTTCGGCTCCACGCGCAAGGCGGCCACCCGGGCCTGGGACGACCCGCAGGTGCGCGCGCTGCTGGACTCCGAGGCGCCGGTGGTGACCCTGGTCGCCAAGTCCGACGTGCGACACGTCGAGCGCGCGCTGCGCACCACGCCCGACGAGGGCCTGGCGATGATCCGCGACACCGTCGAGTTCCTGGTGGGCGAGGGACGCCGCGTCGTGGTGGACGCCGAGCACTTCTTCGACGGCTACCGGTACGACCCGGGCTTCACGACGGCGGCCGTGCGGACCGCGTTCGAGGCCGGTGCCGAGGTGGTCGCCCTGTGCGACACCAACGGCGGGATGCTGCCCAGCTGGGTGACCGACGTCGTCTCCGAGCTGCGGGACACCCTGGGCATCGTGGACGGCCGCGACGCCCGCCCCGGTGACGGGCTGCTGGGCATGCACGCCCACAACGACTCCGGCTGCGCCGTCGCCAACACCCTCGCCGCCGTCGAGGCCGGGTGCGCGCACGTGCAGGGCACCGTGAACGGCTACGGCGAGCGCACCGGCAACGTCGACCTGGTGACCGTGGTGGCGAACCTCGCCCTCAAGCACGACCTGTCGACGCTCGCGGGGGACGGGCTGGCCGAGTCCACGCGGATCGCCCACGCCGTGGCGGAGATCACCAACATTGCCCCGTACACCCGCCAGCCCTACGTGGGGGCGAGCGCGTTCGCCCACAAGGCGGGGCTGCACGCCAGCGCCATCAAGGTGGACCCCGACCTCTACCAGCACGTCGACCCGACCGCCGTGGGCAACGACATGCGCATGCTCGTCTCGGACATGGCCGGCCGGGCGTCCATCGAGCTCAAGGGGCGTGAGCTGGGCTTCGACCTGGCCGGCCAGGGCGAGCTGCTCACGCGGGTGACCCACCGGGTCAAGGACGCCGAGGCGCAGGGCTACACGTTCGACGCCGCCGACGCCTCGTTCGAGCTGATCCTGCGCGAGGAGCTCACCGGGGCGCGGCCCCAGTTCTTCCGGATCGAGTCGTGGCGAGCCATCGTCGAGACCACGGGCGGCACCCGCAACGCCGACCGGCACGACGCCGAGGCGCTGGCCGAGGCGACCGTGAAGCTGCACGCCGGCGGCGAGCGGATCGTCGTCACCGGTGAGGGCAACGGCCCCGTCAACGCGCTCGACCAGGCGCTCCGGCACGCCCTGACCAAGGTCTACCCCGACATCGAGCGGTTCGAGCTGGTCGACTTCAAGGTGCGCATCATGGACGCCCAGCACGGGACCGACGCGACCACGCGCGTGCTGGTCGAGACGACCGACGGCCAGCACACCTGGTCCACGGTGGGCGTCGGGCCGAACATCATCGAGGCCGCCTGGGAGGCCCTGATCGACGCCCACGTCTTCGGGCTGCTGCACGCCGGCGTCGAACCGCGCTGACCTGTCGGCCTCAGCTGTCCGGCCCCATTCGGTGCTGCTGCACGGCGTCGTAGGTGTGCTTGAGCGCGGCGGTCGTGGCGTCGAACCGGCGCTGCGCGACGTTGACGAACAGGAAGTCGACCACCGCGAGCTGTGCGATGCGGCTCGCGAGCGCCCCGGTGCGGAACTGCGTCTCGCGCACCGCCGTGGTGAGGACGGTGTCCGCCAGGCGGGCGAGCGGTGACGTGGGAAACCCGGTGATCGCCACGGTGCTCGCCCCCCGCCGTCCGGCCAGGGTGAGGGCCTGGTGGACCTCGACGGTCCGGCCGGTGTGGGAGATGCCGATCGACACCGAACCCGGCCCGAGCAGCGCGGCGGACTGCAGCTGCTGGTGGGAGTCCATGGGGGCGAAGCACACCAGTCCGATGCGCGAGAGCTTCTGTGCCAGGTCCTGCGCGGTGAGCCCCGAGGCCCCGACGCCGTAGACGTCGATACGGTCCGCGGCGGCGACTGCCCGGACCGTCTCCTCCAGTGCGTCGAGGTCGATCGACCTCGCGGTGCTCTCGATGGTGCGGGCCTCGTGGAAGGCGATCTTTGACACGACCTCGGCGAGGTCGTCGTCGCGGGTGATCTCGCCCTGCGCCACCCCGGACCTCTCGCGTTCGGCGGCGCGCCGGCTGGTGGTCCGGGCGAGGTCGATACGGAAGCCCGGGTACCCCGGGTACCCGGCGCTGCGGCAGAAGCGGACGACGCTCGCCTGGGACACGCCGGCGCGGGCTGCGAGATCGGAGATGGTGGCACCGACGACGGCGACGGGGTCGTCGAGGACGGTCTCGGCGATCCGCAGCTCGGCGGGCCGCAGGCTCGGCAGCATCTGTCGCAGCCGGACCAGGAGGTCTCCGTCCACGGTGCGGTCTCCTCTCGTGGCTCTCGGGCAGCAGGCCCAGTCTGGCACCGGGCCCGCCGTGCGGGTCTATCGTGGACCGGTGCGAGGAGAGTACAAGGTTCCCGGTGGCAAGCTGGTCGCGGTCGAGCTGGAGGTCGCGGAGGATCGGCTGACGCGAGTCAGCGTCTCGGGCGACTTCTTCCTGGAGCCGGACGACGCGCTCGAGGTCATCGATCGCGCGTTGACCGGGGTGTCGGCGTCGGCCGGGACGAGCGAGCTCGCTCGCCAGGTGTCCGACGGCTTGGAGCGAGCGGAGCGGGAGGGCGTGGTCGCCGGTCCGGTGGCGATGGTGGGGTTCGACGCCTGGGCGGTCGCCGTGGCCGTCCGCCGGGCGCTCGGCCTGGCCACGACGTGGGAGGACCACACCTTCGAGGTCCTTCGTCCCGGCCCGCTCCCGCCGCGTCATCTCGCTGCGCTGGACCAGGTGCTCACCGAAGAGCTCGCCGCGGGTCGGCGGGGACCGACGCTGCGCTTCTGGGAGTGGGACGAGCGCGCCGTGTTCATCGGGTCGTTCCAGTCGTACCGCAACGAGATCGACGACGACGGTGTGGCCGAGCACGACGTCACCGTCGTCCGCCGCATCTCGGGTGGTGGCGCGATGTTCATGGAGGCGGGCAACTGCGTGACCTTCTCCCTCGTGGTGCCGGGGTCGTTGGTGGACGGGATGAGCTTCGAGCAGTCGTACGCCTTCCTGGACGCCTGGGTGCTCGAGGCGCTGGGCGAGCTGGGGGTGGAGGCGCACTTCTCCGGGATGAACGACGTCGCCTCGCCCGCCGGCAAGATCGCCGGGTCCGCGCAGAAGCGCCTGGCCGGGGGAGCGGTCCTGCACCACATGACCATGGCCTACGACATCGACGCCGACAAGATGATGCAGGTGCTCCGGATCGGTCGCGAGAAGATGTCGGACAAGGGCACCCGCAGCGCCAACAAGCGCGTGGACCCGTTGCGTTCGCAGACGGGGATGTCTCGCGAGGACGTCGTCGACGCGTTCGCCACCTCGTTCGCTGCGCGGTACCGGACGAAGGACTCCGAGCTGCGACCGGAAGAGTCGGAGCGGGCCGAGGAGCTCGTGCGCAGCAAGTTCTCCGCCGTGGAGTGGATCCACCGGGTCCCCTGACCCCCCGACCGGCGCCGCGGGTCGAGGTCACCGTCCGATCACGATGTGGTCAGGGGGTTTCGTTCACCCCCCTCTGGTATTAATCTTCACCGAAGGCCAACGGCCAGAAAGTAAGTTTCAGCACCGGGTCGGACGACGACGCGGCCCGGAACACCGATCGAACAGACGGAGGAACGCGATGAAGCGGATCGACTCCCACCGGGCGGCCGTCGCCGCCGCCGGCGCCGTGGCGATGCTCGCCGTGGCCGGGTGCTCGGGGTCCGACGGCGGAGACGCCGAGCAGGGCGCGACGGGTGCCGAGGGGCAGACGCTGGACGTCTGGATCATGCAGGGCACCAACCCCAGCGCCGACGAGTTCTTCGACGGTGTCGCCACGGCGTTCACCGAGCAGACAGGTGCCGAGCTGAACGTCGAGTTCGTCGAGTGGGGTGACGCCCACGACCGCTTCGTCACGTCCATCGCCGGCGGCACCACCCCGGACGTCGCGGAGACTGGAACCACGTGGACGCCGGAGTTCGCCGACGCGGGTGCCCTGGCCCCGCTGGGCGACTACGTGAGCGACGCGGGCCTGGACGGCGACCTCGTGGAGGGCCTCGTGGACGCCGGTACCTACGACGGAGACCTGTATGGCATGCCCTGGTACGCCGGCGTGCGGTCGCTGGTGTACAACACGGAGATCTTCGAGCAGGCGGGCGTCGAGCCGCCCACCACCTGGGACGAGCTCGAGCAGGCCGCGCGGACGATCAAGCAGGAGCTGCCGGACTCGATCGCGGTGGCGGTGCCGGGCGACGCCGAGTTCACCGTGTACCCGTGGATCTGGGGTTCCGGCGGCCAGATCGCCTCGCAGGACGGCGAGACGTGGACGTCCGAGCTCGACAGCCCGGCCTCTCAGGAAGGACTGGAGTTCTGGACCGGCCTTGCCGAGGACGGCCTGTCCTCCGCCGGTGCGACGACCTGGCGCGAGACCGACGTGCTCGACGCCTTCGCAGCCGGCGACGTCGGGATGGCCGTCATGGGCTCCTGGACGCCGGGCGCGATCGTCGAGGCGAACGCCGACATGGAGGGCAAGTTCGCGGCCGTGCCGATCCCGGGGCAGGACGGCGGCATCGCGCCGTCCGTGCTGGGAGGCTCGCACCTGAGCATGTTCTCCACCGCCGAGAACCAGGACCTCGCCTTCGCGTTCATCGAGATGATGACCACCGGTGAGTTCGCCACGCAGTGGGGTGAGCAGGCGGGCTACTTCCCGGGGCAGACCTCGCTGCTGGAGGAGACCCTGGACAGCACCGACCCCCTCGTCGCGCCGTTCGCGCAGCAGTTCGTCGAGGGCGGGGCCTCGGTCCCGGTGTCGCCGGACTTCGGGGCGGTGCAGGCCAAGGCCACCACCTCGACCATGATGCAGTCGATCCTCTCGGGCAACGCCGACGTCGCCACCGCGAGCTCCTCGGCCGCCGAGGAGATGACGAACCTGCTCAACGGGGGCAGCTGACGCATGGCGTCCAGCGTCCCCGTGGCCGTGCGGGCGGACGACGACCCGTCGTTCGCCCGCACGGGCCGTCCCCGTCGGTCCTGGGTGGCTCGTTCGCGCCCGTGGCTGCTCCTCGCCCCCGGCCTGGCAGTCCTAGCCGTCCTCATGCTCTGGCCGCTGCTGCGGGTGTTCCTGTTCTCCCTGCAGGACTACGGCCTGCCGCAGATCGTGTCCGGAGAGCCCAACTGGATCGGCCTGGGCAACTTCGCGGAGGTCCTCACCTCCGAGCAGCTGTGGTCCGTCGTCCTCCCGAACACGATCGGCTTCGCCGTGCTGGCCGTGTCGGCGACGGTCGCGTTCGGCACCGCCGTGGCGGTCCTTCTGGCGTCCCTCGGCACGGCATGGCGCGCCGTCGTGTCCAGCTGCATCATGGCGGCCTGGGCGATGCCGGCGGTGACCGGCACCTACGTCTGGGTGTGGATCTTCGACGCGGACCGCGGCGTGTTCAACCACGTCCTGCAGTCGCTCGGACTCCAGGACGCACCGGTGAACTGGTTCACCGACCGGTGGAGCTTCTACGCGATCGTGCTGCTCAACATCGTCCACCACGGGTTTCCGTTCGTGACGGTGACCGTGCTGGCGGCACTGCTCGGCGTGCCGCGCGAGCTGATCGAGGCGGCCGAGATCGACGGTGCCGGGGGCTGGCGCCGCTTCTTCTCGATCATCGTCCCGCAGCTGCGGCAGGTCTTCGCCGTCGTGATCATCATGTCGACGATCTGGGACTTCAAGGTGTTCGCGCAGGTCTTCCTGATGCCAGGTGGCGCCGGGACCAACCGCGAGGTGCTGAACCTCGGTGTCTGGTCCTACGTCGAGTCCTTCGGCCAGAACCGCTACGGGTTCGGCGCTGCCATCGCGGTGCTCCTGACCCTCATGCTGCTCGCGATCACCGTCGTCTACGTCCGTACGATCCTGAAGGAGGAGGAGCTGTGAGCGTCCTCAGCGTCCGGCGCCCGACGCCGAGAGCACAGGTCGGCAAGGCCGTGGCGGTCGTGGCGCTGCTCGTCTTCACCCTCTTCCCTGCCTACTGGATGCTGGTCAGCGCGTTCGACGCGAAGGCCGGCCTGGGCACGTCGTTCGTGCCCGCCGAGCCGACCGTGGAGCACTTCCGCTTCGTCCTGACCGAGGGCGGGTTCGACGTGTTCCTGCGCAACTCGGCCGTGGTGGCGCTGGTGACCGTCCTGGTCTCCGCGGTCCTCGCCCTGCTGGCTTCGGTGGCGGTCGCGCGCTTCCGGTTCCGTCTGCGTACTCAGATCCTGCTGATGATCCTCGTGGTCCAGATGGTCCCGCTCGAGGCGTTGGTGATCCCGCTCTTCGTCCAGGTCCGCAACCTGCAGCTGCTCGAGACCCTGCTCGGCCTGATCGTCGTCTACGTCGCGCTCGCCCTGCCGTTCGGCATCTGGATGCTGCGTGGTTTCGTGGCGGCCGTCCCGGTGGAGCTCGAGGAGGCTGCCTACGTCGACGGGGCGAGCTGGGGCCGGATGTTCCGGTCGATTCTCCTTCCCCTGGTGGCACCCGGGCTCGTGGCCACCAGCATCTTCAGCTTCATCACCGCCTGGAACGAGTTCCTGTTCGCGATGACGCTTCTCGGCGGCGCCACCGAGAACTACACCGTGGCCATCGGGCTGCGCTCCTTCTTCGGGCAGTTCTCCAACGAGTGGGGAGCCATCATGGCCGCGTCCACCCTCATCACCGTTCCGGTGATGGTCTTCTTCATCCTGGTCCAGCGACGTCTCGCCGCCGGCCTCACGTCCGGGGCGGTGAAGGGATGACGGCGCTGCACCATGGGGGAGCACACGGGCCGACGACACTGCGCCGAGCGGTGCTCGGCGTGCTGCTCCCCGGTTTTACCGGGACCTCGGCCCCCGACTGGCTCCTCGACGCCGCCCGCGACGGGCTCGCCGGTGTCGTCCTCTTCGGTCACAACACCCCGGACGTCCGGACGACGGCGGCCCTCACCTCCGCGCTCCACGACGCCGCTCCGGACCTGCTCGTGACGATCGACGAAGAGGGTGGCGACGTCTCGCGTCTCGAGGCCGCGACCGGCTCGTCGATCCCGTCGGCAGCAGCGCTCGGCGCGATCGACGACGTACGGCTGACCGCCGACGTGGCGAGCGCCCTGGGGCGCCTGCTGGCCGCGTGCGGCGTGGACCTGGACCTCGCACCGGTGCTGGACGTCGACACCCCTGGCAACCCGGTGATCGGGACGCGGGCCTTCGGCGACGACGCCGGCAAGGTGTCACGGCACGGGCGAGCATTCGTCCGAGGGCTGCGACGCGGTGGGGTCGGCGCCTGCGCCAAGCACTTCCCGGGCCACGGGAGCACGACCGTCGACTCGCACGTCGGCCTGCCCCGCGTCGACCGCTCGCTCGACGCCCTGCGTCGGACAGACCTCGTGCCGTTCGTCGACGCCCAGCACGCCGGCGGGACGGCCGGGGGCATGGACGCCGTGATGGTCGCGCACGTCGTGGTACCCGAGCTGGGGCCGGGGCCGGCCTCGCTGGAGCCGGCCACGGTCGCGCTCGCACGCGAGCTCGGTATCGACGGACCTGTCATCACCGACGCTCTCGACATGCGCGCCGTCTCCGACGGCACGCACGTCGGCGAGGCGGCCGTCCGCGCGATCGAGGCGGGGGCCGACCTGCTGTGCCTGGGCACGACCGCCGGGCGGGACGACGCAAGTCTCCTCGCCGACGCCGTCGACGCATTGACCGCCGCCCTCGCCTCCGGGCGTCTCACGGCGGACCGGCTGGCCGCGTCCGCCGAGCGCAACGCGCGCTGCGCCGCAGCGCAACGAGCGCGGCGCGAGCGCGCGACGGCGCCGTCCGGGCCGGAGGTCGCCACCCGCGCGCTCCACAACCTCGCCGAGGTCGGTCGGACGGCCGCGCGGGCCGCTGTCCGCTGGGCCGGGCCGCCGCGCCCGGTGATCACCGCACCGGTCGTCGTCGACCTGCGGCGACGGACCGATCACGCGGCAGGACACCGCGGACGCCACGTCACCGACGCCCTGCACCGCCGATGGAAGGACCTCAAGATGTACCGACCGGACGACGTGCTGCCCGGCAGCACCGACGACCCGCAGCGACCCGTCGTGCTGGTGACTCGGGAGGCGCCCGGCTCCGACCAGGAGCGGCGCCGGTTCGCGCCACTCATCGGCCGTCCCGGCACGGTCGTGCTGCACACCGGGGTGCCCTCCTCGCTCGAGCAGTGGTTCGAGGGGACCGACGGCGACAGTGCGTCGGCCGTCCTCGCCTACGGCACCGGGCGGGCCACGGCCGACGCGGCTGTCCGACTGCTGGCGGGGGGTGGGCGATGATCGTCGCCGGCCTGATGTCGGGCACGTCCGCCGACGGCCTGGACGTGGCGCTCGTGGACCTCGCGCTGGACGGCACCGCGCTGGACCTCCGGCTGCTCGCCCGGCGCGAGGTGGCGTTCCCCGACGCGCTCGCGGACGACATCCTGCGGCTGCTCGAGCCGCGAGACGTCCCGCTGTCGCTGGTGAGCAGCGTCGACGCCCGCCTCGGACGCCTGTGCGCTGAAGCGGTCGCCGAGACCGTCGCGGACTCCGGTGCGGAGTGCGAGCTGGTGGTGATGCACGGCCAGACGGTCCGTCACGACGTGACCGACGGCGTCGTGACGGCGACCTGGCAGCTCGGCCAGCCCGCCTGGGTGGCCGAGCGGACGGGCTGCCCAGTCCTGTCCGACGTACGCTCGCGCGACGTGGCTGCCGGAGGTCAGGGCGCGCCGCTGGCGAGCATCCTGGACCACCTGCTGCTCGCCGGCGGCGACGAGCCGACGGCGGTGCTCAACCTGGGCGGCATCGCGAACATCACCGTCGTCGCCCCCGGCGAGGACACGATCGCCTTCGATATCGGGCCGGCCAACGCGCTCATTGATATCGCCGCCCGCCGGATCACCGGGCAGCCGCGCGGCTTCGATCGGGACGGGAAGCTGGCCGCGCGCGGCGAGGTCGTCCCTGAACTGCTCACCGACCTGATGGCGGAGCCCTACTACGCCCTGCGCGCGCCGAAGTCCACGGGCAAGGAGCTGTTCCACGGCGACTACCTCGACCGGTTCCTGAGCCAACGGCCCGAGGCGACCGGACCCGACGTGGTCGCCACGCTCACCGAGCTCACGGCACGCACCGTCGCCGACGCGTGCGTGGCGCACGGCGTCCGGTCGGTCGTCGCCTCGGGAGGCGGGACACGCAACCCGGTGCTGCTGGCCGCGCTGCGGCGAGCGCTCGGCGACGTGCCGCTCACCACGACCGACGACGCCGTCGGGCTGCCCGAGGGCGCCAAGGAGGCTTCGCTGATGGCCCTGATCGGCTGGCTGACCTGGCACGGTCTGCCGGCCACGCTGCCGTCCGTCACCGGTGCCGGGCACGGCACGGTGGCCGGCCGGCTCTCGCCGGGTGCCGGTCCGCTCCGGTTGCCGGAACCCCTGCCCACCCTGCCCGAGACGCTCCGCGTCCGCTGACCGAGCTACCCACGACCGACGAGGGAGAACGAGACACATGCTGCAGACCGTCGACCTGGTGGTGATCGTCGCCTATCTGGCCGCGACCGCCTGGCTGGGCCTGAAGCTCAGCGGCAAGCAGAAGGGCTTGCGCGACTACTTCCTGGGCAGCCGCCGGTTGCCATGGTGGGCCGTGTGCCTGTCGGTGGTCGCCACCGAGACCAGCGCCCTGACCGTGGTCGGGACCCCGGTGATGAGCTTCGTCGGGAACATCTCGTTCCTGCAGGTCGCACTCGGCTACCTGCTCGGCCGGGTGGTCGTGGCCTTCCTCATGCTCCCGCGCTACTACGACGGCGAGATGGTCACCGCCTACGCCTACCTCGGCAAGCGGTTCGGGTCGAGCACCCAGACCACCGCGGGCGTGACCTTCCTGTTCACGCGCCTGCTGGCCGACGGCGTGCGGGTCCTGGCAGCGGCCATCCCGCTGAAGCTGATCCTCGACGGTCTGGGCATCAGCACCAACTACTTCACGATCATCGTGGTGCTGGCCGTCGTCACCATCCTGTACACGTTCATCGGCGGCATCCGGGCCGTGGTCTGGGTCGACGTCGCCCAGATGCTCCTGTACGTGCTCGGTGGTGTGCTCGCGATCGTGGTGATCTCGGTACAGACCGGTGGCGGCTGGCTGACGCAGGCTGCCGAAGCGGGCAAGCTGCAGATGTTCGTCTTCTCCGGGAATCCGATCTCCGACTCGTCGTCGTTCGTCGCCTCCCTGCTCGGCGGTGCGGTCTTCGCCATGGCGTCCCACGGGGCCGACCAGCTCGTCGTGCAGCGGCTGCTCGCCTGCCGCAGCAAGGTCGAGGCGCAGAAGGCCCTCATCTGGTCCGGCGTGGTGGTCTTCGTCCAGTTCTCCGTGTTCCTGCTGGTGGGTCTCGCGCTGTGGGGGTACTACGACCAGATGACGCCCGACCAGCTCGGCCTGACGCGGGACGACGAGATCTTCCCGAGGTTCATCGTCGAAGGTCTTCCCGCGGGCGTGTCCGGCCTCCTGCTCGCCGCCATCCTCGCGGCCGCGATGAGTACGTTGTCGTCCTCGCTCAGCGCGCTGTCCTCCTCGACCGTCACCGACGTGTACGCCAAGCTGCGCCGCACGCCGATCACCGACGAGCAGGGCCTTCGCGTCGGGCGGTGGGCCACCATCGGCTGGGGCCTGGCGTTCATCGCACCCGCCGTCTTCTTCCAGTCCGACGAGGGCAACATCGTCGTGCTCGCCCTCGGCATCGCCGGGATCACCTATGGCGGGCTCCTGGGAGCTTTCGTCTTCGGCATCGTGAACAAGCGGGCCACGGCGCTCGACGCGAACGTCGCGTTCGTCGCGGCCGTCGGGGTGAACCTGTACTTCTTCGTGATGGAGAAGTACGTCACCGGTGAGGTGTGGGTCGCCTGGCAGTGGTACCCGCTGCTGGGCGTGCTCGTGACGTTCGCGGTCGGCGGGCTGCTGTCGTTGCGTCACCCGTCCCGCCCGGCGACCGTGGAGCCCGTGGAGCAGGTCCGATGAGCCACGCGCTGTCGCCCACCGAGCTGAGGCACCCCGGCACGGCGGACATCGACGACGTCCCCATCCTCGAGGTCCTGCGCCGGATCAACGCCGAGGACCGGACCGCCGTCGACGCCGTGGCCGACGTGCTGCCCGACCTCGCCACGGTGGTGGACGCGGCCGCCGCACGGTTCCGCCGCGGGGGGAGCGTGCACTACTTCGGTGCCGGGACCTCGGGCCGCCTGGGCGTCCTCGACGCCAGTGAGCTGATGCCCACCTACAACCTCGAGCCCGGTCGGGTCGTCGGGCACATCGCCGGCGGCCGGGAGGCCCTGGTCCGCGCCGTCGAGGACGCCGAGGACTCCGCGGCCGAGGGTCAGCGCGACGCCGCCGGGATCGGCCCCGACGATGTCGTGATCGGGCTGGCGGCCAGCGGCACGACCCCGTACGTCGGCGGCGCGCTCGACGCGGCCCGACGTGCCGGGGCGTACACCGTGCTCGTGTCCAGCAACCCCGGGGCGCCGCTCGCTGCCGGCGTCGACACGAACCTCGTGCTGCGGACCGGGCCCGAGGTCGTCACCGGGTCGACGCGGCTGAAGGCCGGCACCGCGCAGAAGCTCGTGCTCAACAGCTTCTCGACGGCGCTGATGATCGCCGTCGGGCGCACCTACGGCAACCTCATGGTCTCCGTCGTCGCCACCAACGCGAAGCTGCGGGAGCGGACCGTCCGCATCCTGCGGGAGGCGACCGACCTCGACGAAGATGCGGCAAGGTTCCTGCTCGAACGCTCGGACGGCGAGCTCAAGACGGCGATCGTCGTCGCCCTCGGCGATGTCGACCCCGACCGGGCCCGAGAGCTGCTCCGGGAGACCGGCGCGTCGGTCCGTGGTGCGCTCGCGGCCGGACGGGCCGCGGAGCCCGGCGCATGACCGTCCTGGCGATCGACGTCGGTGGCTCCGGCAGCCGCGTGGCGCTCCGCGACGAGCACGGCGCCACCCGGTGGGAGCGCAGCGGGTCGCGGGCCGGCGTCGAGGCGGGCGGCAGCACTGTGCCGGGCGTGGTGCTGGCGCTCGTGGAGCGAGCCTGCGAGACCTGGCCCGTCGACACTGCGGTCCTGGACGGGGTCGCCGTCGGTGGCACGGGGCTCGGGAGCCTGGTGACCGACCCGACCGGGCTCGCCCGCTCGGTCCGGGGCGCGGCCGGTGCGCCGGCAGCGGTCGCGATCGATGCCGTCACCGCGCACCTGGGTGCGCTCGCCGGAGCCGCGGGCGCCGCCGTGGTCCTCGGGACCGGGGCGGTCGCCGTGGGCGGGGATCCGGGACGTCCCGGGTCATGGCGACGCGTGGACGGCTGGGGCCACCTGCTGGGGGACCGCGGCAGCGGGGCGCAGATCGGTCTGGCCGGGCTGCAGGCCGCGGTCCGTGCCTTCGACGGTGTCGATGCCTCGGGTAGCGCGCTGCTCGCCGCCGCGCGACGACGGTTCGGTGACCCGGCGACCTGGCCCGGGCAGCTCTATCCGCGCCCCGACCGTGCCGGCGTGGTCGCCGAGTTCGCGACCGACGTCGTCGGCCTGGCCGAGCGGGAGGACCCCGCGGCCCACTGGGTCGTTGCGACGGCGGGCCGGGAGGCGGCTCGCAGCGTCGTCGCGGCGCTCGGCACGGACCTGCCCGGCGTCGTCTCGCTCACCGGCGGGCTCTCCAACGCTCGCGTGCTGGCACGGCAGTTCGTCGCGACCGTCGCCGACCTGCGCCCCGACGTGGAGGTCCGTGCCCCCGTCGGCGACCCGGTGGACGGCGCGCTGCTGCTGGCCGACCGCGTCGCTGCGGGGGCGTTCGTGGCCCAGGAAGGATTCGTGTGGACCTGCTCGACGACCTGACGCGGGAGCTCGGTGCCGACCAGGTGCTCGGGCGCTCCCTGGACCGACACGTGCGTGCGCACGACGCCTCCCACTACCTGCTCGTGCCCGAGGTGGTCGCGATCGCGCCCGACGCCGCGGCGGTGGCCCGGACCTTCGCCACGGCAGCGCGGCACGGCGCTCCCGTGACGTTGCGGGCCGGGGGCACGAGCCTGTCCGGGCAGGCGTGCGGCACGGGCGTGCTGCTGGACACGCGACGCGGGTTCCGCGGGATCGAGGTGCTCGACGGCGGAGCCAGGGTCCGCGTGCAGCCAGGGGCCACGCTGCGTGCGGTCAACGCCCGTCTGGCACCCTACGGACGCGCTCTCGGCCCCGACCCGGCGAGCGAGTCGGCATGCACGGTGGGCGGTGTCGTGGCCAACAACTCCTCCGGCATGGCCGCCGGCACGGAGCACAACAGCTACCGCACGGTGGAGTCCATGACGGTGGTGCTCGCCTCGGGCACAGTCGTGGACACGGCGGCACCGGACGCCGCCGACCGCCTCCGGGCCGCCGAGCCGGGACTCGTCGCGACGCTGGAGCGGCTCCGGGACCGGGTGCGGCACGACCCGGGGGCCGTCGCCGAGATCGCAGAGCGGTTCGCGATGAAGAACACCATGGGCTACGGGATCAACGCCTTCTGTGATGCCACCGACGTCGTGGATCTGCTGCGCGGTCTGCTCGTCGGTTCTGAGGGCACGCTCGGGTTCGTGGCCGAGGCCGTGTTCCGGACGGTGCCCGTCCAGCGCGCGGCGGCCACCGGCCTGCTCGTGCTCGAGGACGTGGAGGCAGCCGCCGCGGCGCTGCCCGGCCTGGTCGCCACCGGCGCGGCCGCTCTGGAGTTGATGGACGCCACGTCCCTGCGGGTGGCGCAGCGTGCCGAGCACGTCCCCGCGGCGCTGCACGGGCTCGAGGTCGACCGCCACGCCGCGGTGCTCGTCGAGTACCGCGCCGACGACGAGGCCCAGCTGCGTGGGCGTCTCACGGCCGCCCGTCCGTTCCTCGACGGACTGCCGGCCGTCGTCCCGATCGAGCTGTCGAGCGACACCACCGTGCGTGCCGACCTGTGGGCGGTCCGCAAGGGGCTCTACGCCGCCGTCGCCGGGGCCCGTCCCGAGGGCACGACGGCGCTGCTCGAGGACGTCGTCGTACCCGTCGAGCACCTGGCGGACACCTGCCGCGAGCTCGCCGCGCTCCTCGTCGAGCACGGGTACGTCGACCCCGTCGTGTTCGGGCACGCCAAGGACGGCAACCTGCACTTCATGCTCACCGACGACCTGGAGGACCCGTCGTCGGTGGCCCGCCTCGAGGCGTTCACCGAGGACCTCGTCGACCTGGTGCTGCGCCACGGCGGCAACCTCAAGGCCGAGCACGGCACCGGGCGTGCCATGGCACCGTTCGTGCCACGGCAGTACTCGGCGGGTCTTGTGGCCGTGATGCGTGAGCTGAAGGACGCGTTCGACCCCGTCGGCATCCTCAACCCGGGCGTGCTGCTGACGGACGACAGCCGTGCCCACCTGGCCGACCTCAAACCGGTAGCCCGCGTGGAGGAGGAGGTGGACCGCTGCGTCGAGTGCGGGTACTGCGAACCGGTGTGCCCCAGCAAGGACCTCACGCTGACGCCGCGGCAGCGCATCGTCGCCCGACGGGCCCGCGCTCTGGCAGACGCGGCGGGCGACACGGCGCTGGTCCGGGAGATCGACGACGCCTACCGCTACGACGGCGTCGAGACCTGTGCGGCGGACGGCATGTGCGCCACGGCGTGCCCCGTCGGGATCGACACCGGTGCGTTGGTGAAACGGCTGCGGTCTCAGGACCGCGGGCGTCTGGAGCAGGAGGTCTGGCGGGGCACCGCCCGGCACTGGTCCGTCCTGACGTCTGCCGCGGGGGCGGTGCTCGACACGTTGCGACGGGTCCCGGCGCCGTGGGTCGAGCTGCCCAACGCGGCCGCGCGGGCGGTGCTGGGGCACGACACGGTGCCGCGATGGACCCCCGACCTGCCGGGCGGCGGCCGTGCGCGCAGTCGTGGGACCGGCGGCCGCGAGGTCCAGGGTCGTGCCGCCGCGGTGTTCCTGCCGAGTTGTCAGGGGGCGCTGTTCGCGCCGGCCGACGACGGCCCCGGGGTGCAGGCGGCGCTCGCGCGACTGTGCGAGGAGGCCGGCGTCGGACTCGCCGTGCCGGCAGGTGTCGACGGTCTCTGCTGCGGAACCCCGTGGTCCTCCAAGGGGTATACCGACGGCCACGCCCGGATGGCGGAGCATGTCCTGCAGGCGGTGGCGCAGGCCCGCGACCGGATCGGCCACGACGTGCCGGTCGTGGTTGACGCGAGCTCCTGCACCGAGGGTGTCGCGCGGATCATGTCCGACGCCCGCGCCGCCGGGGATCCGCGTGCCACCGAGGTCCAGGACGCGGTCACGTTCGTCGCCAGGGACGTCCTGCCCCGCATCGCGCAGGGGCGGATCCGACCCGTGGACTCGTTGACCCTGCACCCCACCTGTGCCTCGACCCGCTCAGGGATCGACCACGACCTGCGCACCGTGGCGGACGCGGTGGCACGGACGGTGCACGTGCCCGTGGACGCAGGATGCTGCGGGTTCGCGGGGGACCGCGGGATGCTGCACCCCGAGCTGACCGCGTCGGCCACCGCTGCGGAGGCGGGAGACGTCGAGCGGCTCGACGCCGTGGAGCACGCCTCGTGCAACCGGGCGTGCGAGATCGCGATGTCCCGTGCGACGCGGCGCACCTACCGGCACGTGCTCGAGGTGGCCGCCCGCGCGCTCGACGGTCCGGGCTGACCGGACTCGGTCAGGCGGCCGGGCGCTCTCCGAAGACCGCCGTGCCCACACGGACGGTGGTGGCGCCCTCGGCGACGGCGAGCTCGAGGTCGGTGGACATGCCCATGGACAGCTCGCGGGCGTCGGAGGTGCCCGGCGCGCCGGAGGCGAGCACCTCGTCGCGCACTTCGCGCAGCCGGGCGAACCCGGCGCGCACCTCGGCCTCGTCGGACGTGTTCGCGCCGATCGTCATGAACCCGGTCAGGTGCAACCCGTCCAGGGCGCTCACGGCGGTGGCCAGTGCCGTGGCGTCCGACGGCGAGGCACCGGACTTCGAGGACTCCGCGGAGACGTTGACCTGCACCATCACGTCCAGGACCC
>Ga0207735_100141_pt1 | contig 16622 bp, 16 predicted proteins | sample TtaePargueraPR_9_FD_187280 | JGI IMG/M metagenome (GOLD analysis project Ga0207735, IMG submission 187280) | Aerobic enrichment media microbial communities from Bioluminiscent Bay, La Parguera, Puerto Rico - Tt and E2 (1) (SPAdes) | ecosystem: Environmental > Aquatic > Marine > Unclassified ... | reverse complement strand
CGGTGATGGCGACGCCGCGCGGACGGACCGTCGTGCAGGCGGCGCTGCCGCTGGCGGAGCCGCTGCCACGGGTGCGCCCGGCCGACGCCGGGATCGCACCTGGGCGACGCCTGGCCGAGGCCGCGGCCGCCCGCGGTGCCCAGGTGACCCTGGTGGCCGCGAACCTGGAGCCTGCCCTGACCGGGCCGCCGGCGGAGGCCGGCGTGCGCGTGGTGGACGTGGGCAGCACCGCCGAGCTGCGGACGGCGGTGCGCGAGGCCGCCACCGCGGCGGACGTCGTCGTCATGGCCGCGGCCGTCGCGGACTTCCGTCCGGCGCGGACCCCCGGGGCGAAGATCAAGAAGACGCAGGGCTCGCCCCCGCCGGTCATCGAGCTGGTGGAGAACCCGGACGTGCTGGCCGAACTGGCCCGCGACCGGCTGTCACCGGGGCAGGTGGTGGTGGGCTTCGCCGCCGAGACCGGTGACGCGGCGGGCTCGGTGCTGGAGCACGGCCGGGCGAAGGCGCGCCGCAAGGGCGCCGACCTGCTGGCGGTCAACGCCGTCGGGGACGGGCGAGGTTTCGGCGCCGTGGACAACGAGGTGACGGTGCTGGACGCCGCGGGCGACGTGGTCGCCGAGGTCGCGGGGTCGAAGCGCCAGGTGGCGGACGGCCTGTGGGACGCCGTGACGAAGCACCTGTCCGTCATGTGAGAAGTTCTCGCCATGTGAGACACCAGGGGCTGTCGGATGGCCCCCGAGGGGCTCCCGGGCCGTAGGCTGACCCCATGACCGATGCGCTGCGCCTGTTCACGTCCGAGTCCGTGACCGAGGGCCACCCGGACAAGGTGTGCGACCAGATCTCCGACGCGATCCTGGACGCCCTGCTCGCCCAGGACCCGCACTCGCGCGTGGCGGTGGAGACCATGGTGACCACGGGCCTGGTGCACGTCGCGGGCGAGGTCACCACCGAGGCGTACGTGGAGATCCCGCAGATCGTGCGCGAGGTCGTGCGGGGCATCGGGTACACGTCCTCGGCGATCGGCTTCGACGGCGACTCGTGCGGGGTGTCGGTCTCGATCGGGCAGCAGTCCCCGGACATCGCCCAGGGGGTGGACACCGCCCTGGAGCGCCGCACCCGCGCCGACGACGTCGACCCGCTGGACGTCCAGGGCGCCGGTGACCAGGGGCTGATGTTCGGCTACGCCACCGACGAGACGCCGACGCTGATGCCGCTGCCGGTGTTCCTGGCCCACCGGCTGGCCGAGCGCCTGTCGTTGGTGCGCCGCTCGGGCGAGATCGTCGGGCTGCGCCCGGACGGCAAGACCCAGGTGACCGTGGGCTACGACGGCGACCGCCCGGTCCGGCTGGACACGGTGGTGCTCTCCACCCAGCACGATGCCGACCTGGACCAGGACAAGCTGGCCCGCCAGGTGGCCGACCACGTCGTGGACCCGGTGGTGGAGCGGCTCGCGGCGGACAGCGGCCTGGACGTGGCCGGGCGCGAGCTGATCGTCAACCCGACCGGCAAGTTCGTGGTCGGCGGTCCGCAGGGCGACGCCGGGCTGACGGGCCGCAAGATCATCGTGGACACCTACGGCGGGATGTCGCGGCACGGCGGGGGGGCGTTCTCCGGCAAGGATCCCTCGAAGGTGGACCGTTCGGCCGCGTACGCGATGCGCTGGGTCGCCAAGAACGTGGTCGCGGCGGGTCTGGCGCGACGCTGCGAGGTCCAGGTCGCCTACGCCATCGGTCGCGCCCACCCGGTGGGCCTGTACGTGGAGACGTTCGGCACGGCGACGGTCGACCCGGCGCGCATCGAGGCCGCCATCCGGGAGGTGTTCGACCTGCGCCCGGCCGCGATCATCCGCGACCTGGACCTGCTGCGCCCGGTCTACGCCGCCACGGCCGCCTACGGGCACTTCGGGCGCGAGCTGGACGCGTTCACCTGGGAGCGCACGGACCGCGTCGAGGCGCTGCGTGCCGCGGTGTGAGCACGGCGCGGCGTCGGCGGCTCGTGATCTCATAGGCCCGTGACCTCCCGTGACGAGCCCGAGCAGGGCGCCCTGCTCGGGCTCGACGACGTCGGGGGGCGGCGCCGTGCACCACGCAGCTCCGCGGTGGAGGTGGCCGACGTCGACCCGGTGGCCCGGGTGGTGCTCGACCTGCAGCCGGCGCACCTGGACCGTGAGTACGACTACCTGGTGCCCGCCGCGATGGCGGACGACGCCGTGCCCGGGGCCCGGGTGCGGGCCCGGTTCGGCCCGCAGGACGTGGCGGGCTACGTGGTGGCACGCGCGGCCACCTCGGACCACGACGGGCGGCTGCAGCCGCTGCGCCGGGTCGTCTCGTCCGACCCGGTGCTGACGCCGGCGGTGCTGGACCTGGCCCGGCGGGTGGCCGCGCGCTACGCCGGCACCGTCGCGGACGTCCTGCGCCTGGCGGTGCCCCCGCGGCACGCCCGCGTCGAGGCCGAGGTGCTCGCCCGGCTCGCCGAGCGGGCCGAGGCCGACGGAGCTGCCCGCCCGGCTGCTGACGCCTCCGCGGACCGTGCAGCGCCGGGTGCGGGACCTCGTCCGGCGGCTCCCGGCGGGGACGGCTGGCCCGAGGTGTGGACCCCGTACGGCACCGGGGAGGCCTTCTGCCGCCATCTGCTGGCCGGGCAGGCGCCGCGCGGGGTGTGGAGCCCGCTGCCGGGCCTGCAGGCTGCTGCGGACGGCGCGCCCGCGCGGGTGCCGCACTGGGCGGCGGCGATCGCGCAGGCCGCGCGGGCGACGCTGGCCGGTGGACGGCGAGCCCTGGTGGTCGTCCCGGACGCCCGGGACGTGGACCGGGTGTGCACGGCGCTGGGCGTGGCCGGCGTCGAGGGGGTGGTGCGGCTCCAGGCGGACGACGGCCCGGCGCCGCGCTACCGGTCGTTCCTGCACGCCCGCCACGGTCTGGCGTCGGTCGTGGTCGGAACCCGGGCGGCGATGTTCGCTCCCGTGCCGGACCTGGGACTGGTGGTCCTGTGGGGGGACGGCGAGGAGACCCTCGACGAGCCGCACGCCCCCTACCCGGCGGCGCGCGAGGTCCTGGCGATGCGTTCCGAGGCGGAGGGCGCCGGGTTCCTGCTGGGCTCTCCCGGCCGGACCGTGCAGGCCCAGGCGATGCTGGCGCGCGGCTGGGCGGCCGAGATCGCCGCCGCCCGCGCCGTGGTGCGCGCCCGGGCACCGCGGGTGCGTGCCCTGACGTCCGTCGAGCTCGCTCACGAAGGGCCAGGTGCGGCGGCCCGGCTGCCCACGGCGGCGTGGCGCACCGCGCGGACCGCCCTGGGCCGGGGGCCGGTGCTGGTCCAGGTGCCGCGCACGGGGTACGTGCCTGTCGTGGCGTGCGCCGCCTGCCGCACCGCGGCGCGCTGCACCCACTGCCACGGTCCGCTCGGGCTCGGCGGGGCGCGGGCGACCCCGCAGTGCACCTGGTGCGGTCGGCTGGCCGGCACCTGGCGCTGCGAGGAGTGCGGTCACGACCGGGTGCGGGCCGTGCGGGTGGGCTCCGAACGCACGGCCGAGGAGCTCGGACGCGCGTTCACGGGGGTGCCCGTGCGGGTCTCGGCGTCCTCGGCCCCGGGCGGGATCCTCGCGAGCGTCGTCGCCGACCCGGCCCTCGTGGTGGCCACCCCGGGCGCTGAGCCCGTGGCCGAGGGCGGGTACGCCGCCGCGCTGCTGCTGGACGCCGCGACCGCCACGGCGGGCACGGACCTGGCGATGGCGACCCGTGCCCTGCACCGGTGGATCGCGGCGGCCGCGCTCGTGCGTCCGGGCCCGGACGGCCAGGTGCTGCTGGTGGGCGACGCCGCCCCGGCACCCACGGGCGCGCTGGTGCGGTTCGACCCGGCCGGGCTGGCCGAGCGCGAGCTGGACGAGCGTCGCGAGCTCGACCTGCCGCCCGCGGTGCGCGTCGCCGCCGTGACCGGCGACCCCGACGCCGTGCGCGCCGTCGTCGACCGCGTCGGGCTGGCTACGCCCGAGACGGTCCTCGGCCCCGTCGACCTGCCCGGCGACGACCGGCTCGAGGCACGCGTGCGGACGGTGCTGCGCGTCCCCCTCGCCGACGGCGCCGAGCTCGCCACGCAGCTGCGCGCCTCGCTGGCCGTGCGTTCGGCCCGCCGCGAGGGCGGCACCGCCCGAGTCCAGATCGACCCCCAGGAGATGCTCTGATGCCCACGACGCCCGACCCAGCCGTGGAACCTGCCGTGGACGCCGTCGTCTACGACTTCGGCAACGTGCTCGTCGGCTGGGACCCCTACGGCGCCTTCGCCGGGCTCGATCGCGCCGAGGTCGACCGCTGGATGGACGCCGTCGACTTCGGCGCGTTCAACCTCGCCCAGGACGCCGGGCGCACCTGGGCCGAGGCCGTCGCCCACCTGGAGGCCACCCGACCCGAGCTCGCCCCGCTGGCCGCACGCTACGCCCGCGACTACGCCGGCACGCTCACCGGCGAGGTCCCGGGCTCGGCCGCCCTGGTGCGCGAGCTGCACGCCGCCGGCGTGCCCCTGTACGGGCTGACCAACTGGGCCGCCGACACCTTCTACGCCGCGCAGCCCGCCGCCCCCGTCATCGGGCTGCTGCGCGACGTGATCGTCTCCGGACGTGTCGGGCTCGCCAAGCCCGACCCCGCCGTCTTCCGCCTCGCCGCGCAGCGCTTCGACGTCGAGCCCGCCCGCACCGTGTTCGTCGACGACACCGTCCGCAACGTCGAGGCCGCCCGCGCGGAGGGTTTCCACGCCGTGCACTTCACCGGCACGCCCGCGCTGCGGGCGGCGCTCGCGGACCTCGGGCTGCCCGTCGCGCGCTGAGGGCCGTCCGGTCAGGACTCGCCGACGGTGATCGTCCGCGGTCCGGCCGCGGCGGCACGGCGCAGCGCGTCCAGGTCGGCGACGTCGTCGCGCAGGTCGAGGTCGCGACCGGCGGCCTCGAGCACGGGCCAGGTGAGGTCGCCGTCGTCGAGGTCGCCGAGCAGCACCCCGTCCCGGGCGATCCACCACTCGTCCTCGTGCTGGCCAGGACCGCGGGAGGCGAGCGCGACGACGTCACCGAGCGCGGCCAGCGCGTCGCCCGCGGCGTCGGCGTCGGCGTCCCCGAGCAGCGTCGCCACCACGTCGATCGTGTCCCCGGGCGCGACGTCGACGCCTTCCCCGGCCGCCACGACCTCGTCGACGTCGACGGCCAGGACGACCTGGCGGGTGTCGGCGTCGCCGGACCAGGCGACCTCGCGCCCGGCGTCGGTGGACCGGTCGGTGGCCCCGCCGCGCTGCCATCCGGTGATCGCGCCGGCCGCGACGAGGTCCGAGTACGCCATCTCGTAGGGCCCGTCGACGGAGGTCACGTGGGGGAGGGTGGCGGTGAGGGACGCCGGCGAGAACGCGACGTCGCCGGACAGGGCGTGCTGCGCCATCGGCTCGGCGAACGCTCCCTCGGGCCCGGCGCACCCGCCCGCCAGGAGCAGGACCGTCGTCCACCCGGCCCCGGCACGTACCGACCGGGTCGTTCGCTTCGCGCCCTCGCGGCGGTCCACCTCTCGCATGCCCTCTCCCTGTCTCGCCCCGCCCTAGACTTGCACGGTGCGTCTGCTGTTTGCCGGAACCCCCGAACCCGCCGTGCCCGCCCTGCGGGCCCTGATCGACTCCGACCACGAGGTCGTCGCCGTGCTGACCCGCGCCGACGCCCGCGCCGGACGCGGGCGCCGGCTGGTGCCCAGCCCGGTGCGCGTCGCCGCCGAGGAGGCCGGCATCGAGGTGATCACCGACGTCCCGCGCGGCGAGGAGTTCGTGTCCCGGCTGCGCGACCTCGACGTCGACGCCGCCCCCGTGGTCGCCTACGGTCACCTGCTGCGCCCCGACGTCCTCGCCGTGCCCCGTCTCGGCTGGGTCAACCTGCACTTCTCGGTGCTGCCCGCCTGGCGCGGCGCCGCCCCCGTCCAGCACGCGGTCCTCGCCGGCGACGAGGTCACCGGCGCGACCACGTTCCTGCTCGACGACGGCATGGACACCGGCCCCGTGCTCGGCACCGCCACCGAGACCGTCCGGCCCCGCGACACCTCCGGCGACCTGCTCGACCGGCTCGCCACCTCCGGTGCCGGGCTGCTCGTGGCCACGCTGGACGCCCTGGAGGCCGGCACCCTGTCCCCGCAGCCCCAGAGCCCCGACGGCGCCTCCTACGCCCCGAAGATCACCTCCCAGGACGCCCTGGTGCGCTGGGACGACCCGGCGCTCGCGGTCGACCGGCGTATCCGTGCGGTCACCCCGGCCCCCGGGGCGTGGACGACCCTGCCCGACGCCGACGACGGCACCCCGGGGGCGCGGCTCGGCCTCGGCCCGGTGCGCCCGCGCGGCGACGTCGCCGACCTGTCCCCGGGGCAGGTGCGCGCCACCAAGTCCGAGGTGCTGGTGGGCACCGCCACGCACGCCGTCGAGCTCGGCGAGGTACGCCCCGTGGGCAAGAAGCCCATGGCGGCGGCCGACTGGGCCCGCGGCGCCGGACGCGCCGTCGTCGAGACCGGTGCCCCGCTGGGCGGGACCCGATGAGCGCCGACCGCCCGGGACGCGACCAGCCCCGCGACGACCGCCGCGACGACCGCGGCCGCCAGCGCGGCGCCGCCCGCAGCCGCGGGCAGGGCCACCGCAGCCACCGGGCGCCCTCCCGGCGGCGCCGGTCCACCGACCCGGCCCGCACCGCCGCCTACGACGTGCTGCGCGAGGTGGACGGCTCGGACGCCTACGCCAACCTCGTGCTGCCCCCGCTGCTGCGCGAGCGCGGACTGAGCGGCCGCGACGCCGGGTTCGCCACCGAGCTCGCCTACGGCACCCTGCGCCTGCGCGGCCGCTACGACGCGATCCTCGCGCGCTGCGTCAGCCGCCCCCTCGACCAGCTCGACCCCGAGGTGCTCGACGTGCTGCGCCTCGGCGCCCACCAGCTCCTCGGCATGCGGGTGCCCGCCCACGCCGCGGTGTCCGAGACCGTGGGACTGTGCCGCGACCGCGTCGGCGCCGGACCGGCCCAGATGGTCAACGCCGTCCTGCGCGCCGTCGGACGCCGCCCCCTCGAGGACTGGCTCGACGACCTGCGCGCCGACGCCCCCGACGCCGTCACCGGGCTCGCCCGCGCGGGCTCCCACCCCGTGTGGATCACCCGCGCCCTGCGCGAGGCCCTGCACGGCCACGGCCGCGACCCCGGCGAGATCGCCGACCTGCTCGAGGCCGACAACACCCCACCCCGGGTCACGCTCGTCGCCCGGCCAGGCCTCGTCTCCGCGGACACGCTCGACGACGGCGCACCGGACGACGCGCGCCTCGAGCCCGGCGCCTGGGCACCCACCGCCCGCGTGCTCGCCGCCGGCACCGACCCCGCCGACCTGCCCGCCGTCGCCGACGGCCGCGCCGGCGTCCAGGACGAGGGCTCCCAGCTCGTCACCCTCGCCCTGGCCGCCGCACCCCTCGACGGACCCGACGCGCGCTGGCTCGACCTGTGCGCCGGCCCCGGGGGCAAGGCCGCCCTCCTCGCGACGCTCGCGGGCGAGCGGGACGCCCGCCTCGTGGCCAACGAGCTGCAGCCGCACCGGGCCCGGCTCGTGCGACGCGGGCTGCGTGCCCTCCCCGAGGGAGTCGTGGAGCAGGTACGCACCTCCGACGGGCGCGAGCTCGGCACCGACGAACCCGGCGGCTACGACCGCGTCCTCGTCGACGCCCCCTGCACGGGCCTGGGCGCGCTGCGCCGTCGTCCCGAGTCCCGCTGGCGGCGCACCCCCTCCGACCTCGGCACGCTCACCCGCCTGCAGGGCGAGCTGCTGGGCTCCGCCCTCGACGCCGTCCGGCCCGGGGGAGTGGTCGCCTACGTCACCTGCTCGCCCCACCTGGCCGAGACCCGGCTCGTCGTCGACGACGTGCTGCGCCGCCGCGACGACGCCGAGCGCCTCGACGCCCGCGCGGCCGTGCGCGACGTCCTCGTCCCCGGTGCGGACCTCGACCTCGGGACCGACGACGGCGGAGCGGAAGGCCTCGACGTCCAGCTCTGGCCGCACGTCCACGGCACCGACGCGATGCACCTGACGCTGCTGCGTCGCACGGCCTGAGGAGCGACGGCTGACAGAAATTCCTTGCGCGAGGCCTGTTGTCGGGATAGTCTGACACTCCACTCGGTCAGAAAAACCTGACAACGGAGGCGGCATGACCACCACCGACCGCTGGACCCACGCCCGCGGCCCCCGCGACCTCGGCCGCTTCGTCCAACAAACCCGCAAGCACCACGGACTCAGCCAGGCGGCGCTCGCGGACGAGCTCGGCCTGACGCGCCAGTACGTCTCCGAGGTCGAGTCCGGCGTCGGCAATCTCTACATCACGCGGCTCTTCGAGATGTTCGACGAGCTGGGGATCGAGGTCCGTCTCGAGCAGCGGGGCAGCGATGATCGCGCCTGAGCTGGACGCCTGGCTCTACGGCAGCCGCGTCGCCCGGTTCTCCGCGCGGGACACCGGGCGCGGGACCCGCCGCGTGGAGCTCGAGTGGGATCCGGGCGCCGTCGACCGTTGGGGGTACGGCTCGCGGGTCCTGTCCCACCTGCTGCCGATGGACCCCGACGTCACGCCCGCCCCGGCCCGTGTGAACGCCTGGCTCGACGGGTTGATGCCCGAGGGGCGGGTCCGTGACCACATGGCCATGGACGCCGGCGTCGACCCGGACGACCCGGTCGGCTTCTTCGGCGCCTACGGCGGGGACACCGTCGGTGCGCTGCAGTTCGTCGCGGTGGGTGCCGAGCCGCAGGCCCATGGCCGCGCGGCGGTGCGCCTCGACGACGCCGGCGTCGCCGACCTGCTGCGGGCGAGCATCGCCCGTGCCGGGGGACAGGCCCGCAGCCAGCGGCTCACGAGCTCGTTGCCCGGCATGGAGCCGAAGATCGGGCTCGTGCGGGACGACGACGCCTGGTGGCGTGCGGCGCCCGACGAGGCGACCACGCACATCCTCAAGGTCGCCCGCGACGCCGACTCGCCGACGGCCGACCTCGTGGACACCGAGGCGGCAGCGATCGACCTCGCGCGCCGGATCGGCCTGACCACCATCCGGGCGCACGTCGAGACGTTCGAGGACGTGCGCTGCCTGGTGGTGTCCCGCTACGACCGCGTCCCCGACGCCGCCGCCCCCGGCGGGCTGCGTCGCATCCACCAGGAGGACGCCGCCCAGGCGCTCGGCATCAACACGCGTGACCCCGAGCGCAAGTTCCAGCACGGCCGGTCGATCCCTTCGCTGCGGGCGATCGCCCAGGTGCTGCGCGACGACGGCACCCGCCCGGACCGCCTGCTCGCCCTGACGACGCTGAACCTGGCCCTCGGCAACACCGACGCCCACGCCAAGAACGTCTCGATGCTGCGGCGGGCCGACGGGACCGTGTCGCTCGCACCGGCGTACGACATCTCCATGCACCTGCACCACGACCACGCCTCGCGGATCTTCGCCATGGACGTGGCCGGTCTGCGCGACATGGAGGCGATCGCCGGGGGCGACCTCGTGGCCGAGGGCGTCTCGTGGGGCTTGCCGCGACGTCGGGCGGCGCGGGTCGTCTCGACGACGCTGGACGACCTGCGTGCGGCGCTCGGCGAGGTCGACCGGGACGTGCACCCGGGCGTGGGGGCGGCGGCGTGGCGCACCGTGGAGGGACGCACCGACGCGCTGCGCCGGGACCTGACCTGACGTCAGGCAACCGGATTGCCGACGTCGGCAATCGGTGCCCAGATCGGCAGTCCGCCCTGCCGATCCCACGACGGACTGCCGACGTCGGCAATCCGTGGTGGCGGTCAGTGCAGCGTGCGCTGCATCAGCATCGTGCTCACCGGGCGACCGTGCTTGACGCCGACGTCGCGCAGCACGCCGGTGACCTCGAAGCCGAGCCGCCGGTGCAGCGGCACCGATCCCGCGGCGGCCGGGTCGTCCGCGATCACGGCGACCACCTGGCGCACTCCCGCGACCGTGCAGGCGTCCAGCAGCGCCGACAGCAGCCGCGTCCCGACGCCCTCGCCCTGGGCCTGGGGAGCGAGGTAGATCGTGTCCTCGACGGTGTGCCGGTAGGCCGCCTTGGGACGCCACGGGGCGGCGTAGGCGTAGCCGACCACCGCACCCTCGAGCTCGGCCACGAGGAACGGCAGCCCGCGCGCGTCCGCGTCGTCGAGGCGCCGTTCCCAGTCCGCGGACGACGGCGGGACCTCGTCGAACGTGACGCAGGTGCCGGTGACGTAGGGCTCGAGGATCGCCGCGACGGCTCCGAGGTCCGCGACGACGGCCCGACGCACGTGCGGGCGCCGCGCGGGACGACCGGCGCCGGGGGAGGGGAGTGCTGCCACGGGGCGAGCGTAGACCGCGTGCGCTCTAGGCTGGCCCCATGCCTGCGCTGATCAACCCCAGCATCCTGTCGGCCGACTTCGCGAACCTCGAGCGCGACCTGCACGCGATCTCGACGGCGGACGCCGCGCACGTCGACGTCATGGACTACCACTTCGTGCCGAACCTGACCCTCGGCCTGCCGGTGTTCGAGCGGCTCGTGGAGGTCTCCCCGGTGCCCGTGGACGGTCACCTGATGATCGCCGACCCGGACCGCTGGGCGCCGGCGTACGCCGAGGCGGGGGCTGCCTCGGTGACGTTCCACGCGGAGGCCGCCCAGGCCCCGGTCCGGCTCGCACGTGAGCTGCGGCGCCTCGGGGCGCGCGCCGGGGTGGCGCTGCGCCCGGCGACGCCCGTGGAGCCGTACCTCGACCTGCTGGCCGAGATCGACATGATCCTCGTCATGACGGTCGAGCCCGGCTTCGGCGGCCAGTCGTTCATCGACGGCACGCTGCCGAAGATCCGCCGTGCCCGGGCCGCGATCAGCGAGCAGGACCTCGACGTGCACATCCAGGTCGACGGCGGTGTCTCGCGCGACACGATCGAGCGCGCGGCCGACGCCGGGGCGAACGTCTTCGTGGCCGGGTCCGCCGTGTACGGCGCCGACGACGTACCGGCCGAGATCGAGACGCTCAGGGATCTGGCGAGCAGGCACGTGCACTGACGCAGGGCCGCGGTCTCTCGCGCCCTGATCTGTCACGAGGGGAGCGGCGCCGCACGCGCACGGTGCTCCGCCGGACGTGGACGGTGCGGGGGAGCCGGGCTCGGACGCCGCCCGCAGTCCCACCTGACTCGCTGTCCGCCACGACGACAGTCGCTCAGTCGTACCGACGTTCTCGATAAAATAGTGTGCCAAGCGCCTGGACCACCCTGTGAGTTCCGTCCCGCACCACGGAACGGGCCCGGACGTCCGGGGGTCCGGCGTCTAGGGTGGTGGCGTGAAGACGTTCGAGTCCCTGTTCGCCGAGCTGACCGAGAAGGCCCGTACCCGCCCCGCCGGGTCGGGGACCGTGGCCCAGCTGGACGCCGGCGTCCATGCGATCGGCAAGAAGATCGTGGAGGAGGCCGCCGAGGTCTGGATGGCCGCCGAGCACGAGTCCGACGAGGCCGCCGCGGAAGAGATCTCCCAGCTGCTGTACCACCTGCAGGTGCTGATGGTCGCCAAGGGGTTCACCCTGGAGGACGTGTACGCGCATCTGTGAGCGCCCGGTGCGTCGTCATCACGACCCGCACCGCAGCGCGCGCTCCGGAACCGCACTCCCGTCGTCGTCCCGTACACCAGAACGAGGTATCCCCGTTGCTCCGCATCGCCGTCCCCAACAAGGGATCGCTGTCCACGCCCGCCACCGACATGCTCCGCGAGGCCGGCTACCGCCAGCGTCGCGACACCCGTGAGCTCGTGCTCACCGACGTCGACAACGACGTCGAGTTCTTCTTCCTGCGCCCGCGCGACGTCGCCGTGTACGTCGGGTCCGGCACCGTCGACGTCGGCATCACCGGACGCGACCTGCTGCTCGACTCCGGAGCCCACGCCGTCGAGCACCTGCCGCTCGGGTTCGCCGGCTCGACCTTCCGCTTCGCGGCACCGGCCGGCACCGTGACCACGGTCGAGGAGATCGCGGGCAAGCGGGTCGCGTCGTCCTACACCACGCTGGTCGCCGCGCACCTCGCCGACAAGGGCGTCGAGCCCGCCGCCATCGTGCACCTGGACGGCGCCGTCGAGAGCTCGGTGCGCCTCGGCGTCGCCGACGTCATCGCCGACGTCGTCGAGACGGGCACGACGCTCCGTGCCGCCGGGCTCGACGTCTTCGGCGACCCGATCCTGCGCTCCGAGGCCGTGCTGATCCGCCGGGCGGACACCGACGCCCCGGCAGGCATCGACGTGCTGACCCGGCGCCTGCAGGGCGTCATCACCGCGCGCGAGTACGTGCTGCTCGACTACGACGTGCCGATGGGCCTGCTCGACGCGGCCGTCGCCGTCACGCCCGGCTTCGAGTCGCCGACCGTCTCCCCGCTGCACAACGGCCAGTCCGCCGCCGTGCGGTCGATGGTGCGCCGTGCGGACACCAACCGGGTCATGGACGCGCTCTACGAGGTCGGTGCCCGCGGCATCCTCGTGACCCAGATCCTCGCCAGCCGGTTGTGACGGCGTGACGCACGACGACGGCCCCGGTGCCGCGCTGCGGCCCTTCCGCCCGCTGTGGGCGAGGGTCGCGGTCGCGGTCACCGGGGCCGTCGCCGTCGGGGGGAGCCTGGTGGTCGGGCTCGGTGCTGCGGGCGGGGTGCTGCTCGACGCCGGCACCCGCGCGACGTTCGTGGCCTTCGCGGTCGCTGCCGCCTGGTTGCTCTGGCGGCTCGGCGGGGTGCACGCGCGCCCCGACCACGACGGCCTGACGGTGCGCAACGTGATCCGCACCCGACGCGTGGCCTGGCCCGAGATCGTGGCCGTCCGACTGACCCCGAACGACCCGTGGGTGCTCCTCGACCTCGCCGACGGCGGCACGCTGGCCGTCATGGGCATCCAGCGCGCCGACGGCGAGCGGGGCATGGCCGAGGCCCGTCGCCTCCAGGAGCTGGTGCGTCAGCTCGGTGAGGCGCCGGACCCCGGCTGAGAGCGGCTCAGCGTCCGCTGTGGGCCGGGCGACGCTCCGTGCGCGGCGCACGCCGCTCCGGGGCCCCCTTGTCCACCGAGATGCGCAGCTGCCGGCCGGCGACGTTCGCCCGCCCGATCTTCGACATGGTCGCGTCGTCGAGCGGCTTGGTGATGTCCACCAGGGAGAAGTTGCCGAAGATGTCGATCTTGCCGATGTCGGCACCGCGCAGGCCGCCCTCGTTCGTCAGGGCGCCGACGATGCCGCGCGGCTGCGCGCCGTGCGTGTGACCGACCGACACGCGGTAGCGCGTGCCCTCCGCCGCACGGCGGATGCCCCGCGGACGGTCGTCGCGGTCCGCCCGCGGGTGACGACGGGTGCGGTCCCCGTCGCGCTCCCCGCGCTCGGCCCGGTACGTCTCGCGGTTGCGTCCACCCTGCGCCTCGGCACGCTCACGCTCGTGCTCGGCCTGCGCCGCACGGTGCTGCGGGCCGTCGTCGCCGACCGCGAGCGCCAGGAGCGCTGCGGCGACCTGGGTGGGGTCGGGGGCGGTGCCGTCCTCGGCGGGGGTGAGGTGCTGGGTGAGCAGCTCGGTGTAGAGCTCGAGGCGGCCCGCCTCGAGGCGTGCGGGGACGGTGCCGAGGATGGTGCGGGCCCGGTGGGCGGAGACGTCGCGGGGGGAGGGGATCTCGGCCTCAGTGAGGCGGGTGCGGATGGTGCGCTCGATGTGCTTGAGCTTGCCGCGCTCGGAGGGGGTGACGAAGGAGAGGGCCTTGCCGGTGCGGCCGGCGCGGCCGGTGCGTCCGATGCGGTGGACGTAGGCCTCGGCCTCGCGGGGGAGGTCGAAGTTGACGACGAGGCCGATGCGTTCGACGTCGAGGCCGCGGGCGGCGACGTCGGTGGCGACGAGGACGTCGAGGGAGCCGTTGCGGAGGCGTTCGACGATCTTCTCGCGTTCCTTCTGGGCGACGTCGCCGGAGATGGTGGCGGCGGAGACGCCGCGTTCGACGAGGGCGACCCCGACCTCTTCGGCGGCGGCGCGGGTGCGGGTGAAGACGATGGTGGCGTCGGCGTCGGAGGTGGCCAGGACGCGCACGAGGGAGCCGACCTTGTGGCGGAAGGGCACGACGGCGTACGTCTGCTCGACGGTGGTGACGGTGCTGGACTGCCGGGCGACGGCGATCTGCACGGGGTCGTTGAGGTGGGTGTCGGCGACGGTGCGGATGGCGGGGGGCATGGTCGCGGAGAAGAGGGCGACCTGGCGCTGGGCGGGCGCCTGGCCGAAGATCTTCTCGACGTCCTCGGCGAAGCCCATGCGCAGCATCTCGTCGGCCTCGTCGAGGACGAGGAACTTGACGCCGTCGAGGCGCAGGGCGGAGCGGTCCATGTGGTCCATGACGCGGCCGGGGGTGCCGACGACGACGTGGACGCCGTCGCGCAGGGCACGCTGCTGCGGCTGGTACGGGGCGCCGCCGTAGACGGGCAGGACGCGCACGCCGGGCAGGTGTGCGGCGAAGGACTCGACGGCGTCGGCGACCTGCATGGCGAGCTCGCGGGTGGGGGCGAGAACGAGGGCCTGGACGTGGCCGCGGGAGACGTCGGCGTCGGGGTCGACGGCGGCGAGCAGGGGGAGGCCGAAGGCGGCGGTCTTGCCGGTGCCGGTCTGGGCGACGCCGGTGATGTCGCGGCCGGCGAGCAGGGCGGGGATGGCCTGGGCCTGGATGGGGGAGGGGGTGGTGAAGCCGAGGCTGTCGACGGCCTGCTGCAGCGGTGTCGGCAGGTTCAGCTCGGTGAAGGTGGGCTGCTCGGCGGCGGGGGCGTCGGTGGGCAGCGTGGAGTCAGGGGTGCTCATGGCGAGTTCGACCGTTCGTCGGGGTGCGGGGGAGTCCTGCGTCGCCGTGGCGGCGAGGCGGTCGCACTGTCCCGGACACACAATCTGCCCCGGCCGCTGGTGGCGGGGCCCTGAACACGCGGGAGGACGACGAACTCCGATGGTGTGTTCCATGGTACGCGGCCTGGGGCGTGGGGCCAGGGTGCGGGCGGTGACCTTGCCCACTGCGTCCGGTGGGTTCGCGGCACTGCGTAGGATGTGCGGGGCAGTGGATCCGGACGCGGGTGGTGGACGTGCAGGCAGGTCGGCAGGTGCGCTCGGCCGTGTGGACGGTCCCGAACGTGCTGAGCATGGCACGGCTGGCGCTGGTGCCGGTGTTCGCGGTGCTGATCACCACCGGGCAGGACGTGTGGGCGCTGGTGGTGCTGGCGGTCTCGGGTGTCTCGGACTGGTTGGACGGGTACCTGGCGCGTCGCCTGGACCAGGTCACGAAGCTGGGTCAGCTGCTGGACCCGGCGGCGGACCGGTTGTTCATCGTGGTGACGCTGGTCGGGCTGGCGTGGCGGGGCGTGGTGCCGCTGTGGGTGCTGGTGGTCGTGGTGGCGCGGGACGTGATGCTGGCGTGCCTGGTCCCGTACCTGGCGCGGCGCGGGTACGGTCCGTTGCAGGTCGGCTTCGTGGGCAAGGCGGGGACCTTCGCTCTGCTGTACGCGTTCCCGCTGCTGCTGCTCGCGCAGATGCCGGGCGCCGTGGGTCCGGTAGCGCAGGTCGTGGGCTGGGCGTTCACGTGGTGGGGTGTGGGGCTGTATTGGCTTGCCGGCCTGCAGTACGTCGCGCAGGCGCGGCGGCTGGTGCGTGCTGAACCGAGCGAGGACGAAGGGGGTGCGGGGTGACCGCCCCGACGAAGCGGCGACCGGACGAGTCGATGACCCTGCTGGTCGAGGTCATGGAACGGCCCCTGGACCCGGGGTACGCGGAAGCGGCCCGACGGCGGGCCGCGGGCGAGGGGGACCGTCGGGGTGCGGGGTTCGTCCTGCTGGCTCTCGTCGCGGTGCTGCTGGGGCTGATGACCGTCACGGCGGCGCAGCAGCTGCGAGCGCCGGCGGAGGGTGTGTCGGCGCGGACGTTGCTGGAGACGCAGATCGAGGACCGCCAGGCCGAGGTGGACGCGTTGCGGGCGGAGTCGGCGGCGTTGAGCGAGGAGGTCGCGGCGCTGCAGGAACGCGCCCTGCGTGCGGGTGACTCGGAGCTGGTCGAGCAGGTGCGCCTCGACGCGGTGGTGACGGGGGCGGTGCCGGTGTCGGGCCCGGGTCTGGTGGTGACGATGAGTGACGCCACGGAGGTTGCCGAGGGGGTGGCGCCGTCGGACGTGCGGGTGCAGGCCACGGACCTGCAGACGGTGGTCAACGCGTTGTGGGCCTCGGGCGCCGAGGCGATCAGCGTCGGGGGGCAGCGGTTGACGTCGTTGTCCGCCATCCGGCACGCGGGTGCTGCGATCATGGTCGACCTGGTGCCGTTGCCGGGGCCGTCCTACGAGGTCGCGGCGATCGGTGACCCGGAGCAGATGCAGACCGAATACGCTCGCACGGGCGTCCCGGCGGACGTGCGCCTGCTGGCGGACCTGTGGGGTATCGAGACCACGATGGAGACGGCGGACGAACTGGTGCTGCCGAGCGTCGGCAACCAGCTGCGGTACGCCGAACCCGCGGAGGGGGACGAGGAGAACGTGAGCCAGGAGGAGAACCCATGATCGCCGTCGTCGGGCTCGTGATCGGCGTGGTCGCCGGTCTGGTGCTGCAGCCCACCGTGCCGGTGGCGT
>Ga0207735_100140_pt1 | contig 16739 bp, 15 predicted proteins | sample TtaePargueraPR_9_FD_187280 | JGI IMG/M metagenome (GOLD analysis project Ga0207735, IMG submission 187280) | Aerobic enrichment media microbial communities from Bioluminiscent Bay, La Parguera, Puerto Rico - Tt and E2 (1) (SPAdes) | ecosystem: Environmental > Aquatic > Marine > Unclassified ... | reverse complement strand
GCCCTCGATCACGCCGGACATGTTGAGGCTGCGCGACAGCGTCGCCACGGTCGAGGAGATGCGGTCGCCGGTGGAGCGGTCGCCCAGGCGGAGCGTGAACTCGCGCGCGAGCTTGATGCCGGACACCGGATTGAGGAGCACGGAGCTCAGCGCGGAGTAGCCGGTGCCGAAGTCGTCGATGATGAGCTCGATGCCGAGCTGGGTGAGCCCGTCGAGGTCGGCGCGGGCGCCCTGGGTGGCGATGAGCATGCCGGACTCGGTGATCTCGAGGCCGAGGCGCGCGGGGTCGATGCCGGTGGCCGCGATCGCCTGGGTGACGACCCGCGTGAGGTCGGCCGCGCCGATCTGCCGCGTCGACACGTTCACGAATACGCGGCCCGTGAACTGCGGGTTCGCGGCGATCAGCTCGCACGCCTGGTTGATGACGAAGGCGCCCAGCGGCACGACGAGGTTGGCCTCCTCGCACACCTGGATGAACTCCTCGGGCAGCAGCAGCCCGCGGCTCGGGTGCTGCCACCTCACGAGCGCCTCGTACGCGACGATCTCGGCCGAGTCGAGCCGCACGATCGGCTGGTAGTGGACCACCAGCTCGCCCTCGCGGATCGCGGCGCGCAGCTCCGACTCGATCGACAGCTTGGTGAGCGCGTCGTGGCGGAGGTCGGACGAGAACACCTCGACGCGCGCGCGGCCGCGCTGCTTCGCGGCGTACATCGCGGTGTCGGCGTTGCGCAGCAGCGTCTCGGCGGTGATGCCCGGCTCGGCGAGCGCGAGGCCCGCGGACACGGTCGGCACCACCTCGTGGCCGCCCACGGTGAAGGGCGCCTGCACGTCCGCCGCGATGAGCGTCAGCAGCGCCTCGGCCGCGGCCTGCGTCGGCACGCTCTCGAGGATCACCACGAACTCGTCCCCGCCCAGCCGCGCGACGGTGTCGCCGGCCCGGACCGCGCCGCGGACCCGGTGGGCGATCTCCTGCAGCAGCGCGTCGCCGGCCTCGTGGCCCAGGGAGTCGTTGACCAGCTTGAAGTGGTCGACGTCGAGGAACACGCACGCGACGGTGTGGCCGTCCGCGCGGCATGCCTCGAGCGCCGCCTCCAGCCGCTCCAGGAGCAGCGTGCGGTTCGCGAGCCCGGTCAGGTGGTCGTACAGCGCGCGGCGCTCGAGCAGGTCCTTCGCGCGGCGGATCTCGGTGATGTCCTCGACGTGCGCGACGAAGCGCGCCTCGGGCGCGTCCTCCGGCGCGGGGGAGATGGTGAGCCGGGTCCACACCGCGTCGCCCGAACGGTGCACGAGCCGCGTCTGCGCCTGGAAGTAGGGCAGCTCGCCGGCCTCGACCTGCTCGACGAGCTCCTCGTTGCGCGGGTGGTCGTCCGGGTGGGTGAGGTCGCGCAGGCGGAACGTGCGCAGGCTCGCGATCGACCGGCCCACGATCTTGGCGAAGGCCTGGTTCACGTCGAGCAGCGCGCCCTCGTCGCCCAGCACGGCCATGCCGATCGGGGACGCGTCGAAGGCCGGGCGGAACAGGTCTGTCTCGGCCATCCTCACTCCCTCGCTCTCGGGGCACGCGTCATGCCCGGTCAACCCCTGTATCGGCACGATCGCCCCAGGCATGAGGGGGACGCGGCGGGGCCGGCGGACTTCGTGGGACAATGGCGCGCACCCGTCCGTCGAACCGAGGAACCGTCAACACCGTGGCAGTAGACCCCCGCATCGAGCCGTCCTCGACGCAGCCGGACCTGATCCGGAACTTCTGCATCATCGCCCACATCGACCACGGCAAGTCGACGCTGGCCGACCGGATGCTGCAGCTCACCGGCGTGGTCGAGCCGCGCCAGATGAAGGCGCAGTACCTCGACCGGATGGACATCGAGCGCGAGCGCGGCATCACCATCAAGTCGCAGGCCGTGCGCATGCCGTGGGAGGTCGACGGCGAGCCGCACGCGCTCAACATGATCGACACCCCCGGCCACGTCGACTTCAGCTACGAGGTGTCCCGCTCGCTCGCCGCGTGCGAGGGCGCGATCCTGCTGGTCGACGCCGCGCAGGGCATCGAGGCCCAGACCCTCGCCAACCTGTACCTGGCGATGGAGAACGACCTCACGATCATTCCGGTGCTCAACAAGATCGACCTGCCCTCGGCGGACCCCGAGCGCTACGCCGCCGAGCTCGCGCAGCTGATCGGCTGCGAGCCCGACGACGTGCTGCGCGTGTCCGGCAAGACCGGCGCCGGCGTCCCCGAGCTGCTCGACCGCGTGGTCCGGGACGTGCCCGCGCCGGTGGGCGACGCGTCCGCGCCGACCCGCGCGATGATCTTCGACTCCGTCTACGACACCTACCGCGGCGTCGTCACGTACATCCGCGTGGTCGACGGCGCGCTCAAGCCGCGCGAGAAGATCGCGATGATGTCGACGCTCGCGACCCACGACCTGCTCGAGATCGGCGTGATCAGCCCCGAGCCGAAGCCCACCAAGGGTCTCGGCGTCGGCGAGGTGGGCTACCTCATCACCGGTGTGAAGGACGTCCGCCAGTCGAAGGTCGGCGACACGGTGACCACGGCCGCGCGGCGCGCCGAGGAGTCGCTCGGCGGCTACCGCGACCCCAAGCCGATGGTCTACTCGGGCCTGTTCCCGCTCGACGGCTCGGACTTCCCGATCCTGCGCGACGCGCTCGACAAGCTCCAGCTCAACGACGCCTCGCTGGTCTACGAGCCCGAGAGCTCGGTCGCGCTGGGCTTCGGCTTCCGCTGCGGCTACCTGGGCCTGCTGCACCTCGAGATCGTGCGCGACCGCCTCGAGCGCGAGTTCGGCATCGACCTGATCTCGACCGCGCCGAACGTGGTCTACGACGTCGAGATGGAGGACGGCAAGGTCCACACCGTCACCAACCCGTCCGAGTTCCCCGGCGGCAAGGTCGCGCAGGTGCGCGAGCCCGTCGTCAAGGCCTCGATCCTGGTCCCGAGCGAGTTCATCGGCACGGTCATGGAGCTGTGCCAGGAGCGCCGCGGCGTCATGGGCACCATGAACTACCTCAGCGAGACGCGCGTCGAGATGCACTACACGCTGCCGCTCGCCGAGGTGGTCTTCGACTTCTTCGACCAGCTCAAGTCGCGCACCCGCGGCTACGGCTCGCTGGACTACGAGCCCGCGGGCGACCAGGTCGCGGACCTCGTCAAGGTCGACATCCTGCTCCAGGGCGAGCAGGTCGACGCGTTCAGCGCCGTCGTGCACAAGGACGCGGCCTACAAGTACGGCCTGTCGATGGTCGGCAAGCTCAAGGACCTGATCGACCGCCAGCAGTTCGAGGTGCCGATCCAGGCGGCCGTCGGCTCGCGCATCATCGCCCGCGAGACCATCCGCGCGATCCGCAAGGACGTGCTCGCCAAGTGCTACGGCGGCGACATCTCCCGCAAGCGCAAGCTGCTGGAGAAGCAGAAGGCCGGAAAGAAGCGGATGAAGAACATCGGCTCGGTCGAGGTGCCGCCGGAGGCGTTCATCGCCGCGCTGTCCACCTCGGACGACGGCTCGGACAAGGGCAAGAAGAAGTAGCCCTTCCGGCCCCGGGTGACGGAACGTCGGTTACCTGGGAGGATGACCGCATGAGCGCCATCGACGCACCGCGGGACCTGGGCGTGTACGTCCACGTGCCGTTCTGCGCGGTCCGGTGCGGCTATTGCGACTTCAACACGTACGCGCCCGGCGAGGTCGAGGGCGCGACACGCGAGGGCTACGTCGAGGCCGCGCTCGCGGAGATGCGGCTCGCCCGCGCCGCGATGCCCGGCGACACCCGCCCCGCACGCACCGTGTTCTTCGGCGGCGGCACGCCGACCATGCTCGACTCCTCGGCGCTGGTCGCGCTGCTCGAGGGGGTCCGGGGCACGTGGGGCCTGAGCGCCGATGCGGAGGTCACCACCGAGGCGAACCCGGACTCGGTCACGCGCGAGTCGCTGCAGGCGCTCGCGCGGGCGGGCTTCACGCGCGTGAGCCTGGGCATGCAGTCCGCCCGCCGGCACGTGCTCAAGACCCTCGACCGCACGCACGACCCGGCCAACGTCGAGCGCGCCGTGCACGCCGCGCGCGAGGCGGGCCTGCAGGTCAGCCTGGACCTCATCTACGGCACGCCGGGGGAGTCGCTCGACGACTGGCGCGCGAGCCTCGAGGCGGTCATCGCGCTCGAGCCCGACCACGTCAGCGCCTACGCACTCGTGATCGAGCCGGGCACCCGCATGGGGGCGCAGCTGCGCCGCGGCGAGGTCGAGCCGACGGAACCCGACACCCAGGCGGAGATGTACGAGCTGGCCGACGCCCTGCTGTCGGAGGCCGGCTACGCCTGGTACGAGGTGTCCAACTGGGCACGCGAGCCCGCCGACCGCTGCCGGCACAACCTCGCCTACTGGCGCAGCCAGGACTGGTGGGGCGTGGGGCCGGGCGCGCATTCGTACCTGGGCCCGCGCACGCTGCCCGACGGCACCGAGGTGCCCGCGCGGCGCTGGTGGAACGTCAAGCATCCGCGCGCCTACGCGGCCAGGCTCGCCGCGGGCGAGAGCCCCGAGGCCGAGGGCGAGGAGCTGGCCGAGGACGACCTCAGCCTCGAGCGGGTGATGCTGCGCCTGCGGCTGTCGGAGGGCGTGCCTGCGGAGTCGGTCCCGGACCGGCCGGAGGCGGTCGCGCGGCTGATCGCGGACGGCGTGCTCGACGGGACGGCCGCGGTGCGCGGCACCCTGCGCCTCACGCGGCGCGGACGCCTGCTCGCGGATCTCGCGGTGCGCGCGCTCGCGTTCTGAACCCGGACGGTCGGGGCGCGCCTGTCCGCGCCCCGGTTTGTACGCACGTATCCTGTTCGGGCACTCGGCGGCCTGGCGTGTCGTCGTCCTCACCCCTCACGATGGAGCCCATCATCTCGGCGACCCCGCGCACCGCGACGGCCCGCGACGTCCTCGGCGGACGTATCGCGGGCCTTGACGGCCTGCGCGCGATCGCCGTGACGCTCGTCGTCGTGTACCACTTCGCCCCGGGCGCGCTGCCCGGCGGGTACCTCGGCGTCGACGTCTTCTTCGTGCTCTCCGGGTTCCTCATCACGTCGATCCTGCTGCGTGAGCACGCGAGCCGCGGCAGCATCTCGCTGCGGCGCTTCTGGGTGCACCGCGCCCGTCGCCTGCTGCCCGCGCTCGTCGCGGTCGTGGTCGCGGGCGTCGCTGCGGTGGCGATCGCCGTGACGGTCCTGCAGCTGCGCGGCTCGCCCGTGGACGGCACGCTCTGGGGCGACCTGCTCGTCGGCGTGGGCGGCCAGCTCGCCGCCGCGGCGACATTCACCAGCAACTGGCTCGCCGTGGTGGTCGGGCAGTCGTACGCGGCAGCCGGCACCCCTCAGCTGTTCGCGCACCTGTGGTCCCTCGCGGTCGAGGAGCAGTTCTACCTGCTGTGGCCGCTGGTGGTGCTCGGCCTGGTCGCCGCCGGGGTCAGGATGCGCCGCGCCGCATGGGCGGCGCTCGCGGTGGCCGTCGCCTCGGCCGCCGCCATGGCGATGCTCGTGCCCGCGGACGCGGACCCGACGCGTGTCTACGTCGGCACCGACACCCACGCGTTCGGGCTGATGATCGGCGCGGCGCTGGCGTTCTGGTGGCGCCACCGGGCGGAGCGCGGCGCCGACTGGGCCCCGCGCCGCACGCCTGCCGTGGTGCTCGGCGCGGCCGGCCTCGCGGTGCTCGCGGCCCTGGCCTGGCTGATGCCGTGGGACGCGCTGTGGACCTACCGCGGGGGCCTGCTGGTCGCGTCCCTCGCGGCAGCGGCGGTCATCCACCTGGTCGTGGCGGTGCCGGCCGTGGGCCGTGCCTTCGACGTCGCGCCGATGCGCTGGATCGGGGAGCGTTCGTACGGCATCTACCTGTGGCACTGGCCGATCCTGGTGCTGCTGGTCGCGGGCCTCGACGGCGGCCGCATCCACGCCGCGTCGGGACTCACCGTGGCGGTCGCCACCGCGCTCACGCTCGCGTTCGCGACGGCCTCGTACCGCTGGCTCGAGATGCCCGTGCGCAGCATGGGGCTGCGGCGGTCGCTGCGCGCGTTCGGCGGCTGGGTCGGGCATCGCCGGCACGGCGAGCGGCGCGCGCGCCGGGTGATCGTCCGTCGGGCGGCGCTGGCCGGCGGCGGCGCGGCAGGCGTGCTCGCGCTGGTCGGCTCCGCGGTGGTGGTCGCTCCCGAGCGCACGTCGCTCGAGATGCAGCTCGACCAGGGCATGGAGGCGCTCGCGGTGCAGGCGGCCGCCGCGCCGGAGCGCCCGCAGCACGACGAGCCCCACCCGCTCCCGATCCAGGCACCCGACGCCGGAGCGACGATCGTCCCCCCGCGTCCCGCCGCATCGTCCCGTCACGGCGACGACGCCGAGCCCGAGGCGCCCCGCGGGCGCGACGTCACGATGATCGGCGACTCGGTGACGGTCGGGTCGGCCGCGGCGCTCCAGGAGGAGCTGCCCGGCATCAGGATCGAGGCCGAGGTCGGCAAGCAGTTCAGCACCGGCGCGGACCGCGTGGAGGCGCTCGTGCGCAAGGACCGGCTGCGTCCGTGCCTGGTGGTCGCGCTCGGCACCAACGGCGCGGTGGGCACCGGCGACATCGGCCGCATCATGGCGGCGGCCGGCGGGCGTCCCGTCGTGCTGGTGACGCCGTACGGCGACCGGTCGTGGATTCCGGGCGCCCAGGACGCGGTCCGCGCCGCCGCGGATCGCTATCACAACGTCGCGCTCGCGGACTGGCAGCGGGTGGCCACCCGGAACGAGCGGCTGATCGGCCCCGACGGCATCCACCCGACGATCCCGGGCCAGGCGCGCTTCGCCGACCTCGTGGGCGACGCCCTCGACACCGCCGGCTGCGCCTGACGGCGCCCCGCCGCGCCGGGCATGCGAACGGGCCCCCGCCGGTTGGCGAGGGCCCGTGGGCGGATCCTGACGCGCTGCCGCGCCGGCCCTGACGCGCTACCGCACGAACGGGATGACGAGCGGGATGTTGTAGTACTCGCCGCGGTTGGCGCGGACGCCGGCGACGATCGACATCACCAGGACGTAGATGCCGTAGGCGATCATCAGCGGGCCGGTGACGATGAACCCGACGCCGAAGAAGATGAGGAAGCCGAGGATGACGCCGCCGATGAAGACCACCAGCGCGGTGAGCTGCAGGTTGAGGTTGAGCTTGCCGTGGAAGTCGATCAGCGCGCTGCGCTCGCGGTAGATCAGCCACATGACGAGCGGCACCACGAACGCGAGCGTGCCGGCGGACAGCACCAGCGCGACGGCGGCGAGGATGTGCACCAGCATCGCGATGGTGCGGGCGTCGCTCTCGAGCATGGGCGCGGGAGCGGCGTAGGCCGGCTGCGAGGCCGCCGGGGGCTGCTGCGGGGGGACGGTGCCGTCCGCCTGCGGCTGAGGGTTCTGAGTCGTGTCGTTCATGGCTTCAGGCTCGCAGAGACGACCAGGGCCCCGCATCCACCCGGAGGGGGAGCGGGGCCCTGATCTTCGTCGGGGTGCGGACCCTTACTTCACGATCCGCCAGTTGATCGGGTAGCGGTACTGCTCGCCGCGGTTTGCGGCGATCGCGGCCATGATGCACAGGATCAGCGTGGCGAGGCCGACCGCGATGATGATCAGCACGCCGATCAGGATGACCGTCAGGATCGATCCCACGACGTACGCGATGGTCACCAGGATCGAGAAGTTCAGCGCCTCCTTGCCCTGGTCGTCGACGAACGCGCTGCGCTCGCGGAAGATCAGCCAGATGATCAGGGGCGGCAGGAAGCCGAACAGGATGATGCCGGCGTGGGCGAGCGTGGCCCACAGGCGCTCGTCGCTCTGGCTCATCGGCTGCGGCGAGTACGGCTGCTGCGGTGGCGGCGGCGACTGCGGCGGCGGTGGCGGGTTCTCGGACATGTCGTTCTCCCTCGGTGCGGTCGATGGTCGAGCCAGGCGGGAGCCCCAGCACCTCCAATCTAGCGAGAACGCCCCGCTAGGGCCGGATATCGGGCACGCGCGTCCCGGACCCGGAGGAGGGGCCCGCGGCCCGCGATACGATTAGCACTCGTCGAGTTCGAGTGCCAGGAGGAGACGTGAGCGAGGAACGCCGTCAGGCCGTGCTCCGCGCGATCGTGGAGGGGTACGTGGCGACCCACGAGCCCATCGGCTCGAAGGCGCTGGCGGAGACCCCCCAGCTCGGGGTGTCGTCCGCGACCATCCGCAACGACATGGCGATCCTCGAGGAGGAGGGGCTCATCGCGCAGCCTCACACCTCGGCCGGGCGCGTCCCCACCGACAAGGGCTACCGGTCGTTCGTCGACCACCTGGCGGCCTCGGCGCTGCCGGAGTCGCATAAGCGCGCCATCGGCACCTTCCTCTCGGACGCCGTGGACCTCAACGACGTGGTGGAGCGGTCGGTGCGGCTGCTCAGCCAGCTGACCCGCCAGGTCGCGGTCGTGCAGTACCCGTCGCTGCGGGAGTCGCAGGTGCGGCGCATCGAGCTGGTCCGGCTGGGTGCGGAGCACGCGCTCGTCGTGGTGGTGTCGGCGGACGCGCGCGTCGAGCAGCAGACGGTCGCGCTGGGCGAGGCCACGCCGGACGATGCGTTCGAGCGGGCCGTGCGGAACGTGAACGAGGTCGCTGGCGGGTTGGGTGGGACCGCTCTCGCCTCCGCGCTCGCGGGCTGGGTCGAGGCGCCGGACCAGGTGCCGTGGGCCGCGGCGGTGGCCGAGGTGGTGGTCGCCGCGACGCGCGGCGGCACCGTCGAGCGCGTGGTGCTCGCCGGCACCTCGAACCTCGCGCGGGCCGGCTCGGGCCTCGAGGCGGGCACCATCGCCCCGGTGCTCGACGCGCTCGAGGAGCAGGTGGTGCTGCTGCGCCTGTTGCACGAGATGGCGAGCGAGGGGGACGATGTCTCGGTCCGCATCGGCGCCGAGACGCATCACGAGGCGCTGTCGCGCACGTCGATCGTCGCCGCGGCCTACGGCCGCGACGCCTCGTCCCTCGTCGGTGCGCTCGGACCGACACGCATGGACTACCCGGGGACGATGAGCGCCGTGCGCGCCGTCGCCCGTTATCTGTCGAAAGTGGTGGAGCTCTAGGTGAAGGACTACTACTCCGTTCTCGGCGTCCCGCGGGACGCCTCGGAGACGGACATCAAGAAGGCGTATCGCAAGCTCGCGCGCGAGCTGCACCCCGACGTCGCGGGTGCCGAGGGCGAGGAGCGCTTCAAGGAGGTCGCGGCCGCGTACGACGTGCTCGGCAACTCCGACAAGCGCGCCCAGTACGACCGCGGCGTCGACCCGCGCGCGGCGTCGGGCGGCGCCGGCGGCCCCCAGGGCTTCGGCTTCGAGGACATCTTCGAGACCTTCTTCGGCGGCGCCGGCAGCCCGTTCGGCGGGCAGCAGCGCGGCCCCGCGTCGCGCACGCAGCGCGGCGGTGACACCCTCGTCCAGGCCGAGGTCACCCTCGAGGAGGCCGTGTTCGGTGTCACCCGTGAGGTCCAGGTGGACCTCGCGGACGTCTGCGACACCTGCCATGGGTCGTGCTGCGCGCCCGGCACGCAGCCGCAGACCTGCCGCCAGTGCAACGGCCAGGGCCAGGTCCAGCGCGTCGCCCGGTCGCTGCTCGGCCAGGTGATGACCACCGCGCCGTGCCCCGCGTGCGGCGGTTACGGCTCGACCATCGACACGCCCTGCGCCGACTGCTCGGGCCAGGGCCGCACGCACTCGCGGCACTCGGTCAAGGTCGACATCCCGGCCGGCGTCGAGACCGGCACCCGGATCCGCATGACGGGCGTCGGCGACGCCGGCGTCGCGGGCGGGCAGAAGGGCGACCTCTACATCGAGATCCGCTCGCGCGCGCACAAGGTGTTCGAGCGCCGCGGGGATGACCTGCACTGCACCCTCGAGGTGCCGATGACCGCCGCCGCGCTCGGCACGGTGCTCACCGTCGACACGTTCGACGGCCCGCACGACGTCGAGGTCCGGCCCGGCACGCACGCCGGCTCGACGGTCCGCCTCAAGGGGCTCGGCGTGGGCCGCCTGCAGCGCCCGGGCCGCGGCGACCTGCACGTGCACCTCGACGTCGTGACCCCCACCGACCTCACCGACGAGCAGGCCGAGCTGATGCGCAAGCTCGCCGAGCTGCGCGGCGAGGAGGCGCCCGAGGCCCGCCTCGCGCCGCTCGGCGGCGGCGTGTTCTCGCGCCTCAGGGACGCCTTCATGGGCCGGGAGCGGTGACCGCACCCGTCTTCGTCGACGCCGCGGCGGCCACGGCCGCCGTGGGCGCCACGCTCCGGGTCGAGGGCGACGAGGCGCGCCACGCCGTCACCGTCCAGCGCCGCACCGTCGGCGAGACGGTCGACGTGGTCGACGGCGCGGGCGCCCGCGCGAGCGGCGACATCGCCGCTGCCGGCGACCGCTGGATGGACGTGCGCGTGACCGCGGTGTCCCGCGACGCCGATCCCGACGTCACGCTCGTGCAGGCGCTCGCCAAGGGCGGCCGTGACGAGCAGGCGGTCGAGGCCGCGACCGAGCTCGGCGTCACGCGCATCGTCCCGTGGGCGGCCGACCGCGCGATCGTCCAGTGGCGCGGGCCCAAGGCGGCCAAGGGCCGCGACAAGTGGGCGTCGACGGCGCTCGCCGCCGCCAAGCAGAGCCGCCGTGCCGTGGTGCCGCGCGTGGACGATGCGGTGGACACCCGGGCGCTGGCCGCGCAGGCGGCCGCGGCGGTCGCCGGGGGAGCGCGCGTGCTCGTGCTGCACGAGTCCGCGCAGGTCTCGCTCGCGTCGCTCGACTGGCCCGACGCCGACCGCCCCGTGTGGCTCGTGGTCGGCCCCGAGGGCGGCGTCTCCGACGCGGAGCTCGACGCGCTCGCCCAGGCGGGCGCCGAGCCCGTGGTGCTCGGGCCGCACGTGCTCCGCGCATCGTCCGCCGGCCCCGCGGCCCTCGCTGCCCTCGCCGCCGTCCGGGGTCACTGGAACCCGGCGGGAACTAGGCTGGACGCATGAGCACCGACTGCATCTTCTGCAAGATCCTCGCCGGCGAGATCCCGTCGGAGAAGGTCGCCGAGACCGAGCGCGCGGTCGCGATCCGCGACATCGCGCCCAAGGCGCCCGTCCACGTGCTCGTCATCCCGCGCACGCACGTGGCGAACGTCGCGGCGCTCGCCGAGGAGTCGCCGGAGGACCTGGCCGAGATGGCGCGGCTCGCGCAACAGGTGGCCGACGAGCACTGCGACGGCGAGTACCGCCTGATCTTCAACACCGGCGCGGCCGCCGGGCAGACCGTGTTCCACGTGCACGGCCACATCATGAACGGAGGAAGCCTCGGGTGGAGCGAGTGAGCGTCACGCGGGTCATCGTCGTCGAGGACGCCGCGCGCATGCCCGAGCTGCTCGGCTCCGGCGACGGGGTCATCCGGGAGGTCGAGCGCGCCTTCCCGGCGGTCGACATCGCGGTCCGCGGCAACCGCATCACGCTGTCGGGCGACGAGGGCCCGGTGGGCGCCGCCGCGACCGCGCTCGAGGAGCTGCGCGACGTCATGGGCGCGGGCGTGCCGCTCACGCCCGACGTGGTGCGCGAGTCGGTGCGCATGCTCGGCCAGACCGCCGGCGCCGAGGCGACGGCCGCCCCCGAGGAGCGCCCCGCGGGCGTGCTGAGCCGGTCCATCCTGTCGTCGCGCGGCCGCACCATCCGGCCCAAGACCCAGGGCCAGGCCGCGTACGTGCACGCGATCGAGAACCACACGGTCACGTTCGGCATCGGGCCCGCGGGCACCGGCAAGACGTACCTCGCGATGGCCCAGGCCGTGGCGGCACTGCAGGCCAAGCGGGTCAACCGCATCGTCCTCACCCGCCCCGCCGTCGAGGCCGGGGAGCGGCTGGGCTTCCTGCCCGGCTCGCTCAGCGAGAAGATCGACCCCTACTTGCGGCCGCTGTACGACGCGCTGCACGACATGGTGGACCCCGAGTCGATCCCGCGGCTCATGGAGGCGGGGACCATCGAGGTCGCGCCGCTCGCGTACATGCGCGGCCGCACCCTCAACGACGCGTTCGTGATCCTGGACGAGGCGCAGAACACCACGCGCGAGCAGATGAAGATGTTCCTCACGCGGCTGGGCTTCGGCACCACGATGGTGGTCACCGGCGACGTCACGCAGGTCGACCTGCCGGGCGGGACCCGGTCCGGGCTGCGTGCGGCGTCGGAGATCCTCACCGGGGTCGAGGACATCGCGTTCTGCCACCTGGGCGCCCAGGACGTGGTGCGCCACCGGCTGGTGAGCGACATCATCACGGCGTACGCCGCGAGCGACCAGGCCGAGGAGCAGCGCCGGCCGCGCCCCACCGGCCAGCGGCGCCGGTTCGAGAAGGAGGAGCGCCAGTGATCGAGGTCAACAACGAGACCGACGCGTCGGTCGACGAGGTCGAGTTCGCCGAGCTCGCGCGCTACGTGCTCGGCGAGATGCACGTCGCCGAGGGCGCCGAGCTGGCCATCATGTTCGTCGACGAGCCCGCGATGGAGCAGCTCCACATCCAGTGGATGGACGAGCCCGGCCCCACCGACGTGCTGAGCTTCCCGATGGACGAGCTGCGCCCCGGCACCCCGGACGAGCCCACGCCTCCCGGGCTGCTGGGCGACATCGTCGTGTGCCCGAGCGTCGCCGCGCGCCAGGCCGCCACCGCGGGCCACAGCGCGGAGGAGGAGATGCTCCTGCTCACCACCCACGGCATCCTGCACCTCCTCGGCTACGACCACGTCGAGCCCGAGGAGGAGAAGGAGATGTTCGCGCTGCAGCGCAGGCTCCTGCTGACGTTCCTCGCGAGCCGATGACGTCGTCTGCCGTCACCCTGCTCGTCGTCGTCGGCGTGGTCGGGCTCCTCGGGGCGGCCGTGCTGCACGCCGTGGTCGCCGCGTTCGAGCAGATCCCGTACGCCGACGAGCGGCGCATGGCGAGCCAGATGCGTCCGGACGGGCGTCCCACGCGCGCCGCGCGGCTCGCCGTGCTGCCCGACCACGCCGACAACGCATCGTCCGTCGCCTACGCGGTGCTCGAGTCGCTGTCGCTGGTGGCGTGGACCGTGCTGCTGGTCGCGCTGGGCGACGCGCTCGACTGGGACCCGTGGGTCGCGATCGGGCTCGCGGCGCTGGTCGCGGGCTTCCTCTCGGTCATCGTGGTGCGCGCGCTGCCGCGAGGCGTCGCCCGCGCCCACCCGGAGGCGAGCATCCGCGCCCTCGCGCCGCTGGCCTGGACCCTGGTGCAGGTGACCGCGCCCATCCGCGCGGTGGTGCCGGCGCTGCGGATCCGCGAGTTGGCCGAGCCCGAGGACCTGGTCGAGCAGGCGGGCGAGGCCCTCGAGGAGGAGGACGCCGAGCTGCTGCGCTCCGTCGTCGGCCTGGGCGACACGCTCACCCGCGAGGTGATGGTGCCCCGCACCGACATGATCACCATCCAGGCGGGCACCCCCGCGCGCAAGGCGATGCTGCTGTTCATGCGCTCGGGCTTCTCGCGCGTGCCGGTGATCCGCGACGGCGTCGACGACACGGTCGGCGTGCTCTACCTCAAGGACGTGGTGCGGGCCACCTGGGACACCCCCGAGCGCCTCGAGGAGCCGATCGACTCCCTCATGCGCGAGCCCGTCTTCGTGCCCGAGTCCGTGCCCGCCGACGACCTGCTGCGGCGCATGCAGGACGAGGTGTTCCACCTGGCCGTGGTGGTCGACGAGTTCGGCGGCGTCGCCGGCGTGGTCACCATCGAGGACGCCCTCGAGGAGATCGTGGGCGAGGTGGTCGACGAGCACGACCGCTCCGCGCCCGAGCTCGAGGACCTGGGCGACGGCCGCTACCGCGTGCCGGCCCGCTACCCGCTCGACGAGCTGGGCGAGCTGTTCGAGGTGGAGATCGACGACGAGGACGTGGAGACGGTCGCGGGCCTGCTGGCCAAGGCGCTCGGCAAGGTGCCGCTGCCCGGATCGCGGGCGACGGCGCACGGGATCGAGCTGCTCGCCGAGCGCGCGCAGGGACGCAGGCGCAGTCTGGTGTCCGTGATCGTCACCCGGGTCGAGGCACCAGCGACGTCCGGCGAGCACGAGACCGTGCCGCGCCGGCGCGGACGGAAGGACGAGGACGATGACTGACCACCGCTCCGGATTCGCGGCCTTCGTGGGCCGCCCCAACGCCGGCAAGTCGACGCTGATGAACGCGCTCGTGGGGGAGAAGGTCGCGATCATGTCGTCGCGGCCGCAGACGACGCGCCGCGCGATCCGCGGGATCCTCACCCGGGACGACGCCCAGGTGGTGGTCGTCGACACGCCCGGCCTGCATCGTCCCCGCACCCTGCTGGGCGAGCGCCTCAACGACCTCGTGCGCGAGACGCTCGCCGAGGTCGACGTCATCGGCTTCTGCCTGCCCGCCGACGAGAAGGTGGGCCCGGGCGACAAGTGGATCGCGCGCGAGCTCGCGGAGACCCGCGCGCCGGTGATCGCGATCGTCACCAAGGTCGACAAGGTGCCGCGCGAGCGCGTCGCTCAGCACCTGCTCGACGTGTCGCAGCTGGGGGAGTGGGCCGAGATCGTGCCCGTCAGCTCGGTCAAGGACATCCAGATCGACACGCTGGTCGACGTGCTGGTGCGCTACCTGCCCGCGGGGCCGGCGCTGTACCCCGAGGGCGAGCTCACCGACGAGCCCGAGGACGTGCGCGTCGCCGAGCTGATCCGCGAGGCCGCGCTCGAGGGCGTGCGCGACGAGCTGCCGCACTCGATCGCCGTGGTGATCGAGGAGATGGTCGAGCCCGACTCGGAGGACGCCCGCAAGGAGGTGCTCGAGATCCGCGCGCACGTGTTCGTGGAGCGCGACTCGCAGAAGGGCATCATCATCGGCAAGGGCGGGTCCAGGCTCAAGGAGGTCGGCGCCACCGCGCGCGCCGGCATCGAGCACCTGCTGGGCCGCAAGGTCTTCCTCGACCTGCACGTCAAGGTCGCGAAGGACTGGCAGCGCGACCCCAAGCAGCTGGGGCGGCTCGGGTTCTAGGCGCGCCCGGCACGGCAACCCCGTCCGCTTCCGCGAATCAAGGACGGTGACCGCTCCCCGACCTTGATCGGCGTCAGATCGGCCCGGCGTCAAGGACGCGTCGAGCGTCGATCCCTGACTCAGGGGCGGTCACGCCGACGCGCACGAGCTCCGGAACGCCGTCGGCGTGAGGCCGGTGTGCGCCTTGAACGCCCGTGAGAACGCGCTCTGGTCGGAGAAGCCTGCCAGGAAGGCGATCTCGCCGAGCGAGCTCGGGGTCTGCGCCCGGGTTCCGCACGGAGCCGGAACCGAGACCTCAACTTCCGAGTGTGATCGTCGCATAGATCTGGCTCGGGATGTCCTCCTCCCACACCTCGTCCGTGGCTCGCAGCTTCACCATCGCCGCCACGCCGTCCGGCCCCACGGCGGCCTGCACGATCGTGCGCCCGGACTCGCATCGGTAGTCGCCGATCGGGTAGTCGTCGATTGCGGTACCGAGATGCCCGTCGCTCCACTCGAGGTTGCTTTCCGTCGGATAGCAGCCCTCACCGGCGACCTGCTCCCCGATGAGGTCCCCGTCGGCCGTGGAGTCTGCGGGCATCACCTCAATGCTGATGCCCGTCGCCACCGAGTCCCGCAGAAACTCGGAGACTAGGGGCGCGGCGACCAGCCCGGGCAAGGGGGTGCCATCCGGCGCGTCGCTTTGAGAGGTGCCATCGACCTCCCACTCCGCCGGCACGGCAAGCGCGATCTGTCCGGTGTCGTCTGTCACACGCACGAACCCGAGGGGTGTCGGGATCGGAGTCGGGGAGGGGGCAACAGCGGGCGGCGGCCCGACGTCGAGGGATGCCCAGATCTCCTCCTGCAACGCGGGGCTCGTCTCGTTGTCGCGGAAGCGCAGGACTACGACCGCGTCGGTGCTCTCGCCGCCTCGCGCGACCACGAGCGAGGTGCGCTTGATGAACGGGTTCTGCGGCCCGTCCCCGCCGCACGAGAGGCTCATTGCCCGGGCGGAGAGGTGACTGTTGGAGTAGGACGTCGCCGCGTCGAGAGGCTGGCATCCGTATGTGAAAGAGGCAACCTCGTCGTCCAGCCAGGTGGTCAGGCTGTCGGAGTGCGAGGGCACGACCCGGATGCTGACACCTGGCTCGAGGTAGTTCCCGGGCGTGCGTGTCGAGGTCTCGAACCTGTTGATGTCCTCCGCGACGATGAGCGATGGCAGGAACTCGCTCCCCCCGCCGACAGGTCGGGGTCGGCCATCGACCTCCCACTCCGTCGGCGCAACCATGGAGATCTGCCCGCTGTCATCGGTCACCGTCGTCAGGCCTGCGGTCGATGGACTCGGCGACGCCGTGGGGGAGGCGACCGAGGTGGGAAACTCGATATCCGTGCTCGTGCTCGAGTCCGTGGGGCTCGGGCTGGCAGACGGGCCGCCGTCGCCCCGGCCACTGCAACCCGCCAGCAGCGCGACCGCGACCATGGCGGCAACCGCGGTGACGGCGCCGCGCGTCGTGCGTCGGCGCGGCCCTGCGTCGGGTGCGCGTCCGGCATCCATGGTGCATCCCTGCTGACGAGACTGCCGTCTCACCACCACTGTACGTCTCGCGAGCGTGGCCGCGCTTGGGCGGAGCCAGGGCGCGTGGCTCGATCCGGATGCCATCCGGATCGTGGTCTATCCCTACGCGCGTGAGCTCCGGAACGCCATCGGCGTGAGCCCCGTGTGCGCCTTGAACGCCCG
>Ga0207735_100139_pt1 | contig 16831 bp, 17 predicted proteins | sample TtaePargueraPR_9_FD_187280 | JGI IMG/M metagenome (GOLD analysis project Ga0207735, IMG submission 187280) | Aerobic enrichment media microbial communities from Bioluminiscent Bay, La Parguera, Puerto Rico - Tt and E2 (1) (SPAdes) | ecosystem: Environmental > Aquatic > Marine > Unclassified ... | reverse complement strand
CGATGCTGGGGGTCTGTTTAGGACATCAGTCGATCGCTCAGGTGTTCGGTGGTACGGTCAAACGTGCGAACCGTCCCGTTCACGGGATGACATCGGCGATCACACATGATGGATCGGCACTTTTCAACGGTATCAAATCCCCGTTGACGGTGACGCGGTACCATTCGCTGATTGTTGATCTGCCGGTGGATGGCTCTTTGGTGCAGACTGCCACAGGTCCAAACGGTGAAATAATGGCCTTTGCCCATCGGGACCTGCCGATCTTTGGCGTTCAGTTCCATCCGGAAGCCGTCCTTACCGAGCAGGGGCATGATCTGCTAGCGAACTTTCTAACTATTGCCGGGGCAGCCGTTCCGCGAAAGGTCACGTCGTGATGAAAGTCTGGCTTAACGGTAATATCATTGATCAGGCGGATGCGCATATTGCGGTTACGGATCGCGGGTTACTGTTGGGGGATGGTTTTTTTGAAACCATGCGGTCACACAGGGGCAGGGTCGCATGGCTTGACCGGCATCATGAACGCCTTGAAAACCACGCGGAATTAATCGGGCTTGCCCCGGATTTACTGCCAAATATTTCCGAGATCGCGGATGCTGTTCGTATACTTTGTGCTGAAATTGACGGGGAAGGTGCCGTTATTCGCCTGACCGTTACGCGAGGTAGCGGTCCGCGCGGCTTGTTGCCGCCCGTGGAATGCCATCCAACAGTTTTGATGACGGCGGCTCCATTTTCTAGACCGGCACACGATAACGGTTTGGCCCTAGCGACATCAAAACAGGTGCGGCGCAATCCGTGGTCCGTTGCAAACCGGATCAAAAGCTTAAATTATATGGATAATATTGCCGCACGTCGTGAAGCTGCTGCTTGCGGTGCGGAAGAGGCACTTGTCCTTTCGGTCGACGGTTCTGTTGCGGAAACGACAATTGCTAATCTGTTCGGTGTTCGCGATGGTGCATTTTACACGCCATCTGCCGATAGTGGTATTCTCTCCGGACTGGCCCGGCAATTCGTCATTGATTGGTGTAATGATCTTGACGTTGTTGTGCATGAGACATCTATTCTTCCGAATGAACTGTCATCCATGGAATCAGTTTTTGTCTGTAATGCCTTGCAAGGAATACGATTTGTTCGGTCGATTGATGACGTTGCGTTCAAGTCTGATCTGGCCAAGACAGATATTCTTATGCAATTGGAAGGCGATATCGAAAAATCCCTATGCCTTGGTATAGATGTTTAGCTAAAATTAACTTCCATAAGGCATGTTCATCCCCCACGCCTTTGGACGGGAATGTATATGACCGCGTCTTCAACAAAATCTGAACTCAGCCTCGCAAGGTTTGTTGAAAGCCTTCGCAAATATGCGGCGAACGGTAAAAGGCCGATTGTTGGTCTTCTTGATATTCCGGTATCCTTGCGTCTTGAGCCGCAGGACTATCAGGATATTTCACGCGACGCATTCCATCATCTTCCTGAAAAGACACAGGAATACCGCCTTGAAAACGGGATGGTCGTTTTTATCAGGTTGGTCAAAGCGTTCGGCGATGTTGATACATTCATTACCAGTGTCAACGAAACGCTAAAGGATGTTATTAGTCGTCAGGGGCTGGGTGATTTGCCCGTTAAACTTTGGCATGAATTGCGCTGGCCCGAGGATCGTAACACCCTTTACAATCTGCTTGACCTGCCCGAAGAGAACCATTTTGCAAACGAAAGCCTGCAACGTTTTGACATGGCTGAAATGCTGCGCGGGGCGGTCACGGAGGAAGCGGTTTTTGACTCCTGTCGTCGTCAGGCGATCCTCGAGTTCCATGACAGTCGCCGCGAAATTCTTGGTCATGAGCTATATTGTTCGCTGGATTATCTGCGTCAGCATCATCTGGCCAGTTTTCTGCTTGAGGGCCCCGGTGAAGTCGAAATTCTATCGCGGGTTCTTGATGAAAAGGTGATGGATATCACCAAAGGTCTGGCGCCGCAGATGCTACCAGATACCTTGCATCTGAATATGATGGTCCAGACGATATTCAGCGATCGCTTTGCCGAGTTTCTTGGGTCGGAGGACAGCCGGTTCGCCGAAAATCTGTCGATCGAGATATCACTTGAAAACGCGATTGCTGATTGGTGGGAATTTGAAGATGCCTGCAAATTGTTGCATTCTGCGGGGGTCCGGGTCGGACTTGATCGCATTACCCTGCCATCACTCGAATTCCTTTCCCCGCGCAAGATCAATGTCGATTTTATCAAAGTCATATGGGATCAAAACATCATAGGATCGAAACGGGCGGAGGCAACAGACCGTCTGCGCGAGTTTGCGTCCATTTTTGCAGATCGCAATCTGATCCTGACCAGGTGCGACAGCCGTACGGCATTGCGTATGGGCCGAAGCCTTGGTGTGGATGCCTTCCAGGGCAGTTACATTGATGCGCTTCTGGGCAGGTATCTTAACAAGGAATGCAAATCGCGGGGTACAACGTCAGACCGCAAATGTGCAGTTTGCCAATGGGCACCGCGTGAATTACGCAAAAACGGGTGTGATTTCCATTTCAAGGCCGGAAAAATCCTGGCAGAGATTTGACGTGCGCAAATCTTTTGCCAGCAACAAAGTGTTTCCTGGAATGTTGCGCCAACAGGTTTGACAACTATCCTTTCATTTTCTAAAGTGCGGATTCCTGATCAAAGATGATCAGGCATGTCGTTGAAACACGGCGCTTATTCTCAGGGCAGGGTGAAATTCCTGACCGGCGGTAATTCTGATTTCAGGAAAGCCCGCGAGCGCCTGCCAAAGCAATTTGGCGGGGTCAGCAGATCCGGTGTAACTCCGGAGCCGACGGTAACAGTCCGGATGGGAGAGGATAAAGCGTGACGGATAACGGGGGAACCCGTTGTCGTCTGCCTATGACTGACGTGCGGCGTTGACGTACGTTCAGGCCTTTCTTTTGATGCCTTGATTCGTAAGCTCCTTAAACGGAGAACCGTTATGAATCAGAGTGTTCATCAGGAACCGGAACTTTCGATCTTTGGCGGTCCGATTACGCGTATGGAACGTGCGCTTTCGGATTTGCGCAATGGCAAGGGGGTTCTGGTCGTCGATGATGAAGATCGCGAAAACGAAGGCGATCTTATTTTTTCCGCAGAAAATCTGACCAATGAACAGATGGCGATGCTGATCCGCGATTGCAGCGGGATCGTCTGCCTATGCCTGACAGATGAAATGGCAACGGCACTTGATCTGCCGCCGATGGTTGCCAACAACACATCGAGCATGGGAACCGGCTTTACCGTTTCGATTGAGGCCAAGGTCGGTGTTACCACCGGTGTTTCGGCTGCTGATCGCGTGACCACGGTCAAAACTGCGATTGCCGATGAGGCAAAACCGGATGATTTGGCTCGTCCGGGACATGTTTTCCCGTTGCGTGCGCGTGCAGGTGGCGTCCTGGAACGTCGTGGTCATACCGAGGGTACGGTTGATCTGATGCGTCTGGCGGGTTTCAAACCGGCTGGGGTGCTTTGTGAGGTGACCAATCCGGACGGCACGATGGCACGTTTGCCAGAACTGATTGCCTATGCGCAACAGCACGACATCGTCGTGATCAGCATCGAGGATATCGTTGCCTATCGCGGTGTTCTGCAGCAGGCCGCAGAATAGGGAAAAGCGGTCGTGGCTTTGTAAACGCAGAGGCGACCGGATTTCCGGCCATTTGCGTTCAAAGTAGCCAATCCGATTACAAATCAAAGAGGGCAGCAGATAGTCCTGCTGCCCTTTGCATTTCATATTCGCTATCAAATCCCGGTTGATTCGGGTTTTCGGATCATTCGTCGATCATGCACCAGACCGGGGTGTGATCCGATGCCTTTTCCTTGGCGCGCGGATCGCGGTCGATATCCGATGCGCTGAGCCGGTCGGCCGCAGCCGGGGTCAGTAGCAGGTGATCAATGCGAAGGCCGTTATCCTTGTTCCATGCCCCGGCGCGATAATCCCACCAGCTATATTGATGCCCCTGCGGATTGAAGGTCCGGAAGGCATCGGTGTAGCCCATATTCATCATGGTCCGCAGCTTCTTACGCTCTACGGTTGAGCAGAGAACGGTTTCATGCAGTTTGATCGGATCGTAAACATCAGAATCATCGGGCGCGATATTGTAATCGCCGCCCATGACCGCCGCATCACCACTTTCGCGGATTTTCTCAAAGCGTTTGATCAGGCGGTCCAGGAAATTCAGTTTGTATTCGAATTTCTCCGATCCGACCTCGCTTCCCATCGGGACATAAATCGAAGCCACGCGAATCGGGCGATGAGCGGCTATAACGGCTTCGATATAGCGGGCCTGTTCGTCACCATCATTGCCCGGAAGGCCACGTTCAATATCCTCAATGGGGAACTTTGATAGGATCGCGACCCCGTTATAGGTTTTCTGGCCATGAAGGGCGATGTTATAGCCGAGATCCTCGATTTCCATAGCCGGGAAACCTTCATCGACGGTTTTTGTTTCCTGAAGCAGGACAACATCGGGCTTTGCGTCACCAAGCCATTCAAGGATGTTGGGCAGACGGGCCTTGATTGAGTTGACGTTCCAGGTGGCGATTTTCATAAGGGCCTCGGTGTTCGGGATGAATTTTGCGGCTTTATGCGCAAGCAAAAACGGGGTTCGTGTTTTACGAACCCCGTTTTATAAATCGTTTTTCCGATGCGGATCAAATCGAGAAACTGGATCCGCAGCCGCATGATGACGTTGCGTTCGGATTATTCACACGAAAGGCCGCACCGACCAGTTCGCGAACAAAGTCGATTTCCGCGCCGCCGAGCAGGTCGAGCGACACGTCATCAATCACCATTTTCGCACCGTGGTTTTCGAAAATGTGGTCTTCTTCGGTCTTGTCGGAATCGAGCGAGAATTCATACTGAAAACCGCTGCATCCGCCGCCCGAGACCTGAAGGCGCAACATCATGTCCGATTTGCCGTCGCTGGCAATCAGTTCCTGGATGCGTTTTGCCGCACTTTCGGTCATCTGGACCTGCCGGGCAGTTTCCGTCATTCGACACTCCTTGATGTACTATCCCTGGATATTCGATCCATGGGCAACCCATCGGGTATATTGACGATCATGACGCCAACTTTAACACAGCATGATCGTGTTCCTTAAGGCTCTATTTAGCGTGCATGGCAGAAATGTCAAAACCTGTGAGCAGGGCAACCAAGCGGTTGCTTGCGTTTTGATGCGAAATGTCCCAAAACAGCCACATCAAAATGGTCATGATGGGCCATGAACGAAATTTGCAAAGACCAAAAGTGATGAATGTTTTCAGCCTGTTGAAAAGCGACATCGAGAACCAGATTCTCGCCCTTGAAAAAGACGGCGTTCTGCCCGCTGGCAGCGATACCGCACGTATCACGGTCGAACCGCCGCGCGATGCCGCGCATGGCGATGCCGCGACCAATGCCGCGATGCTGCTTTCCAAGGCTGCAGGGATGAAGCCGCGCGATCTGGCCGAAAAGCTTGCCGAAAAGCTCGGTACACTTGGCCATATCGAGCAGGTCGAGATCGCCGGACCCGGTTTCATCAATCTGCGCATGGCCGACGATTTCTGGCTGTCGCAGATCACCGAAGTGCTTGAAAATGGCAAGACCTATGGCAACAGCAATCTTGGCGCAAACACCAAGATGAATGTCGAATATGTGTCAGCCAACCCGACCGGCCCGATGCATGTTGGCCATTGCCGTGGGGCGGTTGTCGGTGATGTTCTGGCAAATTTGCTGGCGAAGGCCGGTTATGATGTGATCAAGGAATATTACATCAACGATGCCGGGGCGCAGGTCGATGTTCTGGCGCGATCCCTGCATCTGCGTTATCGCGAGGCACTTGGCGAAACCATTGATGAAATCCCGGCCGGTCTTTATCCGGGCGATTATCTGGTGGCACCGGGTAAAAAGCTTGCGGCGCGTGATGGCAACAAATGGGTCGATGCCCCTGAAGAAGACTGGCTGGAAGAATTTCGCGGTTTTGCCATTGTCGAGATGATGGCATTGATCAAGGAAGACCTGCGTCTTCTGGGCGTTGATCACGACGTCTTTACGTCCGAAGCCGGACTGGTTGCCGCAGGCAAAGTGCAGGCCGCGTTCGAGCATCTGGAGAAAAAGGGCGACATTTATGTCGGCGTTCTGGAACCGCCAAAAGGCAAAACGCCTGATGATTGGGAGCCACGCCCACAGACCCTGTTCCGGGCTACTGAATTTGGCGACGATGTCGACCGGCCACTGAAAAAGTCGGATGGCAGCTGGACCTATTTTGCGTCCGATATTGCCTATCACTTTGACAAATACGAACGTGGTTTCAACCACATGATCGATATTTTCGGTGCCGATCATGGCGGTTACGTTAAACGCATGAAGGCCGCGACCAAGGCGATCACGGGCGGCGAGGGTGACCTTGATGTCAAGCTGTGTCAGCTGGTCAGCCTGTTTGACAATGGCGAGCCGGTCAAAATGTCGAAACGTGCCGGGACGTTCGTAACCCTGCGCGATGTGGTTGAGCGCGTTGGCAAGGATGTCGTGCGGTTCATCATGTTGACGCGCAAGAACGACGCGACGCTTGATTTTGACTTCGCCAAAGTGACCGAACAGTCCAAGGACAACCCGGTCTTTTACGTTCAATATGCCCATGCACGTGTCAATTCGGTATTCCGTCAGGCGCGTGAAGCGTTCCCTAATCAGGATTTCTCGGATGCGGCGCTGGTCGGGGCTGATCTGTCGGCCTTGGCGTCGGAAGACGAAAAGATGCTGGTACGTCGCATGGCGGAATGGCCGCGTATCGTTGAACAGGCTGCCGTTGCCCATGAACCGCACCGTATCGCATTCTTCCTGAGCGAAATTGCTGCCGAATTCCACGCCTTGTGGAACAAGGGTCGCGATAACACGGCACTGCGCTTTATCGTTGCCGATGATCTTGCGGTGACACAGGCGCGCCTTGCGATGATCCGTGCCGCCGCACTGGTGATTGCGTCGGGTCTTGATGTGCTGGGCGTTGCCCCGGTCGAGGAGATGTAATCACGATGAACGAAGAACAGGGTTTCGGCCTTCGTGCGGAGCAACGTCACCAGGAGGCAGGCAGAAAAGCCCCAGGTGGGGGCTTGGCCAAAGGGGTCGGAACCATCGTTCTTGGTCTTGTGATTTTTGGTGGTGGTTTGGGTAGTGCGGGTTACTGGTTCTATAATCAGGGGCAACCGGCACAGGAAGAAGGCAAGTTGCCGATCCTTTTGCCCGATCCGCTACCGATCAAGTTGCGGCCTGATGACCCCGGCGGAATGGAAGTTCCGCACCGGGATACGACAATTTACGAGCAGCTAGACAGTAGTCAGCCCGAGGATCAGGTGGTTCTTCAGGAATTGCCGGATATGCCGAAGGCCCCCGATGTCATGCCATCCCTTGATAGTGCTGAAGCCCCCGCCGTGATCGAACAGACGCCAGAGGCAGAAATTGTTGCCGGTGCCGTGTCAAATGGTTCGAACGGGAATGATAATGCGGCTGCGACAGCACCGGCCGGGATGACGACAGCTGCCCCAAGTGACGCAGAAAAGGCGATTGCCGCCGCCAAAGCCAGAGAGCAGGACGCCCAACCGGATGTCGCCAGTACAGGCAGCGTATCGGAACAGGATTTCCGCATTCAGCTGGCGTCGGTTCGCGATACATCAGGTGCCGAAGCGGAATGGAAAAGATTATCATCGAAAAACAAGGACTTGCTTGGTAATCTTCAGATGTATCTGAAGCGTGCCGATCTTGGCGACAAGGGCGTATTTTATCGGCTGCAGGCCGGTCCGCTGTCAGATGCTGCTGCGGCTGAAACGCTTTGTGGTAATTTGAAACAACGCAATGTGGGGTGCCTGATTGTCCGGCCTTGAGGTAAGAAAACCGCGCGCCTGTATTCTTGGTGTTGAAGGTACAGAGTTAAGCAATTGGGAGAAGGGCTTTTTTCGTCAAGCCGATCCCTATGGCTTTATCCTGTTTGCCCGCAATATCACGGATCAGAAGCAGGTCAGGGCACTGAACAATCAACTGCGCGAGGTTGTCGGCAATATCAATGTGCCGATTTTCGTCGATCAGGAAGGCGGACGCGTCATGCGTCTGAAACCGCCTCACTGGCGTAAAATTCCGGCAGCCGGTGTGTTTGGCCAATTATTTGAAACAGCGCCAGAAGATGCACGCGAAGCCGCCTATATCAATGCGCGTCTGATGGCCGTCGATCTGCGTGATGCAGGGTTTAATATTACCTGTGCACCGGTGCTTGATATTCGTTTTCCTGGTATGAGTGACGTGGTTGGTGATCGTTCCTATGGGGCGAGGGTCGAACAGATTGTGCCGCTGGCAAGCGCGGTTGCCGCCGGGTTACTGGATGGCGGGATCGCGCCGGTCATCAAGCATATTCCCGGCCATGGTCGCGCGTCAGTCGACAGCCACAAGGATTTGCCGATCGTGACGGCATCGCGTGAAGAACTGGGCCGCCTTGATTTCGAACCGTTTCGTCAGATGAAGGATGTGGTTGCGGCGATGTCTGCGCATTTGCTGTTTACCGCGATTGATGATCAGCGTCCGGGAACCGTATCGGCCAAGGTGATTTCGGAAATCGTGCGCGGTGATATCGGGTTTGAAAACCTTCTGATCAGCGATGATCTATCGATGGAAGCCCTTGGTGGTTCGATTGCCAGCCGGACCCATGAATGCCTTGCCGCAGGCTGCGATATCGCGCTTCATTGCAATGGCAAACGCACGGAAATGGAAGAAGTCGTCTCGATGGCTCCGAAACTTGCCGGCGAGGCGCTGACACGTTCGCAATTGCTGAGCAATCAGATTGCCGGTTTTAATGTTGCGCAGCCATCTTCGGCGCAGATTGCCGACTGGCAGGCCCGACTGGATGAGTTGTTGTCACCGGTCTGGTCGGCCGAGGTTTAAGCGCAGAGGAAGCTCAATACGTGAACGACATTATCGAGATTATCATTTCCGCGTCCACGTGGGTTTTGCCCGTATTGCTGGCAGTGACGCTGCACGAGGCGGCACACGGCTTTGCCGCCAAGCTGTTTGGCGACGATACGGCACAGCGCGCCGGTCGGCTTAGCCTGAACCCGATCCGCCATATTGATCCGGTGGGCACGGTTCTGATCCCCGGTTTGCTATTGCTGACCGGCGCACCGTTCCTGTTTGGCTATGCCAAGCCGGTGCCGGTTGCGTTCCATCGTCTGCATCCACAGCGTCTTGGCGTGATCGGAGTTGCGATTGCAGGGCCGGCAACCAATGTTTTGCTGGCGATTGTATCGATCCTGTTGCTGGTCGGGCTGCCGTCCTTTTCACCGGCGGTTAATGACTGGCTGGCAACAACATTGCAGCAGTCGATCTGGCTGAACTGCATCCTTGCGGTGTTTAACATGCTGCCAATCCCGCCGCTGGATGGTGGGCGCGTTTTGACGGCGATATCGCCGATGCCCATCGCGCGGGTCTTGGCGCGTATGGAAAAAACCGGCATGATCCTTTTGATCGCGCTGATTTTCCTGCTGCCTTATGTCACGGGGCTTCTTGGCGTTAATCTGCCGATTTTCCATTGGCTGGTGATTGAACCGGCATCGGCACTTGTTGATTTTCTGGCCGGTATTTTCGCCTGATATGAGGCGGACGGTCCGGGGGGATTATGGCCAAACAGTTCGAGCTCGATATTCCGGACGAGATATTTGACCAGGCGCCCGTTGATGATGGGCCAAGCCTTGCCGAACGCCTTATGCTCGATCTGGACGGGTTTGCGGGGCCGCTTGACCTTTTGCTGGAGCTGGCGCGTGATCAGAAGGTCGATATCATCAGGATTTCGATCCTTGAACTGGCCGAACAGTATCTGAATTTCATCAATACCGCGCGTGAATTGCGGCTGGAACTGGCTGCGGACTATCTGGTAATGGCCGCTTGGCTGGCATATCTGAAATCGCGACTGCTGCTGCCAAAACAGGACAGCGACGAGGAAGAACTTAGTGCCGAGGAAATGGCCGAACTTCTGGCTTTTCAGCTGAAACGTCTGGAGGCGATGAAAGCGGCCGGTGAAAAACTGCTGGAGCGGCCCAATCTGGGGCGGGATTTCTTTGGTCGGGGTGATCCGGAAGAAGTCCGGGTCACGACGGCGTCAGTTTACGATGCGTCGCTTTATGATCTTTTGAAAGCCTATGCACAGATTATGCTGACATCTGAATCCAAGACATTGGAGATCGAGGCATTTGATCTTTATGCCATGGATGATGCGATCCGGCGGTTGCGTGATTTGTTCGGGCGTCGCGTTGTGCCAACCTGGACCAAGCTTTTGGAATTTATGCCCCACGGACTTGGTACGCCGTTAAAGGCACGGTCAGCATTGGCAGCGCATTTTGTCGCCAGCCTTGAAATGTGCCGTGATGGCGAGTTGGAAATCTCGCAGGAGCAGGTATTTGGCCCGATCATGTTGAGATCACCGCAAAAAAGACGTGATCCCGAATTGGACATCACATCCGGCGATTACAGCGATATGGACAAGCTCGGAGCCAAATCCGGGGCAGGGATGGATAATAATGGCGATTGAGACAGTAACCGACCCGCAGTTTGAAATCGACGGTATCGAACATGGTCCGCAAATCGATTTTCAGCATCTTCGAATTGTTGAAGCTGTACTGTTTGCGTCTGCCGAACCGGTCAGTGAACGGGTTCTTGCCGCGCGTTTGCCCGAAGGTTCGGATGTTTCCATTTTGCTCAAAGAATTACAGGCAAATTATTCAGAACGCGGAATAAATTTGAACCGCGTTGGAGAGAAATGGGCGTTTCGCACAGCGGCCGACCTTGCGGGTGATCTGCATATCGAGGTCGAAAAAGCCAAGAAGATGACGCGTGCGACGCTGGAAACGCTGGCGATCATTGCCTATCACGAACCGGTTACGCGATCCGAGATCGAGGAAATCCGGGGTGTTGCCCTGTCCAAGGGGACGCTTGATATCCTGCTGGAAGCGAAATGGATACGGCCACGCGGGCGTAAACGCGTACCGGGACGTCCGGTTCTTTGGGCAACGACGGATGATTTTCTTGATCACTTCGGGCTTGAACATCGCGACGATCTGCCGGGGCTTGCTGATTTGAAGGCCGCTGGATTGCTTGATAGCCGTCCGGGTATGGGGCGGTATGGGGCCAGTTCCGACGAGGAAGCATTGCCCGATCTGGTCGACGATGGCGAGGTCACGGATGCGGTTGTCGAGGAAGCCCTTACGACCCGCAATCTGGCCGATCTCGATGAAACCATCTACAGCGACAATCCCAATCTCGAAGAAGAATACGACGCAGAGAACCGTTAAAGGGGCCATTTGGCCATCTTTTATCAAGCTTCTTTGATCCAGCTTATTGCATGCGCAGTTCGGTAGGATTAAATCAGGGGAAGATTTTGCAACTTATTTGCACGGTTTCCCGGCAAAAGAATAAAGAGAGATCTGATGCCAGACGGCTTGAGAATGTCAAATGTAAGCCATGATTTTGGCAGCACCCAGGTTCTCAAAGATATCAGTTTTGATGTTGCTCCAGGTGAACTCGTTTGCCTTCTGGGGCCGTCGGGCTGCGGCAAGACAACGGCTTTGCGCATTGCGGCCGGACTGGAAAAGCTTCAGCAGGGTAGCGTTTCCATCAATGACCAGCTGGTCGCGCGACCGGGTGAATATCTTGAGCCGGAGAAGCGCGGTGTTGGTATGGTGTTTCAGGATTACGCCCTGTTTCCACATTTAAGCGTTGCAAAGAATATCGGGTTTGGTTTGCGATCCCAAAATGATGCGGAACGCAAAGAAGCGGTCGAGCGCGCGCTTCGGCAGGTTGGCATGGCCGATTATTACAATGCCTATCCGCATGAATTGTCCGGTGGGCAGCAGCAGCGCATAGCCCTTGCGCGGGCACTTGCACCGACCCCGCGTGTGATGCTTCTGGATGAACCGTTTTCGGGGCTTGACGTTGCGCGCCGTGCAGAACTGCGCGATACCACATTGCATGTTTTGAAAAATGCCGGGATCGCGACGATCATGGTGACCCATGATCCCGAAGAAGCGATGTATATGGCGGATCGAATCATCGTGATGAACGAAGGGCAGGTGATGCAGGATGGCACACCCGAAAACCTTTATTTCAGTCCGCAGAACCGTTTTGTTGCGTCCTTCTTTGGCGAGGTGAACCGTTTTTCCGGAACAGTGCAAAGCGGTGTCATCGCAACACCGCTTGGCAAAGTGTCCCATGATGCATTTGCTGATGGCACCAAGGTCGAAGTGCTGGTCCGGCCTGAAGGATTGCATGTTGGCGAGGCGATGAATGGGCATGACGTTTTGGCCCGTGTCGATGCGGTGCGTTCGCTTGGCGAAATCAGCCTGATGCATTTATCTTTGCATGAAGGCGGCCATGTTCATGCCCGCGTGCCTCGTAGACTTTCGTTAGTAAATCAGGGTTCAGTCGCTATTACGCTTGATCCTGACATGACCTTTGTGTTTCCTATGAATTAGGCTGGTTTCAAACGTGAAATCAGCATGATGAGACTAAGAAACAAACTTACAGATTCGTAGCAGTGCGCGGTATATTCACAATCGTTGCATTGCACAGTGGGGGGCTTTCTGCCATTATCCGGGCATTCTCGCCGTATGGCAGATAGGATCTTTGGAGATAGAAGTTATGGGTATCGGCGTTTGGCAAATCGTTCTGATTCTGGCGATTGTCCTGATCATCTTTGGTGCCGGCAAGCTGCCGAAAGTCATGGGTGACATGGGTAAAGGGATCAAGAGCTTCAAAGCAGGCATCAACGAAAAAGACGAAGACAGCGCTGCTTCGGCCAAAACCATCGAAAACAACACGTCTGCTTCGGTTTCTGCCGAAAGCAAAGACAAGGATTCCGTGAAATCCTGATCGTCTGTCGGATTTCCTTCAGATAGGCGTGTTCCATGTTTGATATCGGCTGGACCGAAATGGCACTTGTGGCCGTCGTCGCGTTGTTCGTTGTCGGCCCCAAGGATTTGCCCCATGTGCTGTACAAGCTTGCCGGGTACTGGAAAAAAGTACGCGGTATGGCGCGCGAATTTCAGGGCGGAATCGATAATCTGATTCGTGAAGCTGAACTTGATGATCTGCGCAAGCAGGTTACAGATGCGCGTTCGAGCACATCGGACTTCATTGAAAACAAGATTGCCGAACCGAAAGCCGCCCCCAAACCGGCAGGCAAGATCGATAGCAAAACGGAAACCAATACCACAGCGCCGAAGCCCGATGCCGCTGCATCGGCGAAACCTGCTGCTGCGGATAAGAAGACTGATCATCCGGAGAGCCAGGCGTGAACATGCAGTCGCATGACAAGCAGATGCCCATTATGGAGCATCTGATCGAGCTTCGGAATCGTCTGACCTGGGCGGTTCTGGCACTCTTTATCACTTTCGGTATTTGCTATTACTTCGTCGAGGATATTTACGGCTTCCTTGTCCGACCTCTGGCCGACGTTATGGGGCCGGACCGGCGCATGATCTATACCGCGTTGACCGAGGTATTCTTCACTTATGTGAAGGTCTCGTTTTTTGCGGCCTGCTTCGTTTCGGCACCGGTATTTCTTGGCCAGTTCTGGGCGTTTGTCGCACCGGGGCTTTACAAGAATGAACGTTCGGCATTCATGCCGTTCCTGTTTGCAACGCCGATACTGTTCTTGGCAGGCGGGGCGCTGGTTTACTACCTTATCATGCCGCTGGCGTGGAAATTCTTCCTCAGCTTTGAAAGTGCGGGTGGCGCAGCGGGGCTTGCCATTCAACTTGAAGCAAAGGTTGGCGAATATCTTTCGCTTGTTATGAAGCTGATTTTCGCTTTTGGCCTGTGTTTCCAGTTGCCGGTGTTGCTGACCCTGATGGCGCGTGCCGGGATCGTGACCGCAGAATCACTTGCCAAGCGGCGGAAATATGCGGTTGTGATCGCGTTCGTTTTTGCTGCGGTCCTGACGCCACCGGATCTGATTTCTCAGGTTGGTTTGGCTATTCCGATTATCATCCTGTACGAAATTTCCATCGTGATGGCACGGATATCGGAACGTAAACGAGCAAAGCGCGAAGCAGAAGAAGACGCCGAGCTTGATGGTGACGAAGAAGATGCTGAAAGCAGCAAAGACGACGTCGATTCCCAGGGTTCGGCTGCTGCGGCCGCAGATTATGGCGACGGAAAACCGGATGACAAGAGCGACTTCAAGGCTCTTTCCGGTTCTGCGTCAAAGTCTGGTACGCCTTCGTCATCCCGATCTTCGGGCTCTGCGAAAGGCGACGATGACGAGGATGATTTCAACAGTGCGCGCTGATTGAATTATCCGGTTCTCGAAAGACCGATCTGACGGGGTGGACCAAGCGTCCACCCCATCGTATAAAAGCCCGAATAATTGCCCGAATAGTTGAAGAATAAGGTGCCGTTTCATGCACGACATTAAATGGATTCGTGACAATCCCGAGGCCTTTGACGCGGCGATGACCGCGCGCAAGGTCGAAATGACCGCCCAGCGTCTGATCGATATCGATGCAGACCGTCGTCGTCTGATGACCGAACATCAGGAAATGCTGGCGCGCCGCAAATCCATTTCTGGTGAAATCGGTAAACTGCGCCAAAGTGGCGGCAATGCCGACGATCTGATGGCCGAGATGGGCAGGCTCAAAGACCGGATCAGGGATGCCGAGGACGGGCAGGCGGGCCTTAACGAGCAGCTTGATCTTTTGCTGTCGTCGCTGCCAAACGTTATGGATGCCGACGTACCCGCAGGCGAAAACGAAGATGACAATGTTGAAGTGCGCAAATGGGGAACGCCCGGCAGTTTTGACTTTCAGCCGCTTGAGCATTTCGAGATTGGCGACAAGCTTGGCATGATGGATTTTGAAACCGCAGCCAAACTCTCGGGATCGCGTTTCGTTATTCTGCGTGGTGGTCTTGCCAAACTTGAACGTGCACTTGGCCAGTTCATGCTGGACCTTCATGTGAACGAACATGGCTATGAAGAGACCATCACGCCGATGCTGGTGCGTGACGATGCAATGTTTGGCACCGGTCAGCTGCCGAAATTTGCCGAGGATTCGTTTAGAACCACCAATGATATGTGGCTGATCCCGACATCCGAAGTAACGCTTACCAATCAGGTGGCGGGCGAGATTATCGACGAAGCCGCATTGCCGCTGCGTTATACCGCACTGACCCAGTGTTTCCGGTCGGAAGCCGGTTCGGCGGGGCGTGATACGCGCGGCATGATCCGCCAGCACCAGTTTTCAAAGGTTGAAATGGTGTCGGTTGTGGCCGCAGAGAAATCGAACGAGGAACTTGACCGTAAAACCCGCTGTGCGGAAACGGTTCTGGAACGTCTTGGGCTTCCATACCGGACGGTGGTTCTGTGTTCGGGGGATATCGGTTTTGCCGCGCGCAAGACCTTTGATATCGAGGTCTGGCTTCCGGGTCAGGGCAAATATCGCGAGATTTCGTCCTGCTCGAATACGGGTGATTTCCAGGCACGCCGCATGAATGCACGTTATCGTGCAGCAGGTGACAAGAAAACCAGCTTTGTTCACACCCTGAACGGGTCGGGACTTGCTGTTGGCCGTTGCCTGATTGCGGTGATGGAAAACTATCAGCAGGCTGATGGCTCGATCCGCGTTCCTGACGCATTGAAGCCTTATATGGGCGGTGTCGAGGTTATTTCTCCGCGCGGATAGGGGACCGATATGGTCGATCTGAAAAATGCCCGCATCCTGATCAGCAATGATGATGGGATTGATGCGCCGGGGATCAGGCTGCTGGAAAAGCTTGCCTGTTCGCTTTCCGACGATGTCTGGGTTGTTGCACCAACAACCGAGCAAAGCGGGGCAGGACATTCGCTTACCCTGCGTCATCCGTTACGGATCCGAAAACGTGACGAGCGGCATTTTTCAGTCGACGGAACACCGACTGATTGCGTTCTGCTTGCTCTGCAGCAGATCATGCGCGACAGTCCGCCTGATATTGTTTTATCGGGAATCAACCGGGGCGGTAACCTTGGCGAGGATGTGACCTATTCCGGGACTGTCGCGGCCGCGATGGAAGCAACCTTGCTGAATGTGCCGGCGATTGCGTTTTCGCAATATTTCTCGGGCAACCTGATTGACTGGTCGGTCGCGGAAAAGCACCTTTTGTCAGTGGCTGAGACCCTTATTCGCACGACCTGGCCCAAGGGGGTCCTGATCAATGTGAATTTCCCGGAAACCGAACGCAAAGGCGGAGCCCGGATCGAGGTTTCCAGACAGGGGCAGCGCAAGATTGGCGATCATATTGCCGAGCGCCTTGATCCGCGTGGCGAGCCTTATTATTGGATCGGAGCGATCAAGTCGGAATTTCCCAAGGATGAAAATGCGGACTTGCGGGTCATCGAGAGGGGCGATATTTCGGTAACTCCGATCAGTCTCGATTTTACCCATTACGAGACGCATGCAAAACTGACAAAGGCATTTCCGTGAACGAGCCTGTCATTGCCCGAGAAGCCGAAATCGAAAATCTGCTCGCGATCCTGCGCAATGACGGGATCCATGATGAAAGCGTTTTACGTGCTTTGGCCAGTATTCCGCGCGAAATTTTTGTGGCTGAGCCGTTTGTCAGCCGTGCATGGGAAAATGTCGCCCTTCCTATCAGCAAGGGGCAGACGATTTCGCAGCCCTATATCGTTGCCCTGATGACGCAGGCGCTTGAGCTTAACGATCGCATGAAGGTGCTTGAGGTCGGAACAGGGTCGGGATATCAGGCGGCGATTCTGGCCAAGCTCGCACGCCGGGTTTATACACTTGAACGCC
>Ga0207735_100137_pt1 | contig 16908 bp, 15 predicted proteins | sample TtaePargueraPR_9_FD_187280 | JGI IMG/M metagenome (GOLD analysis project Ga0207735, IMG submission 187280) | Aerobic enrichment media microbial communities from Bioluminiscent Bay, La Parguera, Puerto Rico - Tt and E2 (1) (SPAdes) | ecosystem: Environmental > Aquatic > Marine > Unclassified ... | reverse complement strand
CTGGCAGGCCGAGCTCTACGCCGACGTCGCCCGCTTCGGCCGCATCCTGCACAACCTCGCGACCGACGTGTGGACGTACATCTCGCTGGGCTACTTCGCGCAGGCGACCACCAAGGGCTCGATCGGCTCGTCGGCGATGCCGCACAAGATCAACCCGATCCGCTTCGAGAACGCCGAGGCGAACCTCGAGATCTCGGGCGCGCTGCTCGACACGCTCGCGTCGACGCTGGTCACGTCGCGCCTGCAGCGCGACCTCACCGACTCGACCACGCAGCGCAACATCGGCGTCGCGTTCGGGCACTCGCTGCTCGCGATCGACAACGTGCGCCGCGGCCTCGGGACGCTGTCGGTGAACGATGCGGCGCTCGCCGCGGACCTCGACGCCTCGTGGGAGGTGCTCGCGGAGCCCATCCAGTCGGCGATGCGTGCCGCCGCCGTCGCCGGGGTGCCGGGGATGGAGAACCCGTACGAGCGCCTCAAGGAGCTCACGCGCGGGCAGGCCATCGACGCCGCGGCGATCCAGTCCTTCGTGGGCGGGCTCGAGCTGCCTGCCGAGACCGCGGAGCGGCTCGCGGCGCTCACCCCGGGCTCGTACGTGGGTCTCGCGGAGCGCCTGGTCGACGAGTACCTCGGCTGAGCCCGCCCGGCTGTTCGCTCCGCACGGTTTCGGCCCCGACACGCCGGTTCCACGGGGCCGATGCGCGGTTCCGCGCGGCGTGTCGCGCTCAGATCCGTGCGGAGCGAACCGGGGGCGGAGGGGCGGCCGGTTGAGCCGAGCTCAGTCGAGGCAGAGCTGCGGGCCGGAGACCACCGCGTCGATCGGCGCCATGACCTCGTCGCCCCAGACCGCCTCGCCCTGCGCGTCGATGCTCATGTCGGTGACGCCGGCCCACGTGAAGGCAAGCACCCCGTCGCCGCCTGCCGTCACGTCCTGCGCGCTGCCGTCGGGGAACACCACCCGCGCGCCCGTCGCCGGATCACCCTCGACGTGCAGCGCGGAGGCGCCCGCCCACACGTCCAGCAGCACCCACGTCGGCGGGTCCTCCGCGTCGTCCTCAATCATGGCGCGCAGGTCGAACGCGTAGAAGCGAGGCCCCTCGCGGAGCTCGGCGGGGTCCGCCGGGAAGCTGCCGGTGGTGGAGAGGACCCCAGCATGGACGCCGTAGCTGACCTCGATGGACTCACCCTCCCAGTCCAGGTCGACCACCGCCGTCTCGCCCGACGGGAACTCGATCTCGACCATGCCCGACTCGCCGCGGGTGACGCCCGCGAGCTGGTGGTCCTCGACGGCGAGCACCACCGTGTCTCCGGGCTCACCCAGGCGGGTCACGGTCAGCGCGTGCTCGGTGAGCGAGAACCGCAGCTGCTCGCTCGAACCGGAGAGCACCTCGGCGTCCGGGCCGGGCTCCCGCAGCCCCAGGTCGAGCACCGAGTCGTCAACGGGCACGCAGGCGCGGTCGCCCGCGGGGACGGGATCCCGGTCGCCCACAAGCGCGATGCCGCCGAACCCGACCACACCCGCAGCCACGACGCCGGCCATGCCGAGGCCCGCCGCGCGCAGGCCGCGCCGCCGCCGGACGCGTCCCGCGGTCGCGGCGCCGCGCCGGTCGGCGAAGGCGTGCGCCTCAGACCGCGCGGCGTCCTGGTCGATCGCGTCTCCCATGAGGCGTCCGAGCTGGTCCATCACCGGCCTCCTCGGGTCGTGGCCCGCACCGGGACCGTATCGGCGTGCTCCCAGACCACGTCCGTCCGCAGCGTCGCGGCCATGCGGGACGATGCGTCGGACAGGTATCGCTTGACCGTTCCCTCGGCGAGGCGCAGCGTGTCCGCGACCTGCGGGACGGTGAGGTCGTCGTAGAAGCGGAGCACCATGCAGGCGCGCTCGCGAGGGGAGAGCTCCGCCAGTGCGGCGCGGACGTCGAGCGCCTCCGCCACGTCCGCGGGCTCGGCGGTCAGGTCGGTCGCGTGGGCGAGCCGCTCGTGGGCCGCCTCGCGCGAGCGGCGGGATCGCAGCCGGTCGATGAACACGCTCGGGATGGACCGGCGGACGTAGGCCTCGGCGCGGTCGGCGTCGGGGAAGCTGCGTCCGCGGGAGAACGACCGCACCAGCGCGTCCTGCAGGACGTCCTCCGCCTCGGCCGTGCTGCCCGTGAGCAGGCGGGCGTAGGCCAGCAGCCGCGCGGACCGCTCGCGCATCACCTGCTCGAGCACCGGCTCCCACCGCGCCACGGCTCCTCCTCTGCGATTGCCAGCCCTTACGCTCCCACAACGGAGCGTCGGCGCGGAATCGTTGGGGGCGGCGCGGCGATCTCGCAGAAGCGACCGCCATCTACCCCGAAGGATCAGGGGTGACGGCGTCGCCCACCGCCACGCGGCCCGGCACGACGACCTCGGCGTAGACCGCCACGCACGCATCGCGGCGCTCGCCCAGCGGCTTGAGCCAGCGGGCTGACTCGGAAAGCCCGTCCTGCGCGAGGTCGATCACACGGCAACGCTCGTTGCGCTTGGTCACGCGCAGCCGCGGACCGCCGAACGTGACCTGGCGGCCGATCCAGGACTCCTCGACGAACGGCACGTCCGTGTCGACGACAATGTTGACGCGGAGCCGGCGGGGATCGGCGTCGACGCCGAGCTCGCTGCGGCACCAGGCGAGGGTGGCGGTGCCGACGATCGACACCGGCGAGTCGTCGAAGAAGCGGTGCTGGCTCGCCGCCTGAGGAAGCACGCGCATCGGCTCGCCCATCGAGGCGCCGAGCTCGGCCCCGAGCGCCGGGTCGTCCGCGGCCCACTCGCGCCCAGCCCGGGAGACGACCACCGCATCGTCCGTGGTGCGGGCGGCATAGCCGAAGACCTCGTCGTGCCGCCGGAAGCGCCGCGTGCGCTTGCCGGCCGCCAGCAGGCCCTCGGCGTCGACGACCGCGAGCGCCCGGTCGCCGGCCAGACCGCGCGGCTCGATCGCGACGGCGTCCAGCGCCTCGCCCCCCATGGCCTTCACGGGGTAGCGGCGGAGCGACACGATGCGCATCATCCCGCCAGGGTAGGGGCGGGAGCCGCCGGTCGTTAGAGTGACGTGACCATGGACGCCGCCGCCCGCACCGCATCCGAGCCCGCCGCCGCGAGCGGGGAGCTGGTGCTGCCCAGCCGCCCGCGCATGCGCGCGGAGATCTGGATCCTCCTGGGGCTGTCGCTCGGGAAGGCCGCGGTGTTCGCGACTGTCCGGCTGATCGAGCGGTACCTGCAGGACACCCCGATCGGAGGCCAGAGCACCACGCTGAACTCGTCGGCGTCGAGCATCGACTGGATCGACTTCATCCTCCAGCTGCTGACCATCGCGTTCGCGCTGGTGCCGGTGGCGCTCGCGCTGTACCTGCTGAGCCAGTTCGGCGCCTCGTGGCGCGTGCGGCTCGGGCTGGTCGGCCCCGCGGGCGCGTGGCGCAAGGACGTCGGCTGGACCTTCATCCTGGCCGCGAGCATCGGCATCCCCGGCCTTGCGCTGTACGCGATCAGCCGCGCCCTCGGGCAGACCGTGCGCATCGACACGTCCGGGCTGCCGGACATGTGGTGGTCCGCGACCGTGCTGCTGCTGTCCGCCGCGGCGGCGGGAGTGCTGGAGGAGTTCGTGATCGTCGGCTTCGTGCTCACCCGCCTGCGGGATCTGGGCCGGTCCCCGTGGACGGCGATCGTGATCGCCGCGCTCATCCGCGGCGCCTACCACCTGTACCAGGGGTGGCCCATGGCGCTCGGCAACGTGGTGATGGGGCTCGTGTTCGGGTACGTCTACGTGCGGCGGGGCCGCCTCGCGCCGCTGGTGCTCGCGCACTGGACGCTCGATGCGGTCGCGTTCATCGGACCCGAGGTGGTGCCGGCGGAGTGGCTCGACGCGCTTGGCGTGGCCTAGGGCCTACCGGCAGCGACATTCCTGGCAACTAGACTCACCGCCATGGCCGCCGACGCATCAGTGACGCGCGAGGACGCGTCGTCGGTGCGCATCGTCGACGAGCCGGAGACGCGCGTGCGGCGCTTCACCGACGTGGTCGCGATTATCGCGACGGCCCTCGGGATCGTGCTGGTGCTGCTCGCGAGCGAGTTCGCGCTCGAGACCACCGAAGGACTGACCCAGGACATCTCGTCGATCTCGCCGCTGATCCAGCGCATCCTGGTGGCGCCGATCAACCTGCTCAACGGCGTGCTCGCCGTCGTCATCCCGGCGACGATCATCGTCGACATGGTCGTACGCCGCGAGCCTCGGCGCATCGTCGAGACCCTCGCCGCCGCGGTGCTCGGGTTCGTGCTGACCGCCGTCCTCGCGTTCGTGCTCATCACGTGGGGAACCGAGGAGCTGCAGGCCAGCCTCACCCCGCGCGGCTTCGACCAGGTCCAGCTGCCCGCCTACATCGCAGCCATCACCGCGCTGCTGACCGCCGCGGGCCGCCGCAGCACCCGCCGCACCCTGTCGATCTCGTGGAACGTGCTGTGGCTCGCGCTGGCGGTCGCGCTGATCTTCGGCGTGGTCACCATCCCCTCCGCGCTGCTCGTCGTGCTCATCGGCCGCATCGCGGGCCTCGCGCTGCGCTACTGGCTGGGCTCGACGGCCGACCGCGCCTACGGCGACGCGCTCGTGGAGGGAGTCCGGCGCGCCGGCTACGAGCCGCGCTCGCTGGTCCGCGCCGACATCCCGCACGACATCGACCGCCCGGAGCTCGACGCGGTGACCGATGCGCTGGCCCGCACGCGGCAGGGGCGCGTGTACGCGCTCACCACGGTCGAGCACCATCACCTGCTCGCCGTGGCGCTGGACGGCGACCAGCAGGCCGCCGGCTTCGCGTCGAAGCTGTGGAAGTCGCTCCGGCTGCGCGGCGTCGACACCCGCGCAGACGTGTCGCTGCGCCAGAGCGCGGAGGCGACCGCGCTGGTCTCCCACGCCGCCCGCGTGGCCGGCGTGCGGACCGGACGCGTGCTGGGCATGAGCCAGATCCGCGACACCATGCTGCTGATCTACCAGCGCCCGCCCGCGGTGAGCCCGCTGGCGGACATGCCGGCGGATGAGGTCACCGACGCCCTGCTCGACGCGATCTGGGCGGAGGTGGGCCGCGCGCACGCCGCCGGCATCTCGCATCGCTCCCTCACCGCGGACACCGTGCTGGTCGGCGCGGACTCGCCGCTCGACGAGCCCACCATCTGGCTGACGTCTTGGGAGCTGGGCGAGGCCGCGTCGAGCGTGCTCGCGCAGCGCATCGACATCGCTCAGGGGCTCGCGCTGACTGCCGCGATCGTCGGTCCGTCGCGCGCGGTGGAGTCCGCGTTCCGGTCGCTCGGGTCGCACCAGGTCGAGCAGGCCGCGCCGCTGCTGCAGAGCCTGGTCCTGCCGCCGCCGACGCGCGCCGCGGTCAAGGCCAGCGAGCACCCCAAGCTGCTCGAGCAGGTGCGCGAGCAGATCCTCGAGCGCTCGCCCGACGCCGAGGTGGCGAGCGAGAACATCGTGCGCTTCGGCTGGCGGACCATCCTCACGCTCGGCCTCGCCGTCATCGCGGTCGCGGTGATCCTCGCGAGCTTCAACACCGAGGACTTCCTCGAGGCCGTCCAGGACGCCAACCCGATATGGCTGGTCATCGGCTTCGCGTGGGCGCTGCTCACCTTCGTGGGCGCGGCGCTCGCGCTGCTCGCGTTCAGCCCCATCAAGCTGCCGTTCAACCGCGTGCTGCTCACCCAGGTCGCCGCCGCATACATCTCGGTCGCGGTGCCGGCCGGCGTCGGCCCCGCCGCGCTGAACCTGCGCCTGCTCGCCAAGCGCAAGGTGCCCACGCCGCTCGCCGTCGCGACCGTCGCGCTGGTGCAGGTGAGCTCCGTAGTGGTCACCGTGCTGGGCCTCATCGTGCTGACCGTGGCCTCGGGGTCTCAGGGAGCGCTGGCAGCGCTGCCGAGCACGTCGGTGCTGATCGGCGTCGGCGTGGTGGTCGCGGTCGCCGCGGCCGCGCTGACCGTGCCGCCGGTGCGCGCGTGGGCCGCCAAGCGCGTCATGCCCACGCTGCGCCAGACCTGGCCGCGACTGACCCAGGTGATCGGCCAGCCCTGGCGACTCGCGCTCGGCCTGGGCGGCAACCTGCTGCTCACGGTCGGCTTCGTCGGCGCATTCCACGCATCGCTGTCCGCGTTCGGACGCGAGATGCCGATCATCGACGTCGCGGTGCTGTTCTTCGTCGGCAACGCGGTGGGTGCCGCGGTGCCGACGCCCGGTGGTCTGGGTGCCGTCGAGCTCGCCCTCACCACGGGACTGGTCGGTGCGGGCGTGCCGCAGCCGGTCGCGATCTCCGCCGTGCTGGTCTACAGACTCCTCACCTACTGGCTGCGGATCCCGCTCGGCTACGTCGCGATGAAGTACCTGGAGCGCAAGGGCGAGCTGTAGGCGTTGTCAGGCGGGCGCCTTGTTGTGACATCTGGAGCTACTTGAGACGCAGTTGCGACATGCGCACCTAGTTGCGACCTGGCTGTCGGTTGCTCGCCTACCTTGGCAATCTGACCGTAGTTCAGCAAAGTTGCCGATCCAGTATGGCAATTGCCAAGGTATGCGCACCCCCGAGAAAGGAAGGCGCGTCAGAAGTTGCGCGACGGCGCTACCCGGTGGTGAGCCAACCGACGCGGGGCAGCCCCATCCTTGTCGATCAGACGGAACGAAACCCCGTCCGATTCAATCTGCGACGCGTCGCATCGCCGAGCCCGCCTGACAGGCGTCAGGCGTCGACCGGCACGATGCCGAGCCGCGCCTGGTCGCCGTCGGTCGCATACGTCACGCGGTAGTCCTCGCCGCGCGCGTCACCCGAGTCGCCGTCCGCGCGGGCCGCGTCGATCGCCCGCTCGACCAGCGCCGGGTCGGCCTCGACGTCGGCCAGCAGCCGCACGGCGAGGTACTGCATCTCGCTGAGCGCCCGGGTGCCCTCAGCATCGAGCAGCACAGTCCCCTCCGGGGACAGCTCGCATGAGCCGCCCAGGTCGAGGAACCACTCGAGTCCCGCGATGTTCAGGTCGATCGCGCGGTCCAGCGGCGACTCCTCGGCGGCAGCCACGTCGGGCGCCGACAGCGTGTCGGCCGCGACCGCGGCACCGAGCGCGATCCCGACGGCGGTGAGCACGGCCGAGGCGCCCGCGACCGCCCTCACGCGCTGATCGCGCGGTGCGCGGATGGTGATCATGACGGGCTCCTCGTCTCTGGCTTCGTGGTGACTCCAGCCTTCCCGGACGAGGGACGATGCGCATCGTCCCGCCGCAGGCACCTGCGGCTACCACGCGCGCGGTACGCGCGGCAGGGTCCGGAGACGCCGACGGGGCGCGCCACGGTGATCCGTGGCACGCCCCGTCGTGGCCGGCAGTGCCGGCGACCCGGAGGCCGGGCGGCCCTACGCGGGCGTCGCGGCGGCCTCGTGGGCGGCGCCGAGGCGCTCGTTCGCGCCCTTGATCGCCCAGATCACGCACGGGATGGTCAGCACGTAGATCACGAGCATGCCGAGCGTCGGGATGCTCGGGTCGACGTCGCCGGCCTTGGCGCTCAGCAGCAGCGAGAAGTCCCAGAACGCGTGCATGAGGATCGCGGGGATCAGCGAGCCGGTGACGCGCCGCATCACGTAGTAGCCGGCGCCGTAGATGAGCGTCAGGCCCACCTGCTGAAGCGTGGTCGCAGCATCCTGACCGAAGAAGAAGTTCGCGCTGTGCATGACCGCGAAGATGGCCGTGGTGACGAAGAACACGCCGACCTCGCCCATCGACCCGCGCGCGGCGACCAGCAGCGCGCCACGCGTGGTCAGCTCCTCCCCGAATCCCACGAGCAGCGCCGCGAGCACGAGCACGAGCAGGTAGGACACCTCGACCGCGCCGAAGTCCACCGTCGTGATGTTGTAGACGGAGATCGCCATGGTCACGACCGGGAGGAGGATGATCCACGTGGCGCGGGACCGCGCACGGTCGCGCAGGACCGGTCCCCACCAGCCGAACGCGGTCACGAGAACAGTCACGATGGCCGCGCCCACGCCGACGGGGATGATGACCCCCATGGTGAGGGTCTCGACGCTGTCGCCGATCTCCTCGTAGTCGACTCCGACCACCAGCCCGATCGTGACGATCGACGCAAAGTAGAGAAGGAACGCGATCACGCCCCACATCACCGACGGCTGCTTCTTCATCTCTTGAGAATCTCCCTCGTATCTGTGGCGCGAAGCTCGGTCCTGATCTCGGAGTTCGAGAAGGGGCCGCGCCTCCCGCCCCACGTTCCCGACAGGATCGAGATTATTCGGAGTATGTCGCAATCTCGCGCATTGGTCTAGCGTGGGCAGCACACGAACCGAGAGGGGATTCACCGTGATCGAAGTCTCCGGGCTGACCAAGACCTATGGCACCAAACGCGCCGTCGACGACATCGCCTTCACCGCCCCGCCCGGGTCGGTGACGGGATTCCTCGGCCCCAACGGCGCAGGCAAGTCGACCACGATGCGGATGATCATGGGCCTCGACCGGCCGGATGCCGGCGTCGCCACCATCGACGGCAAGCCCCTGTCCGCGCACGTCGCGCCGATGCGTGCCGCCGGGGCGCTGCTCGAGGCGAAGTCGGTCTCGCCCGGCCGCACGGCGCGCAACCACCTGCGCATCCTCGCCGCGACCCACGGCATCTCGAAGAAGCGCGTCGACGACGTCATCCAGATGACCGGCCTCGACACGGTCGCGAACAAGCGCGTGAAGGGCTTCTCGCTGGGCATGGGCCAGCGTCTCGGGATCGCGACGGCGATGCTGGGCGACCCGTCCACCCTCATCATGGATGAGCCGGTCAACGGCCTGGACCCGGACGGGGTGCTGTGGGTGCGCAACCTCGCGCGGCACTTCGCGAACGAGGGTCGCACCGTGCTGCTGTCCAGCCACCTCATGAGCGAGGTCCAGCTCACCGCCGACCGCGTCGTCGTGATCGGCCGCGGCAGGATCCTCGCGCAGGGCACCATCGCCGACTTCACCGCCCAGGCCGCCTCGGGCTCCGTCACCGTCATGACCTCGGACGACGCGAAGCTCGCGCAGCTGATCGCGGTCGAGGGCGGGAAGGCCGAGCGCGCCAGCGAGGGCCTCGTGGTCGACGGCCTCGAGCCGCCTCGCATCGCGCAGCTCGCGGTCGGAGCGGGTCTCGACCTTCACGAGCTCGTGAAGACCAACGCGACCCTCGAGGAGGCGTACCTGAGCCTCACCGCCGATGCGGTCGAATACCACGCCCACGAGCAGAAGGGAGCGGTCTCGTGAGCGCCACGACCGCCACCGCCACCACCGGTACCCCCACCGCGTCCACGATCCGTCTCACCTTCGGCGGCGCCGTCCGCGCCGAGTTCCTCAAGCTCTCCACCATGCGCAGCGTGTGGTGGGTCGCGATCGCCTCGGTGGTCCTCGCGCTGATCGCCGTCGGTACCACCAGCCACGAGCTCCCGGCCGACCCGGGTGACATGGCCGCCTGGACCGTCGCGACTGCGGCCGCGGGTATCGTCGCGCCCTGGCTCGTCCTCGCGATGTACTCCGCGCTTCAGGCCACCGGCGAGTGGAGCTCCGGGATGTACCGGGTGTCCTTCGCCATCGTGCCCCGTCGGAGCCTGTGGCTCGCGGCGAAGGCGACAGCGCTGGCCGTCTATGCCGGCATCGTGTCGATCATCGTGATGGCCATCTCCGTCGCGCTCATGCTCGCGCGCTACTCGGGCGACGGCGCGACCGTCGACTGGGGCATGGCGCTCACATGGCAGGCCGTCATCGGCGTCCCTGCGGTCTGCATCGCAACCGCGGTGCTGGCGGTCGGGATCGGTGCGCTCGTGCGATCGAGCGGCATCGCGATCACGGCGCTCGTCCTCCTGCTCGTGGTCCTGCCGTTCGCGGGGGTCTTCGGCCTCGAGTGGCTCGCGCACATCACGTCGTACCTGCCGGTCGGCGCCGGCGACTCGATCGTCGGCAGCGGCGCCTTCGGCGTGGCGGTCGACGACCTGGGGATCATCGGCGGTTCGGCCGTGCTGCTCGCCTGGTCCGTGGGTGCCTGCGTCGCCGCGTCGGTCGCACTCAACCGCCGCGACGCATAGTTTCGACGAGCACCGTTTCTCACGAGAAGAGGAGAAGACAAGCATGGACGTCACGATCACCGCTGGACCCGCATTCGCGATGGGCACCATCACCGTCCCGCCGGGCGGGTCCGTCCGCGTCGAGGCCGGCGCGATGGCCATGACGCGGGGCGACATCTCGATGGAGACGTCGACGCGAGGCGGCTTCATGAGCGGCCTCAAGCGCTCGTTCGGCGGGGAGAGCTTCTTCGTCAACGACTTCCACTCGGGATCGGGCGGCCAGGTCGGCGTCGCCGCGACGCTGCCGGGCGACATGGCCGAGGTCACCCTCGACGGCTCCGGCTCGCTGCTGGTCCAGTCTGGCTCGTGGATCGCGTCGGACCCGTCGATCGAGGTCGACTCGAAGTGGGGCGGAGGGAAGTCGTTCTTCTCAGGGGAGGGTCTGATCCTGCTGCGCTGCTCCGGTGCGGGCGAGCTGCTGCTCGCCTCGTACGGCGCGATCGAGGCGCACGAGCTCGCACCGGGCGAGACGCTCACGCTCGACACCGGCCACGTGGTCGCGTTCGACGACACCGTCCAGTACAGCGTCCGCAAGGCCGGCAGCTGGAAGTCGACCACCCTCGGCGGCGAGGGCCTGGTGACCGACTTCACCGGGCCGGGCCGCGTGTGGCTCCAGACCCGCTCGAGCAACGACCTCATCGAGTGGATCAAGAAGGTCAACCCGCAGCGCAGCAACTGACGACAGCCATCCGTCAGCGGGCGGTTCGGGTCGACCTCCTCGACCTGAACCGCCCTCGCGCGCAGCGGGCGACGGGCCGCACTCGGCGGGGCTTCGGCCACCGTAGAATTGGTCGATGACATCCCGCACACCGACGGGCGGAGACACCGCCCTGATGGTCGAGTTGCTGTGGGAGTACTCGAGAGAGTTCACCGCGGCGGCGGACGCCGCGCTCGGCAGCGAGTACATCGAGAACGGGCAGATCCTCGCGCTCGGGGCCCTCGCGAAGCGCCGCGAGGCGAACGTCGCCGACCTCGCCGCGATCGCGCACATCGAGCGACGCCAGCTCATGGAGTTCCTGCAGGGGCTCGCGTCGCGCGGGATCCTCGAGCTCGGCCAGGCGCAGACCGACAGGCGACGGCGGATCGCTCGGATCACGCCTCGCGGCACCCGCGAGCTCGCCAAGGCGGAGGCGAGCCTCGCCGCATTCTTCGAATCGTCCGCGCCGCTCGCCCTCGAGATCGCGGAGCTCGCCGCCGATCCCTCGGCCACCCGGGCCGCCGGCGTCGACGCCGCAGTTGGCGCCGCGGACGCCTTCGACCTCGCGCTGCTCATCGCCGAGGTGGGGATGGCGATCGGCAGATCGGTCCGCTCCACGCTCGGCGAGGGCGGCTGGCAGAGCGTGCGGGGTCGCCGCGGACCGGCGCTCGACGCGATCCTGCGCCACCCGGTGTGCCGGCCGGTCACGCTCGCCACGGAGCTCGGGCTGTCGCCCGCCGGGACCACCTATCTCATCGACGCGCTGATCAAGGACGGCCTCGTCGAGCGCACCCGCGACATTCCGAATGATCGTCGCGGCGTGAGAGTCGTGATCACCGACGCCGGTCGGCAGGCCGCGGGCGCGTTCGGCATCGCCTACGCACAGAACAGGCGCCTGATCCACGAGCGGTTCTCCACCATCTACGCGGAGGCGTCGGCCGCCGCCTGACCGAACGCGTGAGGTGGACCCGCGGGAGACCGCGCATGCCTGTCAGCCGGTCCTGGCCTGCGCCCGAGACGGCGCCGACCCGCATTCCCGGCGTCACGAGGCCGCGCTGAGCTCCCGTCCCCCGGCGATCCGCCACTCGCGCGGCGTCATCCCGTGCTCGCGCCGGAACGCGCGCGTGAACGTCGTCGCATCCTCGAAGCCCGCGCCGGCGGCGATCTCCCCGATGGTGCGATGCTCCCACTCCGGGTCGGTGAGCCGCCGCGCGGCAAGCTCCACACGCTGGCGGCGCAGGTAGTCGCTGGGCGTCATGCCCACGTCCTCGAACACGTGATACACCGTGCGACGCGAGATGTAGAACTCCGCCGCGATGTCGTCCACGTGCACCCGCGGCAGGTTCACCTCCACGAAGTCCTCGATCGCGCGGAGCAGCCCGCCCCGGGTCCGCGGCAGCACCCGGGCACCCTCCGCCGAGGCACGGATCATGGTCGCCGCGAGGTCCCTGGTCACCTCGGACGCGGCCGACGCGTCGGAGTCCTGCGCGAACGACCCCTGCCGGTGGAGGTCGAGCGCGTACGTGAAGAACACCCGGGTCGCGTCGCTCGCGGACACGGTCAGGCGGCCCAGGCCGTCCGTGACCGCCGCGCGGGGCGCGTCGAGCGCGGCCCGCGAGACCTGCACGATGAGCTGACGCTGCCCCGGCTCCGAGTAGTCGAGGTAGTACGGCGAATCCGTCGCGTACATCGACGCGGTGCCCGGCCGCACCGACACCATCCGCCTGCCTTGCCGCACCGTCCCTCGCGAGGCCACCTGAAGAGAGAGGTGGAGGGCGTCGCCCTCGGCGCGCCTGGCGAGGCGCTCGGACCGGTCCACCGTGTGGCCGTCCGTCGCGACGCACGAGATCGAGATGCTGTCGTCGAGCTCGAGCTGGTCCATGCGTCCGGTGAAGCCGGGCTGGAACGCGCCGCAGTTGATGGGGATGAAGCAGCGGCTCACGACGTCCTGCCAGGCGTCCGCGCTCTCTGCCGCGAGAACTACCATCACCGCCTCCTTGCGCTGATTGTCGACAAAATAGGGCGAGGCACAGCGGATGTCAACGATCCGCGAGCCGCGGTCAGAACGGGTAGGCCGCGATCTCCGCCTGCATCGTCACCCACTGCGTGTCCGTGAAGGCCTCGATGTTGGCCTCGTGGCCGCCGAAGCGCGCTCCCGTGCCCGAGTCGCCGATGCCGCCGAACGGCGCCTGCGCCTCGTCGTCGACCGTCTGGTCGTTGATGTGGACGATGCCGCTCGGCATCCGCTCCGACAGCTCGAAGGCCGCGTAGGGGTGCGACGTGAGGATGCCGAGCGACAGCCCGAACGGCGACGAGTTCACCAGCTGGACCAGCTGGTCGATGCTCGAGAACGGCGTGACGGCGGCGACGGGCCCGAAGATCTCCTCCTCGAACGCGGCGTGCCCACGCGCGACGTCGGCGAGCACCGTCGCCTCGTAGAACAGATCCGTGTAGGAGCCCCCGACGGTCGCCCGCGCTCCGGCCGCGATGCTCCGTGTCACCACCGAGTGCACCTTGTCGCGCTGGCCGGCGTCGATGATCGGCCCCAGGGGAGCACCCGTCGACGGCGGGCCGGCCGGGATCTTCGCGGCCTTCTCGGTGAGCAGCTCGACGTAGCGGTCGTACAGGCTCTCGTGGACCAGGTGGCGTCCGGTCGTCATGCAGATCTGCCCCTGGTGAAGGAACGACCCCCACGCGCCCGCCGACGCGGCGGCCTCGACGTCGGCATCCGCGAGCACCACGAGCGCATTGTTGCCGCCGAGCTCGAGGTGGACGCGCTTGAGGAGTTCGCCGCCGCGTGCCGCGATCGCGCGCCCCGCGGGGGTGGAGCCCGTGAACGAGATCACCGGCACGCGGGGCTCGTCGACCAGCGCGCCGCCGACGTCCGCGCCACCCGGCACCACGTTGAACACACCCGGCGGAAGTCCCGCCTCCTCGAGAACCGCGGCGAGGAACAGGCCGCCCGCGATGGTGGTGCGGGGATCCGGCTTGAGGACCACGGCGTTGCCGAGCGCGAGCGCCGGCGCGACCGACCGTGCGGAGAGGATCGCCGGGAAGTTGAACGGCGCGATCACGCCCACCACACCCACCGGGACACGGCGCGCGAGGCTCATGCGCGGCCGGCCGGTGCGCAGCAGCTGTCCGAACGGCATCATCGCGGTCGCGGACGCGAGCTGCAGCTCCGACACCACGAGGCCCACCTCGAAGGCGGCCTTGCCCGGCGCGGAGCCGACCTCGTCGCGCAACCACCGGGACAGCTCCTCTGCGCCATCCTCGACCAGCGCCGCGGCGCGCCGCAGGACCGCCGACCGCTCCTCGGGCGAGGTGGCGGCCCACGTGCGCTGCGCGCTGGCCGCGAGGTCGACCGCGGTCTGCACGTCCCCCGCGTCTGCCAGGGCGAACGAGCCGAGCCGCTCGCCGGTCGACGGCGAGACGGCATCGGCCACGCCGCCGAGCTCGGTCCATCCCCCCAGATAGGTGCGCGCGTGCCAGGTCTCCTGATCGAACAGGCCCATGGTCATCCCTTCCTCTCCGGCCGAGGCGGCCGGTCCGTGTCGCCGAGGTCGTGCATCGTTCACTCCGCCGTCGCCATCGACGACTGCGCCGCGCGGCGCGCGGCCCGGCCCTCGCCCGCACCCGGCACCGCGACCACGCGATGCCCGATGGGGAAGACGCTGATGTTGAAGCGCGAGGTGAGGGCCCCCCAGATGCCGCGGGGCAGGAACAGCGTCGCGAGGATCGCCAGGACGCCGAGCACCGCGAGGTACCACAGGCCCATCTGGCTGAAGTAGAGGTCCATGACGTAGTAGATGATCGCGCCGATGATCGGGCCCTCGATGGTGCCGATGCCGCCGATCAGCACCATGAAGATCATGAACGCCGAGTAGCTGACCGAGAAGATCTGCGACGGGGACGCCACCCCGATCGCCTGCAGGCAGATCACGGACCCTGCCAGCCCGGCGCCGATGCCCGCGAGCACGAAGACGATGCGCTTGGTGCGGCCCACGTCGATCCCGAGGGCGCGCGCGGCGACCTCGTTGTCGCGGATGCTCTGCAGCGCGATGCCCATGCGGCTGCGCAGCAGGAACAGGGTGACGATGAGCGTCCCCGCGAGGATCCCGAGCGCGAGCCAGTAGGTGAACAGGTTCCGCAGCACCGGGTCCGCCGTGTAGTCCGAGATGCCGCGGCCCCGCCCGGCGCCCAGGGAGTCGAAGCGGATCACGATCTGTCGGACCGCCTCCGCGATGACCCAGGTGCCGATCGCGAAGTACCCGCCCCGGAGCCTGAACGCGACGAACGACAGCGCGAACGCGATCACGCCGATCGCGACGGACGCGATGAGCGCGCTCGCGTACGGATTGACGCCGAGGTCGTTGAACACGAACAGGCCGTACGCGCCGAGACCGATGTACGCCTGCTGGCCCACCGAGACCATTCCCGCGTAGCCGGCGAGCAGGTTCCACACGGTCGCCAGCGTGATGAGGTAGAAGAGCTTGATCCACGCGCTCGTGACCGCGGGCACGAACACGTACGGCGCGAACGCGAGCAGCACGATCACGGCCGCACCGACCACCTGGGTGATGATCATCCTGCGGCGGTAGCGGTCGACGCGCACGGCGCCGGGCACGAGGTCGGACATCAGACGGCCACCTTGCTTCGGACGATGCCCGTGGGGCGGAACATGAGGACGGCGAGGAAGACGAGGTTGCCGACAAGCAGCGGGAGCTCGGGGCTGACGACGCCGGCGAGCGTCTGCGCAACGCCCAGGACGACGCCGCCCGCGAGGGTGCCCCACAGCGAGCCGAGCCCGCCGATGATCACCGCCTCGAAGGCGAACAGGACGGCCAGCTGGCCGTCGAAGGGCGTCACGCCGCCCTGGCGCATGCCGAAGAACACGCCCGCGAGCGCCGCGATGCCGAACGCGATGCCCATCGCGAGCGCGTAGACGCGACGGTGGTCGACGCCCATGAGGCGCAGCGTCTCGGAGTCGTCCGCCGCGGCGCGCATGTAGCGCCCGGTGCGGGTCCGCGCGAGGTACAGCTGCGTCGCGGCGATGAGCAGCACCGCCACGACCATGGTCAGCAATGGCAGCACACCGATGCTCACGCCCTCGACCACCGTGATGCTGCGCACGGCGAGGTCCCCGGTCGGGATCGCCTTCTTGTTGGTGGTGAACAGCTCGATGAGCACGTTGGGGATGATGATCGCGATGCCGAAGGTCACCAGCAGGGGTGCGAGCTCGCTGATGCGCAGCGCGCGCTGCAGCATCGTCCGCTGCACCCAGTAGCCGACGAAGCCGAGCGCCGGCACCACCAGCACCAGGCTGACCCACACGTTGACGCCGAACTGCGCGAGGGAGAGCGCCGCGAGGTACGCGCCGACCGTCATGATCTCGCCGTGTGCGAGGTTGACCACGCGCAGCACGCCGAAAGCGATCGACAGCCCCAGCGCCGCCATCGCGAAGACGCCGCCGAGGAGGATGCCCTGAACCAGGGCGTTGGCCACTACCACCGGTCGCCTCCATTCCGCCGCGCGGCCGTCGTCGGGGACGAGGCACCGTGCAGCTCGATCGCATGGCCGAAGTAGGCGTCGGTGATCTGGTCGTGGGTGAGCCCAGCCGGCGTGCCCTCGAGCACGACCTCGCCCTCGAGCATGCACATGAGCCGGTCGGCGACCGCGATGGTCCGATCGAGGTCCTGCTCCACGAGGAGGATCCCGAGCCCGCTGCCGCGCACGGCCGCGAGCGACTCGTAGATCTCGTCGATCACGATGGGCGCGAGCCCGAGCGACACCTCGTCGAGCAGCAGCACCTCGGGGTTCGACATCAGCGCCCGCCCGATCGCGACGGCCTGCTGCTGCCCGCCCGACAGCTGCGAGGCGTTGCGCTCCAGGAGCGGGCCGAGCATGGGGAGCGCGTCGACGACCGTGTCGAGCGTCCACCGGCCCTCGCGCCGCGATCCCGCCCCGACCAGGAGGTTCTCCCTGACCGTGAGGCTCGCGAACAGCCGCCGTCCCTCGGGCACCAGGCAGATGCCGAGCCGGTTGCGCTCGAAGTCGTGCAGCCGCGTGACGTCCGTGCCCCGGTACGCG